>R26__coassemble_398_pt1 | contig 27540 bp, 21 predicted proteins | sample R26__metabat2_high_PE_030 | metagenome-assembled genome bin R26
GACGGTCTCGCCGTACTGGGGCAGTGCGCGCGCGGGCCTTCCGAGACGCGAGGCCTCGACGACGACGGGGGGGAGGGTGGTTGCGGGTCCGATCCCCGCCACGGGGGTTTCATTCGTCGCGGCGACACCCGTCACCGCGCACAGGGCCGCACAGACTGCGGCCACATGCTGTCTACGCATGGTCATTCCTTTGATGCGAAGGTTGAACACGAGGCGTGGGAGATCGTCTCCTGGCTTCCGGCCTCAAGCCTCGCGGACCCCTTCGGGGACCACCCGGTCCCCTGGAACGGCCCGTCCGTATCCGGTTACAGTTGCGCAACAGCGTCCGACTCTCACGGATTTCCGTACTCTCCTCGCAGAAACGCCGACAGTATACCACACACCCCCACACCGGGTCAACCTACAGTTGGATGCGAAACGGAAAAGAAGACGTCCTCGCGGCGCGTGAAGGCGCCGACGAAGAGATCACGCGAAAGTCGGCCACTCTCGATCTCCGCGCGGATGAGCTCGCGTGACGGCGCGCCGATTTTGCCGAGAATCGGCCGTAGTAGATCCGAGACCTCGCCCATGAAGGACTTCATGCGCTTCATGTCCGGCGCGAGAATGGACGCATACCGGTCGCCGAGCCGCGCCCGGAGCAGTCGCTCGTCATAGTCGCACACGATCTTCGGCCTGCAGGTGATCTGCAGGATTTCGGAATCCAGTGGTATCCGGCAGATTTCCTCGCCCCGTGCCTTCATCCACTCGGCCAGACGATTCTTCAACGCCACACGCTCCTCCTCAAGCCGGGTTCGCTCCGTCTGGATCTCGACATACCGCCGCAGCAGCTTCAGGGTGTCACACGAATCGTCGGTCCGAAGGGCTGGCTTATGTTCGACGACAGGCGTGATCGGTCCGTGCTGGACTGGAACAGGCGTGGACTCCTGCACGCTGGACGCGTGTGCCGTGCAGTTGTCGCACCCACCACAGGCCCGTGTACTGGACGAATCTCCGAAGTACTTCAGGATGTAGGCATGTCGACACCTGTTCGTCGAGCAGAAGTCGACCATCTTTCTGAGACGCCGATCGTCGCGATACGCCTTCTCGCGGCGCCCTTCGAACACCTTTGCGATCCGTGCTCGGTCGACTTCCGGATTGAGAATCACGGTCGTCTGGCGTGTCCGTCGTTCGGATGCCCGCGTGATCACGCCCTGCGACTGGAAGACGTTCAGAATCGTCTCGACGGCGATTCCGTTCTGAATACCGAGGCTCTTTCCGAAGGCATCCATGTCGAGGCTGATTGGAATCCCCGCGCCGAACCGCGCCAGTGCGTCCAGCACGAGCTGAGCCTGGCTCCAGGTCGGGTTGGCACCCTCGTTGAAGAATTCCTGAACCTTCACGTCCCGATAGCTGTAGAGCAGTTCGCACCAGGACGGCTGTCCGTCGCGGCCGGCTCGCCCGATTTCCTGGTAGTAGGCCTCGATACCGCCGGGGATGTCCCAGTGGAGAACAAAACGTAGATCGGCCCGGTCGACGCCCATGCCAAAGGCGTTCGTGGCCACCACCACGGGATGGGGCGCCCGCATGAAGCGTTCCTGGACTCGTGCCCGTTCGGCGTCCGTCAACGCTCCATGGTAAGACAGGATCTCGACATCCGCGTCGTCCCGGAAGACGGCGGCCAGCTCGTCGTGGACTTCTACCGCATGCCTACGCGTGGCGACGTAGACGATGCCGGTCCTGTAGGCACGGATGACCTCGGTGGCCCGTTCGAGCTTGACGGACCGGCGTGATGCAGGAGTGACCGAGATGTTGAGATTCGGGCGCGCGAAGCCGAGGACCTCCTCGAAGGGTTCGCCCCGCGCTCCCATGCCGAGGGCAAGCTGCCGGTGGATGTCCATACGGACATCGGGCGTGGCGGTGGCGGTCACGGCCATGACGCGCAGATCCGGGAACAGATCGAGCACGCGGTGAATCTCGAGATAATCCGGACGGAAATCGTGCCCCCACTGACTGATGCAATGGGCCTCGTCGATCGTCAGCAACGAAATCTGCGTCTTCGCGAGGTGCGCCATGAAACTCTCGACGCGGAAACGCTCGGGGGCGATGTAGACGAGCTTGTATTCCCCCTTCTCCATCTTCGCAAGGCGAGATTCCATCTCGTGTCGGGAGACAGTCGAATTCAGATACGTCGCCGGGCAGCCCTTGAGGACCAATGCGTCCACCTGGTCCTTCATGAGCGCGATGAGGGGTGAAACGACCAATGTCGTTCCCGGTAGCATCATCGCGGCGAGCTGGTAGCAGAGCGACTTGCCCGAGCCCGTCGGCATCACCACGACGGCGTCGCGTCCGTTCAGCACGGCCTCGACCGCCTCCTTCTGCCCGGGCCGAAATCCCTCGTGCCCGAACCACTTCCCCACGTCTTCGCTTGTCACGTTCATTTCATCCTCCTTTGTTTTCAGATTTCCTCATCGTCTTCCTGCATGGCCTTGATGGCATCTTCCGTCAGACGGCTTTTGAGTGGGCGCATCTTGGTCTTGCGCATCCATTTCGTCCCGAGATTGCCCTCATGGCATTCAATTCTTCTGATGACTTTGCGTGTTGCACAATCAACGACATGTGCACGCACGACATTGCGGTAGTCAATACCGTCCTTGGCCTCTTCACGAAGGATCTGGAGCAGAACTCGTGCAACAGGATGAACGTCCAGGCGAAGCTGAATGCGGCAATTCTGTCTCATGTCCCCGACCACCCCAACCAAGTCGGCTGCATGGAGAAACTCAAGGTGGTGTTCGAGAGTCTTGACACATGTTCCAATGGAAGACTTCAGTTCGTTGACCGTCGCGTCTCCGTGTACAAGGCGCACGAGCATCGCAAGCCGATTGAAATGGGAGAACCCGCGTAGAATGGTCATCAGGTCAATCTCCCATCCGTCCGACAGCTCGTTCTTGAGGAATTCTTTCAGACATCGTCCAAACTTCTCCGAATTCGGCATTCCACCACCATTGGAGGATTGAACGGAAGTCAAATATGGATCCTCGTAGAATACCTTGATTTCATGCCGTTCGACACGAATCAATCCGCTTGCGTTCAGCTGGTTCAGATAGATGCTGGCGACGGAATCACACAGTCTGAACATCCGTCCGACCTCTCGAACACATCGTTCCTGTCCCGACGTATAGAAATACTTCAGTATCCTCAACCGAACAGGGTTGAGCACGCTTCTGACCATTCGCCACAATGGTTGTTCCTGCTTCATTTCTTGTTCCTTTCATTATGATGGTTTTATTATCACCTTGTTTCCACCCCCCCCCTCCAGGAGACGTTTCTAGAAACGTTTCCAGGCCGCCACACCCCGCGCGTGGAGACGTTTCTAAGAATAGATGAAAGCATTCAGAAGACATCAACGGGGACCTCTGGAGATTCCGAGTGGCACTGGATTCTGTCCAGATCGCCCAGAATGTAACCGTATTCATATGCCTTGAAGTCAAGTGGAGAACGATGGGGGTGGAAGCGACGTCCCGCTCGGCCGTCTCGATCTCCTCGTTCACATTCTCGAGACAGATGTTCCTCGAAGTCTGGATGATCTCGAACCAACCAACCATACTCCATGATACAGAGATCGTGGTCCACCATCCGCATCATGTCGACCACGTCCCGCAGCCGATCGCCTCCCATCGTTGTATAGTTCGCATCCAATGGCAATCTCAGATGTCCTCCCGGCAGGTGTTCGGCGACCCGGTTGATCTCTTCGGCGAACGGACCGATGAGAACCAGTCCCTCGGTCCAGTCGTCCAATCTGAACCCTCGTACACACCCGGATTCAAATGCAGCCACTTGCCGTAATCCGGATTGATAGGCATAGACCTTCTCCCATTCGAATGCCGTCGTGAGAAATGCAAGCCCCTGGCGTCGTATTTCACTTTCATTCACGTCCTGGAAATAATCAAACAGTTCCCGCTTCGGGAACCCCAATCGTCTTCCCCATGGCCAGATCGCCTGCTCGAAGAAATCTCGGGATATGCCTCTTCTCCCACCATACGTTGGCAGATACCACTTCTTCCCGATTTCCTCCTCCTCTCCAATCTGCTGGATGATCCGGCGCTCCGCCATCAATTCAAGCAGATTCTCGTTCTCACCGCGCGTCAACCCCTCCTGCCAGACGCCCACGGCGCAGAAACCATCTGGATACTCCTCGGCTGCCTTCAACACGGACTCGACCAGGGATCTGTCGCCTAGTCCAATGCATTTTGTCGGGCGATACCGTTGACTTGATTCTTCTTGCTGTTTCATTTTCGTATCCTTTCGTTGTTGTCTAATAAAATACGTCAATTCCGTCGTGCCGGGGTTCTGGGTGCGGCGGGCCGGTCTCCCTGTGAGACAACGGCATGGAGAAGGCCACGCAGGCGCGCTTCATGCTTCTTCGGGTTGTCGCCCGATTCCAGGATTCGACGCAGAGCGTCTTCGATTCCCCCTGGCGGGGATTCGGCCAGACGGTCGAAGTCGGACACCGCACCGGAAACGACACTCGACCACGTCGTTCCAAAATATTCGTCCAGAGTCTCCGCCGCCGTGATCCGCACATCGCCGCCACGCGCGCACAGGCATTCGGCCATCAACCGCCCGAACATCTCCACATCCTTCAGCTTAGAACATGTCCGTGCCGCCTTCAGCCCCGCCTCGTAATAGTCCAGCGCGGCCATCCAGTCGCGTGACCGTCCGGACGCCAGACAGGTCGCACGCACGGCCTGCACGACCTCGGCGTCGAAGGTCCCCGTCTCGCGCAGGATGTCGACAGCGGTGTCCTTCCACTCATGTACAAGTTCACCGAGAAGCAGCCGACGTCGCTCCTGCATGTCGTCCAGATGCCGCAGTACCTTGACCGCCATGCGCGCAACGGGGATAGATGACGACCTCAGTCCCTCCATCACCCGGCTCTGGTCACATGTGCGTGCCCTGTTCAGTTCGGCAAGTCTCTCCCACTGCCACAGCCAGTCCTCCGACAGATCCTCGCCCCGGGCCTTGCGGAGGTAGTAGCCGCGGTAGTCCGCGTCAAAGCACTCCATCGTCCCATCCAGCACGGCGGCGTTCCCCGGGGCCCGCAGGAGAAGATGCCGTTTCGCGCGGCTGATGGCCACATAGAGCACGCGCAGTCTCTCGGCCTCGAACTCATACCAGTCGACATCCGGCACGACAACCGCATCGAACTGGCGTCCCTTCGCCTTGTGCACGGTCGAAATGACGATTCGTTCGTCTCCGACCAGGAGATCCGCCTCCTTGAGTCGACGAAGCCGCTGCCAGTCCTCCGCCAGAATCGTCTTCAGCGGACGGCTGTCGCCCGCGTACACATGATCCGTGTAGCGCAGGAATCTCTCGATGCGCGCCTTCGCTACCATACAGGCGCGAGCCTGTTCCACCCGCACGGACTTCTCTTCGTGGTCCCCAGCCATCCGTCCCGTGTCGCCAACTCGGTGAAGACTTGCCGTGACATCTTCAAGATCCTCTCCTGGCGACATGCCGCTCATAAGCTCATTGAAAGAATATCGACAGGATTCCCCCAGAACAGCCTCGGCGAAGACGTCGAAGAGGACGCGGACCGTCCCCTTCCGCCCGAGAAATCCCTGAACGCGGTCGTACAGCGGTTTCAGATGCTGCCTCAACGACGTCAGCGTTCGACGATTCCGCCAGGCCCAGAGCTGCGCCCCGCCGGCGAACGGAATCAGACCGGGAATCAGATTCCTCTCCGCGAACAGGAGCTGGGGATCCCACCCCGACGCGAACAGGCCCCGCACAAAGTAGCGGGCCTGCGTGAAGGAGTGAATACCCTCTCCGAAACGTCGTACCAGAGACACCCAGGCGACACGTGGAGCGTGCCCGGCGAACAAGTCGACAAACGCAAGAAAGTCGCGCATCGGACGATAGAAACCCAGTTCAACCCCCGACACCTTGACGGTCCGCCAGCCCAGTGGGCCGACCAATTTCGCCAGATGGTCCGCAAGGGCATTCGAATGCACGAGGATGGCCACCTCATGCGCAAGGCCCTCCCGCAGCAGCCGATCGACATGAGCGAGAAGGACGCTGTCGTCGGATCGCGTCTCGAGGCGAATCTCACCATTGGCACGCTCGACGTCAATCGGCTCCGAAATGAACGCACGTTCCGACTCCAGCCGCACGAGCGAATAGCGCATCAGGATCTCGAGCAGCAGGGGTGTGGAACGGAAGTTGGTGCGGAAGGCATGGACCGTGCAATCCGCGGTCGCCTCGTGCAGTCGCCGCAGCGAAGCGCCGAGGAACGAGAAGATCGCCTGCTCGAGATCGCCGAAGTAGACAGACACGGCGTCACGCGCGGACAACTGCCGCACAATCGCCCACTGGAGGGGATTGAGGTCCTGTACCTCGTCGACCTGAACCCAGGAAAAGCGTTTCTCATCCGGCAGCGGTTCTCGTTCAAGGCGCAGATAGGTCTCGTTGAGCAGATCCTCGAAGTCGACCGCGAGGAACCGGCGCTTCAGTCCCTGATACGCCTTTTCGAGCGGGTGAAGCACACCCATCGCCAGAAGATCGTTCACTTCGCCTGGCCAGGGGAGGCGCAGGGCCCGGGGGATACCGATTCGTCCCTGGTGCAGAACCGTGATGCCGCTGAGCGCCAGGGCACCGACGTCGACCCCGTGGTGCCGACATTCGGCGAGGAAGCACTCGAACGCCTCGCGCATGATGCCGATCCGCTCCAGCGTGAGTCCCTTCAGATGGGCGAGAACCGTGACGCCGTGCGTCTTCTTCAGATCGGCCGCTTCCCCGGCCTTGAGTTCACCGCGCAGGACGCCGACCACCTCGCGCGCCATCTGCAGTTGCTCGACTTCGTCGACGACGTGCTTCCCTGAACGGAGGACACCGACGCGTCTCAGAAAGTGCTCGCAGAAATGGTGGAGATTTCCGACGTCCGGCAGTGCGCGCCGTCCCGCCGCGGATTCCACGCGGTCTCGCATCTCGAAGGCCGCGCGGTTGGTGAAGGTCGCGCAGAGCATCCGTTCGGGCTTCACCCCCTTGTCCAAGGCCCCCAGAATGCGTCGGCTCAGCATCTCCGTCTTGCCCGAGCCGGGAGGCGCGAGGACAAGGTGACGTCCCGAGGCAATCTCCACGACTACACGCTGTTCTTCCGTCAAATCCATGCCCAATCTCCTCGTGCCGCGAACCCCACCACACCGCGTGGCAGCCCCTTTCCGCAGACGAGAATATTAAAGCATAAATCCGGGAAGAAATTATCACGGAATTCTAACACAAAATTCACATGAGGTGAATTTTCATTCCTCCAGAAAGAAACAAACGGCGGCGGATGCATCTGCATCCACCGCCGCGAGACCCGCCCTGAGGCGATCGACGATCAGTACGCCGTCGGCGTCACAACCGTCTGCTGGACCGCCGGCGTCACGACCGTCGGCTGCTGCACCACGGGCTGCTGAACGACCGGCTGCTGCACCACGGGCTGCTGAACGACCACGGGCTGTTGCACCACGGGCTGCTGAACGACCACAGGCTGCTGGACGACTGGCGTCGTCACAACCGTCGGCGTCGTCACGACCGTCGTTCCCACATACCCCGGATAGTAGTAGGCATAGCCATAGGCGTCATACCACACGTCGCCATACCAGCAGCTGCGGTAATAGGGGTGAAGCGCGCCACGGCGCCAGCCGACCAGGCTGCCCGGGCCGGGACCACGATGGAACCCGGGACCGAAACCCCAACGGTGATGAACGGGGCCCGGGTGATGATGGAACCCAGGACCGGGATGGCCATGACCGCCATGATGGCCTGGACCAGGACCAGGCCGACCGAAGACCGCGAAGACGGCACCTGCCACCAAAGTAAATACGAGCTTCTTGTTCATGTTGTACCTCCTTGTTGTTGTTGAATGGCTAGGGGATCCCTAGGCCGTTGTCTGACACCCTTTCGAAGATTTAGTAGTCCAGCGCCTCGGGAATCATCACCGTCGTGAGGCACTTCGCCGCACGGTCCTTCGCGAGCCGCGTGCCGGCAAGCGCCTCGTCAAGCGCGGTGCGCAGCACCGCAAAGGCGGCCTTGTCCTCGGCCGTCGCCGCGCCGAATCCGTAGACGACGCCGGCGCAGATCTTGCCGGCCTCGCCGGCGACGTCCGCGACGACCGTGCCGAGCAGGTCGTTGAAGGTGTTGAGGTAGCCCTCGAGTTCCGCTCCGACGACGGGGTTCTCCTGGCCATGGATGGCCAGGAACTTGATGTCCTCGCGGAACGAATTGGCGGCCATGAGGCCGGCGAGGGCATCCGCGAGCGGGAAGACGACGCCATGACGCTGCGACGCGCCGAGCTTCTTGCCGTTCGGGTCCTTCGCCGTCTTCGCGAAGGTCTGCGTCCAGCTCCAGAGGCGAAGCGCGGCGGCAAGCGCGTGCGCGCCGTTCTCGTCGGCCGCGGGACAGGCGTCGTTCGCCTTCGCCCAGGCCTCGACCTGCGCGAGGAAGACGGGGTTCGCCATCGTCTCGGAGATCTGGCGGCGCTGGACGGCCTCGGGACCCTCGTAGGTCGCGTCGAGCTGCATGTCCGTCCACTTGTAGAAGAGGAAGCCGGGGCAGTCCTCGGTGATGCCGTAGCCGCCCATGAGCGTCACGGCCTGGCGCATCACGTCCGCGCCGTGGCCCGTGTTCCAGAGCTTGCAGCTCGGGCAGAGGATGTTGCAGAGCGCCTGCAGGTAGACGTAGCGCACGGTCACGTCCTCGTCCGCCATCGGGTCGCCGCCCGCCGCGAGGATCGCCGCGGCCTTCTCCATCGGCGCCTTCATGTTCTTGAGCATCTCGCGGCCCTTGCCGAGCTTGGCCTTCGCCTCGTCCTGGATGAGCTCGAGCTCGTCGAAACGGCGGGAGATGTCGAAGCCGAGCGACGAGGCGGCCTCGGCGGTCGCCCACACGTCGGCGAGGCGCTCCGTGACGTCCTCCTTCATCTGGAGACCCTGCTGGTAGCGGGGCGAGGTCTCCTCCACGCCCGCGGCGCCGCGGAAGCGCGTGCGCTGGTAGCGGATCACGGGCTCGACGGCGCTCATGAGCGAACCCGCGCCCATCACGCCTACGCCCACGCGCGTCTTCGAGAAGACCTGCGCGATGATCTCCGAGTGGGCGAGACGCGGCACGACCTTGCCGTCGACGATATCGTAACCGCCGACGATACGACTCGCGGGCACGACGACGTCGATCACAGGGTCGCCCGTGTTCGAGAGCTGGTGCACACACTTGAGCGTCTGCGCACCGCGGTCGAACTTGCCGGGGTCGGTCGCCTCGACGATGATCATGCAGCTGCCCTTGATGCGCTCGTCGCCCGAGTTGGCGGCGACCGTCACGTAGTCGGCGATCGCGATGTTCGTGATGAAGCGGCCGCGCTTCTCGACGCGGATCATCGGCTCCTCGCCGTCCTTCCACTCGGCGATCGAGACGCGTCCGCAGAGAACGCCCGTGTCCACGCCCACGTACGGAAGCGGCTCGGTGAGCGCGAAGGACCCGCGCCACGTCTTGCCCGACTCGTTCCCCGGCGCGCAGAGCGTCATGTACTTCTTCTTCTGCTCGGGCGTGCCGAGCTCGGCGATCGGACCCATCGCGAGCGCGTTCACGAACGAGCTCGTCGCGGCCCCGTTGTCCACCCAGCCGAACTCGTACGTGAGCAGCGACTCGGCGAGGTTGCGCGGCCCGTCGAAGAGGCCGCCGCAGTCCATGTTCAGCGTCGCCGCCGTCACGCCCGACGCGTCGAACGCGTCGAACATCGACTGCTTCTCGGCCGTCCACTCGTGCGTCGCGCGCTGGCCGTCCGCGACGAGCTTCGCGACGAGTCCGCGCGCCACGCTGCGCGCGCCCGCCACCGCCATCTGGATGTCGAACCTCTCGGCGAAGCGCCACATGATCTGGCGCACTTCGTCGCCGGGCAGCATCTTCATCGTGGACCGTGTTGTCTCTTCCATCGCTCTTTCCTGATCAGTGTTTTCTCCGTCCCCGTCTTTCCGCGGGACGCACATAGTATACCATAATTAGATCGTCCAGCCGGGACGGTACGTCGTCTTGAGATACTGGTTCGCCGACTCGTCGTTCGTGAACTTCACGCCGTCCCAGAGCAGCTTCTTCAGTCCCGCGCGCGGCGCCGCGTTGCCGAGCAGCACCGTCGTCGCGAGCGGCGCGGAGTAGTCGAAGTTGCAGCCGCACGGACGCGCCGGATTGCGGATCGCCCGCAGCCAGTCCGCCTGGTGGTGCATGCCCTTCTCGCGCGGAAAGAGCTTCGGCGGACGCTCCTTGTAGAGGTCCTTCGGACCGAACACGAGGCCATCCCCGTGCGGTCCGATGCGGATGATCCCCTTCTCGCCGATGAAGATGCTGCCGAGGTTGCCGAGCGACTGCCCGTACTTCCTCTCCATCTCCTCGACGATCGGCGGCAGGTTCTGGAACTCGCGCTTCCGGCACACGCCAATCTTGTCGACGTGCTCCTTGTCGTAGGGCGTGCCGGCCTTCACGCCGTCGTGCCAGTGCAGCGTCACGGCGTCGAACCCCTTGCGCGCGGGGAACTTCCACTCGAGCTCGGTCGCCCACGACCAGCTGCCCTCGCACCCCCACTCGACGCGCTTCGTCTCGACGCTCTCCGGCACGACCGCGCCGAGATCGAGCGCCCAGAAGACGGGGTCGATGATGTGCGTGCCCATGTTGCCGATCGACCCGTTTCCGTAGCCGATCCAGTCGTGCCAGTCGTGCGGGTGGAGCCCCTGGTGGTCCTCGGTGCCCCTGTAGTAGTCGCACACCTTCGCCGGACCGCACCAGTCGTCCCAGCGCATGCCCTTCGGCGGTTCGGCCTTCGGCGGACGGTACAGCATCGCGTTGAGACGGTCGTCGAAGCTCCACACGTCCCGCACCTGACCGATCGTCCCCGCGCGGATGTACTCGACGAGGCGACGCATCCCCTCCTCGCTGTGGCCGTGGTTGCCCACCTGCGTGACGACTCCCGCCTTCTTCTGCTCGGCGTGCATGAGCCGTACCTCCTCGACCGTGAGCGCCATCGGCTTTTCGACGTAGACGTGCAGTCCCTTCCGCATCGCGAGGATCGCGGCGAGCGCGTGGTGGTGGTTCGGCGTCGCGATCGCGACGGCGTCGAGATTCGGCGCCTCCTTCTCGAGCATCTCGCGGTAGTCGTAGTAGGCACGGATCTTCGATGCAGCCGTCTGCGGCTGGTGCGCCTTCACGACGCCCCGCACGGGATTCCAGCGGTGGGGGTCCGGTTCGGCGAAGCAGACGATCTCCTCGTCGGGTCCGCACATGCCGTTGAGAATGCCGTACCGCGTGCTAAGACCCATGCGGCCGCCGCAGCCGATGAGGCCGATGCGGATCTTCCGCTCGCCGCCCGGACCCACCGCGGGCGCGCCGATCGAGAACAGCGGCGCGCACGCCGCCAACTTGATGAACGTCCGTCTCTTCATGTCAGCTTCTCCTGGATTCACTTGTCGCCGATTGCAGGCATTATACCATAATTCGCGAACGTTCCGCCCATCTCGAGCAGATCGGGGCGGCGACGGCTTGTGAGGTCAAACGCCTGCCGCTTCCGCCAGGCCGCCGCCCGACCATGGTCGCCGCCCAGCAGAATCTCCGGCACGGCCATGCCGCGGTAGACGGGCGGACGCGTATACTGCGGCGCCTCGAGCATGCCCTCGATGCCGAAGGACTCATTCGCCGTCGCCTCCACGCCGCCCCCGAGCACGCCCGGCAGCAAGCGCACCGTCGAGTCGACCATCGCCGCCACGGGGATTTCGCCCCCCGTGAGGACGAAGTCACCCAGCGACACCTCGTCCGTCACAAGCCGACGGACACGCTCGTCGAACCCCTCGTAGTGCCCACAGAGGAAGATCAGGTGCGCGCTAACCGCAAAGCACTCCGCCGTGCGCTGCGTGTAGGGCGTCCCCGCGGGCGTCGTCATGACGACGCGCGCCTCGGGCGTGCGCACCGCCTCGACGGCCTCGTACCAGACCTCGGGCTTCATCAGCATGCCCGGACCGCCCGAGTAGGGCTTGTCGTCCACCGTCCGCCGCTGGTCGCGTGAGAAGTCGCGCAGGTCCACCGTGCGGATCTGCACCTTCTCCGCCCGTGCGGCGCGGGAGATCATGCTCTCACCCAGGAATCCGCGGAACATCTCGGGGAAGACGGTGATGATGTCGATGCGCATCATGATCCAAGGGCCTCGACGGGGTTCTTGCGCGCGGCAATCCAGGCAGGAATCAGGGAGGCGAAGAAGCCCGTGCCAAGCGCGAGCGAGATGGCCAGCGCGATCGTCGACGTCTCGAGGCGCGACGGCAGCACGCCGAGGCCGTAGACCTCCTTCTGGAAGACATCGCGTCCGAAGCTGTTGAGCGCGGCGACGATGCCGTCGAGATTCGAGAGGATGAGCATCGCGAGCCCTAGCCCGAACAGAATGCCGACCACGCACTGGATCATGCCGTGCACGACGAACGCGCCCATGATCCGCGCATCCGAAAAGCCCAGCGCCTTGAGAAGCCCGATCTCGGGCGTCTTCTGCACGATGAGGATGAGGAGCGTGTTCATCACGCAGAAGACGGCTACCACGGTGATGAGCGCCATCAGCAGCGTCGTCATGCTCTTCTCCGTGTCCAGCGCGTCCATCATCTTGCGCGCCTCGCGTCCCTCGCGCCAGCGGTAGAGGCGCAGCCGGTGGCCCTTGAGCGCGGACAGCACGGACTGGAAGATCGGCTCGTACGCGGAGACGTTCTGCGGTTCGACCGAGGTCTTCACGACAATCTCGGGCGCGCCCGCGTCGATCTCGAGCAGCTCCCGCGCGTTCGCGAGCGACACAACGGCGATGCCCGCGTCGATGTCGTACTTCGCGGAGTTGAACAGACCCACGACCTTCCACTGCATCGGCAACATCTTCTCGTCGTCGTTCGCCATCCGCTCGAGCATATTAACCGAACCGATCTGGACCGGGTGCCCGACCCTGACGTCGAGGCGATGAGCGAGGTCGACGCCCAGCACGACGGCATAGGGCTCGGTCTCGAGATCGAAAGACCCCTCGTACGGGGAGCCGACCTTGTAGACGGACGTGAAACGGTCCGAGTCCACGCCCAACAGTACGGGCACCTGGACGGTTCCGGTCGACTTGTTGCGCAACATGACGAGCGCCTTCACCTGCGGCGTCACGCCGGCGACGCCGGGCACGGACGCGATGCGCTCCGCGAGGGCGTCCGCGTTTGGAATCGGCTCCCCCTCGACGGGCGACGTCACGGTGACGTGCGGATAGAGGTCGCCCAGCTTCTCGTTCCAGAGGTCGCCGAACCCGGCGAAGATCGAACGCACCACCACGAGCGCCGCGACGCCGAGCATAATGCCCAAAACCGAAACGCAGGTGATCACGGAGGTCACACTGCGCTTCGGCTTCAGATATTTCAGCGCGAGAAAGAGGCTAAATGTCAATGGAAACACCAACCTCGCCGGACTTGTCCTTGGAGAGCGCCTCGACGTCCGCCTCGACCTCGGTGGCCTTCAGGGACGTCGTCGGCAGGTAACGGTAGTAGACCATCAGCTGCAGCGCCGCGAGACAGGTGTCCATCACGCCGTATTCCCCTCCCTGGCCCTTGATGCGCATGGAGTGGACGTCGTTGTTCTTCCAGTACCCCATCGGCCGTTCCTTGCCCGTATGGTCCTTGTAGATCGCGGGCTTTCCGGTGCGGTGGTCGATCTTGTACTCGTTGATGTTCTTGGGATAGAACGCCTTCTGCGCCTTGTTCCAGTTCTTCCACGCCGTCAGGTTCGCGGGCGTCGCGCCCTTGCACATGCCGGCCTGGTACTTGCACTGCGAGGCGTAGTAGGAGTAGTACTGGGAGCTCGCGCCGCCCGACATGTGCTTCTTGTCGAACGTCGGCAGCCAGTCCTTCATGACGTTGAGCGCGTTCGCGACCTCGGGCTCCTTCGCATAACCGAGGAGCTGCATACAGAGGCATCCGACGCCGCCCAGGCCACCGCCCTTGTGGTTGGTGGTCGCGCGGTAGACGAAACCGGCCTTCTCGGAGTAGTTGCGCGTCTTGAGGCACTTGATCGCCTTCTTGATGCACTCCTCCATGCCCGGCAGGTGGATGCCCGCCATCTTGCCGGCCTTGAGGGCCTGCATAGCCCAACCGCCGAAGGAGATGTCGTCCGGCCCGTCCTTCGTGACGCGCGCCATGTTGTAGTTCCAGCCACCCGTGGCCGTCTGGCCGCGGATGATGCGGTTGAGCGTCTTCTCGGCGGCCTCGCGGGCGACCGGGTTCTTCGTCATGCCGTAGGCCTCGCAGAGGGCGTAGGTGCCGATCAGGAACCCGTATTCGGATCCCGTGGCACCCGACATCCGCACGTACGGCGTAAGGCCGTTGTTGTCCTTCGCCTCGGTCCCGTCCTTGGCCTTTACGATGTACACGCTGTTGACGAGGTAGTCGAGCGCCTTCTGCACGGTGGGGCCGAACTCCTTGGAGCCCGGGGTCTCGCCATGCGCCAGGAAGGCCAACACGGCCAGTCCCGTCGCGGCGGCCGGATCACTGCCCGGCATCGAACCGTTCGCGTTCTGGATGTACGCCAGCCAGCGCAGTGCCTTCATGACGGCCGCCTCGGTCGCCGCGTCACCGTACTGGGCGCCGCCGCGCGTGTAGGTACCGCGCACGCCCGCGCCACGCGAGACTCCCATGACGTTCTTCATCGTCACGGGGCTCTTGATGTTGAGCATGGCGTCGACGGAGGCGACCTTCACGGACTGCGGCTCGGCTGACGGGGTCGGCGTGTTCGGCTGCTCGGTCGGCGTACCGACCGTCGGCGTGTCGACCTGCACCTCGATGTCGGTGTCGGGCGGCGGCTCCGTCTCGGGCGGCGGCTCGTTCTCCTCGAGCTCCTCCGTCTGCTCGGCCTGGACGATTTCCAGTTCGATTTCCTTCTTTCCGTCACCGGAAACGGCCGTCACCACGAACAGAATGATGATGAAGACCGCCGGCACCAGAATCGCGCAGAGCGGCGCGATCTGACGCTGCAGTTCGGTGATGGCCTGCTTGTATTCCGGGGAGCTACGCGGCCGGCCAAGGCCCGCGAACATCTTGAAGAGGCGTTTGAAGTACCCTTCGTCCTCGTACTTCGCCATCTCCTCCTCAAGCTGTTCCTTGATCTCCTCCTCGTTGATCGTGTCCATCGCGAGGACCTCCTTACCCTAAGTGATTACATGCTGAAGATCGACAAGTTGAACATGCCGTACTTGTGGCAGACGTCGAGCGCGTCCACAAGGAACTTGTGGGGTGACTCCATCGCGCAGCGCACGAGGATGGTGGCCTTGCGCGACGCCTGCGAAATCTGGCGGATGTTGCTGTCGAGACGGGCGAGCGAGACGCCTGATCCGTTGAAGACGAAGCCGTCGCGCCCGATGTCGATCGTGATCTGAGTGTCGTTCTCCTCCGTCTTCGTCGCCGAGGAATTCGGCGCGGGACGGTTCGCGTTCAGCTTGGAGAAGATGTCCTCCTGCTTGATCGTGACGACGAAGAAGATGATCAGCTCGAACACGACGTCGATCATCGGCGTCATGTCCAGCTGCGGATTGTCCTGTTCCTTGCGTGCCATGGGGCGTGCCTCACTTCCTCGCCTTGGACTCGGCGCTCTTGCGGTCCTTGATCGCGATGAACGAGATCTTCCAGATGCCGTTCGCCGTGCAGGCGCCCATCACCTTCGCGATATGCTCGTGCTTCGTGCGGTAGTCCGCGCGGATGAGCACGGGGAATTCGCCGTACTTGCGCATGCGGTCCTTCACGCGGCGGCCGAGCTCCTCGGGGGAGATTGCGACGTCGCACATCGAGATGCGGCCCGAACGACCGACGTCGACGGTCAGGTGGGTCGGGGGCAGCTCCTCCGGCGTCAGCTCGATGCCGTGCTTGCCGTCCTCCAGGCGCACCGTCTCGTCCTTCGCGTTCGCCTGCGTGAGCGTGACGACGAAGAAGATGATCAGCTCGAACACGACGTCGATCATCGGCGTCATGTCCAGCTGCGGATTTGTCTGTGACTTTCTTGCCATTGGCTACAGTCCTTTCCGGTCCTTTGGGGACTCGCGTTGAACCGTAGGTTAGGCCTGCGCGTTCTCGTCCAGCACCTCGACGTTGCGGAGGCCCTTCAGGAGCTCCATCGTCAGCGCCGTCATGCGCATGATGAGGCGGTTGGCCTTGTTGCGCAGCGAGTAGAACACCGTGATGGAGGGGATGGAGACGATCAGACCGCCAGCCGTGGTCCAAAGGGCCTGGCCGATGGAGTTCGCGAGCATCGACGCGTCGCCAGCGCCGCCGGAGGCGAGGGCCTGGAACGTCAGGATCATGCCTTGCACCGTACCGAGAAGGCCGAGGGACGGGCCGAGGTTCGAGCACACGGAAATCCAGGTCAGGCGCTGCATGAGACGCTCGGTCTCGAGGTCGGCCGCGCCGTTCACGGCCTCCTGGATCACGTCGTAGCCGTCCTCGACGTGCTGGAAGGCGGTCGAGAGGATGTTCGACATCGCGCTCGGCTCGGCCTCGCAGGCCTTGAGGGCCTTCATCACGTCGCCCTCGGCCATGGCACTCTGGACGTTGTTGATAAGGGAGGCGGGCATGAGCTTCTGGGGCTTCACGAGCACAAAGCAGTCGAGCGCGAAGTAGATGGCCATCGCGCCGTCGCCGAAGAGGGCGAACCAGAGGAGCGTGCCGACGATGCCGGAACCGAAGACGATGTCGAAGAATCCGCCGGTGGACTTCTTGCTGTCGGGTGCGTTCGCGTCCGTCTTCACGAGATTCGCGTCGCCCTGCTGGGCGGCGGCGGGCTCATCGGCCGCAAACGCGACGCCCGCCGTGACGGGGGCGACGACGAGACCGAGCATCATGATGGCGGCGACGACTGACTTCTGCATCTTCTTCATGTTCATTTTTGTTTTCCTTTGTGAGAAAAGGTGTTTGGGTTAAGTTGGTTGATGGAACTGTTCTGTCGTTGGTCTGAAATCACTTGGAGGCCCAGGGGCTGTCGGCGAACCCCTGCTTCAGCTGCGAACGCATCGCGTCCGCGCGGCCGGCCTGGCCCAGTGTGTCGAAGCACTTGGCGGCCTTCCAGAGCGCCTCCGGCTGGAGCTTCGGGACGTCGCGGTAGAGGAGCACCACGCGGAGATAACCGTCGGTGAGCGCCTGGCGCATGGCGTCGCCGCCCTCGCCCTTCGTCTTGAGGATGATGTCACCGCGCTTGATGAGCGCCGCGCCGACTGAGTAGCGGTCGCCGCTCTTGGCGGCCTTCTCGAGGCTGGACTCGAGCTTCGCACTGCGGCCCATCGCCAGCAGGGCGTCCCAGTAGGCCGGCGCGAGCTCGCCCTTGAAGGCGGCCGTGGGGTCCGTCGCGATGACGTCCTCGCACGCCTTGAGACCCTTCGCGGCGTCGCCGGCCGCGATGTAGGCGCGGGCGAGGTAGCCGCCGGCCGTCTTGTCCCACTGCATGTGCGCGTACTCCTGCACGATCTTCTGGAGAACGGCGACGGCGGCCTTCCCCTGGCCGGACTCGACCTTCGCGACGGCCTCGTCGTAGCCCGCGGGCTTTTCGATGTCCATCTCCGCGACTTCGGACGGCTTCACCTGGATCTCGATGCCGCCCTTCGTGGTGATTGCGTACGCCTTGTCGCGCACGCTCCACCGCACCGTGCCCTTGTGGGTGTCGCCCTGCTCGGTCGTGACCGAGCCCGTGATGTCGGCGAACGCCGCCGTCGCGAGCGCGGCCAGGGCCACGAATACGCATTTCCGCATGTCTTTCACTCCTGATCCTTGAAACGTCACGTACCGTTATTCCGCCTTCGCCTGGTTCACCGCGTTCTGCACGGCGACCTTGTTCTTCCCGTTCGGGAAGAGCTTCTGGTAGGTGGCGGCGTACTTGTCGAACTGCGCGCGCTGCTCGGCCTTCGCGGCCTTCTCGTCGTCCGTCTCCTTCGGCATCTTCGAGATGACGCGCACCATCAGCGGCAGACAGGACGAGTAGCAGCGCTCGAGGTTCGCGAGCTGCGCCGGCGACATCTTCTCCGCGGGGTTCTCCTCCGTGGGTTCGTGCGCCATCAGGAAGGCCTGGAAGGAGACGACCGCCTTGCTGCAGGTCTCGTCCGCCTTCTCCTTCAGGTTCATCGCGTCCTCGGCCTCCATCTTGCGCACGAGCACGTCACCGGAGCGAAGGGCGAGCCCGTCAAGCGCGAGGCGGCCCTCCTCGGACTTCTGGTCCTTGATGAAGCCGCGCAGCTTCTTCACCGCGCCCACGGCCGAATTGAAGAGGCGCAGACGCACCTCGTCGTCCTTCTCCGTGCTGCCCTCGATCGAGGCGACCTCCACGAGCATCTCGTACGCGTCCTTCACGAGCGCGGACTTCGCGTTCTTCTCGATGAAGTCGTCCAGCTTCTGGCGGGCCTGCGCGTACTGCTTCTGCCCGAGGCTGACCTTGGCCTGCCCGATCAGGCAGCGCGCCACGATCGCGCTCCGCGCGGCCTCGTTCGTGACCGCGGCCGCAAGCTCGATCGACTTCGCGTAGGCGTCGCCCGCGACGTCCCAGCCCTTCGCCTCCAGGAGCGCGTCGCCCGCCGCGAGGAACTGCCCGCTCGAATACTTGCCGCCCTGCGTCTCGAGCATCTGCTTGTACTGCGCGACGCCCTCCTCGCGCAGGCCCATCTCGATGAGGGTCTTCGCGAGACGCGGCACGGAGTTCTTGGCCTCGTCGCTCTCCGGGAAGTCCTTCTGCAGACGCGCGAACGCCTTCTGCGACTCGTCCATCTTCTTCTCGGCCGTGTGGATCGTGCCGATCTTCACGAGCGCGACCGCGCCGTACTTGCCCTTCGGGAACGCCGCGAGGTAGCGCTCGAAGGCGTCGACGGCGCGCGTGCGGTAGGCGGACTTCCTCTCCTCGGGGTACGTGAGGCGGCTCCAGATGTCACCTTCGAGGAACAGCGCCTGCTCGCGGCGGAGCAGGAACTTCTCCTTCTCCTCGGCCTTGAGCCCCTTGTTCGACTCAAGCTCGCCCTCGACCGCCTTGGCGACCGCGCGGAAATCGCGGATGGCGCCGGCGACGCTCCGGTTCGCGGCCTTGCAGATGGCCTGGGAGGCCTCGACGTCGTTTGTCTCGGCCGCCTGCGCAAAGGCGTTGTAGGCGTCCTTCTGCTCCATGAGCGCGAGCTGCAGCAGCGTCCCCGAACGCGCGTCGACCTTCGGCGTCGCGTTCGCGAACGCGCGCCGCCACGTGATACGGCCGTCGCGGGCGTCCTGCTTTTAGGAGCCGGTCGCGAGGAACTGAAGCGCGCTCACGTAGTGCGGCGAATTCGTGTAGGCCGTCGCGACGAGGCCGTAGTAGCGGGCCGCCGTCTTCCAGTCCTCCGACTTGTAGGCCTGACCGGCGAGTCCGAGCGCGCGCTGCGCGGCGTTGTAGTGACTGGCGAACTTCTCGAAGTAGAGCGCGAAGAGCTGGTCTGAACGCTCGGCCGCGCCGATCTCCCGCTCCTTGACGGCGAGACGCTGGATCTCGTCGCCCGCGGTGCGCTCGCGCACGTCGCCCTTTCCGGCGAAACGGGCCGCCAGGTCCTCTTCGGCCGCATTCGCCGCCTTGCGGAACTCGTCCTTCTTTGCAGGGTCCTTCTCCTTCTGCCAGAGCTCGAGGTTGCTGTCCGCCACCATACCGACCGCGCCGGGGATCTCCTCGGCCTCGGGGAACTGCGCGATCAGGGCCGTGTAGGTCTTGATCGTCTCGGCGTAGTTGCCTTCGCGGAACATCGAGTAGGCGTTGTTGAACTGCATCTTCCGGACCGTCTCCATCTGGGCCGGCGAGATCTTGACCGCCTTCTTCAGGTCCTTCTTGTAGCGCTCGAGCACGAAGGCCGAGACCTCCTCGTAGATCTGGCCGGCGGAGGCCGCCGCGGTCGACTCGGGGTACTTGACGTAGACGTTGACCGCGTGGTTGAACGCGCCCAGGCCGTTGCGCTTGCCGCTGACCTTCGCGCCGAGCAGCGCGGACTTGATCTTCTCCTCGTCCGGCTTCTCGGCCTTCGCCTCGGCCTTCGCGGCCTCCCACAGGAGCTTCGCAAGCAGATAGCGGCACTCCGGCATCGGGCTCATGCGCACGTACCCGAGCTTGCCCTGCGGGTCCTGCTCGATCAGGCTGTCGTGGATCTTCTTGAGATCCGGCATGTAGTCGTTGACGAGCTGCTGGGCCTTCTCGAGGTTCCCCTCCAGGAGCTCGAGGTGGGCCTTCATCGCGATGGCCTTGCCGAACACGATGATCAGCTCGTTCTTCCAGAGGAGCTGGTTCACGAGCTTCGTCGCGGCGGCGAAGTAGCCCTTCCGCTTCGCCGTGAGCTCCTTCGCCTTCTTCGCGTCCGCCGGGTCGACCACCGTCTCCTCGATGAGGCGGATGTAGAGCGAGACGGTCTCCATCGCGACCGCGCACCAGCGCTCCTCCGTGTCGCCCGCGTTCGGAATCCGGGCGAGCAGCTGCGTGTACATCGCGACAGCCTCGTCGAGCTTCTTCTCGGTCACGCACATCTGCGCCCACTTGAAGCCCGATTCGACGTAGAAGTCGATCAGGTCCGCACCCGGCTTCTGCACGGTCTTGAAGAACTCGCCGTAGATCTTGCGGCACTCGGGCATCATGCCCCGGGCATAGTACGCGTCGGCCATCGAGAGGCGCAGCGCCCAGTACTCGCCGTTCTTCTGCTTCATGCCGTCGACGACCTTCTGAACCTCGTCGAACTTGCCGAGGCGCAGCGCGCCCTGGAGCTCGCGCACCTTCAGCTTCGGACTCAGCTGCGGCCACTTCTTCTTCGCCGCCGCAATCACCGGCTCCGCGAAATCGGGCATGTTCGCCTCGACGAGCGCGTCGATGAACGCAAGCTCCTCCTTGATCGCGGGATCCTCCGCCGCGGGCTGCTCGGCAGCCTCATCCGCGGCGCGAAGGCCCGCGAACGGCGCAAAGGAACACGCGGTGGCAACCGCGAATGGCAGAATGTAGGTATAAGGGATGCTCATGATGTGTCAAATTATAGATGAAAAAGGGGCGGGAGTCAAGGGGGTTTTGAGGACGGGCGAGCGCGTTCAGCGCACCTGGAAACCGCCCGCGGCGAGCTCGCCGCCCTCGGGCAGCCTGAACGGCCTCTCGCCGAAGTTGACCGTCACGACCGTGCCGTTCGCGAAGCGCGTGCGCTGCACCAGCCGGTCGGGCGTGAGGCAGACGTGGTCGAGCATTTCGCTGTAGCCCGTGCGGCGCGCGACGTCGCTCGTCGCGCGGTAGCTCTGCACGAAGCGCGGCCCCAGCTCCTTCCACAGGCCCTCGCGGAAGAGGTACATGCCCATCGTGCCGTAGAGCACGTTGAAGAGGTCGCGTTTGTCCCAGAGGGACGGCAGCTTGTTGTTGTAGTCGCCCCAGTACCAGTGCGCGCAGAGGCACTCGTGGTAGACGAGCTCCCAGAGCGGCAGACGGTAGGCGGCGCCGACCTGGTACTTCGCCACCCGCGGCGGCACGTTCGTCCAGACCTGGTCGAGGTTCCGCCCCGAGTCCGGCACGCGGTACGTGCAGAGCGAGAGCATCCCCTCGAAGTAGTCGCAGTACGGCACCGCGGCGTCGTGCCCCGTCTCGCTGCCGACGACGAGACCATACTCGTCGCCGAGCAGACGCAGAAGGTCCATGCGGTAGCCGCGGCTGTCTGTGCGCGTCATCGGATGCGCGGGGTTGCAGCAGGTGTCCCAGCCGGCCGCCGTCGTCACGTCGATGAAACGCGTGTTGTAGGGCTTCGTCTTCAGCTCCTCGGAGACGTGCTTCCGGCAGTACTTCGCCGAAACGGCGTCGCACATGCACGCGCAGAACGTCCACGTGCCGTCCTTCGCCTTCACGCCCCACGCCTTGCGCCAGTTGTTCGAGTCCGCACTGTCCCACGCCGCCCCCTCCGGCCAGGCGTCCGTGTTCGTGCCGGACTTCCAGCCGAGCTTCTTCAGCTGCTCGGGACGGTAGATGTCGCGGTAGACGTCGTAGCGGCTCACGAGCACGTCGTCCATCTGCGAGAGCTCCGTCACGGCCTTCGGACTGCCACCCGCGCTCCAGAGGAAACGGTCGATGCCCGCCTCCTTGAATTTCTTCGCCATGCCGACCGGGTCCCCCGTCCAGCACCAGATGTTCGGCGCACCCAGCAGGCGGTCGACCTTCGGACGCGTCTTCGCCTTCTCCGCGAAGGTCTTGAACTTCCCCTGCTCCTTCGCGTACGCCCGATAGCGCTTGCACATCGCGACATAACCGCCCTTGTCGAGAAACACGTAGCGGACGCGGCGCGCGTAGCCGAACGCGCCCTTCTGCGCCTCCCAGCGGACACCCGCCGAGTAGAGTCCGCCCGACACCGGACGCCGGCACATCACCGACGCGTCGTCCGCCGTCTCGACAATGCCCATGTACCCCGCGCCCGACGCGTCGTCCTGTACGCCGAAGAACGCCATGCACACGCCGTGTCCGCTGTAGGTGGCGAGCCGCTCGGGAATCCAGTCCTTCTCCTCGACGGGATACCCGATGCCCTCGTTCATCGGCACGATGAGCCGCTCGCCCGGCTTCGACGCGAACGCCGGAGGGTAGTCGAGCGCCTCGCGCATCTCGCCCGCCCCCGTCACCGTCACGAGCAGCTCGGGCCTGCCGGGTTCCAGCGCGACGACCGCGCCCCACTCCCTGCAGCTCTCCGGATTCATGAACTTCACCTTGAGCGTCGTGCCGGTCTTCTCCGCCGCCGTGACGAACTGCCCGCCCGGCTTCCCGGGCTCGTAGACGCGTCCCGTCCGCTTGTCCGTGACCGTGAGCGCGGCACCCGAGCAGGCAATGGAGGCCTTGAGCACATCCGTCTCGGCCTCGACCGTCTTCGGCAGAACTCCAATCTGCGGAAGACGGTTTCCAAGCGACTCGACCTTGAAGTCCTTCACCGCGACGCCCGTGCGGCCACTTCCCACAACACGCGGCTGGACAATCGCGCCGCCGGGCGGCACCATGAACTCGGTCACGAGCGGTTCACCCGGCTTCGCCGAGACGGAGGCGAACACCCACGACATCACCTCGCCCTTCGCGTCCTTGAGAATCGCGCTGATCGAGTAGGGACAGGACACGGGGAAGTCCGCGAGCGCACGCGACGAGCAGGTGATGCGGAAGACGTCGCCGGGCTTCGCCTTGATCTCGGGGATGCCGGAGATCGCCCAGTCCAGATCCGCCGCATGCCGCAGCTCGAGCACGCCGTCCGCCGCCCGCACGAGCTTCGCCGCGTCCTTCGCGCGCGACCAAGCGTACGGAGTCTTGAACGTGTAGATCTCGGACGACGCCAAATCAAAACAAAAAAAAACCCCGCAAGCGGACAGCAGGAACAGCAGCTTCTTCATTCCTTCTCCTTGTTTCAGGCCGTGCGAAGCGATTTCAGCAGCGCGATTTCCTTCCGGTACCCGTCGAGGTCGCACGGCGTCTCGAGGTAGAACGGCAGATCGCGCAGCCGCGAGTGGTTGATGACGCGCGCAAGCGCCTCTTCTCCGATCTTGCCCTTCCCGATGCAGGCATGGCGGTCCTTGTGCGCCCCCCGCGCGTTCATCGAGTCATTGAGGTGGATGGCGCGCAGACGATCGAGACCGATCACGCGGTCGAACTCCGCCAACACACCGTCGAGGTCGCCCACGATGTCATACCCGCCGTCCCAGACATGGCATGTGTCGAGGCAGACGCCGAGACGCGAATTCAAGGTCGCACGTTCGATGTTCGAAGCTGAATCCGAAAGGCGCTCGACCGTGCGGTCGATGATTGCGCGGACCTCCTCGAAGGTTCGCCCGACCTCGCTGCCCTTGCCCGCCATGGTCTCGAGGAGGATGGTCGTCGACGGTACGGACCCGAAGTCGGCGAGGATACGCGCGAGCATGGACGCGATCAGCTCGATCCCCGCCTCGGTCCCCTGGCCGACGTGGCTGCCGGGATGGAAATTGTAGAGCGCGCCGGGCGTGAGCTCAAGCCGCCGCAGGTCGTCCGCCATCGTCGCCTCGGCGAACTCCCGCACGCGCGCCTCCGCCCCGGCCGCGTTGAGCGTGTAGGGGGCGTGCGCGAGGATGGGACCGAGCCCCTTCTCGGCCGCGTACGCGAGGAAGTCGCGCACGTCCTGTCGGTCGATGGGCTTCGCGGCGCCACCGCGCGGGTTGCGCGTGAAGAATTGGAACACGTTCGCGCCGATCGACCCGGCGGTCTGCCCCATCGCGAGATATCCCCCCGCGCTCGAAAGATGACACCCGATCCTGAACGACATACGCCTTTCCTCCTTTATGTTGATTGGCCGATGATCAGCCGACGACAAGCTCTTCCTTCGGGAAGCGGATCGTGACCCGCTCCTCCTGTCCGCCGATGAGCAGCACCACCGCCAGTGCGCCCAGACGCCCGCAGAACATGCAGAGCATCACGACGACGCGGCCGGTCGTGGATAGGGACATGGTCGTGTTCCCACAGCTGAGCCCCGTCGTGGAGACGGCCGACACCGTCTCGAAGAGCAGGCTCTCGAACGGCAGACGGTCGACGCCGCCGTCCGACACCAACAGCACCGTCATCGCGAGCGAGATCATCAGCGCGAACACCATCACGATGACAATCGCCTCGCGCACGACGGACTCGGAGATCGTGCGGCGGAACAGCACCGTGTCGCGCCGTCCGCGGCAGATCGCGAAGAGCGTCACGACGAACACCGCGAACGTCGTCACCTTGATGCCGCCGCCCGCGCCGCCCGGCCCCGCGCCCACGAACATCAGCAGCTCCGAGACGAAGCGCGTTGCGGCGTGCACCTCGTCCATCGAAATCACGGAGAAGCCGCACGTGCGCGGCGAGACGGACTGGAAGAACGCGACGACGAACTTGTCCTTCATGGCAAACGGCGCCAGCGAACCGTTCCACTCCATCGCCAGGAAGAACACGAACATGCCCACGAGGAGCAGCACGGTCGAGAACAGCACCACGCGCGTGTGAAGCGACAGACGCCCGCGCTTGACGAGATTACGCCGCCAGAACTGGATCGAACAGACGTTGTAGATCACGATGAAGCCCAGCCCACCGAGAATGACGAGCGTTCCCATCACGAGCAGCACGCCCGGGCTCTGGCCGAACGAGGCCAGCGAGCCCGGCGTCAGCGAAAACCCCGCGTTGCAGAAGGCCATCACGGAGAAGAAGTACGCCGGGAACCAGCCCGCCTCCGGACGGCATGCATGAAGCGCGTACATGCCGACCAGCTCGATCGCCGTCATCGAGAGGACGACCCAGAGGACCAGCCCACGCCATCCGCGCACGCCCGAAACCCCGTAGGCGTTCATGAGCGAGAACTCGCTCGAGAGCGAAAGCCGCCGTCCCACCACCACGAGGAAGAACGTGCCGAGCGTCATGATTCCCACGCACCCCAGCTGCACCAGGAACAGCAGCACGCAGTGTCCGAACCGCGACAGGCTCGTCCCCACGTCGATGACCGTGAGCCCCGTGATGCACACCGCGGAGCACGCCGTGAAGAGCGCGTCGAGCGGCTTCATCCACACGTGCGCGGTGGACGACACGGGCAGCATCAGCAGAAACGCGCCCGCGAGGATCGCCCCCAGGAACCCGAAGACGATCATGAAACGGGGCTTCATGCTACTTCTTCTCCCCGTCCGCGGCCTGCGCCTCGTCCGACGGCTTCCTCTCGCACATTTCCTTGAAGCGGACGCCCCAGATGCTGAGCTCGTAGAGGAGGCAGAGCGGCACGGCCATGAGAATCTGGCTCATCGGGTCCGGCGGCGTGAGCACCATTCCCAGGAAGAACGCGATCACGATCGCGAACCTACGCCACCTGCGCAGCGAATCCGACGAGATGACCCCCAGCCACCCCAGCACGAAGAGAAGCAGCGGGATCTGGAACACGAGACCGAACGCCAGCACGAGCTTGAGGACGAGCGGCACGTAGTTCTCGACCTGCACCATCGAGACCTGCAGCCCCATCCACTCGTTGACGATGTCGAAGAACCGCACCACGTTCGGCGCCAGCTGCCCGTAGGCGAACACGACGCCGATCCCGAAGAAGACCGTTCCCGCGATCAGGAAGAAGAGAATCGCCACCTTCTCGCGGCGCGTGAGCGCGGGGAAGATGAAGCGGAGGAGGAAGTACATCACAAACGGGAAACTGAGCGCCGTGCCGCCCCACATCGCGATGGACATGATCTGGGCGAACCCGCCCGTGATGTTCAGGCTCACGATCTGGATCTTGCCCGCCTTCACCAGCGCGTCCGCGGGCTCCTTGAGCCAGGAGAGGACATGCGGGGAGAAGATGCCGACGACGATGCAGCACACAACCCACGCGAGCACCGCGTTGATCAGGCACGACCGCAGTGCCACGATGTGCTCGAAGAACGGACGCGGCGGGTCGTTGTAGGCGTCCGGGTTCTTGATGAGCGGGCCCATCTCAGGCCTGTCCCTTCTTGTCCGTGGCAGTCGACACGGTGATCTTGATCGCGTAGGGGTCCACCTTCGGCTTCTCGGGCTCCGCGGGGGCGGCAGGCGCCGGCTCGGGCGTCGCGGCGCCTTCGGCTGCGGCTACGTCCGACCCCTCCTGGTACTGCGTCTCGTCGTAGTACTCATGCCCCGGGTATGGATTGTTCTCGTCGTATTCCGAGCCGTAGTAGTCCGTCTCCGCGCGGTCGCCGCCATCCTCCTGCGAAGCGGAGGCGTCGTCGGGCACCTTCGAGGGATCGTCCTTCGGCGTCTCGACGTAATCCGTGTTCACGGCCTCGTCGACGCCCTTGCGGATTTCCTCGTCCATCGACATGAGCTGCCGCTTGAACTCGTCCGCCGCCCGCCGCAGCTTCGTCATGATGGAGCCAAGCGTGCGCGCGGCCGAGGGCAGGTTCTTCGGGCCAACGACAATGAGAACGACACCGAGCAGTAACAACCACTCGGTGCCTCCGACAGAATCGAAGATGATCGCGAAGAACATCTTGTACCGTCTTCTACCGTCTCAGCGGATCTTACTTGTGCTGGAAGACGGCGAACTCGCCACGGCGGTTCTTCGACCAGACGGCCTCGCCGGAACCGGAGACGGCAGGCTTCTCCTCGCCGTAGCTCTTCACCTGCACGCGGTCGGGAGCGATGCCGAGCTGCACGATGTAGTCGCGGATCGCGATCGCGCGGAGCTCGCCGAGCGAGAGGTTGTACTCGTTGGAGCCGCGCTCGTCGCAGTTGCCCTCGACGATCACGACGCGCTTCTCGTTGGACTTCAGGTGGCCGGCGACGGCCTCGATCTTCGCCATCTCGCCCTGCGCGAGGTTGGAGGCGTCAAAGCCGAAGTAGACCGGCGCGAAGTCGACGTCGGTGCAGCGCGCGTAGTTGGGGTCCTGGTCGAACGGGAGATTGCCCGTCGCATCCGAAAGCGACATCGAATCGGCGTTGTTGGCGGCGGCCAGCTGATCGGCGTTGGCCTTGTCCGCGTCGGTGGCAACATCCGAGCCGGTCGAATTCAGGGCGTTGGGATCGCTATCC
>R26__coassemble_527_pt1 | contig 23243 bp, 20 predicted proteins | sample R26__metabat2_high_PE_030 | metagenome-assembled genome bin R26
AGGCGACGGAGAAGTACTTGCGGCCGTTCTCCCAGCACCACTTCTTGTAGGTGCCGGCGACGGGATGCTGGAAGCGGGTCGGGTTCGTGGAGTTACCCGTGATCGAGACACCCACGTTCTCGAGGCGCATGATCGCGACGCCCTCGGGGACGTTGTCCGCGCCGTAGCAGTTGACCGCCGCGCGCGGGCCCTTCGAGAACGCCTTCTTCGAGACGACCTTGACCTCTTCCTTCTTGTAGTCGAACTGCGTCTTCACGTAGGTGAAGCCGTTGATGCGCGAGATGATGTAGGCCGCGTCCTTGCCGAGGCCGTTCAGGATCACGCGCAGGTCCTTGCCGCGCACCTTGTTCGCGTTGAGCGCGATCTTGATCGCGCCCTCCGCGGCCGCGAACGACTCGTGGCCCGCGAGGAACGCGAAGCACTCCGTCGCGTCGTCGAGCAGCATCGCGCCGAGGTTGCCGTGGCCGAGGCCGACCTTGCGGTTCTCCGCGACCGAACCCGGGATGCAGAACGCCTGGAGGCCGACGCCGATCTCGGCGGCGGCGTCCTTCGCCTTCTTGCAGCCCTTCTTGATCGCCATCGCGGCGCCCACCGTGTACGCCCACTTCGCGTTTTCGAAGCAGATCGGCTGGGTCTCCTCCACGATGTGGTAGGCATCGACGCCCGCCTTCTTGCAGATCTCGGCGCACTCCTGGATCGACTTGATGCCGTACGGCTTCAGCGCGGCCAGGATCTTCGCCTCGCGGCGCTCGTAGCCCTCGAACAGCTTCTCGGCCGCGGCGGCGGCCTTCTTCGCGGCCGGCTTCTTCGTTGCAGTCTTCTTGGTAGCCATTTTCAATTACTCCTTGCGCGGATCGATGTACTTGGCGGCGCCTTCGAACTGGCCGTAGTGGCCCTTCGCCTTCTCCCACGCCTCGTTCGGGGTGAGACCCTTCTTGATGAAGTCGGTCATCTTGCCGAGGGAGACGAACTCGTAGCCGATCACCTCGCCGTCCTTGTTGAGCGCCATCTGCGTGCAGTAGCCCTCGGTCATCTCGAGGTAGCGGGGGCCCTTCGCCTTCGTCGCGTACATCGTGCCGACCATCGAGCGGAGCCCCTTGCCGAGGTCCTCGAGACCCGCGCCGATCACGAGACCGCCCTCGGAAAACGCGCTCTGCGTACGGCCGTAGACGATCTGGAGGAAGAGTTCGCGCATCGCGGTGTTGATCGCGTCGCACACGAGGTCCGTGTTGAGCGCCTCGAGGATCGTCTTGCCGACGAGGATCTCGCTCGCCATCGCGGCGGAGTGCGTCATGCCCGAGCAGCCGATCGTCTCGACGAGCGCCTCCTCGATGATGCCGTTCTTGACGTTGAGGGACAGCTTGCAGGCGCCCTGCTGCGGCGCGCACCAGCCCACGCCGTGCGTATAGCCGTTGATGTCCTTGATTTCCTTCGCCTGAACCCACTTGCCCTCCTCCGGAATCGGAGCGGGACCGTGGTTGCACCCCTTGGCCAGCGGGCACTGGTGCTGCACTTCGGTCGAGTAGACCATGTTGTTTTTCCTTTCTTTGTGAAGGTCTTGTCAGTAAATTGAGAGAACCTGCCCAAAAATGAGTTGATAGTATACCATCTTCCGAACGGCGGAACAATCCCAAATCAGAATTCAAGCACCGCAAAACCGTACGGTCCCGCCTTGCAGGCCCCGTCGGGCAGGATCTCGAAGCGTTCGACGAGCAGTCTCTTCGCAGACGGACCGATCTTCTGGTCGCCCGGCCGGAACGAGACGTCGTTCGCCGTGAGGTTCGCCGAAACGAACACCCGGCGGTCCCCGAGTCGGCGCACGAACGAGACCACACCCTGCGCCTCGCCGTCCGTCACCCAGTCCATCTCGCCGTCGTAGAAGACGGGATCGTCGTGGTGCATCTTCGCGAGCGTACGGATGAGCGCGAGGCGCTTCTGCCCCACGGGCTGCACGGCACGCGCCCAGTCGATCGCCTTGTAGGCGCGGGCGGGATGCTCGACGGGGGCGAAGAAGGAATTGCGCGCGTTGTCCGCGATCTCGTTTCCGTTGAAGACGAGCGGCAGGCCACGGCGCAGGAACGTGAGCACGAACGCCGCGTTGCCGGCGTCGACGGGGTGGACGCGGTCGAAGCGGTTGTCCCAGTCGTCCGTCGCCGTGTCGTGGTTGTCCATGAAGCAGAACATGAGCGCCCCCTTCGGAATCTTCTGCTCGTAGGCGCGCGCGGCGTTCATCCGATTCTGGAACGAATCGCCCTTCTTGACGACGTGGACGGAGGACTTGGGCGTGAGCTGATTGCGCACGGAAGCTCCACGGCCACGCGTAGCACGCGTCGAACGCCTTCTCAAGCCACTCGGCCTTCGTGCCCTCGTTGATCATCACGAGCTCGGGGTTGACCTTCTGGCACGTCGTCACGGCCTCGACCCAGAAGTCGATCGGCACCTGGTCGCCCACGTCGCAGCGGAAACCGTCGCACCCCAGGCGCATCCAGTGGAGCATGGAGTCGATCAGGTACTTGCGCACGCCCTTCGACTCGAAGTTGACGAACGGGAAATGCCAGATCGTCTTCCGCACCGTGCCGTCGGGATTCTTCTGGAAGGCGTCGGGGAACATGTCCCTGATCACGTTGTTCGGTCCGCAGTGGAGGTAGACGAGGTCCATGTAGACCTTCATGCCGAGCGCGTGCGCCTTGTCGTTGAAAGCCTTGAAGTCGGCGTCCTTGCCGTACTCGGGGTCGATCTTGTCGTAGTTGGAGATGCGGTAGGAGTTCTTCGGGGACCCGAAGCCGCTCTTCTTCTGGCGCTCGCTCCACCCGCTCTCGTCCATGTCGCAGTCCATCTCGACGAACGGCGCGAGGTAGACGACGTCGACGCCCGCGCCGCGCACGTGCTCAAGCATCTCCGTCGCGGCCCTGAAGTTGCCGTCGCGCGTGAAGTTGCGCAGCACGACCTGGTAGACGGTCGCCCGCTTGAGGTATTCGGGGGTGGGACGCATCGCGGCGCCGGCCATGCAGGCCACCGCAAGACATGAGCAGAACAGGATGTTTTTCATATGATGGAGGGGATTAGGGGGTTAGGTGTGTGTGTTGGTGAATTAGGGATTTTCGAAATCGAGGACGAGGACGGCGTCGGGGGCGAGCGTGACTTCGGCGGCGCCGGAGGCGAAGTCGAGGGGGCCGCCGTTCACAAGCTCGGCGGCCTTCGCGCCGGTCTTCGCCGTGAGGCGTACCTTCATCGTCTCCTTCGCGGAGTTGAAGACGGTCGCATAGCGGTCTCCGAACTGTTCCGCGAAGACGCGCGCGTCCGATGTCGCGACGAGCGCGTTGACCGGACGCCATCCCGCCTCGGAGAGCTTCCTGCAGAGCGGCACGTACTTCTTGAAGAGCGGACGGTCCCGATTGTAGATCTCGGGCCGATTGAAGTAGTGCCCTTCCGACGCGTTGTGCGAGAAGCACCCCGGGAAGAGTCCGTACGCCACGCAGTGCCGCATGAAGTTCTCCATGTCCGCGTACTTGAACTTCTCGAAATTGACGTTCTGCAGGTAGCAGTACGGCTTGCCCATCGACATCGCCCGCTTGTAGATGAGCGACGAATGGGCCTCGGGCATCCAGTTGCCCTCCGCGTCGATCCACCCCGTCTCCGTGCCGCCCACGTCCACGTACGCCGGCAGCCACGGCCAGCGTCCGGGCACGCCGTTCGCCATCATGAAGCGTCCGCGCGGCCACACGCGCGAGGCGGTCTTGCGCACGTACTCGTACATCGAAAGGCCCTTGAAGACGCCCGGGCGCCGCGGCTCGTCGAACGAGAACACAAGCGGCGTCTCGCTCGCCGCGAACACCTTGCGGTTGTAGTCGAGCACGGGCGTCAGATACCCCTCCGCCGAATCGATGTACTCGCCGTCGCGCCCCTTCGGACCCGGCTGCGCGTACGTCTTCTCGAAATCCTTCTCGGTGTTCTTCGCCCAGTAGTCGCAGGCGCATGTCAGTCCGGGCAGCGGCGAGAGGATCCAGATCGCACCGCGGCACCAGGGCGTGTCCTTGATGGACCCCACCCGTTCGCCCTCCTCGTCGATGCACCCGCTCTCGCGCCACGCGCGGGCATAGGAATGCCCCTGGTCGGCCATCTCGTTCGCCTTCGCGACGCACTGCGCCATCGTAAATGAATTCGTGCCGTGCGCCTTGTCCATCGACAGCCACCACGTCGTCGGCTCGGTGTAGCGGAAGGTGATGATCCCGTGCTCGTCGTCCCAGGCGGTCTCGCCGTCGCCCTCCTTGAACTTGAAACCGAAGTCCTCCCAGCCTTCCACGGCCTTGATGGACGCGAACGGCATCCAGATGCCCTGTTCCGGCACGCGCGTCCGAAACGCGCTCGGCTCGAGGGACGCGTATTTCGCGAGCGCCCCGCGGAACCCACCCGTGAAGGCGAAACGCCGGAACGCGAACGCGGCCGTGCGCTTCTCGGGCGCGAAACCGAGGTCGAACGCGATGAAGAGAAGACGCGTGCGCGGATTCACCGCGGTGCGGAAGAAGGCGGGCTTCGCCGTGTCGATGCCGAGTGCGGACCCCTTCCCGTCCACGGTGACGGCGCCGAACGGCCAGCGGTTGAGTCCACCCGCGCCACAACCCATGCCGCCCGCGTCCTGGCACTGCACCGCGTTCGGCGCCAGCGGAATCGACGTGCGCGGATCCCGCTCGTAGACGAGCGCACCCTCCGCGAGCGGCACCGCGTAGACGAGCGTGACGGCCCGGTCGCGTCCCGTCAGGTCCCCCACGCACACGTCGACGTAGGCGTCGCCCGCCGCGTCCACGCGTTCCTGCGCCTGGAGGCGAACACCCTTCGCCTCGCCCCCGACCGCGATCGGCGTGTAGAGGTCGTCCTCAACCATCACGTCGCGCACGAGGAACCCCGGTTCGTGCTTCGGCAGCTTCGCGACCGACATCGGCAGCGAGTCGAAGGTCACGAGGTCGTTGGACGTGCTGAGCGTCACCTGCGGCTCCGTGAAGCGGACGCGACCCGGAAGACCGCGGTAGAGGCAGTAGACGCTCGCGTACCGCATCGGCTTCTCGGGGACGACCGTCACCGTACCCTTCCGTCGCCCACGGCTCGGGTTCGGCGCAAAGGCGGCGATCTGCCCCCAGAGATGGTCGCCGTCCATGTAGGCGATGTCGAGATAGAGCGAGAACTCACGGGACTTCCCGCCGCCCGGTCCCCGTTCGCACACGGCTTCAGTCGAAACCCTGAACGGAAGCGCCTCCTTCTGATTGAGCGTCAGCGTCCACACGGCGCCCGCCTGTCCAGTCGCGTCGTCCCCGACGTCGACCACGATCTCGCGTCCGTCGCGAACAAACCCCTTCCCGTAGGGACGCGCCTTCTCAAGCGTCAGCGTGAACGCGTCCTGCGCGCCCGCCGTTCCGACGAGCAGCGCCGCAACCAGCACCATCCAGTTCGTCATCGATTTCATTTCAACGACCTCCTTGAAGTTCGTGGACAACCTCGACCAGAAATTCCTCCGGCGTCGATGCTCCGGACGTCACGCCCAGTCTCTCAATTCCCGCGAAGGAACATGCGGCGAGCTCCGCGGCGTCCGCCACGCGCCAGACCTTCGCTCCCGCCGCCGCCGCGACCTCCGCCAATCGCCGCGTATTCGAGCTCGTCGCGCTCCCCAGCACGAGCACGCCATCGCCGCCCCTCGCGACGAATGTACGCACCGCGTCCTGCCGGTCGCGCGTCGCCGTGCACACCTCCGCGGCCGGAGCCGTCTCCAGAAGCGGATAGCGCGCGCGCAGCGCATCCAGAATCGAACGAGCCCTCTCCATGCCGAACGTCGTCTGGCACACCGCGCCGACCGCGCTCTCCGCGGTGAATTCAAGGCCCGCCACCATCATTGAATCCGCCACGACGGCGACACGGGCCCCAGCCGCGCGCGCCTCGCCCACGATTCCCTCCACCTCGACATGCCCCGCATGCCCGACCACGACCACGGGCACGCCGCGTGCCGCATACGAGACGACCTGCTGATGCGCGCGCGCGACGAATGGGCACGTCGCGTCAATGACCGTCAATCCCCTCCGCTCCGCCTCCGCGCGCGTCTCCGGCGGCACCCCGTGCGCCGAGAAAAGCACGACGCCGCCATCCGGCACCTCGCGCAGCGACTCCACGAACCGCACGCCCCGCGTTCGCAGATCCTCCACCACGCGCCCGTTGTGCACAAGCTCGTGCAGACAGCAGAGACCTTCCCCGAAATCAGCACGGGCGCGAACCGCCTTTCGCAAGGCCGACTCCACGCCCGAACAGAAGCCGTGCGGCTCTAGCACTTCGACGGTCAATCAACCCTCGCTTCGCTTTGCCTCGTCCCAGAGCGCATCCATTTCGGCGAGCGTCATCGCCTTGAGATCGCGTCCCGAGGCCTTGGCGCCCGCCTCGACCACGCGAAAACGCCGCGCGAACTTCGCGGTCGTCCCCTCGAGTGCCGATTCGGAGTCCGCCTTCAGATGCCGCGCGAGGTTCGTCACCGAGAAGAGCAGGTCGCCGAGCTCCTCCTTGACGTGCGGATCGAGGGAGGTGTCGCCCGACACGGCGACCGCCGCCTCGAGCTCGGCGAGCTCCTCGCGGATCTTCGCGAGCGGACCCGCCGCGTCCTTCCAGTCGAACCCCACGCGCGCGGCCTTCTCCTGCGTGCGCTGGGCCTTGAGGAGCGCGGGCATCGTCGAGGGCACGCCGTCGAGCGCGCTGTGGCGCGCCTCCTTCTTGTGCTCCTGCTGCTTGATCTGCTCCCAGTTTCTGAGCACCGTCGCAGGATCCTTCGCGTTGACGTCGCCGAACACATGGGGGTGGCGCCGCACGAGCTTGTCCGAGATGGCGTTCGCCACATCGTCGAAGGAAAAACTTCCGTCCTGCTCGGCCATCACGCACTGGAACATCACCTGGAGGAGCACGTCGCCGAGCTCCTCCACGTGGTTCGCCTTGTCCTCGGGCCGGCCCATCGCGGCGAGCAGCTCGTACGTCTCCTCGAGTACGCACGGCTTGAGCGTCTCCAGCGTCTGGACACGGTCCCATGGACAACCCGTCTCCGGATCGCGGAGACGGGTCATGATCGAATGCAGTCTTTCGATTCCCGTCATTTCAATCACATGTGCAGCATGCGGAAGACGGTCTCGGCGAGACTCGCGTCGAACGACTCGACGACGTCGTCCGCGCCGCCGAAGTCCTGGTAGGCGACGTGGTCGTGGACGACCGCGAGCGCGCTCATGCCGGAGACGAGGGCGCTCTTCACGCCCGCGCCCGAGCCCGTCACCGCGACGGTGAGCATGTTGACGAGGTCGTTCTGGTTGCACGCGCGACGCCAGGCGTCCCACTTGCAGTTGCCGTAGGTGTTCGAGGGCTCGGCGTACGGAACGACGAGCTCGGCGTTCAGGTCCGAGAGCGCGGGCTTGAGCTGCTCGATGTCCGAACGAGTCGCGATGACGACCTTGAGATCCTTCTCCGTGAGCGCCTGGACGAAGGCCTTGAACCCAGGTGTCACCGCCGCCGCCGCCTTCTCCGTGAGGGCGGTCTTGAACGCCTCGGAGAGTTCGGTCGCGACCGCTGCCGGATCAGCCTTGACCTCGAGGGTCTCGAAGAGCTCCTTGAGCGCGCCCTGGTAATTGCCACCCACGAGGTGCACCGCCTCGAGCTTGACCGTGAGCTTGACGCCCTTCGACGCCAGAACCTTCTTCGCGACGTCGAAGAGCATTTGCGCGCCGTCGAGGGCCGTGAAGTCGAATTCGACGACCACGCCGCGAGGCGACGCCTTCTTTTCCTCTGCCATCTTCTATTCCCCTTTCGCGGATTACTTCTTCACCACGCGCGTCTTGCGCGGACGCGGCTGGCCGATTTCCTTGAGCAGCTTGCGGAAGCGGCTGTTGCGCACGTTGAACGGCTTGCCGCCCTTGATGCGCGGGAACTCGCACGCGCGCAGCTCGTTGTGCTGGTCCTCGTCCTTGCCGATCACGCCGCCGATTCCAGCGAGCGCGCACTCGACCGCCTTCACCGCACACGCCTGGATGAGGCGCAGGTCCTTCTTGTTCGGCGCCGCCGCGCGGGCGAAGTAACCGCTCTTGAAGACGCTCGCCTTCTCCGCGCCAAGGCGCTTCGCGAACTGGCTCTTGAACCACTCGCCGACATTGACGCTGTCCAGCCGCGGATGGCCGAACGCGTCAAGCGCGATCTCCTCGCCGGCCTTCTTCTTCTCGGCGATGATCTGCTTCACGCAGGCACCCTCGGAGACGAAGATGTTCACGCAGTCGACCTTGTCCATCACCTTGCGCAGGCGCTCGGCCTCGGCGGCGAAGTCGATCTTCGCCTCCGGCACGTACACCGCGTGCACGTCCTGGCGCTCGCGCGTCAGGCCGAAGTCCGGCAGGAACTTGATGCGGCGATTGAGCATCTTGTGGTAGGCGATCGCCGTGAACGCCGTGAGCCATCCGCAGTTGCGGCCCATCACCTCTTGGATGATGAGCGCGCGCGGATTCGCGCTGTTCTCCTTTACGACGTTCGCGAAGAACTTCGCGCCCTCCTCCGCCGCCGTGTAGGCGCCGAGGGACTGCTTGATCGGGTAGACGTCGTTGTCGATCGTCTTCGGCAGGCCCACCACCGTGAGCGCGTAGTTGTTCTCGGCGAGGTAGGCCGCGAGGTCCGCCGCCGTCGTGTTCGTGTCGTCGCCGCCAATCGTGTGGAGCACGTCGACTCCGTCCTTGACGAGCTGATCCGCCGCGACCTTGAGCGGATCCTCGCCCTCCTTCACGAGACCGCGCTTCACGCAGTCCTTCACGTTCGTGAGCTTCACGCGGCTGTTGCCGATCGGGCTGCCGCCGTGCTGCGTCAGCACGAGCGCGCGCTTGCGCACCTCGTCCGTCACCTTGATGGACTCGCCCTTCAGGAGGCCCATGTATCCGTTCACGTAGCCGATCAGCTCGACCTCCGGCGCCTTCCTCGTGTACTCGTCGATCAGAAACCCGATCGAGGAGCTGAGGCAGGGCGCGAGACCGCCCGCCGTAAGGAACGCAACCTTCTTCACTTTCTTCGCCATCTTCTTGTCATCCTTCATTTTCTTGAACTTACAATCCTATACCTAAATCTGCTTCAGCACGTTCGCGAGCTCGATCGCCGCCTGCATGGCCGCAAAGCCCTTGTTGCCCTGCTTCGTGCCACAGCGCTCGACCGCCTGCTCGAGGTTCTCCGCGCTCACCACGCCGTCCGTCACGGGCACGCCCGTCTCGAGCGCGATCTGGTTGAACGCGCGCGCCGTCGTCTCGCAGATGAGCCCCGCGTGCGCCGTCGCGCCCTGCACAACCGCACCCAGGCCCACCACCGCGTCGAACTTACCCGACACCGCGAGCTTCTTCGCCGTCACGGGAATCTCGTAAGCCCCCGGCACACGCACGAGCATGAGGGACTTCTCGTCCCCGCCCAGACGCGTGAACGCGTCCGCGGCGCCTTTCACGAGCTGCTCCACGAGGAAGGAGTTGAATCGGCTCGCCACGAGCGCGATCTTCAGTCCCTTCGCCGTCAAATTTCCTTCAATCGTCTTCATGGTCTTCCTTTCGGTTGAAAACATGTTGGATTATCTCACATTTAGCCCACGCCCTCAAGTAAAATCCACCCAGATCACGACATTTTTGTCGTATTCGTGCTTTTGTCTATTCTGCACGAATCAAAATCATCGCTTTACATTTTCAAATCAGCAACAAACGACCCAATTGCGTTTTCTAGTACCAACCTATTTCTGCATCTCGCACAGGATCAGCCGATCGATCCAGATGTGGCTCGCACCCGTCGTGCCGGGACGGAACATCGGCCCCGTGAACTTGATCGAGGCCCACACCTCGAGATCCTTCCCCACGAGTTCCTGCCAGTCACCCACGTTCAACTGCGTCGTCCACGCGCGCGTCAGCCAGAGGTAGCTCGTGCCGGTCGGCTTCACCCGGCAGATCCGATACCAGTTGTAGCCGTCCTTCTCCACTTTTTGGAACCCGCCGCTCGATAATCCCTTCTTCGTGTTCTGGTCGTAGACGCCGCCGCTGAACGGCAGCTGGAAGTAGTGGCTCTTGTCGGCATCCGTGCGCATCGCGAAACCCACCGGCGATTCGAAGTCCTTGACGAGACGTTCATTTCCCCCGCAGGACCGCAGAAGCGTCGCCCCGAAATCGTAGTAGACGCGGTCCTTGAACTGCTCGGGCACGGGCAACGACTTCATATCCAGACCCTCCGCGCCCAGATACGCGAATTCGCCCGCGAGAATCGTCGCGCCCTTCGGATACCCCTTGACCCACGCCGGCCAGTCCGTCGTCACCCGCTTGCGCGCGGCGGCCAGCGCGGCGTCCTCCTTCGTCTGGGGAATCACTCCCGAGGGATCGTGCCGCGCGGCGCGGTGCTGGCGCAGGATCATCAGGCGGTCGAGTCCCTGGCGCGCATGGCGCACGCGCGCGAGCAGCTTCGCGTCGTCCTTGACCGCCGCCTCCGCCCGGTCGAGGTGGTCGTTGCAGATCTTCACGTCCTCGTCGGCGATGTACGAGAAGCTGCCGACCTGCGGGAACCAGCTCACGAAGTGGTTCTTCGCCTTCCGCACCGCGTCGAGGTGCTTCCGGTAGGCGAGCACGTGGCGGCCGGCGGGACCGTAGTACTCCCGCATGAACGTCTCGATCAACGCGCCGCAGTCGAGGTCCGCGTTCTCCATGAGCTTCGTCTCGAGGAAGTACTTGAGCTCGAACATGTCCGACTTCTCGGGATTCTCGTGTTCCCAGAAGATGCCCGACACGTTGTTGTCGCGGTAGGTGCGGAAGAGGTCGCCGTAGTGGAACTCGCTCGCGAAGGGAAGTCCGCACGTCCCCTTCGAGAAGGTGATCGCGTAGTCCCAGATGAAGAGGTGCTTCGTGTACTTCGTCCAGTCGCGGAGGCAGTCGAGGAAAGCCTTGTTGTCGGGCTCGAGGATGGACGACGCCTGGTTCGACCCCGTGTCGCAGAGGCGCACGATCACATTGTCCGCCGCGCGCACCCCGCCCTTCGGGACGGGTTGCGTGTACTGGTAGGCCCAGGTGCAGAGCAGCACGTCGGGATACTTCTTCGCGACCTCCGCCGCGAGCGCGTTGACGAAGTTGAGGTTCACGCCCGAGAGGCCGTACTTCTCCACGGCGGCGTTGCATCGCGCGCACTGGCAGTAGGTTCCGTTGTCGTTGTGCGAGACGTCGTAGATGCGCGGCGCCGCCACGCCGCTCTTCTTCGCGGCCGCATACCCCTTCTCGATGTTCGCGAACAGCAGCTCGAGCATCTTCGCGCGCACCTCCGGATTCGTGAGGCAGAGCTGCCCCTCGCGCTGGCCGCCCACGCGGCGGCCCTTGTGCAGCGAGAACCACTCGGGATGGTCCTTGAGGTACTTCTCAGCCGGGATGTAGAGGTCGAAGGTGTGGCAGAAGTTCGGCGGGCCGAACGTCACGCAGCCGCCGAGATCCGCTCCGCCGTGTCCGTTCTGGCGCAGGCGCCGCTCGGTGAAGGTGTGCTTCGGACCGACGGTGTGCAGGTAGATGTCGCGGAAACCGAGCCACGGACGCCCTCCCGCATTCAATTCTCCGAGCGCGAGCGCGTCACTGCGCGGCACGTCCTCCTCGAAGTCGCTCCACCACCGTACACCGCAGAAGTCCTCGAGGAAGTGGTAGACCGCGAAGAGACATCCGCGCGTACCGCCGCCGTTCAGCACGACCTTGCCGCCGAAGGACTTCACGACCCACTGCTCGTCCGCCAGCTGCCCGGAAAGGAGTCCGTGCTCCTGCGCGCACGGCGTGTCGCCAACATGGAATTCCACGCTCCCACCCCCCGCGACGGTGACGGACTTCTCGACACGCCGCGTCAGATAGTCCGTCAGCTCCTTCACGGCCGTCTGCTCGTGTGGTTTCGCCGCGTCGGGCCCAACCACGGTGAACGGCGCCGCCCCAAGCGTCGACGCCGCCAGCAGCAGAATCGGGAACACTTTCGTCATGGTCACTCTCCTTCTCCGGTTTTTCCATCGGGAAACAGCTGCGCGAGAATCTGCTCGGCCGGTGTGTAGGCCTTCTTCTTCGAATTGCAGTCCTTGCAGCACGGCACACAGTTCGACCGCGTGGACTTTCCGCCGCGCGCCACCGGCACGACGTGGTCGAGCGTGAGATTCGCCGCCCCCACCTGCGCGCCGCAGTAATGGCACACGCCACGCGCGATCTGAGCCTTCCACCAGGGTGTCTGCCGCAGTGCGCGCGCCTTCTCGCGCTCCCGCTTCACGTGCGCGGGATCGGGACGCAGGTCCAGCCAGTCTTCCATGCCTTTTCTCCTATCGGAATTCGAAGTCGACCGTCACCGGGGAATGGTCCGAGGCGTCGAGCACGCTCTGCTCCACACCAACCTCGTGCTTCAGCGCCCGCAGGGTGTCCGCCGAATAGAAGACGTGGTCGATGATCTTATGGCCCTTCAATCCCTCCTGGCCCGCGACCCCGTGCGGTTTGCCGTCCACACCGATCTCCGGCTGACCGTGCTCCGTCGGACGCGGATCTCGCTCCTGCGCCGTCAGCCCCGCGTTGCTCCACCCGTTCGCCTCGAAGACGCACAGCGCCGGGCTTCCATACAGGGTGTTGAGGTCGCCGCCGCCCACGACCGGCAACGCGCCCCACCGACGCTGCACGCGCGCGACGACGTCCACCACCCGCCGCGCGTTGAGTTCGCGCAACTGCACGCTCTCATCCCCCTTCTTCCACCAGAAGTGCGTCGCGAACGCGATTACGCGCCGCGCGTTCGTGCGGTCCTCGAACACGCCCCACGTCACGCTCTTCTGCACCTGGATGCCAAGATGGTAGAACTCGCACCCGCTCTCCAGGCACGCGAAGCGCCGCGGGTCGTACACGAGCGGCTCGTGGTTGCACCAGTCCTTCTTTCCGGCACGTTTCCTGAGCGCCTCGTCGCCCCAGTCGCTCCCCGCGCGGCGTAGCGCGTAGAACTCGTCCCCGCGCAGCAGCGCATACCCATCCTTCGCGAGCTCCGGGAAGAGCGGGCTCTCGTACCATCCATCGTTGATCTCCTGCAGTGAGAGAAAGTGCGGACGCCGCGCCCGTACGGCCCCCACGATCGCCGCCGCGCGTTCCGAGGCCGGCATCCGCTTGTCGTAGTCGCCGTAGACGTTGAACGTCATGAAGCGGAACGACTCCGTCTTCGGCAACGGCGCCGTGCGCGGCGTCCAGGCGCTGCGCCAGGGAATCGTGAGCGTATCCTCCTCGAACACGATCGGCAGCCACACGTAACGGCTCTCCTCGTGGTTGGCGGGATGCCAGATGTCGAACATCGCGATGAACTCGCCCTCGCGTCCCGTCACGGGCAGGATGAACGTGCTCTGCGCGCCCCAGGTGATATCCGCGCCAAGACCACTCGCGGGATTGACGCCCGTGCAGGGATTTCCGAGTCGCTCCCACGGGCCCTTGATCGACTTCGCCCGGTAGAGGCGCGCGGTGTTCGGGCGCCATCCCGTGCATCCGGACCCAATCAGATAGTACCAGTCACCCTTCCGGCAGACCGCCGCCGCCTCGGTGCTCTCGTCCACACCCATGCGGTGGAACTCGCCCGTGAAGTCGCGGAAGTCGTCCGTGAGGCGGTTCACATGCGTCGTGCGGTTGCTTTCGGACGCGCAGATCTGCCACGCGCTGCCGTCGACGTCGACGAAGAGCGTCTGGTCGCGGCTCATCTCGCCGTTCGGACGCAGCGCGCGCAGGAACGTAAACGGTCCCTCCGGCACGTCCGCCTCGGCGATGCCGAGCTGCGCGGCGTGGTAACCCTGTCCCTTCAGCTCCAGGTGAAAGTGCATCACGAACTTCCCCGTCTTCGGGCAGAAGACCACCTTCGGACGCTCGATCACGCAGCCGTCGACAATCGGGCTCTCCGCCTCTCCCTCCTTCGGAGGTTCCGCCACCGCGAGCGCGACGCCTCGGTCCGTCCAGTTCATGAGGTCCGTCGACGAGTAGACGTGCACGCCCACGTGCGCCCTGTTCCCCTCCTTGCCATAGACCTTGTGCTCGCCATACCACCAGTACGCGCCGTTGTGGTACATCACGCCGCCGCCATGCGCGTTGATCACGTGCCCCGCATCGTCGTACCAGAGCTCGCCGGGGCGGATCTCCCCGTACCGCGCCGCTTCGGCACCCACCATGCAGCCAACCGCGACAGTGGCCGCCACCAGAAATCTGCTCGTGTTGTTCATGTGCACAAAAGTATAGCAGATTTCCGCGCAGACTGTCACCTAGGACCTGATTGGCTTGAGCGGAATCTCGCGCGTGAAGAGACGGCGCGGCAGCTGCGTGAAGACGACGCGGCCGTCCTGCTCGACCGCCGCGGCGCGGGAGTAGACGTGGAACAGCGCCCGATCCGGCTGCATCTCGACCACGGCCCAGGCACCCTTCGTGCCCGTCACCGTGCCGCAGTTGACGTCATGCAGCGCACCGGCCCGTCCCACGGGATAACCACCGTTGTGCTCGTGCCCGTTGATGTAGAGGTCGCAGCCGTACTTCTCGGCGAGCGCGAGCAGGCGCGCGCGGTTGCCGTTCATGCGGTTGGCTTCGCAGGCGTCGACGATCGGGCACATGAAGTCCCTGCCCTTGGGCGCGATCGACCAGTGCGAGACGAGCACGATGTGGCGGATCGCGGGGTCCGCCGCCACGACCGCCATCTCCTTCTCGATGAAGGCAATCGCCTCATCGGAGATCGTCCCCGTGCTGCGGTACTCTCCCTTCGGCGCCGGCAGACCGCAGTAGGACGCGAAGAACGTGATGAACCGCGTGTCGCCGCTCTGGAACGCGCATTCGCGGTAGAACTCGCCCACGCCGGTGTCGTGGTTGCCCTGGATCGCGATCACGCGCGAGGCGGGCGGACGGCAGGCAAACGCGATGGGCTTCTGTCCGCGGGCGAGATTCTGGCGACAGACGAACGACTCGGGCGCGCGGAACCTGAGGTCCGAGAGATCGGCTCCCTTCGACTTCCGATGGAGATCGAGCGCCTCCAGCGTGCGGTGGTAGTTCACCATCTCGGCGTCGAGGTCGGTCTGGTTGCAGGAGTAGCCGGTGTTGATCTGGTCGCCGCCGAAGAGCGCGAACTGCGCGTCGCGGCAGAACGGATCGGAGTTGATGAACTCGTAGGTCTTCACGAGCGCGGCATGGTCACCCGGTTTCCAGCACGTGTAGACGGGCTTGCCCTTGTCCGCGCCGAAGCTCTGCACGAAGTCGGTCTCGATGTGGTGGTCGGCCATGAAGATGAACTTGCACGGCTTCGCGGCGCCCCCGGGCAGGCAGCACCCGCCCGCGGCGAGCGCGCCCAGGCCCAGGAACCCCCGGCGCGAGCAGGCGCTCACTTCACCGCCTCCACACTCACGCGCGAGACGGCCGGACGCACCGCCGCCATCCGCTCATAGAGGTCCTCGGCGCGCGCCTCGAGTTCGTTCTTCACCGCGGCGACCTCCGTGTAGGAGTTCGCCCAGTTCCGGAACGCCCCGATGTAGCGGCTCTTCGCGTTCTTCGCAAGCCAGGCGTCCAACCACGCCTGCGCCGCCGCGGTGTCCTTCGGATCGACCTTCGCCCGACGCAGCATGCCGCAGACCAGCGCATACCGGCGCAGACGGCCCTCGAGGGTCTGAAGCTCGCGCATCGGCTTCGCCGCCTCCCGCGCCCGAAGCTGGTTCGGTGTCTCCAGAAGCGCCACGTTCACGCCCTTCGCGAACTCCTCCGAAGTGAACGAACCGACCTTCACGCCGTCGAAGGCGAGATTGTAGCTCCCCGCGTCAAGCCCCTTCACGACGAGAAGCTCCTGGTTGAGCCGCTCGGTGAGCGGATAGAACGCGCCGTCCGCCTTCTCGTACTCCGGCAGCTTCGGGAACGGCAACGCCTTCGGCGCGTAGGTGAAGGCGACGCGCCCCGGCTTCGCGTCGACGCGCGTGAGCACGCAGTTCTTCGTCAGGCCCTTCCCGATCTTCTCGGCACGCCCCTTCTTCGCATCGACGACCGCGCGCGCGAGCACCGGCGAGCAGCGCATCGCGTCGAGCACGTGCGCCGCCATCACGAGGTGGCCCTCGTTTCCGGGGTGGACCCGGTCGCCGCAGAACGGGAACTCGGGATGCGCCTTGAACATCTCCGTCATCGGCGCGTGGAACTCCACCAGACCGAAGTGGCGCTCGGCGGCGAGGTCGCGGACGACCCGCGCACAGGCGGCAAGACCGGGATCGTTGCACGCCACGAGGTTCTCCTTGCCCTCCATCGGCGTGTACTGGTCGTACGGCGAGGGCGTGATGAACACCGTCTTCACGCCACTCGCGGGAATCATCTCGGCGAGCGTGCGCTGGTTGCGTTCATAACCCGCGAGCGCAGTCGCCCGCGCCTTCGCCTGCTGTTCGGTCGGTTCCACGGTGGCGTAGCTGCCGCGGTTGACGTCGTTCATGCCGAACATCGCGAAGACACGATCTGGCTTCATGGGCAGGATGTCGTCCTTCCAGCGTCCGATGCCGCCACCCGCGGTGTCGCCGCTGATGCCACCGTTGAGGATACGCGTGCCGCTGCCGGGCCGACGCAGGTTCTGGAACAGCTGGAGATAGAACACGTAGCGCCCGTCGGGGGTGATTGAATCGCCGAAGAAGACGACACGCTCGCCGTCCGCGAAGCGGCTGACCCCTCCCGCGTCGACCGTCTTCATCACGAAATCGCGCAGACAGTAGGCGCTCTCCGCGACGCCGCCGCCGTGGTCGCCCTCCGTCTCGTGGAACTCGGTTCCCGGATAGCCGCAGTCGCGCAGGGCCTTCGCGAGGAGCTCGTTTTCCTCCACGCGGCCCTTCCACTCGACATCGCGTCCGCCCGTGCAGAAGCAGGCCGGCGGCAGGTTCTTCTCCTTCGCGTAGAAGAGCGGAGCCCACTCGTCGATCTTGGGCTGGAACTGTGGATCCTCGTCCTTGAAGCCGATCTTGCGCACATTGAAGTGCTTCGTCATCTGCCCCGTGAGCGGCACGATTCCCGCGAGATCGCCCGGCTTGAGTCCGTGCGGAGCGAGCCAGCGCGCGTCCAGCCCCACCATCGCCGTGAGGTACCCACCCGCGGAGATGCCCGTCACGAACACCTTCTTCGGGTCACCGCCGAACCGCGCGGCGTTCCGGAGCGCCCAGGCGACGGACGCCGCCGCGTCGGAGATGCAGTCCGCCGGCTTCACCTCGTCACTCCCCGCCTTCATGAGGCGGTACTTCACGGCGACCTGCACGACGGCATCGTCCTGAGCCTCCTCCGGCCACGGCGCGAAGTGCTTTCCACCCCCCGTCAGACCGCCGCCGTGGAGGTTCACCATTTTTTTTAAGTTTGTGGCGACCACCGTTATCTTCACGTCCAGCACGCACCACGGCGACGCGGACGAATAGGCGATCTCCCGCTCGATTCTGAACGCCGTGTCCGCGTCGAGCGCCGAACACGCGCACACGACGCCCGCGACGAACGCGGCGCCGAACTTCCCCAGTCGATTTTCCTGGTACATGGGTCAGACTCTCCTCAGTTGTGCGGAAAAACAGGTTAGACCCGTTTTCCCATGATCCGTTCCGTCAATCCGCGAGCAGCGCGTCGAGGTGCATGCCGTGGGAGGCCTTGAGCAGCACGGCGTCGCCGGGCCGCACGAGCGCCGCAAGCTCGGCCTTCGCCGCGTCGCGCGCGATGCCGCCGAAGTTGTCGCCCACGTAGACCACGCGGTCGAGCGCGAGCTCCGCCGCGCGCGTCTTCACCTGCGCGTGGAGCGCGGCGCTCTGCTCGCCGAGCTCGAACATGTCGCCCAGCACCGCGATGCGGCGCCCCGCGACATCGAGGGAGGCGAACGTCTCGAGCGCGGCGATCATCGACGTGGGGTTCGCGTTGTACGTGTCGTCGACGCACGTCACGCCGTTCCGCTCGACGACGCGCCAGCGTCCACCCGGCAGCGCGAAGTCCTTCAGCGCCGCGAGACACGCCGCCGCGTCCACGCCGAGCCGCGTCGCGCACGCCAGCGCGATGCGCGCGTTGGAGACGTTGTGACGCCCGGGCAGGCGCACCTTCAGCGCCTCCGCGAGCCGCGCGCTCTCGGGATCCTCGAGCGACACCGCGACGACCGGCGCCGCGCTCATCCCGCGCAGCATCTCGTAGCGGTCGTTCTCGCGCGCCACCACGGCGAAGGCCCGCGCGCCGGCGAGACTGGAGAAGAGCGTGCCCTTCTCGCGGGCGATGCCGTCCTGCGTCTTGAAGAACTCGATGTGCGCGGTGCCGATCGAGGAGATGAGCCCGATCTCCGGCTCGGCGATGTCGACGAGGTACTTGATCTCGCCGGGATGATTGGTGCCCATCTCGACGACGAGGAAGTCGGCGTCCTTCGGACAGTTCAGAATCGTGAGCGGCAGACCGAGGTCGTTGTTGTAGTTTCCCGCGGTCGCATGCACCTTGAAGCCCCCCGCGCGCAGGAAGGCGGCGACGAGCTCCTTCGTCGTCGTCTTGCCGGCGGACCCCGTGACGCCGACCACGGTCGCCCGGAGCGTGCGGCGGTAGTCGCGCGCCACGCGCGCGAGCTCCTCGCGTCCGTCGACGATCCCCGCCGCGCCCTTCGCGCGCGCCTGGTCGACGAAGTCGTGCCCATCGACCTTCTCGCCCTTCACCGCGACGAACAGCATGCCCGGCTCGACCTTGCGCGAGTCGAGCGTCGCCCCCGTGAACTCCACCATCAGCAGACTCCGCGCGTGGAGTTCCGGTAGAACTGGATGAGGTCCTTGATCTCGTCGAACTGCTCGACGTCGTTCTCGACGCGCTCGAGCGCCTGCGAACGGTTGAGGTCGCTGCGGTAGATGAAGCGGTGGGCCTCCTTGAGCGCCTGGATGACCTCCTTCGCGAATCCGCGGCGCGTGAGGCCGACGATGTTGACGCCGATCGCGCGCAGGGCCCCCTCCTTCTCGCTGCAGAGCATGAAGGGCGGCACGTCCTGCGTGATGCGCATGTGCCCGGCGACCATCGCGTGCTTGCCGACGGTGCAGAACTGGTGCGCGGCGCTGCAGCCGCCGACGATCGCCCAGTCCTCCACGTGCACGTCGCCCGCGAGCTGCACGGCGTTCGAGCAGATCACGTGGTTGCCGAGGATCACGCCGTGCGCGGCGTGGCAGTAGGCCATGAAGAGGCAGTCGTCGCCGATGACCGTCTTCTCGCCGTCCTTCGTGCCGAGGTGCACGGTCACGAATTCGCGGATGACGGTGCGGTTGCCGATCTCGACGTAGGAGACGCTGCCGGGCTGGTACTTGAGGTCCTGCGTCTTCATGCCCACGAGGGCGTACGGGAAGATCTGGCAGTCCTCGCCGATCGTGGAATGCCCGTCGAGGATCGCGCCCTGCTGGACGACGGTGCGCGCGCCGATCTTCACGTCGGGGCCGACGCTCGCGTACGGTCCGATCACGACGTCCTCGCCGAGCTGGGCGTTCCTGTCGACGATTGCGGTGGGATGGATGCTGACTGCCATGCTGTTCTCCTTCTGGAAAATTCTTCTACAGGTTCTTTGGAATGAGGTATCCCGCGAGCGCGACGCACACCAGGACGGGGAGCCAGATCAGGCACTCCGGGTGGACCGCGAAGTTCTTCGAGAGGTTCGTCGTCAGGATCACGACCAGATAGTACCCCAGCGCGGTCACGAGGGAGATCGCCATGCCGATCGTGGACTCGCGCCGCTGCGCGCGGATGCCGAGCGGCACGCCGATGAGGACGAAGCAGATCGAGGCGAACGCGAAGACGAAGCGCTTCTGGAACTCCGTGCGGATGTCGCTCAGGGAGGCGCGCGCCTTCTTCAGGAGCTTGCGCGCGTCCGCGCGCTCCTCCTTCGCGCCGTCGGGGATCTTGCGGGCCTCCTCGCGCAGCTTGCGCACGTCCGCGGCGCGCGCGTCGATCTTCGCGCCGATCTCGCCGAAGCGCAGATCCTTCTCCTTGCGGTTGTACTTCGACTCCTTCAGGGCGTCCTTCACGCGGTGGCGGGCGCGTCCCATGTAGGCCATGCCGGGATTGCTCTCGTCGAGCGGGTCGACGGTGACGTTCTGGAGGTCCAGCACGATGTCGCGTCCCTCGCTCACGACCGTCGCGCTGGCGGCGGTCAGCGTGCGGTCGACCTTCGGGTCCGAGTAGTCGAGCACCACGAGGCCCTTGAGCGTGTTGCCCTCCTTCTCGTCGAAGAAGATCTTCACCTTCGGGAACTCGTCGATCATCTTGCCGGGTTCGAGCAGCTCGAGACCCGCGCCGACGGAGATCCGGCGCACGAGATCGCGGCGCACCTCGTGTCCGCGCGGGACGATCTCGTTGTTGATGAACATCCCGAGCAGCGTGCAGCAGCACGCGAAGACGAGCGGTCCGCGCATGATCGTGAGCAGGTTGACGCCGCACGCGCGCATCGCGGCGATCTCGCTGTCGGCCGAGAGGCGCGAGAAGACGAGGATGGACGAGACGAGAAGCGCGAGCGGAATCGTCCACTGCATCGTCTCCGGGATGCTCACGAGCGCGAAGCGCGCGACGAGCTCCGTCGAGATGCCCTGCAGCATGTAGCCGACGATCTGCACCATGAGCCCGATCGTCAGCACGAACGACAACACGACGAACGCGAGGAGAAACGAGGAGAGGAAGGCCCCGAAGACGTACCGTTCGATGGTCTTCATTCTCCGCTTCCCCCGAAGTTCCACTGCAGGCCCGCGCACACGGAGTAGAGCATCCCGCACGGCGAATCGCAGCCGAGCATCGCCTGCGCGTCGACGCGCAGGTCGAGCCGGTCGGTCAGATGGTAGAACGCGCCGATTCCGGCCGTCGGGCCCAGCGCCGTGCGGTGCGAACCGTCCGCGAACGCATGCCGTGAGCCGAAGCGCGCCGCGGCGCCGAACGTCACGAACGGATCAAAGCGCTCGCAGCCGAAGAGCAGGTCGACCTCCTCGATTCCGGTGAGGTGGAAGAGCCCGCGGGCGCCGACGCCCGACAGCGCGTCGTGTCCGGCCCGCGTCGACGCGTTCGGCGCGCACGCGCCCTCGAGCTCCCAGGCCAGGGCGTCGGTCGCGTAGAAGCCGGCGCGCGCCGTCGCCTCGGCCGCGCGCGCAAGGGAGTTCCCGCTCCCCGGCAGCAGCAGACCGCCCGACGCGCCGACGTACCACGGCACCTCGTCCGCCCCGCCGACCACCGCCAGCAGGATGATCCCCACCAGTATTCTCAACCGACTTGTCATTGCCTTCAGAACCTTCAGAACCTCAAACATCAAACTTCAAACATCAAACTTCAAACTACTTCTTCACCATCTCCGTGATCGCGCTCAGGAACTGATTGACGTCCGTGAAGCGGCGGTAGACGGAGGCGAAGCGGATGTACGCGACCTCGTCCAGCTCGTGCAGGCGCTCCATGACGAGGGTTCCGATCAGGTCGGACTTCACCTCCTCGCCCTCGAGCGCCGCGACGACGCCTCCAATCAGGTCCTGGACCTTCGACTCGGGAATCGGACGCTTCTGGCACGCGATGCGCACCGACTTCTCGAGCTTCTCGCGCTGGAACACCTCGCGCCGCCCGTCGCGCTTGACGACGAACAGCTCGTCGCGGTCGATCTCCTCGTGCGTTGTGAACCGGTACCCGCACTTCAGGCATTCGCGCCGACGCCGGATGACCGCCCCCTCCTTCGACGAGCGGGAGTCGAGCACCTTGTCGTCGTCATTGCCGCACTTCGGACACTTCACCGTCTTACTTCCCGTTCGGGCACATCGTGCAGTGGCGGCAGTCGAGGTTGATCGGCAGCGGCGGCGGCTCGCCGTGCTTGCGCGCCCACACCGCGCCCAGGTGGTTGATGAGCGCGAGCAGCAGGCCGAGCGTGATGAACCCGCCCGCCGGCAGGATCGCGAGCACGACCGTGTTCGAGTGGATGTTCTTGATCGCGAGGTCGCCCCACACGGTGATCGAACCCGCGCCTACGACCTCGCGCACAATCGCCACGAGGGAGAGCGCGAGCGTGAAGCCGATACCGGTGCCGAGTCCGTCCGCGAGCGAATCGACCACGCCGTTCTTGCACGCGAACGCCTCGGCTCGACCGAGGATGATGCAGTTCACGACGATGAGCGGGATGAAGATGCCGAGAGACTCGGAGAGCGACGGCAGGAACGCCTGCATCAACAGGTCGATCGTCGTCACGAACGTCGCCACGATCACGATGTAGCACGGGATGTGCACCGCGTCGGGGATGACCTTCCGGAGCGCCGAGATGATTCCGTTCGAGCAGATGAGCACGAACGAGGCCGCAAGGCCCATGCCGAGCGCGTTCTCAAGGGACGTCGTCACGGCGAGCGTGGGGCACAGTCCCAGCACCAGACGGAACGTCGGATTGTTCTTGAAAATGCCGTACCAGATTGCAAGCCATGTTTTCATGGCGCATAGTATAGCATATTTTTGACTTTGCGGGAACCCTTCACCGCCGCCGGCGGAAGTCGCGCACGAGGCCACGGAGGACATCGCGGCCGATGGCGGCCATCAGACCGAAGTAGACGATTCCGCCCGCGGCGACGAACACCGCCATCGCCGCCGTCGCCCGCGCCGCCCCGCCCGTCGACCAGGACGCGAGCAGGCACTTGAGGGCCAGCAGCGCGGCGACCATCGCCCCGCTCGCGACGAGCATCTTCGCGACGGGACGCGCCACCTCGCCCCATCCGAGCGATCCGTTCCGCCGCCGGGCGATCTCCGCGAGCCACACGCAGGATATCCCCGCGCAGAGCACGGTCGATCCAGCGAGGCCCACGTGTCGCCACTCGACCGGCAGGCCGAAGACCGCCGCCAGGTTCAGCGCCGCGTTCAGGAACACCATCCGCACCGAGACCTTCAGCGGCGTCTTGAGGTCCTTCTGCGCCTGGAACCAGGGTGTGAGCGTCTTCTGCACGCAGAAGAAGGCGAGACCCAGCGAGTAGCACGCGACGGCGCGCGCGACGCGCACGACCGCCACCTCGTCGAAGCGCCCGCCCAGGTAGACGAGGCGCGTGAGCTCCGGCGCGAGCACCACGAGCCCGGCCGCCGCAGGCAGCACGACGAGCAGCATGTTGCGCACGGAGGAGGCGAAGGCCGACCGCGCACCCTCCACGTCGTCCTTCGCGAAGAACCCGGAGAAGGTCGGCAGCAGCACCGTGCCGAAGGCCGTGCCGACGATACCGAGGGGAAGCTCCTTCAGACGGTCCGCATAAC
>R26__coassemble_530_pt1 | contig 23217 bp, 9 predicted proteins | sample R26__metabat2_high_PE_030 | metagenome-assembled genome bin R26
CGCTTGAGAATTCCTCTCAGGAGGCGCGCGATTTCTTCACGGGTGATTTCGTTGACGCCGTAGTTCGCATCATGGAGGGCAAGCCAGTTGTTTCGGTAGATTCTCCGATAACGCAGGAGGTCCAGGGTGGAGAGGACTTTCCTTTCACGGTCCATATCGCCGACAGCTTTTTGGGCGAGCAGGGGACGTACAATGTCTTCTGGTCCGAGGATGGTCTTTATACAAGTTACCAGCAGGTTATGACCAATGCCGTTCCGACGGGTGGTGTGTTCATTGTGAAACATAACTATGGCAGATCGGGAACGGATATCAATTCGAAGGTCTATGTTCAGAGTGCGGATGGTCGACTGTCCAATGAGGCCGAATTTACGATATCCAAAGTCGCGGGGAAGAAGAAAATCCGGGCGGCATTCCTTGGCGACAAGGTGATCGCCGAGGGAGGAAAGGTGGAGTTGCAGGCCCAGCTGGAACCAGCCTGGAGCTCTTTTGAAGATGGGTATGTCTTTATCCGCGCCTTGACGCCCAATGCAACCAACTACATTGATGAAAGTTGTTTCTCAGATTGTGTAACCATCGGGCAGAATTCCACGACGGCGAGTCCGAACTTTACACTAAAGGCGAAGGATGGCTGTAAAATCACGGAGGATGGCCTGAAATTCGAGTTCGTGATACGGTCGGAACCCAGCTTGGAGACCGGTAAAGAGCTTAAGGGTTATGTAAGCGACCCATTCATGCTCCAGGTGACGAACATCGTTCCTGAGGTCGAACTCGTACAGATGGGTATCCATGACGTTGCCGATGGCGAAACGGTCGAAGTTCCGGCGTCCGTCGGTGTTCGGAAGTTGTTTACGATGACACCGAAGGACGAAGAGGCCAAGAAAATGGACTTTGAAGCTGGCCTTGATGAAAATGGGGAGGTTGTGGACCTGACGCAGGCCTTCCTCGCGAGGTGGACGTTCTATGATGGAGCCGGCTACTCGACGAACGTCTATGGTTCGCCCTACCAGGAGGTCCCCTACACCTTCGTGAATTCGGGCAAGATAAAGGTGACCGTCGAACTCCAGGACAAGGACCTGCGCAAAAAGGGTCAGACGAAGTTTGGACCGAAGTACACCTTCTTCGTGAATGTGATTGATTCCCCTGCCCTTGAGGTCACCAGCAACACGTCGACTATCTCAGAAGGCGAGAAGTTTGGTCCGCAGTCCCCCACGTTCACGCTCCATCTGACGGGCGAGACTCCTCACATCCCAATCGACGTCAAGGTTGTCCTGAAGCGTGCGGGTGCAGACAATGGCAACTATCCGGTGCCGCAGTTGAGCGGTCTTACGCCCGTTGCCGGCGAGCCGAACGCTTACATCGTCAGATTCGATAAGAACATGACGGAAAAGAAGCTCTGGTTCAACAACGATTTCGATGGTACTGAAGCGACCGCGTCCGAGGGTATTCTCGTCACGGCGGAGGTCCTTACCGACGCCCCGAACATGGAGGGAATTCCATACAATCAATTGTACAGGCCGTTGGATGATTTCAATGGATTTGGCATCTATATCGAAAATAAAGAGCCAGAGGTCGTGATTCCGCGCGCGGCTGATACGAACATCACCTTTACGACTCTTTCCGAGCAGCAGCTCGTCGAGTGGAGAGTGAGCGATGTTTGCAAGGTCGATCTGACGAACGAGTACCATGGGGCCGGCTGGGGTGGAGGTCTCAAGGTGATTGTTCAGAACGACGAGGGTGCCAGCATGACGTTCTGGACGCGTACAGGATCTGGAACCTACACGAACACGTTCAAGGCGGCCGGCGGCGGAAAGTTTATGAGCGTGGTTGTCGAGGACAAGGATGGCTACCAGTCTCAGGTCGTCAAGAAGTACTACGAAATCAAGGCCTCAAAGGGGGTCTATATCTACCCGCAGCGTCCGTACAGGGGCGGTGGCCAGAGCGATCTCTCCATCGCGTATCTGCAGGCGGACGGTGTCGGTTATGGTCGCGTGTGGGCCGAGGTGTCCGCGAATGCAAAGCCCTCGATCAAGAACTTCCGCCATTTCTGGACATACTCCGAGGGCATTTCCACCGCGATTCTCGGCGCGTCGGGGTATCATCCGGGCGACATCGACGACGGAACCCTTGACAGTGGTATGGGTGTGGGCATTACGATGGACGGCGTAGACCTCAAGGCGGGCTTGACGCCTTACAAGTACGCCGGGAACTACGACAACTTCCTCTACGCGTGGATTGTCGACGCGGTGGATGAATCCTCCACCTTCACGGGCACGGCGACTCTGTCCCCGCAGATTGGCTCCGGCGCAGCAGAGAAGATCTTCAGTCTGCCGGAGGACGAGGACGACGCCGAGAGCTATGTCGACACCGTCATCGAGGCGATCTTCTCGCGCGAATACCTGCTGACGGACAACATGGGCGACATCAACCAGGATGGTATCCCCGATGTGTTCGCGGTGCGCAGGTACGATGCCGGAATCCTCTACGAGCTGGCCGGCCAGAACGGTGGTTCGGCTGGGGGCGGTGAGGGCTCCGTCGACGTGAGCGATCTCAAGAACGCCTGGTCGTACAACGGCGACGGTGACATGCTGCCGCAGGCGTTCATGTATTCGAATCCGCTTAAGCCGACGATGCCGGGGTGGGGGCCGTGGACGGACTTCAAGGCCGGTTGGGAAATCCGTGGTCTCCACGATGGCCTGAACTATCCTGGAATCTCCGATCCCGACTTCTCGCAGGCCGAGACGCTCGCGCTCATCTGCGACTACCTGAAGGCCGGCAATCCGAACAAGGACACCTACGCCGAACTACTGGCGGACGCTCTCGCCTGGGCGAAGGAGAAATCCTGGAACCTCGAACGCCGTACTGATCCGACCGTCGCCGATACGGATGCCGACGGGTATGATGATGGCTGGGAGTACTTCTTCTGGTACTACGCGAAGGCCGGCACGGTTGTCGATGGCCAGTGGCGTAGACTGACGGGTTCCCGCTTCAATATGGCGACCCCGGGCAAGGGAACCCCGATTCCGAGCGAGCAGATTGCGGCGGCCTTCGATCCGCTGGCGCGCCATCCCGACGTGCAGATTTCCTCGCTGGAATGGGACGTGAAGGACGTCGACGGGGACGGTCTCACTGATCTCGAGGAATACGCGCTCGGTACGAACCCGGTCGACTGGGACTCCGATGGAGACGGTGCAAGCGACTACTTCGAGGTGATGAACGGGACCGACCCGCTCAACGCCGCGGATGGCAATGGAAACCCCGATGGTGACTTCATGGCCTACATGACGTCCACGGACAAGTACACCATTGCGCGCGTCTGGGATGACGAGGCTGGGTGTGAACGCGTGTTCGCCTATCCAGTGGAGGAAGGTGGCATTGCCGTCGAAAACGCGACCGACGAGAATGGTGACGAGGTCTCGGTGGATGTCTGGGAAGTGAAGTTCGACGTGGCAGGCCAGGAGAAGACCTATTATCTCAAGGAGGAGCCGGTGACGGTTGCCATTCCCGAGTGGGTCAAGAACCACTGGGTCACGAATGTTCTGCTGGGTGTCTCCACCGAGGCCTACAGGCAGGTGCTTGTGGGCGAGGGGGACGATGCGACGGGTTATCTTGGTGAACTGACGACCCTTGAACCCGGCATTAAGGTTCTTAAGGCGGCCGACGCGGCAGTAACGGTCAATATGCCCGCAACGTCCTCGTTCACGGGTGGTCTCGAGCTCTTCCGTTACGGTGGCGACGCAGACGGCGTGTGGGTGCCGTGCGCGGTGGACGGCCAGACGATGGTCGAGTTCGTCGACGACGAAGGCGAGCCGGTCGAGCGCGCGCTCGTCATTCGCGAGTACGTCGCGGCCTCGGAGATCGTCTATCTCCACCATCAGGTCTACCAGGTCGCGGGATTCGATCCGCGTACGGGCTGGTACAACGACGGTTCTGGATTCGTCGCGCAGCGCTGGCACGTGCTGGACAGCGAGAAGGAAGGTGGCGAGGCCGGCACTGGTCTCGCGGTCAACACGAAGGCGTATACGACGCGCGATGAGTTCCTGTTGCTCTCCTACCGCTACAACGTGCACACGGTCACGAACAAGGCGGGACAGGTGATTGAGGCGCGCGCGCATCGCAATGCCGAGGAGGACGTAAGGAAGATCGACAACTATGAGATCTCCTTCGGTAACTACCTCCAGGCCTATACGACGAAGGCGACGGCCGTGAAGGAGACGAGTTTGGACGACAACATGGATGGTGGTGCGAATTCAAATGCGGTTGCAACGGCCTCCTCGGAGGTCCATGGAGCCGATACGGATGTGGACGGAATTCCGGATGGATGGGAACTCTATGTCAATCTTGATCCGAACGTGGCGAAGGACTCGGCCTGGGTCGACGATCCTCTTGCCGACAGCGATGAGCTTCTCGCGTTCGAGGAGTTCGCGGGTACCGATTCGTGCAACGCCTACAAGGATGTGCCGTCGATCTACACGAACCATCCCGGCATCGTGAAGGGTTGGTACAACAAGTTCTTCCCGACCGATCCAATGGACTCCGATACGGATGGCGACGGTCTGACGGACAAGCAGGAGGGCTCGTCGTGGGGCGGCAACTTCTATGTCGGCCGCGACATGACGACGGCGAGCTTTACGTTCATCTACGGCTCGAACACGGCGTACGCGGCAGACATGTCGACGAAGTGCTTCCGCGGCGGTGGCCTCAATCCGTGTACGGTCGACACCGACATGGACCTTCTGCCCGATCCGTGGGAATACGAGTTCGCGGGTATCCTCATGGACGAGACGGGCAACAACTCGAAGCTCACCGAGGCGAACAACAGACTGCTCCGCCGCGGCGACGGACTCGCCGAGGGCGCGACTCCGAACGGGGTATACATCTCGGGTGGTATGGACGGAACCTGGTCGGGTGACGCCTACGGCAGGGTCCACGACAGCCTCACGGGCACCACGCGCAACACCGACTGGGATCACGATGGTCTTCAGAACTACCAGGAATACCTCGTGCAGTCTCTCCGCCATCTGCGCTACGACGATGCCGAGACGCCTCTCATGGGCCGCTACCTCGTGTGGCAGGTTCAGATGGGCGCGCCGCTGGGCATTGACACGAAGGTGCCGTTCATGGGCTTCACGCCGATGCAGGCCTGGGACGGCGAGGCGTTCTTCAGGACCTGTATCGAGGCTGGGTACAAGGGTAACAACACGACGTTCGATTATGCGAAGATGGGCTACTTCGCGCGTCCGCCCAGGGCCTGGGATCGTCTTGCTCAGAACACGGGCGGCGCCAAGTGCTCGAACTACGCCGAGGCCGGTTACCGCGTGATGCTGCGTCCGCAGGGCCTCGCGGAGGAGTCGGGGCCGGACGACGGCGAGAGCTCTGTCACGCGCTACGTCGCGAAGGGCTATGCCTCGACCGATCCGCGTCGTTGGGACTCCGACGACGACGGCATGGATGACTACTACGAGCTCTTCCACGGCCTCAACCCGCTGCTCGGGTCCAACCAGGATCCGTCGGCCGGCGGCCTGACGACTTCCACCCCGACGATGGGTAACGGCGGCTCCGGTGTGACCACTCTGGACAACTCGAAGTATGACCGCATTGCGACGATCTACGGCGGGAAGATCACCTCCTGGAAGAACGCCTGGACATTCTGGCAGGCAAACGGCAGGAAGGCGCCCGAGTTCGATCCGATCAAGTACCCGTGGATGATGGGTACGGCCGAGTGCGACGCCGACGGCGACGGTCTCCGCAACAGCGAGGAGGCGCTCACGGCGAATCTCACCTCGCCCGCGACGACGCACACGGACCCGACGCCGCTCTGGTTCACGGACTCGACCTCCACGAACCTCGCGAGCTACACCGCGCAGTACTACAGGTTCGACCCGACCTGGGGCAAGGCGGCCGACCTTGCGAGGTGCTGGGACCGCACATCGCTTGATCTCGGCAACACCGCCGCGCAGGACGGCTACGATTCGAGCTGGATGTTCGCGTTCGAGGAGAACGAGGGCTATGACACGGACCACGACTTCATCAAGGACTCCGACGAGCTCGTGAAGCGGGTGACGCCCGCCTCCGATCCGCTCGCGTTCACCGACCCGGACCGTCGCCAGGCGATGTGGTTCCCGGGCGAGGAATCCGCGGTGGTCTCGACGCTCGGCACGCAGCAGCGCCCGAACGCGTTGGAATATGACTTCCTCCGCCAGTTCACGGCCGAGGCCTGGATTCGCCCGGAGCGTCTGGGCGTCGACCAGATCATCCTGGAGCGCGTCTCCAACTATGGTGGGTCGACGCTGTCCAATGCGGCGGACATCGTGCGTGCGAACTTCCGCATCGGCGTCAACGCGGACAACTGCGTGTACGGCGAGTACGAGGGTTCGACGATCGACTCCGGATATGTTCGTGTGGTCGGGCTGGCAATCGAGGCCGACACGTGGACACATGTCGCGCTCACGTACAACGGGTCCGAGCTCCGTCTCTACATGAACGGCGATCCGTCACCTGTGGCGAAGGTCACGAACGCGGGCCTCATTCCGGCGAACGGCGTGACGATCATGCTCGAGGAATCGCAGGGTGATTCGTTCCCGATGGTCAAGAACGGCTATGCGACGGTGCCGAGCGCGTTCATTCTCGGCGCAACGGCGCTGTCGGGCGACGCAATCGAGCTGACGGCGAAGTCCACCTGGGCGAACTACGGCAAGATGTTCGCCGGCTACATCGACGAAGTCCGCGTGTGGGATGGCGCGCGCTCGGGTCCGGAGATCAACGAGGCGTACAAGATGCGCTACTCGCTCGAGGATGTGAAGGCCATCCGCGCGAATGTCTACGCGGGCTGGCGGAAGGGTTCCCGTCGCAACAACACGACAACGGCCGAGCCGCTCCCGTGCGAACTGCTCCAGCACTACAGTTTCATGGCGCTTCCCGGCGAGCTGGATCCGCTCGACGTGTTGACGGAGCCGACCGACTTCAAGAAGAACGTGCTCGACAACGTGCGCGTGAACGGCGCGCTCGTGGATCTGCGCTGCGGCTGGTGGGCATCTCTGCCGGTGCATAGCACGGTCTACGACAGCTACGCGGTCGTGCCTTGGATCCAGAACACGGTCGGTCACCTGCCGCGCCTGGATGGTTCGGTGTTGGATTCGATGTACTGGACCGAGGACTTCGCGGGCGTGAGCCCGGCGGCTGAGTCCGGTGTCTCCCGCTTCGTCTTCCCGAATTCGGCGAATCCGTATCCGTACTGGACGTACTTCAAGGAGCGCGTCTATCAGAGCGCGAACCTCGCCTCCATGGGTGACCGCGTCAGCGAGAACACGTTCGATCTGCGCTCCGGGTTCATCGGCACGAGCGACCTCGTCCCGTTGGGCGGCGCGTTCACCAAGCGCGTGGAGGATATGTGGGACGGCAATGGTGCCGCAGATGCCTGGGTTGTCTCGAAGTACGACTTCGATGGCGATGGCCTGCCCGATTGGTGGGAAGAGGCATATGGTGATCCCGACCAGATTTCCTGGGATTCCGACATCGTGATCAACGGGCGTACCTACAAGGCCTGGGAGCTCTACCTGCGCGACCTCGCGAAGGGCCTGCTTGTCGACGGAAGCTTCGACGATGCGTACGCGGCGAACGGAATCGACGCCGACAAGGACGGCCTGCCGGATTGGTGGGAGGACCTGTACGGCATCCAGGGCACGGGTGACGCCGACGGCGACGCGCTTGCGGACAACGACAACGACCAGCTCTCCAACTGGGCCGAGTTCTTCGCGGGCGAGGCCCTGGTCGAGGCGAACTACGCGGGCTTCAAGAAGCTTGACCCGACCGCGATGCGCACGGACGCGTCGAACGGGCAGGTGGTCCCCGACTACTTCCTGAAGGTGGGCAAGCTCTACCTGGGCGAGATGCTGACGGACCACGACTTCATGGAAGACTGGTGGGAGCGCCTCTACGCGCCGTCCTACGTCTCCATGTTCGTCCACGACGGGCTGATGGACCCGGACGACGACGGTTGGAGCAACTACTCCGAGTGCCGTGCAGGAACGGATCCGACGGTTGAGAAGGCTGTCTCCTTCGTCTCCGCCGACATCGCGGAGTACCCGATTCCGACGATTCGGGCCAAGTTCCGCTACTACGGCAAGCTCGAAGAGAAGGCCCTGGTGGCCGGTAACCTCGTCGTGAAGGCATTCTCCGCGGCGCAGAAGAGCATTCGGTCGAGCGCCGAGTGGACGATCGCGATCAGTGGAAAGTCTGACTCGTCTTCGTCCTCCTCGGGCAGCTCCAAGGACTCCACCACAGGCGACATCGGCGCAGCCTACACGCGCCACCTTGGTCGCAATCCTGGCGGCGAGGTCACGTTCAATCTCGGCAATGGAAAGATTGTTCCGGGAACACTCTCCGTGAGTTTCCGCGATCTGAACGCGCTTCAGGTCTCGGAGGATGGCAGCAGCCTCTGGCTGGCGGCGGGTGGTACAAGCTGGTGCACGGGTCTGAAGGAGAACTTCACGGGCTTGGAGACGGATTCGGCCGACTTGACCGCCGGAATGGGTGAAATCGTCGGGCGCGTCGACTACAAGACGGGTGACGTCACAATTGACTTCTCCAAGATTCCCGACTATCTGTACAAGCTCGGTGAATCGAAGCAGGGCCAGACTGGTGGCTTTACCTATACGTACGGCTATCCGGGCGTCTCGAATGCGTACGAGCGCATCTACATTCCGAGCTCCTACGTCAAGATCGATTGGAACGGGCAGATCATCTCGTCTGACCACTTCTGGAGCATGAACCTCACGGCTGCGGACAGGGGTCATCTCCGCGAAGGTGACAACTACTTCGAGGCCTTCCTCGACATGGACGGCAATGGGGAGTGGACGCCGGGCGAGCCCTATGGTTGCGCGACCGAGTACCCGGTCGATGTCAGCTGGTCGTCGCGTGACATCGAGTTCGAGCTGACGGATACGGCTCCGCAGACGTTCCGCATCAATCTGGCCCAGGCGGTTGAGGACAATACGTTCGAAAGCCAGACCCTGATGACCGACCGCGGCGTGAACGCGAACGGCGCGAACATCGAAAGTCGTACGCCGGGCACGAACATGCCGTCTGCCTCGGCGACCGACGTTCGGGTGTGTCTGGCCCTGACCCAGCTCAACGGAAAGGGTGCGTACCAGGCTCAGGCGGGTGGAGCGCTCACCTATCCGAATCTGGTTGCGTTCGACGGAAAGGTGAACCTTGCGGCGCTGCCGCTCTTCTCCGAGGCCAACATCCTGAAGGGGGGCGACCTCGATCTGGGATGGGGTCAGCTCGGTACGCAGGCCACACGCCTTGGGCTCCAGCTTGCCGACGTCACGTCTGCGGCCTATCGTCTGGTGCTGGGCGATGGCACGGTCGCCTCGGCGGTCACGAACAACAATCTCGCCACGATCTTCGTGAATGTCTACGAGAAGACTCGGACGGCCACCGTGCCCTTTTCTCCGCGCGGTACGATCTATTCCGCGCAGCCCACCTTCAAGTGGAAACACGAGAACGGGGTCAAGTCGTATCCAGCCTTCCGTCTGCGCGTCTGGAAGGCCGGAACCGAGACCATCGTCTACGACTCCGGCGCGCAGCGCGCCCCTGCTCGCGACTTCCAGGGCTACTACTCGTGGACGGCGCCGATCTACGCCAACATGGCGACGCCGAATGGTGTTGTCTTCGCGACGACGAACAACTACGAGTGGGCAGTCTCGATGCTCGACGCGAAATTCACGTCGATGGGCACGTCAGAGACGAAGAAGGAGTTCCGTCTGGAGTGCTCCGGCGAGGGCGGTGGCGTGAGCGACTACGGGTCGATTGACGTCGCGGTGAAGTACTTCGGCCCCGCAAATATGTCCTTCACGGCCTCCAAACCGTCTGGGCTTGTCCATGTGCAGGCGTTCACGACGCCCGACTTCTCGGGCGCTCCCGTGGGTGAAATCTACCCGAAGGGAGGGATGATCATGACGAACGCCGTTGAAATCGCGAAGAACTGCACGATTCAGGGTCTGCCGGCGGGGACCTATTACATCCGCGCGTTCATCGACACGAACGGGAACGGAAAGAAGGAGGCTTGGGAAACCTGGGGCTACGTGAACTACGTGGGTACCGAGGTGAAGAGCGTCTACAATCCCAAGCCGGTTGTCGTGAAGGCCGGAAGCGTGGAGAAGCCATTCGCCGTCCTGTACATGGAGGACATGGACTATGATTGCGACACACTCCCGGATGTGTACGAGTACGACACGAAGTCCGGTCTCTCGCAGCTTAGTTCGGTGACCGGCAATTCGTTCTTCACACGCGTGAATCCGCAGCTCAAGACGGTGGTGAACGCGTACTCGAAGATCGACCTCCCCTCGGTCTATCTCCAGTCCACGCCGTTCGCGTCCATGCTGCAGCTCGATTCCGGTCTGGCGACCAAGTCTTCGATCGCGGCGGCGAACCTGCTCGCAGGCGAGGAGCTCGTGAAGGAGAATGTCTACGTGTCGATTGCGTCCTTCTCGCTCACGGACGGCATCTCGGTTGATGTCGCCTCTGAGGTGACGGCGGGCGGCTCCGACTACATCGTGGTCAACGATGCCGCGACTGTGGGCGTCTACCTGGTCGCGAGCGACAGTCTCGACTTCGCGAACGCGACGGTCGTCAAGGTCAAGGACATCACGATCACGGCCAACAAGACGTGCGTCGAGACGATCTCGGCCGAGGAGCTGGCAAGGGTGGTCGAGGCGAACGGTCTCGGCGCGAAGGCCTACCTCAAGGTCCGTCTCGCCAAGTAACAAGGGATGGTCCTCGCCGCCGAGTGCGCGGCGGGGACCGATTGTGGATAAGAAATGAAAGCGATTCAAAAGGTTCTCGTCGTCAACTGCGGCTCTTCGTCGCTGAAATTCCAGCTCTTCGACATGAAGGGCGAACAGATGCTCTGCAAGGGTCTTGTGGAGCGCATTGGCATCGCGGGTTCGCGTCTCGTCTACACGAAGACGGGCTGCGAGAAGGTCGTTCGCGAGGTTCCGATGAAGAACCACGTTGAGGCGATCGCCCAGGTAATGGCGGTGTTGACCGACGAGAAGATCGGCGTGATCAAGTCCCTCTCGGAGTTGGACGCGATCGGGCACCGCGTGGTCCACGGCGGCGACAAGTTCTCCGCGCCTGCGAAGATCACGGCGGCGGCGAAGAAGCTCATCCAGAAGTGCGTTCCGCTCGCGCCGCTCCACAACCCCGCGAATCTCCAGGGCATCGAGGCGTGCGAGAAGGCGGCGAAGGGCGTTCCGAACGTGGGTGTGTTCGACACGGCCTTCCACCAGACCATGCCGGGGTGCGCGTACCAGTACGCGCTGCCGCGGAAGATCGCGCGAAAGTTCGGCATCCGCAAATACGGTTTCCACGGCACGAGCCACAAGTTCATCACGCAGGCCGCGGCCGCATGGCTTAAGAAGCCGTTGAAGAAGGTCAACCTCGTGACGTGCCACCTCGGCAACGGCTCCTCGCTCGCCGCGGTCAAGAACGGCGAATGCATCGACACGACGATGGGGCTCACGCCGTTGGACGGCCTTGTGATGGGCACGCGCTCCGGGATGGTCGACCCGGGGGTGCTCTTCTTCCTCGGCAAGCAGGGTTACACGTTCGAGCAGCTTGACCGCATGCTTAACAAGGAGAGTGGCTTCCAGGGCCTCGCGGGTGCACAAGGCGGCGACAGCCGCGACGTGGTCGCGAAGGCCGAGAAGGGCGACATCGACGCCGTCGAGGCGCTGGAGGCGTTCGGCCACCGTACGGCAATGTACATCGGCGGCTACAACACGCTGGTCGGCGGGGCGGATGCCATCGTCATGGCAGGCGGCATCGGTGAGAACGCGGCTGAACTCCGCGAGCAGATCGTCAAGCGCCTCGGTGCGCTGGGCGTGAAGCTTGACAAAAAGGCCAACCTCAAGGTGCGTTTCGGCGCGAGCGGGGTCATCTCGACGAAGGACTCCAAGATTCCCGTGATCGTGATTCCCACGAACGAGGAGCTTATGATCGCCCGCGAGACCGTCGCGGTCCTCTCGAAGTGATTGAGCGGTTCAACCTTCAACTTTCAACTTTCAACTTTCAACTCTAAAATGAACGCTATTAAATCCATTATTGAAAAGGCCAGCAAGCTCAACGGCACCATTGTTCTGCCGGAGGGTATGGACGCGCGCGTGATTACCGCGGCGTGCAGCTGCGTCGACCGCAAGATCTGCACACCGATTGTCCTGGGTACCAGCGAGGAGGTCGCGGAGGCAGAACGCAAGGCGGGTCTTTCGCTTGCCGAGCGCGGCATTCAGACAATCGACTACACGCAGGGCGATGCGGAGCTTGAGGCTGCGTATCTCGAGGCGTGGAACGCGAAGGAGTCGCGCAAGCCGCCGGAGAAGCAGAAGATCATCGACCTCGCGGGGGCGCAGAAGACGCTCCGTACGAAGCGCATCTACTTCGGTGGCATGATGGTCAAGCTCGGCCGCGTGAACGGTCTTGTCGCCGGTTCGATCGCTTCCACAGGCGACATGCTGCGCGCGGCGTTCCACACGCTCGGTACGCAGAAGGGCGTCAAGACGGCCTCCAGCTGTTTCATCATGGACCTTAAGGAGCCGACGGCGAGCGGTGACAGCGTGCTCGCGTTCGGTGACTGCGCAGTGATTCCCAATCCTACGGCCGAGCAGCTCGTGGACATTGGTCTTTCGTCCGCGCAGACCTATCGCGACCTCACGGGCTGTGAGCCGCGCGTCGCGTTCCTCAGCTTTTCGACAAAGGGCTCCGCCGCGGGCGACCTCGTCGAGAAGGTGCAGAAGGCAGTCGAGCTCGCGAAGCCTGTTTTCGCCGAGAAGGGCATCAAGATGGACGGCGAGATGCAGTTCGATGCGGCGATTGTGCCGGCGGTCGGCCAGCTCAAGAACCCGGGTGGTGCGATTCAGGGCGATGCGAACGTGTTCGTGTTCCCGGATCTCCAGGCTGGAAACATCGGTTACAAGATCGCGCAGCGCCTGGGTGGCGCGACGGCGATTGGACCCAATCTCCAGGGCCTTGCGAAGGCCATGAACGACCTGAGTCGCGGATGCAGCGCCGAGGATATCGTCGGTACGATCTGCGTGACCCTGCTCCAGTCGACCACGAAGTGACGTGTTTGACGTTTGAATCTGAATCTGCATGACGGCAGCCGAACAGATCGAGAGAGCGCGGAGCGTGTTTGCCGCGGAGATCGCAGGTCTTGAGAAGACCCGCGATTCTCTCGGTGATTCCTTCGCGCGCACGATCTCGCTCATGCTCGACTGCGTCGAGGCGGGTGGAAAGGTCGTCGTCACAGGCGTGGGAAAGAGCCTGCACGTCGCGGAGAAGACGAGTGCGATTCTCGCGTCGACGGGAACATGTTCGATTGTGCTCAATCCAGTGCAGGCGATGCATGGCGATCTGGGGATGACGGGGCCGAAGGACCTGTTGCTTGCGCTCAGCTTCTCGGGCGAGAGCGAGGAGCTCATCCGTCTTGTGCCTGCGGTTCGTCGGCATGGACTCAAGGTGGTAGCGCTGACGGGCCATCTCGACTCGACGCTCGCGCAGATGGCCGACGTCGTGCTGGAGATTCCGTGTGGCGCGGAGGCCTGTCCGTTCGGCATGGCGCCGACGACGTCGACGACAGCGACGATGGCGATGGGCGACGCGCTTGCGATGACGATGCTCGACGCCCGCCGCTTCGACAAGGAGAGCTATGCGCTCAACCACCCTGCGGGTGCGATCGGGCGTGCGCTCGTGCTGAGGGTGGGCGATGTGATGCGTACGGGTGATCGTGTTGCGGTGGTATCGCCCGAGACGACGGTGATCGACACGCTGCTCGCGATGACGAAGGCGCAGGCGGGCAGCGCGGTGATCGTGGACGGCGAGGGGAAGCTTGCGGGCATCTTCACGGATGGTGACTTCCGTCGCCACGTGAGCGAGGGACGCGAAGTACTGGGCGATGCGGTTGGACAGCACATGACGCGCAAACCGCTCTTTATTCGCGGCGACGCGTATGCGGTGGAGCTGCTGCGCGTCTTCGAGATGCGCCGCATCGACGATCTTCCGGTGTGCGCGGCCGATGGCCGCGTGCTCGGAATGGTCGACATTCAGGATTTGCCAAAGATGAAGGTAATGTGATAAACTGTTGACGGACAACCCAAAGGAGACTTGAAGATGAATCTGAAGAACATGTTCTGTCTGGCGCTCGCGTGTGCGTGCGCATGTGTCGTTGTAGCCGCGCCGCGCGGTTCGAAGTCCGCCAAGGAGGCTGCGCAGGACAAGATGGACGCGAAGGTCCAGATCAGCCAGATGCCCAATATCGGACCACAGTCGCTCCTCGCCGCGCCTTCGCTCCAGGCCCAGGGCGGCAGCCAGCCCATCACGAAGAGCCGTCGCCAGTGGGGCGTCTACGAGATGACCTACCGTACGGCGCAGAAGTGGACAGAGGATCTGACGGTGAACTGGTTCGTGCTCTCCGACACGTCGAAGGCGAAGCAGAAGGACAAGTCCAAGACGGCCGCGCGCCTGCCGCCGTACGTCTACTACACGCTCGTCACGCGCTATGTCAACATCCCCGACGGCGACCATCGGTCCTGTGTGTGCCTGCCGCCCTCGTTCATCGAGCGCTATGGTGAGCCCGTTGTGATCTCCTGCGAGATCGTCACTTCCGAGGGCAAGCTCCTCACGGGAGAGACGACGGTAAACGGATTCTCCTACGTCAAGGCAGGCAAGTTCACCGAGGAGACGAAGGAGGCGATGGAATGGTGGAACAAGGACGACATCATCAACGCCAAGGACAAGAAGGGTGAATCGCTCATCGAGATCCGCCAGGGTCTTGTTGATCGCTCGAAGTCCCCGTTCTACCTCGTGAACAACGCGGACTACGAGGCGATCCAGTAGTTTTGTCGGCTTCTGCCGCGAATCGGACAGTTGGTCTAAGGACGAGAATCAAAATCCATGTCTAGAATACTCACACTCAACATCGGCGCGTCGAAGGCTCTCCTCGCCGAATATTCCGTGAGCGGGAAGAGTTCTCTCTCCCTGACGGCATACGGAAGCGGGGATCTGCCGGCAATTGACGTGAACGACCCGGGGTCGATTGCGGCGTCTCTGCCGTCCGTGCTGCACCAGATCATGCGCGAGAAGGGGATCCGGCCGGGTCCGCTCGTCGTCTCCCTCAGCGGACAGATGGTGTTTCCGCGTTTCGCGAAGTTCCCGCCCCTTGGGGACAAGGCGAAGCTCGACCAGCTCGTTCGCTACGAGATCGAGCAGAACGTGCCGTTCCCGATTGACGAGATCGTGAGCGACCACCAGTTTGTCGGCGAGACGCCGGAAGGCGACAAGGCGGCGATGATCGTTGCCGCCAAGCTCGAGGGCGTACGCGCGGTGACGGACGCGGTGAGGTCCGCGGGGCTCAAGCCCGCGAAGGTGGACGTCTCGCCAATAGCGGTGCTGAATGCGCTGAAGTTCACGTATCCGCAGCTGGAAGGATGCTCGGTCGTGCTGGATGTCGGCGCAAAGACGACGAGCCTGATCATCATCGAGAACGAGAAGATCTACAACCGCTCGATTCCCGTGGCCGGCAATACGATCACGAAGGAAATCGCCCAGGCGCTGGGGTGTTCGTTCGAGGAGGCAGAACAGCTCAAGCTCGAGCGCGGATATGTTGCGCTTGGCGGGGTGACGGAGGACGAGGACGAGATAACCGATCGTGTTTCGAAGGTGATTCGCACGGTGCTGACGCGTCTGCTAGCGGAGAGTTCGCGTTCGATCAACTTCTATCGTTCCCAGCAGGGCGGCAGCGCGCCGAGTCGACTCTTCCTCACGGGCGGCAGCGCGCGGTTGCCGCAGTTGGCCGAGTTCTTCATGGAGTCGCTCCAGGTCGAGGTCGATTTCCTCAATCCCTTTGGGCGCGTGTCGATCAGCTCGAAGGTTGACCGTAGCCGTCTGGAAGACGACGCCTTCGCGCTGACGGAGAGCGTGGGTCTTGCGCTTCGCGCGGCAGATGCCGCGTGGATTGGCGTGAACCTGATGCCGCCGGAGCTCATCGAGGAGGCTCGGGCCATCAAGCGGATCCCGTTCCTTGTGGCAGGGGCGGTTGCGGTGCTGGTGGCGCTGGGCATGAGCATGGTCGTGCAGAACCGGGCGAAGGATGTCGCGGAGCAGCAGAAGGAATGCGTGGAGGGCCTCAACTCCAAGCTGGGGTCGCTCAAGACAAAGCTGCAGGCGAGCATGAAGGCCGCGGACGAGGAGGGCAGTCGCAGCGAGGCTCTACAGCAGTTGATGTGGAGTCGCTCGGCCGCGCTTCAGCGCGTGAAGGCCGTTCGCGCAAGCCTGTTGCCTGGAATGTGGATCAAGTCCTGGGAGAAGGTGCGTAAGGTCGGCGACGCCGAGGAGCAGGCTGCCGTCTCCGACAGCGTGGTCGTGACGATTCGCGGCTGGCGTGACGCGATGGACAAGGCGCGCAGCGGTGGAAAGGGTTCGATCGACAACATTGTCGTCGACCGTCTGAAGGGCCGTGACGCGATTGTCGCCGACTCCGTGCAGGTGACGGCGAAGAACGAGGTGAAGGGCTGCCTGACGGAGTTCTCCATCAAGATGACCTTCGCCGATGCGCCGACGATCAAGGAGAAGGACGCAAAGAAGGGAGCCGGAGCGGGTGCCGGCGGAAAGGTGGAAGAGTAAATGGCACTCTCGAAACAGCAGATGATGGGGGCTGTCGGCGGGGGCGTGTTCGTGCTTTGCGCGGGCGTGCTGGGCTGGCTCCTCTATTCGGCATGGTCCGAGCGGAGCGAGGCCGAAACGAGCCTGGCGGATGAAACCGACACCTATAGGAACTATCATGGCGAGAAGGTGTTTCCGTCGAAGGCGGCAATTGATACCGTCAACTCGAACAAGGCGTGTTATGCCGAATGGTACACGAACGCAGTGGCGTTCGTTTCGCGCGGAGACCGTGTATTCGAGGCGAAGAACGGTTCTGACTTCAAAGACGAGATGCTGAAGGTCGTGCGGCGCCTGGCGGACTTGTCGGGAGGTGCGGCAGGGAAGATCGTCATGCGCGATTCGGTCGAGTCGAACTTCGGATTCGAGGAGTATCTTGGCGACAACGGGAAGATTCCGAGCGACGAGGATGTGCCGCGCCTGACGGTGCAGCTTGACACGATCCGCTCGGCGGTGGAGCTCTTTGCCGAGGCAGGCATCATGCAGGTCAACGGTGTTCAGCGCATCGCCCCGAAGGTCGAGGAGGACGAGGACGACCGCGGTGGTACGAAGAAGAACAAGAAAAAGAAGGGGAACGGGAAGGCCGAGCAGCAGAATGAAGATGCCGCGAAGCGGACATGCCTCGAGTATGTGTTCGAGGTGACGACGCGACCGGCTGGCTTCGTTGCGATGCTGAACAAGTTCACGGCGTGCGAGCGTTTCTGCGTGGTGAAGGACGTTGAGTTCAAGGAGTCGGGCGACATGATCCTTGAACGCATTGCCGCCGCCGAGAATGCGGCAGCCCAGCAGAAGAAGGCCGCCGACGCGGGCACGAGCGGTCGTCGTCGTCGTCGTGGTGGCCTTGAGGCGCCCGCCGAGAGTCCGGCGCAGAAGCAGAAGGCCGACCGCGTTGTGATTGATCCAGAACTCGATCACCCGCTCAGCGTCAAGTTCAAGCTTGCCGTTTATGATTTCGGTCGCGGTGCCGCCGTGGCAAATGCTTCGGCGGAGGACGTGAAGCCGGATGCAGAGAAGAAAGAAGAGGGGAAGCCGGTTGAGGGCCAGCCGGCCGCACCGCAGAACGAGAAGAAGGAGGCCAAGTGATGGCATCCCCCAAGCAGAGTTTCCTCCAGGCACACTGGGATTGGCTGGTTGCGCTGGGCGGCTTCGCCGCGTTGGCGGTCGCGGGTTTCTTCCTCATGCAGTCTCTGGGACGCACACCCGAGGACGCGGTGGACGAATACAAGCAGACCGAGCTTGATTCCGTGAAGCCCGCCAACAAGAACGTGGCGCCGGCCGATCTCGCTATTTTCGACACCGCGCTTGCCGCGGTGCAGAAGCCTGCGTCGCTCGGCGTGATTGATCCCGCGAAGCCGAATTTCCTCGCGAGCGAAGGCCGTGTCTTCTGCGAGAACAAGGACTGCGGCAAGCCGATTCCCTCCATGTGCGAGAAGTGCCCGAAGTGCGGTACGACCCAGAACGTGGTGAAGATCGAGGCTGATGCCGACCATGACGGCATGCCGAACGACTGGGAGAAGAAGTACGGGTTCAATCCCGAGGACCCGAAGGACGCCGCGCTCGATCCCGATGGAGATGGCTTCACGAATCTCGAGGAGTTTCAGGCGGGGACTCACCCGAAGGACAAGGAGTCGCATCCCGACTATCTCGACTACCTCACGGTGGCCGGCGAGATTCAGGATACGACGCTTGAGTTCTACTTCAAGGACGCTCAGCAGATTCGCGACAACTATCGCTTCACCTTCCAGAGACTCGGGGCGCCGAAGAACGAGCGCCCGACGTTCACGGCAACGATGAACGGTGAAATCACAACGGGTGAAAGCGATGCGAAGTATCGCAAGAACTCGGGTTGGAAGGTCGTCGCCTTCGAGAAGAAGAATGTCGAGACGAAGATCGCGGGATCGTCGCTCACCAGGAAGGAGGACGTGTCAGAAGTCGTGATTCAGCGCCTGGAGGACGGCAAGAAGGTCACGCTTGTGATTGTTCCGAACCCCAAGAAGTACGCCTCTCGGATCAAGACGGCGCTTGAATCGCGCATTGACCTGACCTGGAAGCGTGGTGACGGAAAGACGATCAAGGGACAGTCTGAAGGGACGACCTTTGAGTTGAACGAGCGCAAGTATAAGGTCGTCAAGCTGAAAAAGACTGACGGAGGTCCCGAAGTCACCATCCTTGATCTTAAAACGAAAAAAGAAAAAATCATCCATTGAGACTTGATTCCTAAGCCAGAATGGGGTATCATTTACAAACCTTTAAGGAGCACCCTCGATGAGAGCTAAAAAAACTTTTGCAGCACTGAGCGCAGCCTGTGTGTCACTCGTGGTCGCGACGAGCGTGATCGCGCAGGACGATCTCGACGATTTGCTTGACCTTGATGCCGGAAAGACGGCCAAAAAGGCCGAAGCGGCAAAGCCCGCGGAGGCGGCTAAACCAGCGGAGGCAGCGAAGCCCGCAGTCGAGGAGAAGAAGGCCGAGGTCGCCGAGGTCAAGCCTGCTGCGGAAGAGGCGAAGCCTGCAGCCGAGGAGAAGAAGGAAGAGGTCGTCGAGGCGAAGCCTGCTGCGGAAGCCGCGGAGGAGGCGAAGCCTGCTGCCGAAGAGAAGAAGGATGAGGTCGACGAGGTCAAGCCCGTACCCGTAACCGAGGTCAAGCCCGCAGAAGCTGCGAATCCCGAGGCCGAGCTGATTGCCGATCTCGTTGCGACCGAGAAGCTGCGCCGCGATGCCTTAAAGCAGCAGGCGACGAGCGAGATTGAAGATGCGCGTGCTGCATTTGAAGCGCGTGACTGGGAGACGGCGTTCAAGAAATACGAGCTTGCACTTGCGCATACTGCCGATGGGGAAGATGCCGAGGTTCGTCGTCGGGAATGTAAGGAGAAGATGGCTGAGGCGAAGTACAATTCCGCCCAGAAGGCCCTCAAGGAGCATAATCGCGAGGCTGCGATTGCATACGCCAAGGAGGCTCTGAAGCTCCATCATCCCAAGGCGGGCGGGTTCCTTGACGGTCTTGAGGCCGAGTCCGCCGTTGAGACGGAGACGGAGGTTTCCGCGATTAAGCACCGCCGCAACGACGAGGACTACAAGAAGGACCGTGACACGATTCGTCAGCGTCTGCGTCTGTCCGCCCAGTATCTCGCGGTTGCAGATCTGGACAATGCGCTTGAGCAGTGTGACCTCGTGTTGCGCTCCGATCCCTACAACCAGGAGGCGTTCATGTTGCGCGACCGCATCCAGCGTAAGCGCGAGATGATCATCGAAAAGGAGCGCGAGGCGACGCGCAAGGGCATGATCGCAGACGTCGGTGCGGCGTGGCGCCCGGTGTACGCGGTGAATTCGGCCGAGATGAAGAATCTCGACGCCGGGACGACGAAGTCTCCGCTTGGAGACGATCCGGTCCGTACGATGGAGCAGTCGATCGACAAGCGGATGAAGGAGATGATGCTGCCGTCGATTACCTTCCGTCCGCCGGCCACGATCATCGACGCGGTAGACTACTTCCGTCAGGCGTCGAAGGACTATGACCGTCCTGAGATTCCGGTTGACCAGCGTGGTTTCAACTTCGTCCTTCAGCTTGACAAGCAGCTGACCGGCGGCGAGTCGGAGGACAAGGGTGCCAAGAAGGATGCCGGCGGGTTCGCCGCCTCGGCGGATGACGAGGGCGAGGCCGGGACCGGCAACGTTCCTCAGGTGCCGAACATCTCCGCGTCGAACGTCTCTCTCGCGGAAGCTCTCAAGCTCGTCTGCAAGGTCACGGGCTTCAAGTACAAGGTCCAGGGTTCGGTTGTGATGGTCATGCCGAAGGATATGACGACCGACGAACTTGTCACGCGCTCCTACAGCGTGGTTGATTCCTTTGTCGACCGCATGAACGAGGCGTCCAGCTCCCTCAAGAACGAGAAGGCTGGTGACTTCGGCGGTGGAAACAACGACGAGGGCGGTGGTGAAGACTCCGAGGCGCAGTGGAAGTCCTACTTCGAGGCGATGGGTGTGAGCTGGCCGCAGAATTCGCACATCACCTACATCAAGGCCATCGGAAAGCTCCGTGTGACGAACACCGAAGACCAGCTCGGCAAACTCGAGGAAGCCCTCACGGAACTCAACGTGACGCCGACCAACATCGAGATCGAGACGCGGTTCGTGGAGGTTGCGCAGGAGGACCTCAACTCCCTCGGCTTCGAGTGGCTGCTCAACAGCGACTATTCGTTCAACCTCGGCGGAAAACTGAAGAAGGCGCTCAACCTCAAGGAGGGCACCTGGTACAACGCCGGCACGGTCACGGAGACGACGCAGGTTCCCATACCGAATGGAAACGACACGATTGGCTATACAACCGTCAGCTCCGTCTCCACGGCCCAGGGCCAGTGGCAGAAGTGGAATCAGGCCGAGAACGCCGGCCTGCTGACGGCGGAAAACTATTTGAAGTACGCCAACGGGGCTCTGGCCGAGGTGAAGAATCCGACCACGGGCGAGATCTCGATGGTTCCTGTCCAGTCTCGGACGGGCAAGAACATGGGCGTCAACGCAGTGGACGGCAGCAACTACGCGAGCGGAATGCGCTATCTCTCGACCGAGGGCAACCACATCTCCGGCGAGGGTGCGTCGCAGAACGACAAGTTCATGAGAGTGAACGCGTTCCTGGGGAATGCCGACCTCTCGATGATTCTGCACATGCTCTCTCAGCGCAGCGACACGGACCTCCTCTCCGCGCCGAAGGTCGTCACCCGCAACAACCAGGAGGCGACAATCAAGGTTGTCACGATCTATCGTTACCCGCAGGATTACGATGTGACCATTCAGTCCACGTCGTCTTCCTCGACGTCTTCGATTTCGACGACTGGTGGTGGATCGGGCAGCGACGGCAAGATCCTCCCGATGGTTGAACCGCAGAACTTCGAGACGCAGGAAGTCGGCGTGATCCTCACCGTGACGCCTGATGTCACGCCTGAAGGTCTCATCAACCTCGCGCTCACGCCGAAGGTCATCTCCGAGCCGACCTGGAAGGACTACGGCATGAAGGTGCCGATGGCCTCCGTGATGAGCTCGACCGCGCAGCTGATGGCACAGGCGAGCGGTGACGATGACATGAACTGGTTCACGGTTCCAATGGAACAGCCCTTCTTCAAGGAGCGTTCGATTGACACGCACGTCTCCCTTTACAACGGTTCGACGATCGTCATGGGCGGTCTCATCACCGAAGAGCGGAAGTCGATGGAGGACAAGATTCCGTTCCTCGGCGACATTCCCTACATCGGTCGTATCTTCCGTAGCCGCAGCGAATGGTCGAACAAGCGCAATCTGCTCCTCTTCGTGACCGCGCGCCTTGTGGATCCGAATGGCCGTCAGGTCATCCAGAACCAAGCATCTGACCAGTCCGCTGACAAGGAGGCGAAGGCGACCCCTGCGCCCGCCGAGAAGTAAACGGCCATGAAGATTGCCCTAACAGGCGGTATCGCCTGCGGGAAGTCGACGCTTGCCAAGTTCCTAAGGGAACTTGGCATTCGTCTTCTAGACGCAGATGACGTGGTGCACGAACTTGAAGGTGTCAATGGTGCGGCTGTACCGGAGATCATCGCACGATTCGGCTCCGAGATACTTGCTCCCGATGGTTCCATTGATCGTGCGAAGCTTGCCTCCATCGTGTTTACGCCGCGTTCAGGAAGAGAAGTGCGACGAGAACAAGCTGCAAACCCGCGTACTGACCTGGAGTCGATCCTCTTTCCCCTTGTTCGAACCAGACTCCTCGATTTTGTCTCGTTCCATTCTCCCTCAACTTCTCAACTTCTCAACCTCTCGACTTCTTCGATTCGCATTGCCGTGATTCCACTACTTTTCGAATCGCATTGGGAATCGGATTATGATATAATAATCGCAATTGTTTCCCCAGAGGAGGTCCAGATTGACCGAATGATGCGCACGCGAGGGTACACGCGCGAGCAGGCGGAGGCGAGACTAGCGGCACAAATGCCCGTCGCCGAAAAGGCGGCACGTGCTGATTTTGTCGTAGTCAATGATTCCACCGAGGAACATCTGATGAACGAGGCCAGGCGTCTCCATGCCTGGTTGGAGGAGAAAATAAGTTATGAGCACTGACGAAACACCTTCACAGCAGGTGCTGTGGTCTCCCGACGAGCTGCCGGACGATGTCGCGAAGGGACTGCAGGACAAGGAGGAGGCCCGTGCAAAGCGCGGCGCCAAGAAGGCCGCGGAGGCGCTTGCTGCGAAATCAGAGGAAGGTGGAGCCGAGTCAACGCCCGCCAAGAAGCGCCGTGGGCGTACTTCGGCCCGGACGGGAGCGAAGACGAAGGCTGCCGCCGAGGCATCTGTCGAGAATGTCCCGAAGAAGGAGCCGACCGCCGGAACGGGCGGTGACGCACCGGCGGCGGTCGCGCCTTCCGCACCCGTTCCGCCCCCCGTGGCTGAAACGCCTGCCGTGGTCGCGCCTTCCGCACCCGTTCCGCCCCCTGTGGCGGAAACGCCTGCCGTGGTCGCGCAGACGCCGCCACCCGCGCC
>R26__coassemble_538_pt1 | contig 23053 bp, 15 predicted proteins | sample R26__metabat2_high_PE_030 | metagenome-assembled genome bin R26
CGGGCGCATCGGCCTCGGGGGGGCGGGCGCCGCGATGATCTACGTGTTCCTGAAGGACCGCGTCAAGACCCGTGTCGGCATCGCCGTCGCGATTCTCGTCGGGTATGCGCTGCTCGCGCGCTTCGGCGGCGCCCCGGACTTCCCGGGCGCGGACCCGTTCTCGAAGGAAGGATGCTTCGTCTGCTGGTTCGACCGCTGGCTGATGCCGAACCACATCTACCAGAAGCTCTACGACCCGGAGGGCCTGCTCGGATTCATCCCCGCCATCGTCACGGCGATGCTCGGCATGTTCGCGGGCGAGTTCATCCGCCGCGAGGACGTCACCGGTGGGCGCAAGACGGCGGGGCTTCTCGCAGGGGCCGTGGGGCTGGGCGTCGCGGCATGGGGCATGTCCTTCCTGATGCCGGTCAACAAGGCGCTCTGGAGCTCGAGCTTCGTCCTCGCGGTCGGGTGCTATTCCGCGGTGATGCTGGCCGTCTTCTACTGGATCATCGACGTGAAGGAGTGGCGGGGCTGGGCGTTCTTCTTCAAGGTCATCGGCATGAATTCGATCACGATCTACATGGCGCAGCGGATCGTTCCGTTCTCGAGCATCAACAACTTCCTCTTCAACGGCGTCCGCTCGCTTCTGCCGGATTCGCTCGCGAAGATCGCCGTCCATCTCGGTTACATCGCCGTGTGCTGGTGCTTCCTGTTTGTGCTCTACCGCAAGAAGGTGTTCCTCAAGGTCTAGTCACTATGAAGAAAGTTCTGTTTGCGGCCACTGCCGCATGTGTCTGCGCGGGAGCGATGGCGACGGTCTCGCTCCCGGATCTTTTTGGAAACCATGCGATCGTGCAGCGTGACGCGGCGACCGCGGTGTGGGGGCGCGCGGAACCTGGCGAGGGGGTCGCGGTCTCGCTGGGAGGCGTGACTGCCTCGGTGACGGCGGGCGTGGACGGTTGGTGGTTCGCTCGGCTCGACACGTCGAAGCTCGCGGACGGTCCGTTCACGCTCGAGGCGAAGGCGAAGAGCGGCGCGGCGAAGTCCGAGGACGTGCTCGTCGGCGAGGTCTGGCTCGCGGCGGGGCAGAGCAACATGGAATTCACGATGAAGGGCGGATTCGGCCCGATCATGGACTACGCCGCGCGCGAGAAGGCGTGCGCGGGGCGTCCGATCCGGATGTTCCGCGCCCCGAAGCGTTCCGACTCCGATCCATTCAAGGGCGACGAGCCGATCGCGCACGACGCGAAGGGCACGTGGCGCGTGGTCTCGCCGGCGAACCTCGCAAGTGTGACGGCCGTCGGCTACACGTTCATCGACACGCTTCAGAAGTCCATCGGCGGCGCGGCGGGCGTGGTGGACGTCTCGTGGAGCGGCACGCGGTGCTGGGCGTGGATGCCGCGCGCGCGCATCGATGCGCATCCCGAGCTGAAGGCCGAGTTCGCGCGGCAGAGCGCGCTGATCGCGAAGGGCGAAGTCAAGAAGGTGAACAAGCCCGTGATCCGCTGCTGGAACAACCAGTTCATGCCCGTCTCGAAGATGAGCTGCCGCGGCGTGATCTGGTACCAGGGGTGCTGCGATTCGGGGCTGCCGGACGCGCGCCACGACTATCCGCGGTGGTTCTCCTACATGGTGGAGGAGTGGCGGCGCGAGATGGGGAAGCCCGAGCTGCCGTTCCTCTACTGCCAGCTCGCCGGATGGGGGCCGATCGAGTCGAAGCCCGAGGCGTGCCCCTCGCGCGCGAACCTGCGCGAGGGACAGCGACGCGCGCAGAGGTTCATTCCGCACAGCGCGATGGCCGTGATCCTCGACAACAGCGAGTATGAAATCCACGGACGCTTCAAGGGACCCGCGGGCGACCGCCTCGCGGCGCTTGCGCTCAACCGCGTGTACGGGCGCAGGGACGTCGTCTGCGCGTCGCCCGACTACGCGGGCGTGAAGTTCGACGCCGATGCCGCGACGGTCACGTTCGCGACGGAGGGCTCGCCGCTGAAGGCAGGTCCGATCCGCGAGAGCTATACGTGGAACGCGAAATCGAACGACGTCATCCGCATCGTGCGGCGGTCGTCCCCCGCGAGCGAGCTCGAGGGCTTCACGATCCGCGACGGCGCGGGCGCGTGGCACTGGGCGGACGCGAAGATCGTTGCGCCCGACACGGTGAAGGTGTGGGCCGCGGGCGCGAAGAACCCCACGGCAGTGCGCTACAACATGCGCTCGCAGGGATTCGGCAACCTCTACAACGCGGCGGGCCTGCCGGCCTCCTGCTTCACGACCGAGGACTGACCGGGAAGGGGAGACGGCGATGAAGAAACTGTTGGTGTTGTCGTTGGCGGCGGGAATGGCCGCGTTGGCGGGTGCCGCGAAGCAACCCGTGGACTACGTGAATCCGGAGCTGGGGAACATCAGCCACATGCTGGTGCCGACGTTCCCGCTCGTGCATCGACCCAATGCCTGCTATCGTTTCCACCCCTCGACGTATTCGCACGTCGACGAGCGCATGCCGCCGGTCGGTCTCTTCATCGCCGCGCACCGCCAGCCGGGCTATTTCCAGGTCCATCCGTTCCGCGGCGCCCTGAAGGACGCCTTCGGGGGCTGGCGCGGCACGTGGGACCAGCAGCACGCGAAGCCCTACGAGTATTCGGTCCGTTTCGACGAGGAGAAGGTCCGCTTCCGCCTCGCGCCGGCCGCGCGCGGCGCCATCGCCGAGTTCTCGTTCGCGCCCGGCGGTTCGCGCACGCTCGTTTTTTCGCCGCGCATGAAGGGCGGCGCCTGTGTGGTGAAGGGCGCGTCGTTGGACATGGTGGACGTCTTCCCCAAGGACTTTCCGCTCCATCTCCACGGCGAGTTCTCCCCCGCGCCGACCGCGACGGAGGCGAAGGACGGCAAGGTCGCGGCCGTGTTCGATTCGGACGTGGTGACGCTGCGCTTCGCCGTCTCGCTCATCTCGTCTGAACAGGCCCGGCGCAACTTCGACGCCGAACTCCCGGGGAAGACGCTCGACGCGCTCTCCGCGGAGACACGCGACGTCTGGAACCGGACCCTTTCGCAGATCGAGGTCGAGGGCGGAACCGAGGACGAGCGCACGGTCTTCTACACGGCCCTCTACCGCTGCTACGAGCGGATGTGCGACTTCACCGAGGACGGGAAGTACATGGGCTACGACCGCAAGGTCCACGACGCCAACGGCGTCGGCTACTACTGTGACGACTGGACGTGGGACACCTACCGTGCGGCGCATCCGCTCATGTGCCTGCTGAAGCCGTCCCTTGAGACGGCCAAGCTCGCGAGCTATCTGCGCAACGCCCGCGAGAGTGAACATGGCTGGCTGCCGACGTTCCCCGACATCAGCGGCGACATGCACGGCATGAACGGCATGCACGTGCCGGCGCTCTTCCTCGACGCGATGAACAAGGGCATCGGCGGCGTTGACTACGCGGAGGCGTACCGCGCCGTCGCGCATACGCTGCGCACGCAGTCGCACCTGCCCTGGTTCGACGGCCCCAAGTGCTCCCTTGACGAGTTCGAGGATGCCCACGGCTACTTCCCCGCGCTGCATCCGGGGCCCGACGGCAAGTGGCAGAAGGACCCCGAATGGCCGGCGGCGGCGCACCACAACGAGCGTCGCCAGGCGGTCGCCGTGACGCTCGCCTACTCCTATGACAGCTGGTGCGCCGCGCGTCTCGCGGAGAAGTTCGGCACGCCCGCGGATGTCGAGTACTTCAACAGGCGGTCGCGCCATTGCTGGAACCTCTGGAAGGACGACACGAAGTTCTTCCACCCGAAGGACAAGGACGGTAAGTGGATCGAGCCCTTCGACTACTCCTATTCGGGTGGCTCCGGCGCGCGCGACTACTATGACGAGAACAACGGCTGGACATACATCTGGGATGTGCAGCACGCGCTGCCCGAACTCATTGAGCGCCTCGGCGGACCCGCGGGGGCTGTGGCGAAGCTCGATGCGATGCTCACCGAACCGTACCGGCGCCCGCGGTGGCACTTCTACTACGCGCTGCCGGATTCGACGGGTAACATGGGCATGTTCACGATGGGCAACGAGCCGAGCTTCCACATCCCGTACATCTACAACTTCTGCGGACGTCCTGACAAGACGCAGAAGTTCGTCCGCAAGGTTCTGAAGTGTTGGTTCCGCAACGACCTGATGGGTGTGTGCGGCGACGAGGACGGCGGCGGCATGAGCGCGTTCGCGGTCTTCTCGATGATGGGTTTCTACCCTGTCACGCCCGGCATCCCCGAATACCAGTGGGGCAGCCCCGTGTTCAGGAGGGTCGTGATCCATCTCGAGAACGGGCGCGACTTCGTCCTTGAGGCGCCGGCGGCGTCCGAGGACGCGAAGTACGTCGGCGCGATCACACTCGATGGTCGTTGTACGGGGGGCGCTCTGGAACCGCTCCATCACTCCGACCTCATGCGCGGTGTTAAAGTGAAGATTGAGATGCACGACTGAACCTTATTGAGAGTTTCACATAACATTCTAGGGCTGGATTAGATAATTCTCAAAATGGTGGACGACGGCATTTTGAGAATTATGTCTTTGCCCCAGACCGGAACGCGATTACGGTGGAAGATGTTGGCGTTTTCAGAATGGGTCTAATATTGACATGGCTGCCAATAAAGTGTATTCTGCTTCCAAAGCGATAACAGATTGATGAAGCAGATGACTTTCTAGTCGGATGTTTGAGTCGTGGAAAGGACAAAATGAAAGACGGAAAATGTGCGTTTGTGGCGTTCTGCGCGTGTCTTGTGCTTGAAACGATGGGAACTGGCGATCCGTTGAAGGATGTGCTCGCGGCGCCTGTCGTGCCGAACCAGGAGCGGATGGCGTGGAACGCAATGCTCGCGGAGGTGGCACGCTGCGACGAGGCCGCAGACGCGCGCTGGGCGGCGTGTGGCGACGCGGCGGCCGTGAAGGCGCTGCAGGACGAGCTTGCACTGAAAATGCGTGCGGCGATTGGCGGCCTGCCGGAGCGCTGCGCGCTCAATGCAGTCGTGACGGAGACGGTCGCACGCGACGGCTACCGAATCGAGAAAGTCTACTTCGAGAGCCAGCCAAAGCTCTACGAGACGGGCCTCTTCTACCGTCCGGCCGGTGACGGTCCGTTCCCCGCGGTGGCGGTGACCTGTGGGCACAGCGGCAACGGCAAGGGGTCGGAGGGGTACCAGCGCGCGTGTGTGCTCGCGGCACAGGCGGGCATCGCGGCGTTCATCTACGACCCAATCGACCAGGGCGAGCGCAAGCAGATGGTGAAGGGACCCGACAACGTGCACGGACACAATCAGATCGGCACGCGCGCGGCTCTGCTCGGATGGAGCATGGCGCGCTTCCGCATCTGGGACGCGATGCGCGCGCTCGATTACCTCGCCTCGCGGAGCGACGTCGATGCGTCGCGCCTCGGGCTCATGGGCAACTCGGGCGGAGGTACGCTCACCTCGCTCACGATGGCGCTCGACCCGCGCATCCAGGCGGCGGCGCCGTCATGCTATCTTTCGACGCTGCGGGCGGTGTGCGCGGACTGTGGTCCGCAGGACGCCGAGCAGAACATCTTCGGGCAGCTCGCCTTCGGTCTCAACCACCTCGGCTATGTCGCGCTGCGCGCGCCGAAGCCGACGCTGATGGTGACGAAGGATCGGGACTTCTTCCCGATCCGCGGGTCGCGCGCGACGCGCGAGGTGGCGCAGTACGTGTTTGCCGTGGCGGGGGCGGAGGACGCGTATGCGATGTTCACGGCACCGGGTCCGCACGGATGGGTCGAGTCGACTCGCATGGCGTCCGTCGCCTGGATGCGGCGTTGGCTGAAGGACGAGAGGGACTCCTTCCGTCCGGAGCTCTATGCGGGTTTCGTCGCGAAGGACGACGGCTTCGACCTCAAAAAGGTCGATTTCGGCCTGAATCCCGGGTACGAGGTCGCGCCGATGGGGAACGTGCGGAATCTGCCGGGCGCGGTGACGGCGTACGACATGCTCCGCGCGGAGGCGAAGCGCGCGGCTTCGGCGTGGAAGGGACGTCCCGAAGCCGCGACGGTACGCAGGGTGGCGGACATCCGCACGACGGCGGTGGGACAGCTCGTGAAGGGGAAGGAGCAGAAGACGGACGCCTTCACGGCGACGCCGTGGAAGCTCGAGTTCGGCGGCATGGTGCTTTCGGCGGTCGCGCTGCGTCCAGCGGTGGTGAAGGGCGTTCCCGTGCTTGTCCTTCCGAGCGACGGGCGCGTCTCGGCGCTGGAGGAGGCGCGGACATGCCTTGCGGCGGGACATGCCGTCCTGGTGGCGGATCTCCGTGGCTTCGGCGAGACTGGTCGCGGTGGACGCCGCTTCTACGGCAGCGCCTATCCGGAGGAGGGCGTGGCGGCGATGGCGTATCTGCTCGGGCGCAATCTCGTCTCGCTGCGCGCGGAGGACGCGATCCAGTTTGCGCGGGCGTGGGCGGCGGAGAACGACTGCGCGAAGGTCGACGTGAAGGCGATCGGACGTGCGGCGATCCCGGCGGCGCACGCGGCGGCGGCGGTACCGGCGCTCTTCGGGGAGAAATCCTTCGTCCAGGCGCCGCCGAGCTGGTCGGTGGCCATTTCGGAAGAAAACCTGAAACTTTCCTACACGGACATCGTAAACGGAGCGTTGCGGACCTATGACTGGACCGACCTTTGACGACAACCATCCTAAAAGGAGACGGACATGAATGCCCCCACGTTCAATGATTTCGCGAGCATTGCCTTGTCGCATGAGCATGGTAGCTTCTTCACGGAAATTGACGCGAAGACGCAGACCTCGACTCTGGGGCGGCATGTCATTCGGCGGACCACGGAGCAGGAGAACGTGCAGGCGCGCCGCGCATTCTTCAACGCGATTGCCCAGTCCGGCTATCTTGACGGACAGTTGGGCGCGCTTGCCGTCGTTCGGCAGCGTCTTGGAATCGGCGCGGATGGGAGCGTGGACGGCAAGCCGCTCGCGCTTCGCGAGGTCCGAGCCCTGGTTGAAGACGTGCGGCGGACGGGGCAGGGCACGTTGGCCCTGCTGCTGGACCTGGGATTCTCCCACGAGGATGTCTCCCTGCTCCGGAAGTGGATGCCGAAGGAACTGCAGGCGTACTACGTGGACGCATTCGCGGACGTGCGCAAAACAGGAAATCCCGGAGACGAGGTCAGACTCCTGGTCGCGATGCGGGACAAGCTCAAGTCCGCCCGGATATCCGAACGCCTGCAGTCTGGACTCGTCAGTGGGGACGTGAACGCCCTTACTCCCTATCTGGCCCAGAAATGCTACGAAATGAAGGCGGTGTCGCCATCGCTTGACGCCAGGCTTGTCGTTGCGGTCCTGAAACGCCATCTAGATGACCGAACCACGACCGCGCTCGCGGCGAGACGGCCCGGGCAGGAGACTGCGGAGGCGCTTCAGCGGTTCGTCGCGGACTGCCTTGACGAGGCCGTGGCGCTGGCCATGCGGACGGACGAGCTGAACGAGACGCTTTGGCAGGACGCCAACGACCATTTGGTCCAGTGTCGGGCGAATCTTCCAGCGAACGGACATCTGGTGGGTCTGGAGGACGTCGTTCGGTATCAGCGCGACAGAATGTCACTTTTTACGTCCGGCATTGAACTTTCCTCCTTCGACGCGCAATCGGAGCTTGAGACGCTTGCGGCGGATGTTCGGGGGAGTTTCCGGTTGGGCATGAAGCATCTGCTGGAGGTGACGCAGGCGCCCGATGGGAAGGCGACCGAGGCGGAGGTGCGCGTGCGTACGCGGAAATTCACCGAAGAGACGTTCGAGAAGTACAGTCGGACGAAGCTTGGCGTCCTTGACCTGCCCGCGTTCGACGATTCGCGCCTGTGTGCGGCCATCTGCCAGCGTCGGGTCGACGAGGCGATGGGGGACTGGGCGTCGGGAAGCTCGTTGGCGGACGCGTTCTCCTGGACGGACATGAAACTCGAAGGCGAGGTGCGCGCAGTCTGCGACAATCTGGAGCTGCTCGCCGACCGGCGATCCGCCGAGGATCCCTTTGTGGCCAGGGAACTGGAGGCCCGACTCGGCGCGCTGGGACTGGGCGACGGCACGGAGGAGGACCGTGCCGCGGTGCGTTCGCTCTATGAACGGCTGTATGCGCGTGACGTGGTCGCGAATTGCGGTGATCCGGGACTGCACAAGAACGACGCGCTGGACGAAGCCACGCGGCGCGTCGTGAAGGAGGCCGTCGACGGTCTGCTGGCGGCGAAGGTGCTTGCGGAGGGGGTCCGTCACCGTCTTGAGGACCTTCCTGCCGTGCGGGCGTTCCGTGCAGGCGCCGATGTGACGGAGCAGATGCGGGCGGCCTTCGATGCATTCGAGGACGGTCTGGTCCAGCGTGTGCGCGTGCAGTTGACGTCCAATGCATCTGGGGAGACGATTGAGATCCTCTCCGCACAGTCCACGCGCGAGGTGGAGCGGAAGATCGGCGAGCTGCAGGCGGCGCGCAGGCGCCACCTGCGCGCGCATGTCTCCGAGCGCTATCAGGCCATCCGGGACGACTTCGACGCGAAGTTCCCGTCCGTCGAGGCGGAGCTTGCGGAATTTGAGACGACGCTGGAGCCGCTGGCGGGGAAGTTCGGCCGTGAGATGATGTCGATTATCGTGCCCAAAGCCGAGTTCTCCGGGATCCACGACATGTGGACCGTCCGGTGCGACGAGCTGCGTGCACGCTACGAGACCGAGCCGAAGGACTTCGATCCGAACAAGCCGGACCTCGCCCGTTTCAACGACACGCGATTCCTCCGGGCGATGAAGCAGGAGCTGGCCGAGGCGTGGCGGACGCGCGGCGACGTCTATGTCGGGGCCGTCAACGAGATCGAGGATTACCTGCGCGGGGCGGGTTTCCCCGAGGGTGTCGGCTTGACGACGGGGGTCATCTGTGCGCGGCAGGGGGTGCCGGAGGTCCAGTCGCGTGTCGCAGACGTCGTGCCGGAGGTCCAGGACGCGGTGTTCAAGGGTGACACGCAGCGCGTGCGCGAGCTGCTGGATGGCTTCAAGAGTGAAGTCGGGCGCTTGATCGCGGAGCACAATCGAAAGGTGTTCACCGTCCTGGGTGGTGTCGACTCCACGGGCGTGAGATCGCTGCACACCTATGCGCAGATCGCCTTCGGGAGACTGCGCGCGAAGGAGTCGATCCTGTCCCCGCGGGATGGCTTCGAAGCTTCGATGTTCGAGGCCGGGTACCGCGAGGTACGGCGCGCGTTCGGCGAAGACGCCGCGCACTACCACACGGAGGAGGAGCTCGTCGTGAAGATGAAGGAGCTCTACGACCAGGTCGTGGTGCTCTGGGACAGGATGTCCACGCGTGTCCACCAGCGTATTGTCGATCGCGCCGAGACCCATCTGTACGAGATTCCGTCCAGTGTGTCCGAAGATGGAACCTTCCGTGCGAATTTCCACATTCTCATCACCCAGGACGTCGCGCAGGATCTGGTTCGGCTCTTCACGGATGAGCAGAAGCGGATGGTCGTCGACCCGCTCGGATACGATGCCGAGGAGGCGATGCGCACGCGCATCGACGTGGCCGTCGACCGGATCATCGAGCGGGCGATGGCGCCCACGGCCGAGCAGCGGCGGGTGGCCCAGTCGATGCTGGTCGAGCGCGCGCGGGCGTCGCTGGCGTCGCAGGCCGAACTGCTCACGCAGCAGATGAAGCCGCGGTGGGGCCGTCCGGCCTGCCCAAAAGAAGTTCTGCTGGCGGCGGCGCTCCAGTACACCGCCGACTCGCTCGCGCATGCGATGGAGCCGGTGGCCGCGGTGGCGGACGGGCGCATCCACGCGCCGACCTTCCGCGCACCCGACGTCGAGGCGCTGAAGACGGGCCATGCGGCCCGTCTCAAGGAGGTGGCCGCCAAGTTCTGACATGTTTTCCGGCCTTGTCGGCTCATGTCCGGAATGGGGCCCGTCCAATGTGATTCCCGCTTGTCAAATCCACGTGAATGGTGTATCATACAGTCAACAACAGGAACGTGTAACGTGAACGCCTCCGGTGAGGTGTTCGTGTTGACGGGAAAGGACCAGGAGCATGGACATTGTGATACATATCATCGTGGGACTCTTGGGATGTATTTGGGGTTGAGATCATGAGAAAACCAGATGAACTGAGACCGGTCGAGGTCATCCGCCACTTCACGAAGCACGCGCCCGGCAGCGTGCTGATCAAGTGGGGCGACACGTGGGTGCTGTGCACCGCGAGCGTGGAGGAGAAGGTGCCGCCGTTCCTGCGCGACACGGGCCGGGGATGGGTGACGGCCGAGTACGCGATGCTGCCGTCGTCCACGGGTGGAGGGCGCAAGGACCGCGACATCAAGAAGCTGAAGCAGGATGCCCGCTCCACGGAGATCCAGCGCCTCATCGGGCGCGCCCTGCGCGCCGCCGTCGACTTCGAAAAGCTCGGGGAGCGGCAGATCACGATCGACTGCGACGTGCTGCAGGCCGACGGCGGTACGCGCTGCGCCTCGATCACGGGCGGAATGGTCGCCCTGATGGACTGCGTCGCGAAGCTGATGGCGGAGGGAAAGATCGCCGAGAACCCGATTCGCCGGCGGGTTGCCGCCGTCTCCGTGGGCGTCTGCGACGGCGTGCCCACGCTCGACCTCGACTATGCGCACGATTCGACCGCGGAGATCGACCTCAACGTCGTGATGACGGACGACGGGCGCTTCGTGGAGCTGCAGGGCACGGCCGAGCACGAACCGTTCACCGAGGAGTCGCTCGACGCGATGAAGGCGCTCGCGAAGAAGGGTATCGGCGAGCTGATGGGGGTGATCGGTTCCTGATTGACGCCGGATGGGTTGTAACTTTCTGTCCGCGAGGCCGTAGACAGGTCGAACACGCAAAAGGGCAAGGCAACATGGACATCGACATCAAGACAGCGCAGACACGCATTGGAACCCCGGATCAGGGTGTGGCGCCGAGTATTCCGTCGCGTTCCCAGGGAGACGCGGCACCCGTTCTGACGGGGGCGGGGGTGGTTGTTGTCGAGGTGTCCGACTTCGAGAAGCTGCTCGCGAAGCTGGAGATGGAACACGAGGATCGGCGCCAGTCGCTCTGTGCGCAGCGTTTTGCGTCCGCCCTGGTCGCGATGGCGGGGAAGTACGGGAATCTCACGGCCGAGCAGTCCGCCGCGCTGGCGACGCTGGCTGAGAAGAGCGCGGCATACGAGCGGGCGGGTGCGGCGCGGGACGCCGCGCAGGCGGAATACGACGCCTCCGTGGTCGAGCTCGCGGTGCTGACCGAGAAGCTCGAGGCGCTGGTCAAGGCCCAGACGAAGACGCCGGAGGAACGCGAGAAGGAGCTCAGGGCCAGGGAGTCGCAGGCCGAGGAGTCGGCCGCGGCGGAGAAGGCGGATGAGCTCGAGGACAAGACGAAGGAGATCGAGGAGCTGCAGGCGAAGGTCGCCGAGCAGCAGAAGGTCGTCGCGGCGGACAAGACTGCGCGTGATGCGGCGGAGGGGGCGTTGGATGCGGCGGGGAGCGCGCTCACGGGTGCCACACGTGCGGCGATGGCGTCTCTTGACGGCGCGCAGGCGAAGACGATCGCCGGCGCGGTGCGGCAGCTTGCCGCCGAAATCGCGGCCGCGGCGACGGAGCGGACGGACGGCGACGAGGAGACTGCCGAGAAGGCGAACGCGATCATCGCGGCGATGGAGCGGTACGCCGCGTCGATCGAGGGGATGCGGCAGGAGGAGCTCGACGAGATGGTCGCGAAGACATCCGCCGACCTGCAGGCCCTGCTGCGCCTCGAGCGGACGCTCAAGCCGGGTGAGTTGGGCGAGTACAACGAGATCGTGTAGTCCGGATATGCTGGACATTTCAAAACGAAGCAAAGGAGAACCGACAATGGAAGAGCAGAAGAATGATCCGCTGAGCGACGGGGCGTGTGAGGATATCATCCGCCAGGTCGCCGAGTTCGGGACGCTGAGGGAGATGAAGGGCATCTCCGATGCCGAGCTTGAGGCGATCTACGCGACGGGCGTGAACTTCTACAGGGCGGGGAATTTCCCGGATGCCGAGAAGATATTCCGCTTTCTCGTGCTGTTCGAGCACACCTCGAGCCGGTTCTGGACTTCGCTCGGCTCCGTGCAGCAGGCGCAGAAGCGCTTCGAGGAGGCCATCAAGTCTTACCAGCTCGCGGCCTTTCTTGATCTTCACAATCCGAAGCCCATGTACTACGCCGCGGAGTGCTTTCTGCAGACCGGGGACCGCGTGAATGCCCTCAACGCGCTCGCCTCCCTCGCGCAGTACGCGCCGGACGACGAGAATGGACGCCGATTCAAGGCGAAGGGCGAGGCGCTCAAGAAGGTCCTCGAGGCCTGATCGACCGAAGGGAGGCAGCCATGGAAGGCATTCACGGAAAGAACCCGTCGAACGGGCCGCAGTTCATGCCGACGATCACCGACGCCGATCTCGCGGAGGCCGCCGCCGGAATCAAGCCGCTTCTGGGCGAAGACCCGAGCGTGAAGGTCTCGGACACCCCGCGCACGAGCCGCGTCGACGACAGGAAGGGCCCCCGCACGCTCACGGACGTCCCGGAGATCGACGATCCCGACGGGGCGCTCCTCGCGATCGAGGTCGACCTCGAGGCGCTCATTGCGCTGCTCACGGCCGAAGAGGACGAGAAGACTCTGCAGGCCACCAAGAAACGCATCGAGTCGCTCAAGAGCCAGATCGAGCAGAACCATACCTCGACCATGAAGAAGATCAAGGAATCCATGGCCGAGATGAAGAAGCAGGAGAAGGCCGCGAAGGCCAACAAGATCCTCGGCTGGCTTGGCGTCGCCGTGGGGTTCATCGTCGCGACCGCGATGATCTTCACGGTCGGCGGCGCGGCGGCGGGATTCGCCATGGCGGGTGCCCTGCTGGGCGCGGCGATGCAGATCATGACGGACACCGGCGTGATGGACAAGTGGGCGAAGGCCATCGCGAAGAGCATGGCGAAGACCTTCCCGAACATGTCGAAGGAGGCGCGCGACGCCTGGTCGCAGGGTATCGTCGCCGGTATCTGTCTCGCGGTGACGCTCGCGACGTCCTTCGGCGCGGGCTTCGCCAAAGGCGGGGCGGGCCTGGTCAACGCCTCCGCGAAGATGATGCGGATCGCCCGCATGGTCCGCGTCGCGACGGTGGTCGGAAACAGCGCCCTCTCCGCGGCCGGACTCACCGCGTCGGTCACGGCCACGCTCTACGGTTACCACGCGCAGCAGAAGCAGGCTGACGTCACGGAAATGCAGAAGGTGTTGCTTGAGCTGCAGACGCTGCTCGAACAGGACCAGGAGGACCTCGAGGAGATCCTGAAGCGCCTGCAGGACGCCTTCGCCACGGTGATCGACCTGCTCCAGTCCAAGCAGGACGCGCTGAACCAGATCAACATGAACATCGGCGCCTGAGGTGGCGGCGGGTTGAAGAGGAAAGGATGCATGCAGCATGAGTGGACCGATTGTCAATGATGGACAGGCCTCTGTCGACTGGGCGGCCCTGTTGAAGGATGTGACGGACGCCGTGAAGACGGACGGCACGACGCTGGAGAAGCCCCTGGCGGTGCTGGATGGCGACAACGTCGTGATCACCGTGCGTGACAACGCAACTGGTGAGGTCCGTACGACGACTCTCGGCGTCCCCGAGCTCGACGGCGTGAAGGACGACGCGGACGTCGCGGCCTTTCTCGATAGCGTCGACGCGAAGATCGACGAGATGATCGCCGACCTGAAGGACGTGGCCCGCGAACTCGAGCGGGCGGCGGGCGCGCCTGCCCCGCAGGCGGGCGAGGACGGGGATCTCGGTGGAATCAATTCCGCCGGTGTCCAGAAGACGCTCTTCGACATCTACGAGCTCATCCAGCTCTTCCAGAAGCTCGGCCAGTCGCAGCGCGACGCCGCGCGCAGGATTCGGCACAGCGAGCTCGACCTCCAGGCCAAGAGCATCCAGAACCAGGCCGAGCACCAGCGCAACGCCGCTGTCTTCGGCGCGATCGTGAGCGCGGTCATGTGCGTCGTGCAGGTCGCCATGCTCAGCGCAAGCGCGTTCAAGGCCGCCCAGGCGCAGGTTGCGGCGAACAAGACCGCCGCGAACCAGAACCTCAACGCGAGCCAGCAGGACCTCTCCCTGCTCGATGCCGGCGCGAAGGACAAGATGGTCGCACAGCAGAACGTCAAGAAGATGGGCGAGAAGCTCGACTCGAAGGTCAAGGTGGAGATCGACAGTCGGTTCGAGGCGGAGGTCGGCGGCGCGGAGACGCGCCTGAAGACTGCGGAGGACGCTCACGCCAAGTGTTCGGCCGACCTCAAGGGCGTTCAGGACGAACTCGGCGCCATCGACAGGAAAATGGCCGAGCTCGGGCCGAAGACGGACGTGAATCTGCCGGGCGACCAGGGTGGGCCGCTCGTCTCCGACGACACGATCCGGGAACGGATCGGCGTCATCGACGGCGAGGTCAAGACGCTGGACGCAAAGATTGCCAATCCCGACACGCCGTCGGCCGAGAAGCAGCAGGCCATTGCGGACAAGGGCAGACTGGAGACCGAGAAGGAAACGCTCTCGACCGCCCTGGAGGCACGCAAGGAGTGCGCCGCCCTCAATCTGAGGAAGCAGCAGCTGCTGCCGCAGGAGGCCTCGCTCAAACAGCGGCTCGTGGGCTGCGAAACGGAGCTCAAGGACGCCAGGGCAGCATACGACACGGCCGTCGACAGCTTCATGCTCGACTACGACGCGAAGTTCAAGGTGGCGAGCAGAAAGGCCGGGGCGGCCGAAATCGAGGCCGCCGAGTCCGGCGGGACCTTCGGGGACAAGAAGCTCGAAGGGGCGAAGACCGCTGCCCAGAACGAGGCCGCGCAAAGTGCCAAGGCGCGTGCCTACGTGAGGGCCCGGACCATCGAGTCCAAGGTCAAGACAGGTTCGACCGAATCCCTCCTGGCGGACAAGGAGAAGGCGCTGGCGGCGTACGACCGCAGCGACCAGACCCTTGTGAACGACCGTGGCTACAAGTCCGCGATGGCTGGTTCGCGGAAGTGGGAGATGCTCTCGCAGATGGTGACGATGCTCAATGGTCTCTTCCAGAGCTTCTCGCAGCTGGCGTCCACATCCGAGGAGGTGCAGGCGACGCGCGAGCAGGCCGAGCAGAAGAAGCAGGAGCAGTACCGCGACGAGACGAACCAGCTCTTCCAGCAGGCCCAGTCCGTCATCGACAACGCGCGTCAGCTCTTCCAGGCCGTCGTCCAGGCCGAGAGCGAGACGATGCAGCAGATCATCAGGGTGTGACGTCATGGCCCATGCGTACATTCAGACCGAAGATCTCGGCTTGACCGTGCTGGGAACCACCCAGTACGCCTACACCGTCAACGGCGTCCATGGGCAGGACTTCGACACGGCCGTCTTCCGGGCGGCGCTCTGCCGAAGCGTGGGCGTGGAGGAGGCCCTCTCCGCCTACGTCAAGCTCGTCAACGCACGCCAGAGGAAGCTGGATGACCTCGGGAAGGCGCTGGCGGGCATCAACGAGGCCGTCGCGGCGGAGGAGGACCTGAAGCCCAGCACCAAGATCAAGATCGATCTCGAGACGCGGACCGCGCTGTCGCGCTACGGTTTCGCGGCGACCGAGGAGATGACATACGAGAAGGTCGCGCCGCTCCAGCAGGACGTCCAGTACGCGCTGGACCGCGAGGACAACGAGGTTCAGCAGGACATGGCGGCCATGCAGAGCTTCCTCTCCAAGCGCGACGACGCGATGAAGATGGCCGCGAAGCTGATGAAGAAGATCGCGCAGACCCGTGCGCGCGGCATCGACAACATTGGAAGCTGATTTCGGCTGGTTCAACACGAAAGGATGACGAACATGCTGGTCAAGTTGATTCTGAAGCGTATTCTGCCGTCATTGATCGTTCTGGCGCTGCTGGTGCTCGGCGGCCTCTGGCTCTATGGGTACCTCGGCGTCAAGTGTGGCTGGGTGGGCGTGACGGACGTTCCCGGACTCAACGCGGTCTCGCGTTCGGGGGCGGATGCGGCCGGTGGCGTCGCGGGCGCGGCGAAGGCCAAGCTCGGCCTCTGATGTTCAGTGCTTCTCTCCGACGGCATAGGTGCCGTCGAAGAGGATCGCGTCCGCGGCCGTCACGCGGATCTTCGCCCAGTTGCGGGCGCCGGGAACGAGATTAGGCGGTTCGGCGAAGACCGCCGTGACGACAAGATCCTCGCGCATGGGTTTCGCGTAGTGGACATGTGCGTCGACGATCGCCGCCCAGGGGTTCGCGAAGCCGCTGGTCCGCGCGTGGTTCATTGCGAGCATCCAGCCCGCGAGCACAAGCGCTGAATAGGACGATCCCGCGAAGAGCGTGCCCTTGTCGTTGGCGTTGCCCGACAGGGGAATGCGCATCGTGACCGACGCGTCGCCGGACGTGACGATGCTCAGGCCCATTGCCGCCGCAATGGGGATCTGCGACTGGATGAGTTCGTCGGTCATGGCTTGGATGGGCGTGGTCCGTCCTTGCGCAGAATCGTGAAGGAGTGGATCTGCACGAGGTTTGTACCGCCGACGACGTTGAAGAACCAGGGTCCCTTGCCCTTCGGTCGGGGACTCGTGAACGAGAAGCGGCGCGTCCAGTCGCCTTCGTACATGCGGTTCTTGCCGATGAACTGGTTGTGGTCGGGCGTGGAGATCGCGAACATGCCGGGGTGTTCGAACTGCTTCACGCTGAGTTCGAACATGAAGCGGTAGGGCGTGCCCGGCGGTGCGTCCCACACGTCGGCCGGGAAGAGGAACTTGCGCGATTTCACGAACGCGCCTTTTCTGGCGCCCTTGGGCAGTCCGTCGAAGACCGTGGTCCAGCCTTCCTCCACCTGGTTTGTGATGGTCGTCGGTTCGCTTGTGATCGGGGCGCCCTTGTTGCCGAAGAAGCCGTTCGGCGTCACGGACACCTTCACCGTCTCGCCGGGCGTGAAGAGGCCGGGGTCGAGCTTCGCGGTGATGGTGGAGGGGCGATGCTTCTTCGGCACTGCGTAGAGGCCGGCGCCCGCGCGCACGGCGCTGCGCGGGTGGTCGTGGTCGTGATGCCCGTCCTCGATGTTCACCGAGTAGTGCGCAGTCCATTCCGCCGGGCGCGCCCCGGGGAAGCTCACCACGAGTCCGCCCAGGTGGTCGTGGTCGGGCACCACCTCGGGCTTCGCGTCCGCGGCGAAGGCGGGCTGCGGCGTGGTCTTCGCGCGCGCCTCGCGGCTGTAGCGCGGATGGAGCGGATCGAACGGGAAGGTCAGCGTCCACGGGTCGTCCGCGCGGAACTCCTTGCCCGTCGCCAGCGAGTAGCGGCGGATCACCGCCTTCTGCGGATCGAGTTCCATGATGGCGATCTGGTAGTCGGCATGTTTGGCCGCGGGTTTCTTCGTGGTGCCGAAACCCACTGCGGTGAACTCGCGCTGCCAGATCTTGCCTTCGTTGGCCGTGCTGCCGTGGACGTGTCCCGTCAGGGCCACGATCTGCGGGTACTTGCGGAAGATGGCCGCGGTGGCCGCGTTGCCGGCATGGTGGTGCTCGGAGCCCGCGCTCGTGCCGAGCGGCGGCACGTGGTCGAGCACGAACACCGGCTTGCCGGGGTCGGCCGCGACCGAGGACTGAATCTCCGCCTCCATGCGACGGTAGTCGACGCCGAGCGGGTAGACGAGGAAGGTGAATCCCTCGAGTTTGAAGGAGTGGTAGCGTCCGTTCTTCGCCCCGAGCTTGCGCTGGGTGGCGGCGAAGGCCTCCTCCAGAAATCTGGCTGTGTTTGTCTCGGCTGTGTGGAAGCCGAACTTGTCGTGGTTGTGGTAGACGAACACCTCGTCCACGCCGTCCGGGTAGACGCGCGTGCGGATGTCCGCGTACTCCTTGTACCAGGCGTCCACGTGGCTGTCGGCGATGTCGCCGAGATTGAAGATGTTGGTCACGCCGTGGCTCTTCAGCAGGCGGTAGCTCTGCTCGAGCCGAGCCGCGGCGCCGGGCGCGCCGATGTGCGTGTCCGCGACGATGCCGATGCGCGACAGGGCCGGCGCCGATGCCGCGACGGTCAGGATGATTCCCGTCAGCAGGTTTCTGATTGCGAGTCTTGCGTTCATGAGGTTTCTCCGTTGTGCGGCCATGTCCAGTCCGAATAAGCCGTAAAATCAACAGTTTAACGCATGGAACCGCGTTTGTAAAGCCGTTGGATCGGTGTGCGCGGGGGAATTTGTTTGCATGGATCCTGCCCGAAATGGGCTCATTTATGGTATAATCTTGTCCATGACATACCACACACGCAGAGAGTTCCTTTTTCTGGGCGCGGCCGGGGCATTTGTGGGCGCGCGCGTGTTCGGCGCGGCGCCGGACGGCGCGAAGCCCGTCGTGCGCTTCGGCATGGTGACGGACCTGCACTATGCGGATATCCCGTGCGACCCGGGACAGGTCGGCGTGGTGGGGCGCCGCTACTACCGCGAGTCGCTGCGCAAGCTCGGCGAGGCGGTCGACGTCTTCAACGCGCGCGGGCTCGACTTCGTGATCGAGCTCGGCGACTTCAAGGACCTCACGAAGGGTCCGCAGGAGACGATCGCGCATCTGGAGGCGATCGAGGCGGGGTTCGCGAAGTTCAAGGGTCCGCGTTACCACGTCGCCGGTAACCACGACTTCGACTGCCTCACGCCCGACGAGTTCTTCTCGCGCGTGCCGAACGACGGCGGAGTCTGCGGGAAGGGCTACTACTCCTTCGTGCGCGGGGGCGTGACGTTCATCGTGCTCAACGCGTGCTTCGATTCGCAGATGAAGCCGTATTGCAGGCGAAATCCCTGGGACGACGCGAACGTGCCGCCGGAGGAGATGGCGTGGCTCGAGAGGGAGCTCGAGGTCGCGAAGGGGAACGTGATCGTCTTCTGCCACCAGCGGCTGGAGAACTCAGCCGAGCCGAACCACATCGTGAAGAACGCCCCCGCCGTGCGCGCGCTCCTGGAGAGGAGCGGCAAGGTGAAGGGCGTGATCACGGGACACCAGCACCTCGGCGGCGCGAACGTCGTGAACGGCATACCCTACTACTCGCTGCGCGCGCTCGTGTGCGGGACCGGCGAGGCGAACAACAGCTTCGCGGAGGTGGCGGTGTACGCGGACGGCGCGTTCACCGTGACGGGCTGGCGGAACGCGGTCTCGCGCGGAGTGAAGGGCGAGTTCCCCGCGCGCGGCGTCATCGCCCACCGCGGCGACGCATACGAATTCCCGGAGAACACGGTCCCCGCGCTGAAGTCCGCCGTCGCCAAGGGCGCCGAGATGGTCGAGATCGACGAGTGGCGCTGCAGGACGGGCGAGCTCGTGGTGATGCACGACCCGCGCGTGGAGCGCACGACGAACGGAAAGGGTCTCATCAAGGATCTCACGCTCGCGGAGATCAAGGCGCTCGACGCCGGATCGAAGAAGGGGGCGAAGTTCGCGGGAGAGAAGGTGCCGACCCTCGAGGAGGCGCTTGCATGCTTCCCGAAGAAGGGGATTCTCCTCAACATCCACTGCAAGACCGGTGACGCCGCGCCCGAGGTGGCGGAGCTGCTGCGGAGGACGGGACGTCTCGAGCAGGGCATTCTCATGATGGATTCCCGCAGGGATCTCGTCACGGTGCGGCAGCGCTGCCCGTGGGCGAAGACGGGACTCGTGATGAACACGGACGCCGGCTGGGAGAAGCCCTGGACCGAGCAGGAGGCCTGGAAGAAGCTGCGCGAGGCCGTCAACCTCGGCGTGAACTTCGTGCAGATCCTCCCGAACAGCCACTGCACGCCGGCGCAGTTGCGTTTTCTGCGCGACCATGCGGTCCGCACGACCTACTTCTTCGCGAACGATCCCGCGAAGATGAAGGAGCTCGTCGCGGAGGGACACGACTTCATCTTCACCGACGTCTATTCGCCCCTCCGTCCTGTCTACGAACGAACAGTGAAAAGTGAACAGTGAACAACTGCAAGTTCATCACTCATGGCTCTGAGCTGTCAATTCATGAAAATTCCTTCACTCGCATTTCTAGGACTCTCCCTCGCCTGCATGGCGGCCGACGTCTCGTATCGTACCCGCGTGGTCGTTGAGGCGAACGGCGCGTGGGAGATGGCGCAGGCGACGTCGCCCGAGGCGTGGATGCCGGCGAAGGTGCCGGGTACCGTGCTGGGCACGCTCGTCGCGAACAGGAAGGTGCTCGATCCCTTCTGGGAGACTAACAACCGCTGGGAGGACAAGCTCATACCGGACGTGAGCCTGAACCGCGACTTCTACACGGTGGCGTACCGCACGAAGGTGGTGATCCCCGCGGACTTCAGGGACAAGGTCGTCTGGATGCGTCCCGAGGGCATCAACTACCGCAGCGAGATCTACCTGAACGGCCGGCTCGTCACCTCGACGCGGGGCATGTTCGCGCGCAACGCGGTCGACGTCTCCGAGTTCGTCAAACCGGGCGAGGAGAACGACCTCCTCGTGAAGGTGTGGCCCGTCGACCACCCCGGCTCGCCGCGCCCGAAGAAGTGGGGTGCAGAGAACGGCGAGTGGCACAACGGCGGCGACGCCGAGATCGGGCGCAACGTGCCGATGCTGATGAGCGCGGCGTGGGACTTCACGTTCTCGGACGGCATTCGGGACCGCAACACCGGCATTGTCAGCCCGATCACCTTCTTCGCGACGGGGAAGGCGCGCCTCGACGCGCCCTACGTGCGCACGAAGCTGAACGCCGACCAGTCCGAGGCGGACCTCACGCTCGAGATCGACGTGCACAACGCGGCCTTTGCCTGGGGACTCGCCACGTACAGGGGCACGGTCACGGCCGAGGTCGAGGGCACGGACGTGCGCTTCGCCGAGCAGGTGGAGCTCTATCGCGGCGAGCGCCGCACGCTGATGCTGAAGGCGAAGATGGCGAAGCCTCGCCTCTGGTGGCCGGCCAACAAGGGTGGGCAGCCTCTCTACGTGCTGAAGGCGAAGTTCACGGACGCGAAGGGGGTGGTCTCCGACGAGGTGAAGGTGCGCTTCGGCGTGCGCGAGTTCACGAGCGACCAGAGCGGAAGGGACGGTTCGCGGCAGTTCTACGTGAACGGGAGGAAGATCTTCATCCGCGGCACGAACTGGATACCGGACGCGATGCTGGCCTGCGACGACGCGCGCATGGAGACGATCATGCGCCTCGTCGCGGAGAGCGGCTTCAACCTCGTGCGCCTCTGGGGCGGCGGCATCGTCGAGAGCGAGCGCTTCTACGAGCTCTGCGACGAGTACGGACTCATGGTCTGGCAGGAGTTCTGGATGACGGGCGACACGCGGCATCCGGACGATCCCGGCCTCTACCTGGACAATGTCGCGCAGGCGCTCAAGCGGATTCGTTCCCATGCGTGCATGAGCCACTACGTCGCCTCGAACGAATCGACCGAGACGAGCGGCACGGAGGAGCTCGTCAAGCGCCTCACCGGCACGACGAGCTGGATGCAGCAGAGCGAGTGCGACGGCGTGCACGACGGGTCGCCCTACGTCTCCGTCAATCCCATGCGCCACTACGAGGACACGGCGAGCGACCGCGGCAGCAGACTCTCCGGGTTCAATCCCGAGTACGGCGCGATCGGGCTTCCGTGCGTCGAGAACCTGCGAACGTTCCTGTCCGAGGAGGCGCTTTGGCCAGTCGAGCCAAACGCGAAGACCTGGAACTACCGCGAAGGCGGCGGCTTCAACGGCATGACGACGACGCATCACGAGCTCGTGAAGGCGTATGGCGCGGCCGATTCGATCGACGTCTACTGCCGGCGCAGCGAGGCGGCGGACTACCTGCAGCAGCTCGCGATCTGGGAATGCTGGAACCGCGCGCGGACCGCGGTCTCCGCGACGGGCGTCCTCTACTGGTACGAGAACCCGCCGATTCCCGAGCTCGCCGTGCATGGATGGGACTACCAGCTCGCGCAGACGCCGATGTTCTTCGCGACGCGCCGCGCGAACGCCCCGCTGCACGCGGCGTACGAGTATCTCTCCAACACCGTCTTCGTGACGTCCGACGTGTACGATGCGCACCGGCTGACCGTTCGCGCACGCGTCTACGACTTCGACTCGAAGCGGGTCTGGGAGAAGAGCGCCGTGGTCGACGTGCCGGGAGAGACGGCGGTGGACGCGTTCCGGATTCCGATGGCGGATCTCAACTTCACGAGGCCTCACTTCGTCGCGCTTGACCTCTTCGAGGGCGATCGGAAGATCGACTCGAACTTCTACTGGCGTTCCTGCGACGTCTACAAGGGAGCGAAGACGATGACGGGGCCGTGCACGGCGGGCTTCGAGGCGTTGGCGGATCTCCCGCGTACGAAACTGAACTGCGCGGCGACCTCCGACGGTTTCGAGGTGCGGAACGTCGGCGATGGAATCGCGTTCATGGTGCGGATCAAAGGCGAGGACGGCGACGGAAACTACGTCGCGCCCATCCACTACTCCGACAACTTCTTCTCTCTTCTGCCCGGCGAGTCGAAGACGATTAGGATCGACGAGCCCGGGAGGGCTTCCCGAATCCTCTATTCCGTCTCGGCCTGGAACGCCGAGGTGGGCGACAACAAGCCCGGGCTTTGAAGATCAAACGTCAACCGTCAAACATCAAACGTCAAACTCTGAACTTCGAACTATGAAAGCAAAGGCATGGAGACTGTACGGCGCTGGAGACGCGCGGCTTGAGGACATCGAGCTCGAAGGTGCCGGCGAGGAGGGAATCGTCGTCGAGCTCGTCACGAACACGATCTGCCTGAGCGACTACAAGGCGTATTCGCTCGGGACGGGGCACAAGCGCGTGCCGCGGGACATCGCGACGCGTCCGACGATGTTTGGCCACGAGATCTCGGGCATTGTCCGCGAGGTCGGCACGAAGTGGAGGGACCAGTTCCGCGTCGGCCAGCGGGTGGGCCTGCAGCCCTCGCTCAACATCCCCGGCCACGAGCTTGAGACGGTCGGATACGCCTGGCACACGATCGGCGGCGACACGACGCACGTCTACCTGCCGTCCATCGTGATGGAGATGGGATGCCTGCTGCCGTACGAGGGCGAGGCGTTCTTCAAGTGCTCGCTCGCGGAACCGATCTCCTGCATCGTCTCCGCGTTC
>R26__coassemble_543_pt1 | contig 22978 bp, 11 predicted proteins | sample R26__metabat2_high_PE_030 | metagenome-assembled genome bin R26
TCCTTGACGACACGCCCGTTGCTGTCCGTCAGGCGAACATCGTCGCATCAGCCTTTCATCCCGAACTGGACGGCAACCCGACTGTCCATCACTTCTTCCTGTCGCTCTGCAAACAGGCTTCGGCTGCGAACTGAACAGCCCGGCGGAAGGCCGACGGCTGTCCGGGCACGGTGATGTAGAGGTGCGTCGAGCCGCGCGGCAGTTCGTAGCGGACGGGGCAACCGAGCGACTTGAGCCGGTCGGCGAAGACCTTGCCCTGATCACGCAAGACGTCATGATCGGCGCCGAGGATGTGGACGGGCGGAAGTTGCCGGAGCACCTCATCTGCGGCGCACATGGGCGAGATCAACGGATCCGTCCAATCACGCCCCTGCAGATAGGCGGCATTGCACGCCTCCATGAACGCCCCGTCCATGCCGAATCCCGTATCGAATTCCCGCCAGGACGTCGTCCCATCCACCCGAGCCTCGGTGACCGGATAGTACGGCAGCAACGCCGCCGGCTTCAGCCCCTCCTGCTGCAACGCCAACGCGGCCGTCAGCGCCAGGTTGCCACCGGACGAGTCGCCGCCGATTGAGACGCGGTTCGGATCGCATCCGAACCGCTGCGGATGCGTCACGATCTCACGATAGGCCGCGCAAACGGCATCAAGCGCCTTCGGGTACGGATGCTCAGGAGCAAGCGGATAATCGATCGCAAGAACCGCCACGCCTTCCTTTGCCACCGCCCCGCAGAAAGCCGAGCAACTGGCGATGCTGCCGATGACCCATCCGCCACCGTGCAGATAGACGAGCAACGGCAACCCGTCCTTCCCTTTCAGGCGGTACAGCCGCATCTTCGGCGTCACCCACTCGGCCGTCACGCCCTCCGACAACGGAGCCATCACGTTTCGCGCCGAACGGACCTCGGCAAGGTCGTTCGTCTCGCCCCGCGCCGCCTTCCAGATCTCCGCAATCTGCCGAGGCTGCACGGACTTGTCCCGATTCGCCAGGAATGTCTGCGCTTCACGCGCATACGCATCGTCTGCGGCAGGAGGGGCGGCCAGAGCCTGCACCGCCATCACGCTCCCGCAAATCGCCGTCAGCATCTCCATAGAGTGGAATCCGTCAGCCGCGGATATTCTGAAGCCCGACGAAGCCCAGCACACCGCAGTCCTTCCCTACAAGATAGGAGTTCTTGATCGCCGCGTGGACGTAGGCCTTCGCCCCTTCGACCGCCTCGGCGAGCGGACGATCCCTCGCCAGCTCGGCAACCAGTGCCGCCGCCAGCGAGCATCCCGTGCCATGCGTAGAGACAGGATTGTCGATCCACGGCATCTCATAGGCAAAGTACTCCTTGCCGTCGTAGAGCGTGTCTTCGGCCGCCTTGAGGCCGCCGACGGCATGGCCACCCTTCACCAGTACCGCGCAACCATAGGTCTCGGCCAACTGCCGCGCAACCGCGCGCACGTCAGCGCGGCAGACGATCTTGCGGCCCGACAGCACCTCGGCCTCCGGGACGTTCGGCGTCATCACGGTCGCAAGCGGCAGCAGGTCCCGTTTCAACGACTCCACCGCGACATCCGATACAAGCCGCACGCCGCTCGTCGCGACCATGACCGGATCAACCACCTTCGCGATCTCCGGATGCGCCGCCAGCTTCTCCGCGACCGCCCGGATGACCGTCGGCTCGGAGAGCATGCCCGTCTTGAGCGCACGGATGTCATAGACGTCCAGGACTGCGTCGAGCTGTGCGGTAACAAACTCCGCCGGCACGGCATGAACCGCCGAGACTCCAAACGGATTCTGCGCCGTGAGCGCGGCAAAGACCGTACAGCCGTGCAAGCCATAGGCATGGAATGCTCGCAGGTCCGCCTGCACACCGGCATTACCGCCCGAGTCACTCCCCGCAATGGTCAAACAGCAAGCTGAAATTTTTTGCGACTTCATTTGGTTCCTCCGATCTTGAAAAAGAGCGGAGACGAAAGGGTCAGAGCTTATCGATACAGTAGTACAGGCGTTGTTGATACAGTAGTTCATGCCAGCGAATACTCCTGTTGCGGTGACTGGGGATGGTTCGGGTCGGTTCGGACGATAAGCCCCTTCTCCAACATCGGCGTGATGTAATAGCGGATGAAATGAATCCGGCTCTTCATCCCGACAGCCTTGCGGATCGCCGCCGGCTTCATCGGCCCGTCGGCCAGGAGAGCGAGGATCCGTTCGACAACCGCCGGATCGCCGCGCGCGAGCTCCAGGGCGAATCGCCTCGGAGCTTCCAGCCCGGGATCCGCCTTCGACGACGGGGGGTTCATCCTGCGGCCTAACGCAGGCACCCCTTCCGCCTCCCGTTCCGCCCGCTCGGCCTCGCGTGCGGCGAGAATCTCGCTCATCGCCTCGCGCATCGACTTCTCGTGGCAGTCGCGGATCATGTCCCAGTCGTCCGCGTTGCCGTACATGAACGCGTAGCCGCGCCGCGCCTTCGCGTCGCCCTTCACCGCCGCGGCGAAGCTGCACCATGCGTAATCCTCAGGGTGCGCGACAATCCCAGCCTCCCAGGCGTTGATGTCGATGTACGCCGAAGTCTTCCACATGACCTCGGGCTCCGGCTTGTGGTTGCGCTCGTGGTAGCGACCCTCGAACATCGTGCCGTGATGGTCGCGGCGTCCGTTGAAGGACATCGTGAAATGCTGCTTGAACGTGCGCATGAACTCCGAGGAGTTCCACATCCGACGGATGAACGACTTGCGGTATTCGCCGAAGCGCGAGACATATCTCTCCGTCGGACGGGCGTGCTCAAGAAGATTCTCCTCCTCGACCTTCAGCCGCTTCCACTCACCGAGCACTTGCGAAAGCGAGGCATCGCGATAGAGGACGTTGATGCGCCGCAGGATCTCGTCATCATCGATCTCCTCAGTCTCGGGAACATAGATGAAAATGTGAAAATGGTTCGACATGATCGCATACGCGAGAACGATCACGCCGGAGAACTCCTCTACTCGGCGCAGCAGCTCCACCGCCCGCGTCTTCTCCTCGTCATCGAGGAAGAACGCCCGGTGTGCCAATCTGCTGATCAGATGATAGCACCGACAATTCTCAATCACTCTGGCTTTCCGCATGCCGAACAGTATATCAAAGATTCATTACTGTATCAATCCGGAATGTCTTACTGTATCAACAAGCTCTGACCCTTTTGGCTATGCTCTTCCAACCTGAACTCTCGCTTCACAACCGGAACGACGACGGCCGCCATCGGCCCCGCGTCAGAAACCTCGCGCACGGCATCAAGATAATAACAGCCGTTATGGAAATACACGTTTCTCCCATCCGTCGCAGCGCGATCAATCGCCGCCTGAACGACGTTCTGGTCATTTGTACCGGCGCACACGTAATCGGCGGACATCTTGGCTGCGTCACTCGAATCGCTTGCGGCCACCCTGACCCACAAGGCGTCGGCCCGGACGGACGGCAACGTCGTCGTGACCGCCTCCGTGTCGCCCAGTTCACGGCGGAGCGTCTCGGCGGCATGCACATCCCAACGGAATGTCTGCGGCCGGACCTTCTCGACCGATGCCGCAAACGTCTTGCGCGGCGGTTCGCGGGACACGAGGATCCCGCCGGGCCGCTGCGCATAAACATTGCCGCAGAAGGACCACGATCCCTTCGCCACGGGCTCGCGCAAGGTGACGAGGGGACCCGTCGATCCCAGAAAACGGTTCCCCTCCACGACGTTCCCCGATGATCCTTCCGGCGTTTCGCCGATGCTGATCGCCGGCGCACGAACCTCACGTCCCTTGCATCCCCAACCCCTGCCCGTGCCGCGGCAAAGGTTCCCGACGAAACGCACGTTGCGCGTAAAGCTTCCCGGCGCGTTGTTCTTGTTATAGTATTCCAACCCCCAGAAGCAGTTGTCGATGACATTCGACGCAAAGAGGACATTCTCCATCCTGCAGACGAAGTCCTCTCGGTCGTTACATTGGATCGTGACGCCCGTGTCGTAGACGTTGGCGATCCGGTTGTCCAGCGCATAGAACCCGTCGCAACCGCCCCAGATCTCGATGGCGTTGCCGAAGCGCACCGTGCCGAACCTCCAGCCCTCGATGATGCTGCCGCCCAGCCAGTCGATCCGGCAATTCCGCACCGTGACGTTTCGACACTCACCGGAGCCGCCGACGCCATGTGAACCCGAAAGCGTCAGGTGGAGGTTCTCGATCAGGAGGTCGTCGGCGTTGATCCACAGGCAGTGCCCGTGTTCGCCGATCTCGATGTGGCGGAACCGCTCGCCCGGGTTCCCCTTGTCGCTCCGAAGTTCAAGCCGGTCCTCTCGGAAGAGATTACGGAACGTGAGATCCGCGTCCAGCACGACCGGCTTGTCGAACGGCTCGTTTCGTTTCGGGAGGCGCATGTCGGCGACGAGCGGCGTGCCGTCGATCTGGCGCGGCTCGCGGTCGAAGAGGACGATGCCCACATTGTGGAGCTTCTCGGTGCACCGCCAGACGTTCGGCTCGTCCGTCCGCTCCCACAGCTTCGGGTCGGCGTAGTCACGCTTCGAGGCGCAGATCGTCGGCAGATCGGCACCCTCTCCGTAGGCCGTATACGTGACGCCGTTCTTCGCCTTGATCGCGCCGCGGAACAAATCGCCGCGCCGAAACAGCACGCGGTCGCCTGGCTTGAGATCGAGGGTATTAAGCTTGTCGATCGTCCGAAGCGCCGTCGCCGGCGCAAGCCCGTCGTTCGCATCGGATCCATTCTCGGCGAAATGATAATCCGCCGCATGAAGCCCCGCACATCCCATGAGGGCGACGAACACAAAAACTGATGAACTCCGCATTTTCACCACACCTTCCACCAAGGACGTTCCATTTTGACGAGTTCAAAGAATGGCGTCGGGCCGTGACGGAACTTCGCCGTGTCGAGCTTCAGGACGAGTTTCCCGTCCTCCTCCAGCAGGGGCAGACGCTCAAGGCGTTCACCGTCATAACCAAGCAGATAGAGCTGCCAGTCCCGCGCCGACAGGTCGAGTCGCACATCGACAGTGCCCGTCTGCAAAAGCGCCGGATAACCGCCCATGTTGACCATCGTCTTGCCGTCCGCCGACGTGACCATGCCCTCGTTCGCCTCGCGGGTGATGTAGAGGAACACCATCCGCTTCGACGCGCCAATCGGCGCACCGTCGATGGACGTCAGCGCGATGCAGCCATTGACCGACGTCGAGCGAACCTCCATCTTGTCCAGCTTCGCCGACGTGCCGGCCTCGAGGCAGACGGCCTCCGTACGCGGCGTGACGGCCTGAAGATAGTGTTCGTAGCCCTTCATGAGCAGTTCGCCCGTCTCGGACTCGTAAACGCCCTTCTTGGCGTTCGTCCGGTTGTCGGGCTTCACGAGTCCCTTCGCCTTCAGCTTCGCGACGAAGGCGTCCATGTCGAAGTCCGCCATGCCCTTGCCCTTGACGTTGGAGACCCAGAGTCCGTTCTCCACTTCGTCGCCCGTACCGGGGGCGATCGTCAGGTCGGCCTTCGGATACGCGCCCAGGCCCAGCGTCCGCGGCAGATCGGGGAACTCGATGCCGTAGTTGCAGACGAGGCCGATGCGCGCCTGCGAACTGGACGGCGCGTCCGCCGTGTGCTGCTGCCAGTAGTCCTTCGTCACGGCGACGGAGACGCGCGTCTCGGACGTCCTCACGTCCCCGCGCAAGTAGAGGCAGCTCGCGAGGAACGCCGCCGCGCGCATGCAGGGCGACGTGCCGACCTCGAAGACCCCGACGCCGCCGCGCGGCCATGCGCCCGTCGCCTTGAGCTGCGTGCCGCCCGCGTGCCAGAGGAGGCCCTTGTAGCCGTTCAGCGCATGATAGGCCGTGATCAGACCGACCTGGTAGCGGTTCGGATTCCAGAAGGCGTGCGAGAACTCCGTCACGATGAACGGGCGATCCGCCGCCTTGATGCGATTGCCGTAGCAGAACGAGCTGCCTTCGACCGACCGCTGGAACGAGTCGTTACAATCAACCTTCGCCCCCTTGTAGCCGTGTCCGCCGCCATGCGGATGTCCCTGATGGATGTTGTAGGGCACGGCGTCGCCGGCACTCCAGCGCGCCGCGCACGCACCCCAGTCGACGTTGGAGTTGAAGGACGAACGCAGTCCCCTGTAGCCGACGTCGCGGCAGATGCGGTCGTACCACTTCGTCCGCTCGACCGAGAGTTCGCTCATGTAGAGATGCAGGTCGCGCCCGAAACCCTTCGCCGCGTAGAACGCCGGCAACGGCGTGTCGACGGTGAAGGTGGCCAGCTCTTCCGCCGTGGCACGACCGTTCTTCACCATCCAGTCCTTCCAGTTCTTGAGGAAGAACGCCTTCGTCTCGGGGTCCAGCCCCTTCCACGCCGCCTCCAGGCCGATCTTCGCGCCCGTCGACTGTTCGTTGAACTGGCAGACCGCGACGATGTTCTCGTCGTCCTTCCACATCTTGCCCGTGTAGGGATTGGTGTGGCCGAGCACGGCCCGTACGCACGTCTCCCACTGTTCGAGATAGCGCGGTACGCCGAACAGCACGCCGGCCTTGAGGTCGATGTTCTTGCGCTCGCGCTTCGGATAGCGCATGCCGTAGGCGACCAGATCGACATAGAGCCGCACGCCATGCTTTCCGAGCGTGTACGCGAGGTAGTCGATCTTGTCCATGTAGTCCGGCGGCGGCACGTCGAGGTGTTCGAACGCCCGATAGCCCTGATCGAGAAGTCCATGGAAGCGGAAGAAGTTGAAGCCCTGCCGGCGCATCTGCACGGCGTAGTCGTCGAACGTCTTCTTCCAGTCGCCGCCGTAGTCCGCCGGATCCCTCTCGAAGAGCGGCTCGACCTGCCACCAGCCGGCGACGAAGCCCATCCACCGATCATCCCGCGCACCAACCGCCGTCAGGTCGAGCGCGCTCCCGGCCCGAATCAGCACGTTCGACATCTCCGTCGTCCGATACCCGTTCTGCCCGTCGTGGAACGAAATCGCATCCCAGTCATAGGCCGTTTCGCCGAATCCGTCAAAGCGCCACCGCTTGGGACGCATCTCATCCAGCCAGTCCAGCGGTTCGCCCGTCTTGCGCTCGCACGACGCCGTCTTCAGCGCCTCGGAAAGCGCGCAGGCGACCTGCTCGTTCTGCGCCAGCGCACGCTTCCAGCTGACGAAGAGCGATGTGCCGCTCTTCGCCACGAGGTCCAGCCACTGGCGGTTCTTCTCCCACGGCACGAGTCCCTCGGCGACCAGTCCCACGCAGTCGCCGTCCCCGAGATAGAACGTGCGGTTCTGGATCGAGCGCATGCCGATCGTGTTCGGCCCCATCTTGCGTGTCCGCGCCCAGCCGCGTCCGTCCGTGTCGTCGCCCGTGCGCTGAAGCTCGAAGAGCCCTGCGGCAAAATGGTCGATTGCGTTACACCCGATGATGTACATATCGTCGCCCGCCGCCTCGCGCATCGCCCGATAGAGCCGCTTGACCGTTTCGGCGCCGGTGTGCGCATCGTCCTTCCAGACGCACGCCTTCGCACCGCACGGCGAATCTCCGAGTTCATAACCCCAGGTCTGACCCCAGTCCCAGGTGATGAAGTCGATCTTCACGAGTTCGAATCCCCACGCGCGGAAACGCGCAAGATCGCGGCGGAGGTTCCGCTCCCAGACCGGATCCGTCGGATCGACCGGCAGGGCCTTTTCGCCGTCATCCGGATGGAACGGACGGTACCAGAGCCCCGGACGGGCGTCGAGCGCCTTCACCTTCGCGGCGAATGTGCCCATCGCCATGCCCCAGCGCGGATTGTTCGCGCACCACTGACCGTCGGGACCGATCGCATCGCCTTTCTGCGGCTTGAGCTGCCAGCCGTCATCTACGACGAAGAACGGACGGTTCGCGACCTTCTCGCCGCGGTCAAGGAGCGAAACGATGAACGCGGCATCGGCGAGGAAGTTCGTCGCCGTGTTGTTTCCGTAGGCGCAGTACCAGTCGTTGTAGCCGTAGACCTGTTCCTTCGGAAGCCGCGGCGACGGACACATCATCCGGCAGAACGCGCGTCCCGCGGCGAATGCGGACTCGCCGGGCTTTCCTTCGCGAAAGACAAGCGTGCAAAGCTCGATGCGGCGTCCCCGCGGACGCACCGGGGCGAGGCCCGCCCGGACGTCGAGCGAAACGACGATCCCCTTCTCCGACACCGTCCAGCTGGCGAATGCGTTCGGCTGCACCATGACGCCGTAGCCGTCCGTGCGGCCACCGTCGTTGACAAGGAAATACCACGGCATCGTCCCCTTGCGCGGTGCAGTCCTGTCATCCACGCGCCGCCAGGCGCTGTCACCGTACGTGCGTTCCCACATACCGCCCAGCACCTTGGCGTCCCCGGCGAACTTCCGGTTCCACTTGAGTGTCACGAACGAAGCCGAGTCCACGTCCGCCAGCACGACTTTACCATCGCCCGACACCGACACGGACGCGCCAGCCGCGCGACCGTCGAGCTGAACGATGTCCGGCTGCGCCAGCCCTCCCGATGCAGTCCACCCCACAAGCACAAGGCTGACAACAACCCAAACATTGGCCATCTTCATTGTAGCCGCTCCCCTATGTTATTTCAACGGTATTTCTGCAGCAGTTCAAGATACTTGCGATCAAGCTTGTGCCCCTCGAAGTCCTCGTACGCGACGTCCTTCCGGCCCGAATCCATAACGCCGAAAGCGCCGCGAAGGTTCCAGACGGTCCAACCGACACCCCACTCCTGCCAGATCCTGAGATTATCTTCCATCCACGTCAGGGCAACATCGTGCGGCACACCGCGGTAGAACCCGCACTCACCAACCATCAGCGGCACACCGGCCTTACGCGCCGAACGCCATTTCGAATAGCAGATGCGCTCCAGTTCGCCAAGCCCGTCCGCGCTACCTTTCGGCGGCCAGGACGGCCGGTCCTTCGGACCGTTCACCCACCACTCCGCTCCGAAATGGGAAAGCTCATACGGCAAGTAGGCATGGATGCTCTGCATGACGGCCGGCGTGTCATAGAGCTCTTCGATTGGTTCCCGGCCACAGAACTTCCCGTCCGCGACGATGAGGCGGTCGGGATCCTCCGCGCGGATCGCCGCTACGAGTCCACGAACGACGCGCACCAGGTTCGTCTTCAGTTCGGACTCGACATCACACGGCTCGTTGAACAGATCGAAGGACAGCCGACTGTTGGGAATGCCTTTGTATCGCCGGGCAAAAAACGCCCAATGTCGCGCACAGACGCGATACGCCTCCTCGTCACGAAACAGGTTCTTCGGCTCTTCGGGCTTGTTGACGCAATAGCCCGGCGCCCGGTGGAAGCACAGCTGCACGTGCACGTTCCACTTGGCCCCGAAGTCGATCGCCTCGTCAATGGACTTCACCTTGCTTTCATCTATGGCGGACCAGTCGCCGTCCTTGATCCAGAAGCGATAGTCCAGCGGCAACCGGGCGAAGTTGAAACCCCATTCGTGAATCCAACGGAAATCATCTTCTGCGAAACATCCCGGAGAGCGTGGATCCACATTCGAGACGTCCGCCGGTTTCCGAAACATGCCCAACAGGTTGAATCCCGTCCACCGCATCGGCGTATCACGCTTCGCAACTGAGGATTCCGAAAGGGAAAACCTGACCGTCCTTCCATCGTTCTCCCGCACACGCCACGCCCATGCGGGATCGCGCTTGGACGGATCCGCCTGGTAACGCAGGAAGTAAAAGTCCTTTTGGACAAGCTCAGCCGTCGCCGACGTCGCATCCGTGCGGAACTTCACGTAGCCGATGTCCCCCCAGAATCCGGTGGACGGGAGTCCGATCGCCCGACGCACACCGCCCTTGCCCCAATCCAGGAGCGTCCATTCCTGCCAGGTATGCCAATGTCCGTGAATGAATCCCCGGAAATTCCCGAGGCCGACCAGGTACGAGCCGATCGAACCCGCCCCGAACGGGATGTCGCGCGGCGCATGATGGGCGCCGACAAAGAAGGGCCGCGGCCAGTTCGGCAGCTTTTCGCGGATCCACTTCTCCTCGTTCGACGAAAGCCCGGCATTTCCTCCATGCGCCTCGTCCACCGAGTCGAGCAGGATCAGATCGGCTGTGCCCAACGACACGCAGGATACGACATCGCCCGGCACGCACGTGGACGTTCGATATTCCGGGTACGTCTCGAAGAACGGCTGATGTCTGTCGTGGTTGCCCAGCCCCAGGACAACCTGAACGCCCGCACGCATCAACCGCTCGAAGAGCGGCCTGCTCTTGCGGTAGTCGGCCAGCTCCCCGTGCAAATAGGCGATATCCCCGAAGACGACGGCGCGCGCCGGACGAGGATCCATTGCGAGAATCTCGTCGACGGTCCTCGACAGTCGGTCGTACATCACCGTGCCCTTTTGATCCACCTTGTCGAGCGCGACTCCGTCGCCCGGCACATGAACATCACCCAGGAAGACCGACAGGTTCGGATCGACCTTGACGGACACCGGCGCGATCGCGACGCGACACGGCTTCACCTTCAGGACATCGTACATCCGCATAAAGGCCGCGTCAACCTGACGAACGAGCTCGGCCTCCCGCGGCTTGTTCACCTTCCACGTCGAAACCCAGTTCCGGAAGGCACCGATCCAGAGTGAGTTCTTCTCCTTCTCCAACCAAGCCTCGGCCGCCGCCGCGTCCGCGAACATGAGATCCATGTGGCGGATGTCACGGAGAACCGCCGTCTTCGCGCGCATCTCCTTCGCCGCCGCCGCCGCGTCTGCCGCCGCCCGACGGTTCGGCGTGTCCAGCTCGGCGAGATTCACGCCCGCGGCCAGCGCCGCCGCCGTGAAGCGTCCCACCGACCGGCCGTCGAACGCAAGATTATATTCGCCGTCCGGCAGGTTGCGGACGATGAGCGTCTCGCGATTGAGCCGATCCGCGAACGGATAGACGGCCTTGACGGACGCGACTTCGGGCAGTGCTGGAAACGGAAACGCGTCCGGGGCATAGTCGAAGGCGAGCGTGTCGCGCCCCGCCGCATCCTTCACCGTCGTCGCCACCTCTCCCGAGACGCCCAGCTGCTCGAGGATATGGGCCGCCATCAGAAGATGCCCGGTATCGCCGGGATGCACGCGGTCCTTTCCCCAGAGGCGCTTCTCCCGATGCGTCTTCAAGATGTCCGTCAGCGGACGCTGCAGTTCGATGAACGGCAGCCCCTTCTCCGCCGCCACGAGCCGAACCGCCTCCGCACAGGCCGCAAGTCCCTCGTCGTTCGCCGACTCGAGGTTCTCCGTGCCATAGTCGCCATAGGAATCATACGGCGAAGGCGTAACAAGCCGAACGTCCTTCGCGAGCTTTGTCGCCCGATCCGCCGCCGTTCCAAGGTTGGCGAGGTAGCGTGCCAGCGCATTCGTACGGGCGGCGACCGTATCCGCCGCCGCCGGCTTCGCCCGGTAGTTGCCACGGCCGACATCGTTCATTCCCTCCATGAGGAAAAGAACGTCCGGCTTCATCGGCTCGACGTCGCGCGTCCAGCGTCCCAGCAGATCGCCCAGCTGATTGCCCGAGATGCCGCCGTTGACGACACGGGTGCGCACCTGGGGGGCACGTAACGCCTGAAAAAGCTGCGCGTAGAAGGCATAACCGCCGGCATGCGTGATCGAGTCACCGACGAAGGCGACCGTCTGCCCACCCGCGAACGGCGCCTTCGGACGCTCCGCTTCGGCGACGAGCTCGAAAAGCGGCGTCGGCCCGTGCGAGAACTTCGCCGTGTCGAGATCGAACGCAACCGCCCCCGCCTCGTGGCGAATCGCCACGTCCTCGAGGCGACGGCCCGAGTAGTCCAGCAGGTAGAGCTTCAGCGCGGCGGCGTGCGGCGTCACGAACCGCACCGAGACCCGCCCGGTCTTGAGAAGCGCCGGATACCAGCCGCATTCCTCCATTCTGCGGCCGTCCTTCGACAGGACCATGCCCGTATTGGCCTCGCGCGTCGCGTAGATGAAGACCATCCGCCGGCTCTCCGCGAGGTCGCATCCGTCGACGCTCGTGAGCGCCATGAGCGCGTCTTCCGTCGAGCCGGACACCGTGAACGCGCCCAATTCCGTCCGCTTCCCGGCCGGGGAGGCCACGGCCTTCGTCCGCGGCGTGTCGACAGTCATCCATTGCTCCCGGCCGTCCAGCATCAGCTCGCCCGTTTCGCTCTCGAAGCGGAGGCTCGCCGCGTCGGTGCGGTTGGACGCCGTCAGGATTCCGCGCGCCTTCAGCGCGCGCACGCACGCATCGAAGTCAAAACCCTTCGATTTATCCCCGACAACGGACGACACCCACTCGCCGCCACGGATACGGGCGCCGGTTGCGGGCTCCAGAACGGCGTCGGCCGCGACCGTCGCTACGCCCTTTGGACGCGGCAGATCGGGAAACGAGATCCCGTAGCGCGTGACGAGTCCCAGACGCGCCTGCTCGGTCGAAGGCGCCGTCCGCGTCATGGACTCCCACGTGCCGTTTCGATAGGCCACCTCCACCTTGTGCGGTGCCTCAGACACGTCGCCACGCCGGTAGAGACAGGCGCCCAAGAAGGTCGCCGCCTGCATGATCGGGCTCGTATAGACGCGGAATATCTCGATCCGTCCCCGCGGCCAGCGTCCGACCGCGGAGAGGTTCACGCCGCCCGCATGCCACAGGATGCCGTCATGTCCGTTCAGTGCCGCATAGGACGGCAGAAGCACGCCACCCTCATAGCGGCGGAAGTTCCAGAATGCATGCGAATATTCGGACGACACATACGGTCGATCATGGAAGCGAAGACGGACCCCACAGGAAAAGTCGTAGCCGCGCGCCGTCATCGAGCAACTATCATCCTGACTGACACACCCGCCCTTTCCGAAGGACGAGGGATGACCGAAGTGGAAATTGTAGCTCACCACGTCGCTCGCCTGCCAGCGCGCGGCGGAAGCTCCGAGATCGACGTCCGAGTTGTAAGCCGAGAGAAGTCCGCGGAATCCGAACATCCGCGCCGCCTCGTTGTACTCCCGCGCCCGCTCGAGAAAGAGCGACGAGAGGAAGGCGTGATAACGAGGCCCCCAGGGTTCCCCGTCGAAGCTCGCGCTCCAGGCGTAGGAGCCCTTCGAGGCCTCCGGCCAGTCGGGGTGCTCCGTCCAGCCCTTCGCCGCGCACCAGGCGTTCCAGCGGCGCAGCAGCTCCGCGCGCGTCGTCTCGGGTAGCTGGTCGCGCAGTTCGGGCCGCAGCGTCCCGAGCTTCGCGCCCGTCGCCTGTTCATTGAATGCCATCGCGATCGCCACGGCGGGATCGTCCTTCCAGGCAAGTCCCGTGTAGGGGTTGACATGTTCAAGGATCTCCCGCGTACAAGCCTTCCAGGCATCGACATACGTACGGTCACCGGACATGACGGCCGTCTTCATGAGCGGACTCTTCATCGGCTTTTCGCCGAGGCGCATGCCATACGCCGCGAAGTCGATGTAGAGGTAGACGCCCTGGCGCTTGAGCGCGGCGGCGATGTAGTCGATACGGTCGATCCAGTCCGGCGTCAACTGGGGCGTCTGCTGCCAATTCGGCGTCTCCATCAGGTCGAGCATGCCGTGGGGACGCACAAGATTGAAGCCGTGCCGCCTCACCTGGACGGCAAACGCGTCAATCAGGCGGTGGAACTCCTCCTTTGGCTTGTCGCGCCAGTAGTTGACGAAGTCGCTCCAGTCGGCGACATAGCCATAGAGCTTTACACGCCGTCCCCTGTCCGACGCCAGCGCGAGATGTCCGTCTGCGGCAATCGTGAGGGCGCCGAGACGTCCGGTCTCGTCCGGTCCGCCGAGCGACGAGAGGTCCAGTGCCGATCCGGCGCGGATCTCGATGTCATTCATGTCCGTCACGCGCCAACCCGGCAGATCCGCCGAATAGCGTACGACGTCATTCGTCGTTCCCGCAACGCCCACACCCGTCGCCAGCAGAACGCCCAGCGCCCAGAGTCTCCGAAACGCAACCATCACCATGTCCTCTATTTCCAGTCAATCCGCAGATCATCCAGGCGATCGCCGGACGTCGGCACAAGATCAAGCGCGAACTGCCGCTGTCCCTGCCGATGGTCGGCACGAATGACGAGCAGATTGTTACCCGCTACAAGCGTCAGATCGGGAATCTCAAGTTTCTTCGTCGCGCTCCCCATGAAGTCCGAAAAGACTTCCCGTCCGTTGAGCCAGACGCGCAGCCCCAGCACGGCGTGCCACGTGTCATGCGACAGAACGGCCGTCACCACGCGCTGTTTTGAAGACCGAATCCGGCGCGCGGCATAGAACGCATCCGTCTCGGTGCCGAACGTGAACTGTTCGGCGTTGACATTGCCGGCATGCCAGAGACCGCAGTAGTCCGGCGTCGAGAGGAACACGCGCCACGGCGCGCCGACCTCGGCCCAGCGTCCCGCGCGGGCGGCACGATCGGCCGCGGAGAGCGGCACGTCCTTGCGATAGCCCTTCGCATCCCAGCGGTCGGCGCCGTCGAGTCCTCCCAGAACGCGCCACGGCGCAGGCACCGGCAGATGAAACGCATCGCGTCCGCCCTCATACGTCGCCGTGAGTTCGATCCGTTGCGAAAGGCGCACGGGCGCGCCCCGGACGACGAACGTTCCCTCCATCGCATGAAAGCCGGTCGCCGACACGATACGGAAGCCCTCGGGCAGCGTCACCTCGACCTGCGGCGTCCGCCGACGTTCGGGCGGCGTCGCGCGGGCGTCCGTCCACCGCCAGTCGACCGTCCATTCGAACGCATCCTTATCCGCACGCCGATCGGGATCGGCCGTCAGGTTCGCCGAGAGGCAGGGCTTCTCCCGGAAGTCGTTCGCCTCGATCTCGCGTGCAAGCCGCGCCTCGAGCACGTCGACCATGCGACGCTCGCCGAGCGCCCGGCAGAGTTCCGCGGCGATCGCCGTGTGGCCGATGGTCTTGAAACTCGGATGGACATAGTCGCCCACGAGATTGAAAAGCCACCCGCGCTGGGTGCGGCGCAGAAGGCGGTCGATGACCGCCCCGTAGTCCGCAATGCGCCACCCCTCGCGCGCCGCCAGTGCGCGCAAACGGTCGTTCAGTGCCCGTCGCCCGCGATTGCGGGCCGATTCGGGATCCGTCCCGCACGCCGTGATCGTTCCGAGGACGACAACGCGGGCTTTCGTCCGTTCCTTGAGCCGAACAATCAGACGCCGGCAACGCGCAACCCAGGCGTCCATCGACGCACGGTCGTCCGTCATCAGCGGACGCGTGATGTCGTTCTGCCCGAGAAAGAACACGAGAACGACCGCCCACTTCGCCATAAGCTCCATAAGATAGAGGCGTCCCCGGCCGTGCGCGTACGGCCAGACGTCCTCGGTCCGAGATTTTTTCTCCCACGCCTCCCAGTCTCCCACATGCGAGCCGCTGAAGCCGAGCCCGACGAACGTCGCATCCGTTCCGACCTCGGCCGCAACGTTGGTAAGCTGATGGTAGGTGCCCGTCCCCGGCACGCAAATGCCCTGCTCAGTGATCGAGTCGCCGAGCAGAAGCACACGATCCCCTGGACGCAGCACCGAATCCGCCAACACGGCGTATCCACTCAGACTTCCTGCCACCAGCCCGGCCAGAAGGACCAGGTTCCGAACGGTCCGCCTCATCTCGTCCCCTTTCGCTGCTGTCATTTGATGAGGATCACGGTTGCGCGCGGACGGAAGACGCAGAGATCGTTTCCACGCACCAGCACCTGCCAGCGATCCGGAAGTTCCGGAAGATTGATCTGTCCCAGGACCTTGATGCCGCCGTTGGCCCCGTGCAACAGGACATGAACCTTCTCCGGATCCAGCTCCGCCACGTCGATCCCCGAGATCGTCACGCCGTCGGCGAGGTACAGCGGGCCGTCGATGTGACACTTCTTGCCGGCTTCAGGATGGAGTTTGAGCTCGCCCGTCACCTGGACGCCCTTGTTCCACACCCCCCAGACGCTGACCGAACCGGAGCTCTCCAGCGTCGGCACGACGACCTGCGTATTGGCATAGCCGCCATTGAAATTGGCGCTTGTGCCATCGGCGAAGACAAGTCCCGACCCCTCCGGAAGAGAACCCGCCGCGTTAAACAGGATATTGCCCTGCTCAATAGCCGTCGGTCCCTTGTAGGTGTTGGCCACGTTGAACGTCACCGTCCCCGCGCCCAGCTTGCGGAACCCGGCGCCCGTCGTCGGCGCGTCGGCGAGATGCACGGCACACGTGTAGCGCACCTGCTTAGTCACGTCGTAGTTGTGGCTGGCCGCCTCGATCGTCGCCGTCGTCGTGTCATCATAACCAGTTCCGCGGGCGACGACGCGGATCTCCTTGATCGTGCGGTTCTCCTTGTCGAGAATTGCAATCGCCGCGGCACCTTCGCCCGTGCCGTTGATCTCGACCTTGACCGGCGTCAAGTAGACCTCGTTCCTGAACGCATCGTCTGTTGGAAGGTCGATTGACTCGATCACCTTTCCGGTCGGACACTCGAACGGCGTCGAGAACGTCACTGCGTCCGAGCAACCCGCCGAATCGATGCCGACGCCGCCCGCCTGCACGATCACCTTGTCCGGCGCACGGTCGGCATTCATGAACAGCTGTCCCTGATAGGTCTGTTTGATGATGCCGCCGTCGAGGCTCAAGTCCCACTTGGACGTGCTGTCGGCCGTCTTGGCATAGCCCTCATTACGCGCCAGACGAGCCGCCACGAACCGAGCGCCGTCGTTGATCGCCGTCACACACTTGAAGCCGAGATCCGATGCGGCCACCATCATGTGCTGGTTCCATTCGCGCGTCGTCAGGACCGTATTCGAACCCGTCAGCACGAAGGTGCTGCTGCAGTTCGCCTTTGTCGCCGTCTGATAAAGGATGTAAACCGTATTGGAACCGCCCGCCTGGTAGTAGACCGTGCCGCCGTTCGTGGAATAGTCGCCCGAGGACTCCAGCTTCAGCGAACCACCAATCTGGTTGTCACCCGAGAGAAGATGGACGGCGCCGAATCCGGTACCGCCGATCTGAAGATCCTTGTTGTCGTTGTCGAAGAAACCGCTCTCCTTGATGTAGGCCGCATTGCCCGGCTGGGCGTTTAGGTGAAGCGGTCCATAGAACGAGCCGCCGCGCTGATACAGGGCGGCCTTCCCCGCATATTGTGAGGCCCATCGCCCGCCCAGCCACGTCGCATTGGTGAACACGCTGTCGCTGAGGTCAAGAACCGACGGACAGTAGTTGCAGGTCACGATGAATTCGGTCGACCCGCCGTTCCACACCGAATTCGTCATGTAGAAGACCGTCGGCTCTGGACTCGACTGATAGCCATTCAGTTTGACCGCTGCGGCGTGCTCGACGTGGCCGACATCGATGAATTCGTACCTCCCGATCTTGAATTTGTCATCGTCGCCGATGACGCCCGTGATGTTCACGGTGTCGCATCCGTTGAACCGGAGCGTGCTCTTGCCCGCATGTACCGTTCCCGTCAGAGACGTATCGCCCTGAAACTCGGCCACGCCCGCCGTTCCGAGCGCCACGTTGCCGACGGTCGCATCGCCTTTGAAGGTGAACTTCGGTGTTGCCGTGCCGTTGTCCACGCGCCCGAGCGAGAGCGAACCGGCTTTGAACGTCTTCTCGAACGTGTGATTCCCCGTCCAGAACGAGGACGTGCGAAGCGAGCCGGAACCGAGATCGACATCGCCCGCGTACGTTGCATGTCCCCGCGTATTGACAACTATGCCGTAACCATTGCTCGCCGTGACCGTGTCCGCAAACTTCATCGTCCGTCCATCGCCGCCGGCACACAGCGTCAGGTCTCCGCCGTCAATGAGAACGGGGCCGCCCCAGGTCGCGACTCCATCTCCCTGCGCCGCCACCGTGGCGGGGCCGGATATCTTCATCAGCCATTTCGACAGACTCCACTGATAGGCGTAGAGATTGTAGGTTGCACCGCCCGACATCTCGAATACGTTCATCGCATCGCCACCATGCATATTGTAGTCATTCTGGTTCAAGTAGCTGCCGGCCGCGATATGGACGGACCCCTTGCCACCGTCACCGTCCGCCGTGAATTTCTGGTTGTAGCCATCGAGCGACGCCGCGCCGATTTTCGTGAGCTTGTAGCCGTTCAGGTTCACCGCCCCCGGATTCCACTGGCTCTTGACGTTAATGAGCGTATCGCCCAGCAGCTTGATCTTCAGTCCGCCGCCACGCTGCCCCGTCGAATCGTTCTGCCGGACGAACGCGCCCTGGCCGCCGACGCCCGTGCCGGTCAGGGTGATCGCCGCAAACGGGATGCTCGACCACTGCCCGGCTGGATTGGCTCCGTCCGAGACGAAGGTCGCGCCGTTTGCGACGGCGAGCGACGGCTTGGTCGATCCGTCACCCGGATGCGACGTCGGGGACATCTGCAGCGTACCAGCCTCAACGATATACGTTCCCGTGAGCGTATTCGCGCCCGTCAGAGTCAGCTTGCCGCCACCCTCCTTGACGACGTTGACCGATCCCGACAGGACGCCGGAGTAGGTCTCTTCGCCGCTTGCCACGGTGAAGACGTAATTGTTGGCGCCGTCGCGCACCGGTTCAACGGCAAAGGCAGCCAAGCCGACCGCCGTCGTCCCTAACATCAGCCACATTTTGCTCATTTGATCTTCCCTATCGGTTTGACTTTCTTTCGTTCTGACTTTGCTCGAAACTAAATTTCCAGGCCGCGAGCACGCAGTTCCTTGCGCCCCGGATCCTCCGGCAGTTCCTTCGAGGACGAGCCCGCGCCCCTGACGCTCCCCTGCAGATGGCGGATGGTCAGCGCCTTCCGGAAGGCCGCCAAAGTCGTCTTCTCCTTCGCCGCGAACGTCAGCGTGCGCGGCTCCGTCGGCAGGAGGAGTATCGAATTATCGTCGAACTCGCCCCGAATACCGGTGGCGTTCGCCCACACGAAGAACGCCGGATAGTCCGTTGAGAGCGTCACCGCGAATGTTCCTGGCCGTTTCCCCTCGGCGACTGAGCAGGAAATCTTCGCGGGCGCGAGGGGACATTCCTTGTAGGATGCTGACACCCAGTAGTTCGACGCCTTGCCGAAGCGAAAGACGGTGAAGCCCACATTCCCCCACCACAGCCCGAAGCGCCGCACCTTCCCCGCCGGCACCGTCACCCGGCGGCACGGTGCGACCTGGTCATCGTTCGGGTGGGCGAGCGGCGCCTTGCCGTCGAAGTCCCAGCGTTCCATCACCAGGTCGTCGGTGATGTCCTGCGCCGTGTCGTTGACCACGGCCAGCGTGAACTTGCCGGCATTCCACGGATTCTCCAGCGACAGGATCGCCAAGTCGTCGTAGAACCACCGCGCGTGATAATGAAGGTGCTTCCACTTGCCGCCGTATTCCAGCGAACTCCAGGACGAAACCGGCCAATTGTCGTTCAGTTGCCAGTAGAGCGTGCCCATGCACCAGGGCTTTTCCGAACGCCAGCGTTCGACCGCCGTCCGGATCGCCACCGCCTGCTGCACCTGCGAAAGGTAGAGAAGCGAATCGAAGTCCCGGGGCGAACCAAAATACCGGTCCAGCGTCTTGCGGATGCGCTCGTTGCCGCCGCCGTTCTTCTGATGATGGTTGAAAACCGGCGAATCGAGCCGCCTCTCGCCCGGCGGCAGGAACGTGTCGCAGACCTCGCGTGACGGATAACTCTGAAAGCCGAACTCGCTGCAGAACCGCGGATGCACTTCCCCGAACGCCCGGAACGGCAATCCCCCGTGCCACACGCCCCAGTAGTGAACGTCGCCGCAGGAGCTCGACACGTCCCCCCGCATGTCGTCTCCCATGCCATTGCACGGCGAAGCCGGCCAGAACACGCGACCGGGATCAAGCGCGGCGACGATCTCGCCCAGCAGTTTTATGCGCGTACGATAGAGTCCATAGTAGAAATCAGAAGCACGCTTGACCGCGTCCGAACCGCACCTCCAGGTGGCGCGGCATTCGTTGTCGCCACACCAGAGAACGATCGAGCCGTGGTCCTTGAGCCGTTTTACCTGATGTTCCGCCTCGGCGCGCACGTTGTCGAGAAAATCACAGCCGGGGAAATTTCCGCAGGCGAACATGAAATCCTGCCAGACCATCAGGCCAAGCTCGTCGCAGATCTCGTAGAAGCAGTCCTTCTCGTACTGCCCTCCGCCCCACACGCGGATCATGTTCATATTTGCGGCAGCGGCGCTTTCGAGCAGATCGCGGTAACGCGCCGGCGTCTGCGCGTTCTCATAGGCGCTGCAGGGAATCCAGTTCGCGCCCTTGGCAAACACGTCGCGTCCGTTTATGCGGAAGAAGAAGCTCTCGCCGGGCTCGCCGATCTGTTCGTCCACATCTGCCCTTCTCACGACCTCGACCGTCCTGAGTGCCAGGCGATGCGCCACCTTCCTTCCGCGCACGTCCAGCGTCAGCGGCGTCAGATGCGGCTCTCCCATTCCGCGTGGCCACCAGAGGACCGGATTCGCCAGCGAAAAGTCGTTCGTCACCACGCCCCGGCGGCCATCTGCTTCCGTCAGCTCCGCAAAGACGCGCACGTTGGCATGCGACCGGTCGGCGTTGAAGCGCACGTCCGAATGGATGTAGTCGATGCGGAAATCATCCGTTGCGATCAGCTCGACCGTTCCGCAGAACCCTGCGGTCATCTGCGTGATGCCCCAGTCCCAACCGCCGTGACACTGGGGCTTGCGGATGAGGTTGATCGTGGGCACGATGCCGTTCTTGTTGCAAGGGATGGGCTTCGGGTAGCGCATCGCCTCCGCTTCGGAGACATCCCAGGCGGGGCGGAAGACGCCCGTGATCGTGTTTGTACCGATCCGCAGATACGGCTTTACGTCGAACTCCCACCGGCGGAATCGGTTCGACGTTTCGCCCACGCGCACGCCGTTCACCAGCACGTCCGCGAACGTGTCAACGTCCTCCAGCCGCAGAATGACAGACTTCGCGCCGAGCAGCTTCTCGTCAACGGAGAACGTGCGCGACAGCGTCCACGCCTTTCGGTTGACCCAGGCTGCGGCAAGTTCGTTCGTGCCGACGAACGTGTCGGGGATAATTCCCGCCCGCACGAGCGCCGAATGCACATCGCCCGGCACGCACGCTTCGCATGAGAGTGACCGATCATACGGGTCCTTCCCCGTCAGCGTCCACCCTCCTGCCAGTGGGAGCACAGCGGTCATAAGCAAAGCCAACGTCATTTGATTTTTCCTTTCGTCGGGAGATGCGTTTTCCTTCGCTGGGAGGTACTTCTGCGGACTTCGAGCCGCACGCCCAGAAGCATTTCGCGCGGAGGGAAGTCGGGATCGGCGATCCGCTGCAGCATCAGCTCCACCGCCGCCTCGCCGATCCGTTCGCAGGGCTGCACCATCGTCGTAATCGGCGGCTCTGTCTCGGCGGAAAGCTGATCGCCGTTGACACCCGCGATCAGCACATCCGCAGGAACGCGCGTGCCGATCTGCTTGAGCGTCTTCAGAAGCAGGGACGCCACGTAGTCGTTCACGGCAACGATGGCGTCGGGGCGTTTCTTGCTGGCGAGAAGCCGCTTCGCGGCAGATGCGTCCGTCGGATCGGCGAAAAAGACGTTTTCATCCCTCCACGGCAAGCCGGATTCCGTCACGGCCAGCGAAACGCCGTAGCCGCGAAGGAGCGAAGTTGGCGCGGCGTAGGGGTTGGCGAAGTAGATCACACGCCGAGCCCCTCGACTGATCACGTGCCGCCCGAGTTCGTAGCCGATGGCGATGTTGTCCACGCCGACCAGATCGTACCGGCTCCGGCGCGGAGGCGGAACAATGTCGCTGTCAAGAAGAACAACGGGGATGTTGGCCTGGTCAAACAGCGAGAGGATCGTCCTATTGACGCGTTCGCTCTCCTTTGCAAGCTGAAGCGGCTGGAAAAACACGCCGCAGACCTTCTCGCGGATGCACACCTCGGCGAACTCAAGCGCACGGGACGCCTGGGACGAAAGACCGCCCGAGCCCAGATCGACCGACAGCAAAGAAAACGAGCCTTCCCTCGTCTGACGGGCGGCGTGTTCGATGGCCGCGCTGATGCGCGAGTAAAACGAATAGTAGGCATCGGGGACGATCACGCCGAAGGTTCCGGCTGCGCGTTCCCGCGCACGAAGCGTCAACACGTTCATCGTTCCCCGCCGAGCCTCGATCAGGTTCAGCCTTCTCAATTCCTCGATCGCGTGGCGGACCGTCTCGCGGGCGACGGAAAAGCGCCGCATGAGAGCTCGTTCACTGGGGAATGAACATCCGGCGCCGAACTTTCCAATTCGGATTTCAGACTTCAACGTCTCGAAGATTTCCTGGTATCTCGCCATCCGCTTTCTCTCGTTGCGGCGACATTATAGCATAGGCACTCCACGATTAGCTTGAAAACCACGCTGGTCTAGACCAGTTTTTCGCGAGAGACAATTGCAAAACCTCGTCCGCCGCGGGTAGGGTCGGCACCCCGTGCCGAACGCGGCGGTCGCGCGGCGACCGCCCTACCGGGTTTTTCAATTGCCTCACGAGACCAATCACCTCACAACGTGATCTTGCGCCAGCGCCAGTAGGCGGCCATCACGTGCGCGGTGCGGCACACGCCGCTGCGCGTCAGATCGCGGCGGCGGACGGTCTCGTCCAGGAACGACCGCGAACAGTCGAGGAACGGACGCTGCGGCGCGGCCATGAGCTGCGTCAGCAGCAGTTCCCCTTCCCAGCACATGCCGTAGGGTTTGCGCTTCACATAGTCGGTGCGCGCCCATTCCTGACGATTCTGCGCGTGCTCCGCAAACGCGCGCATGGCGACGCGGATGCGCCGCGCGCGGGCGGAGTCGCCCTCGTGCGCGAGGATCGGCTCGAAGGAGGTGTTCGCCTGGAAGGGGACGAAAGAGGGGACGAAAGGGTCAGAGCTTATCGATACAGTAGTACAGGCATTGTTGATACAGTAGCTCATGCCAGCGAATACTCCTGTTGCGGTGACTGGGGATGGTTCGGGGCGGTTCGGACGATAAGCCCCTTCTCCAACATCGGCGTGATGTAATAGCGGATGAA
>R26__coassemble_575_pt1 | contig 22082 bp, 13 predicted proteins | sample R26__metabat2_high_PE_030 | metagenome-assembled genome bin R26
GGGGGGGGCGCGGGGGACGGCCGGGCGGGGCGCGCGCGGGGCGCGGGGCAGCGGGCCGCGCGGCCGGTTCCGGGGGGCGCGCCCGCCGTCCTGGAGGTCCCGCTGCCGCGGTTCCGGCCCTGGTCGCCCGAGCATCCGAACCTCTACACGGCGAAGGTCGAGTTGGTGAGCGCGGACGGCCGCGTGCTGCAGACGCGGCGCGAGCGCTTCGGCGTGCGGAAGCTGGAAGTGCGCGGCAAGGAGTTCCGTCTCAACGGCCGTCCGTTCTTCTTCCGCGGATTCGGCGACGTCTCGACGTATCCGATGACGGGACAGTCCCCCGCCGACCACGAGGTGCACAGACGGCATCTCGCCATGGCGAAGGCGTGCGGCGGGAGGATCTCGTCGCGGTTGGCGAAGGCGGCGAGGCGTGCTACGCCTATCTGGCCGAAACCCGCCAGGGCGACGGCGTGGCGCTGAGGGTGTTTGGCCTGGACGTCCTCACCTCCACGCCCGAAGGCGCCGCGCTGCTGGATGGAATGGTCGACTACCTTCTTGTGGGGCCTCGGGCGGGAAGTCATTGAAGCAGTCGGTGTGTGTACTGGAGTTTACCCATTTCCCCCGACTGAAAGTTGACTTCGCCTAGTAAAACAAGGGTGAATCCTTTTTCAGGATGTGAAATCAACGTTCCTCCCGTTGTTCGAAGGTTTCGGTCGGCAGGTTGTCCGCGCTGTTGGCAATTCGATGGTGAACCTTGGCAGATGGATTATTTCGCTCTCATCGGCAACAGCAAATCTTTACGGGGGGTAAACGCACGGGAAATCGGCGTTTACTTCTGGACGGGGCGAATTTTATTAGCAATGAACTTATTGTTGTATCGCCAATAAAATATTTGATATACTTTTTCGTCGAGCGAGGAGAAGGTATGACAAAGACGGAGATATCTGATGCGATAGACGCCCAGCAGAAGGAACGTGTCCACCGGAAGACGCTGATCAGGGACGCACTGCCGGAGCTGCCGCAGGAACGGGGGTTCGCGACGATCGTCACTGGTGTGCGGCGCTGCGGGAAGTCGACTCTGCTCGAGCAATGGATGTCGGCGTCGAGGGAACGGTGCGTCAGCGTGCTGTTCGATGATCTGCGGTTCATGGATTTCAACACCGAGGATTTCATCCTCCTCGGAAAGGTGATTGCGGAGCGTGAGGCGAGCGCGGTGATTCTCGATGAAGTGCAGGATGTCGTCGGGTGGGAGCGTTTTGTCAACGGGCTGCTCGTCCAGGGGTACAAGGTCTTCGTGACCGGATCGAATGCCCGTCTGCTGTCGGCGGAGCTGGGGACGAAACTGACCGGTCGCCATCTCGATCTGCGGCTGCGACCGTTCTCCCTGTCCGAGTTCAGGAGGTTCACGAAGTCAAGGCCCGGCCTGAAGTCTCTTCGTGAGTATTTGATCGTCGGTGGGTTCCCGGCATATGTCGAAACGCGCAATCGTCAGGTGTTGACCGAATTGTTCAATGACGTGATCTATCGCGACATCGTCGTGCGTTACAAGCTTACGAATGCCGCGCCGGTGAAAACTCTGGCCGGCTATCTGTTGAAGCACGCCGGGAGCAAGCTGAGTCCGAGTCGGTTGAAGGATGCGATCCACGTCCAGAGCGCGAAAACGGTCCTTGACTATTTCAACTATTTGACGGAATGTTGTCTGATCGACCGTCTGGAATGCTATGCCGAATCGGACAAGGCGAGAATGCTGTCCAATAAGAAGGTGTATGTCTGCGACACTGGTCTTGCGGGGTTGTTCGAGACGGGAACCGAGGCCAATCTTGGCCACAAGCTCGAGAATCTGGTTTTCCAGCGGCTCAAGGACCGAGGCGGGGATCTGACGTATTTTGAATCGGGCGAAGGTGAATGTGATTTTGTTCGACGCGATGGCGCCGGCACCGAGGCCGTGCAGGTCTGCTGGGAGATCGATGACGACAATCGTCGGCGTGAGTTCGACGGATTGGTCGGCGCGATGGATTATTTCGGACTTGATATCGGCACTGTGGTGACCGCGGACCAGGAGGATGAGGTCGTCTACAAAGGACATCGGATTCTCGTCCGGAGATTCTAGGTGGACGATCTTTTTAGAGAATGATGGCATTGTTAAGATATGCAAGAAGGAATACGAGGATTGAAATGATGAAAAGAATCTTATTTGCGATAGTTTCCATTCTACTGCTTGAGACCGCGTTCGCGGCGGTGGGGGAGCGTCCAGGCGTGCTGACGGGGAACCCGACGGCACCGATTCTCGTGGCGGCGAACGACCATGGGAAGGGCCGGATATATCTGCTGGGAACCGACGGGAAGATCGTGTGGGAACATGCGGGCGCGGGCAACGTCCATCGGGCGATGCTCGTGGGCGGACGCCTCTTCTACTCGAACGGGGCGTTATATTGCGTGGATGAACCCGGTCGCGACGGAGCGCGACCCTCCCGTAATGGCGGCGAGCGGCGGCTCGTCTACGATCCGACCCCGCACGCGCACAGCGCGAATTTCCCCGACGGCGAGGGCGTCTACGGCTTCGACGTGCTGGAGGACGGCAATCTGCTCGGCGCGGAGAACGGTGCCGATCGCCTGACGGAGGTGACGCCCGAAGGCCGGGTCGTCCGCCGCATCAAGGCCTCGTCCGCCAACGCCGCCGGCGAGACGGCGAAGAGCATCCACCACCACTTCCGCATGTGCCAGAAGACGCCGTCCGGAACCTGGCTCGTGTGTTGCTCCGGCGCCGGCATCGTGCGCGAGTATCTGCCGGAATCCGGCGCGAAGCTCCGCGAGTGGGAGGTCGGCGAACTCGCCTTCGACGCCTGCCGCAAGCCGGACGGCAACACGGTGATCTCGCATCTCTCCGCGTTGTCCGAGTTCGGTCCCGACGGACGCCTCCTACGCCGTCTCGCCTGGGCCGACCATCCCGAACTCGCGCTGAAGAACTCCTGCGGCGTCCAGCTGCTGCCCAACGGCAACTTCGTGCTGGGAACCTACTGCAACGGTCCGGCCGACGGACGGCACGTGACGGCGTGCGAACTGACGCCGGACGGGAAGGTCGTCTGGTCCTTCGCCTCGACGAACGAGGTGACGGCGATGGGCGTCACGATCGGCGACGTCCGCGAAGATCCCGCCCACCGCGCGGCGCGCGAGCAGATGCGCATGTTCAACGCCGACGCGGCGCGACGTTTTCTCGCCGACATGAAGGGCGTGCGGGACTACGATTCCGCGAAACATGCGCCCGCCGTTGAAGAGCTTCTTGCGAAGGAACGCGAGACGCGCGCGGCGCTGGAGCGCGTGTCCGTCGGAGACGAACAGCAGGTTCAGGCGATCCGTCGCGTGGAGGCGTTCCGCCTCGCGCTGCTCGCGAATCCCGATCTGCCAGACCGTATCCTCTGCGTGCGTCGCCGCGTGGAGAAGCCGCGCCATCTCTTCGACCGCTTCCTCGGCGGGTACGAGTTCGGGTTCACCGGACTCAACGCCCACAACCACATGGACCTGCACCGCACCGGCTACACGAACGACATCGTCGTCCTGGAAGGGTGTCGTTCCGGCAGTCCGGTCGCGCGTTCGCTCTACGCGCCCGCGGACGGTTCGTCGATCGTGCGCGACATCGATCTCGACTTCGATGTCTCCCGCATCCTCTTCACCTCCTACCGCGGCACCAACAACCTCCTCGGCGTGTTTGAAATCGAAGTTGAGAAGGTTGAGAAAGTTGAGAAGGTTGAGAAGGAGAGCTTGTTACTGTCACAAACTTCTCAACCCTCACAACCCTCTCAACAATACCATGTCTCAACCCCCAAGCTCGTCTCCCCCGAGGACGGCCGCTACGACCAGAACTGGTGGGACGCCTGCTATCTACCCAACCGCGACCAGGTGGCGCTGCTCGGCACGGCCGCGTATCAGTTCCTGCCGTGTGAGGACGGCAACTATCCGATGTCCGTCATCTACCGCACGGACCGCAGGACCGGCGAGACCATCCAGCTCACCTTCGAGCAGGACTCCGACTTCACGCCCTCCGTCACGCACGACGGACGCATCCTGTACATGCGCTGGGAATACTCCGACCTGCCTCACTTCTTCGCGCGCGAAATCATGACGATGAATCCGGACGGCGTCGGGCAGCTCTCGCTCTGGGGAACGGGGTCCTACGTGCCGACCTTCATCAGTTGTCCGCGCAGCGTGCCGGGCGATTCCCGTCTCTTCACGATGTTCGGCGGCGGACACCACAACCGCAGCGAACTCGGGCGCATGTACCTCGTCGATCCTCTCCTTGCGCGCGGCTATCCGTTCTCCTGCGAGGCGGCGGATCGCACCTGGACCGCGTTCCGCAACCAGCTGCGCATCGCGCCGAAGAACTTCCCGAAGGAGAAGACCGGTCTTGTCTGTGAGTTCCCGAACCGTCACGAGGACGTGGAAGGGGACGTCTCCGACCTCTACGTCGAGAATCAGTTCGCCCGGGGGCGTCCGTACTTCGGCTATCCGTACCCGCTCTCGAAGCGGAGCAACCTCGCCACGGTCAAGATCGCGCCGGACGCTCTGCCGGGCATCTGGCTCGCGGACATCCACGGAAACATCGTGCGCGTGGCGGAATACGCGGACGGCATCTACACGGAGCCCATGCCGTTCGCCGCGCGTCCGCGTCCGCCGGTCATTCCCGACCGCAGCGTGAAGGGCGCGAAGACGTGCAGCGTGCACATCGCCGACATCTACAACGGCCCCGGCCTCGTGGGCGTGCCGCGCGGCACGGTGAAGAAGCTGCGCGTCTTCAGCTACCACTTCAACTACCATCGCACGGGCGGACACTCCATGACGGGACTCGATCGCGTGGAGTCCTCCTGGGACGTGAAGCGCATCCTCGGCACGGTGGACGTGGAGAGCGACGGCAGCGTGTGCTTCGAGATGCCCGCGCGCACGCCGGTCTCGTTCCAGCCGCTCGACGCCGACGGACGCGCCCTGCAGCTGATGCGCAGCTGGACCGTGGGGATGCCTGGCGAGCGCGTCTCCTGCACGGGGTGCCACGAGGACAACCGCTCGAGCGTGAAGACGCACCGCACGATCGCCGACGAGAAGTACTTCCGCGGCGAGATCGCGAAGCTCCAGCCGGTCGACGCGGACGGAATCCGACCGTGGGGATTCGCGAACGAGATGTGGCCGGTCATCGAGCGGCGTTGCGCGGCGTGCCATGGCGACGAGAAGACTGCGCCGCGGCGGAAGGCCGACCAGGGCGGGGCGTCCGAGACGAACGCCTTCGAGTTGGCGGGACGCGCCTTCGTGATGCGGAACGCGGAGGAGGCATACCGTGCGCTCCATCCGTACGTGCGCCGTCCGGGACCCGAATCGGAGCTGCCCGTGCTGACGCCGCTCGACTACCATGCGTCGACGAGTCCGCTCGTGCAGATCCTCACGCGCGGACACCATGGCGTGGAGCTCGACGCGGACGAGTGGCGGCGGATCAACGAGTGGATCGACCTGAACTGTCCCTACTGGGGGAACTGGCGTCCAAAGCCCTTCGAGACGAACCGCTTCGCGGTCGGCTGCGACGACCCGATCAAGCGCCGCAAGGACCTGGCGCGGATCTACGGCGGCAACGAGGACGATCCCGAGGCCGAACACGCGGCCTACGCGGCGAAGGTGGCGGCGCGGATGATCACGCCCGTGATGCCGAAGACCGTGAAGAAGGACAAGACCTCTGTGCCGTTGCCTCTCACGCGCGGTATGACGCCGGACATCGCGGTGGCGGCGCAGCAGGGTCGGATCGACGAGGCGCCGCACGCGACGGTGCGCACGCTCGTGCTCGGCAACGGCGCGTCGATGACGTTCCGCCGGATTCCCGCGGGCGTCTACGCGATGGGCGGCGAGAAGGTCGTGGAGATCAAGAAGGCCTTCTGGCTCGGCGAGACGGAGGTGGACAACCGGCAGTTCCACGCCTTCGATCCCGCGCACGATTCCCGCTACCAGGACCAGTTCGGCAAGGACCACGTCATTCCCGGCTACGTGGGAAACCATCCGCTCCAGCCCGCGGTACGCGTGAACTGGAACGAGGCGCTGGCCTTCTGCGCGTGGCTCTCGAAGGCATGCGGCGTGAAGGCGTCGTTGCCGACCGAGGAGGAGTGGGAATGGGCGGCGCGCGCGGGTACGGTGACGCCGTTCCCGTGGGGCAGGCTCGACGACGACTTCTCGCCCTACGCCAATTTCGCGGACCGCGACGTGCGGTGGATGAACGCGGACGGTTGGCTGGGCGGTGGCGCCTATGTGTTGCCGCGCATCGCCTACAAGGTCGCGCAGAACTATCCGCTCCACGAGGAGCGCTGGAAGGACGACTGGTTCACGCTGAACTTTACGCGGCGCACGCTGCCCAACGCCTGGGGCCTCTACGACATGTACGGCAACGCGGCGGAATGGACGGCAAGCGATTTCGCCGCAGGCAAGAAGATCGTGCGCGGCGGCAGCTTCGCCTCGCGTCCGCGCGACGCCCTCGGTTCCGCGCGTTGGGGGTATCTGGCATGGCAGAAGGTCTTCGACGTCGGCTTCCGTGTCAAGCTTGACTAATTTACCACATGGCCTCGTTTGGATACATGTTCTCATTTGGAGCGCGGACCTCCAGGTCCGCGGAAATCGGGGCACGGGTTTTCCAACCCGTGCAAGCAAATAGAAAGGAAATATAGGTCATGTTGTCCTTGTTGTTCGCAACCACATTGCTGTCGTTGGATGGTCCGTGGAACCTGTCGTATTTTCCGCAGCCGGATGCGGGCGCGATTCGCTCGCCCGACATCCCGTCCTCGATCGAGGTGAAGTCCGTCCCGGCGACGGTCCCGGGCAACTGCGAGCTCGACCTCGTCCGCGCCGGCCTTGCCCCCAACCCCGAGATCGGCACGAACAGCTACGCCTTCCGTTCGTTCGAAGGCAACCAGTGGCTCTACACGAAGAAGTTCAAAGTTCCATTACCCGATCCCCACCGCCCAATACCCAATACCCAAAACCCAACACCCAACTACGTCCTGGTCTTCGACGGCATCGACACGTTCGCCGACGTCTTCCTGAACGGCGAGAAGGTCGGCGAGACGGCGAACATGCTGATTCCGCATCGGTTCGACGTGACGAAGAAACTCCGGGACGGCGAGAATGTGGTGCAGGTGCTGATCCGCAGCGCCTTCCTGGAGACGCGGGACATGACGCTCGGCGAGCTTGGGCGCACGATGACGCCGGGTCCAGAAGGGGAACTCATCCGCAAGGCGGCGCACATGGGTGGCTGGGACATCTTCCCGCGTCTCTTCGTAAGCGGCATCTGGCGCGGCGTGCGACTGGAGGTCGAGGAACCGTCCCGCATTGGCAACACCGCCTACTTCACCACCTTCGCCGATCCGACGGGACGCGTCGCGCGCGTGACGGCGCGTTATTCCATCCATGCGCCGTTCGTGCTCATCGACAAGGCGAAGGTCCGCGTCTCGCTCTCCCGCAACGGGACGGTCGTGCACGAATACGTCAATAAGTTCCGCCACTTCCACAACGAGCATCGCTTCACGGTGAAGGACGCCGCGCTCTGGTGGCCGCGCGGCATGGGCGAGGCGGCGCTCTACGACGCGAAGATCGAACTCGTCGGCGAGTCCGGGACGGTCCTGGCCGAGAAGTCAGAGAAGATCGGCCTCCGCACGATCCGGCTCGATCGCGAGGACATCGTGCCGGGGAAGTCGGAGGGAGAGTTCCTCTTCCGCGTCAACGGCGAGAAGGTGTTCATCCGCGGAACGAACTGGGTACCGATGGACGCGTTCCACGGACGCGACGCGCAGCATCTCGACTCGGCGCAGGCGATGCTCGCGGACCTCAACTGCAACATGGTCCGCATGTGGGGCGGCGGTGTCTACGAACCGGATTCCTTCTACGACTTCTGCGACCGCGAGGGCATCATGGTGTGGCAGGACCTGATGACGGCGAGTGGTCTCTACCCGCAGAGCGACGAGTACGCCGCGCTCACGCGGATGGAGATCCAGTCGGTCGCGCTGCGGCTGCGCAACCATCCTTCGCTCGCGATCTGGTGCGGCAACAACGAGAACGACTTCGCGCCGACGTGGAACTTCGGGCCGGGGCTCTTCGACCCCAACCGCGACCGCACGAGCCGGAGGACGATCCCCGAGGTCCTCTACGAGTTCGATCCGCTGCGTCCGTATCTGCCGTCCTCGCCGTACATGAGTCCGGAGGACTTCCGCGGGACGGCGCGCCACAGCGAGGAGCACATCTGGAGCCGCGAGTACTACAAGGGGAGAAGCTATCTCGAGAACCGCTACAAGTTCATCAGCGAGATGGGGTATCACGGGTGTCCGAACCGTGCGTCGCTGGAGCGGATGATGACGAAGGAATGCGTCTACCCATGGGTCGGCGACGGCTGGGCGTGGAACCGCGAGTGGCAGTGCAAGGCGTGCGTGCCGTTCGATGATCCGGGGCACGACCTCGTGACGCGCAACAACGTGATGCTGAAGAAGATCCGCATGGTCTTCGGCGAGGTCTCGCGCGATCTCGACGACTTCATCCTCCAGAGCCAGTTCGTGCAGGCCGAGGCGTTGAAGACGTGGATGGAACGCTACCGCATCGACAAGTTCAACGGACGGAACGGACTCCTCTGGTGGAACCTGCGGGATGGCTGGCCGATCGTTTCCGATGCCGTTGTCGACTACTACGGCGGAAAGAAGCTGGCCTACGCGGCGCTCAAGGATGTTCAGGGAAACCAGCTCGTCGCGGTGAAGGACGACGGTTCCGTCTGGGCGGTCAACGCGACGCGCCATGCCGTCGACGGCATCACGCGTATCGTCGACCGCGTCTCCGGCAAGGAGCTCTTCCAGGGGCCCTACCGCGTGCCCGCCAATGCCTCCGCCCGAATCGGCACGGTCTCCTTCTCCGGCCAGGGCCTGCTCGACATCACCTGGACCTGCGACGGCGCCCCCGGCCGCAACCACTTCCTCTACGGCGCCCCCCCGTTCAACTGGCCCACGGTCAAGTCGCTCCTACACTGGGACAACGGGCGTCCCGCCCGTTGACGGTGCCGCGGCCTTCCGCGAGTTCCCCGTCACCCTCGTCGCGTCGGTAGAAGATTCTTGTAAGTACCATTGAAAAGGGGATCGAATCTGGACGCTATGCGTCCGGTACGATGATCCCCAGTGAACATGCATTGATGGCACGCTACAAGGTCGCGCGCGGAACCGTGCGCGCCGCCGTCAACCGTCTTGTCACGAAAGGACTGGTCGTCGTGCGCGGGAAGAGTGGCACGTACGTCGTGGAGAAGAAGCGCATCACGTTCGCCGCCATTCTCCTGCATACGGACCAGCCGTTCCATGCCGCGGTCTGCAGCGGACTCGCCAACTGCGCGGAGAAGACCCTGCCCGCATCTCCGAAGAAACCCGAACATGGGACGCGCGCATTCAAGTCCACCAAAGGGCAAAGACTGAAAGTCGGTGGGGTTGACTTGTGAAGATGAAGAAGCCGGGTCTGAAGGCCCGTGCCTGAAAACCTCCTTGCCGAGGGTTCTGATGGTTTGATAAGATATTGCCATGGGCGCCGTGTCGGGATTCACGGTATGACCACAAGACAAGAGGCAAACATGGCGAATTCGGTTTTCTGCAGGCGGATGGTTCTGGCGGTCGCGGTCGCGGCCGTGCTGGGTGCGGGGGCGGACGCGGTCGTGCGGACCGTGTCGTCGAAGGACGGCGTGGAGCCGGGCGACTACGTGCCGGCAATGCTGTCCAACGGACGACTCAACGTGTTCATGGACTACCGTCTCGGCATCGCGCCAAACACCAAGGCGCTCGGGAAGAAGAAGCTTGAATCCGGCATCTTCTGGGAGGGCCGTCGGCTGGGGGACAATTCCGGCACGGCGAGCCGTTTCGGCTACAAGCTTCTGCCGCAGGGGGCGTTCCGCACGCGGCTGATCGTGGACGGCGTGGAGCAGTTCGCGCCGAGGAGCTGGGCGCAGTCCCTGGATCTCCATCGGGCGGTGACGACGACCGAGGGGACGTACGCGGGCGGCGTGACGCTCGTGGGCGAGGCGTTCGTCGCGAAGACGCGCAACGTCGTCGCGGTCCGCCAGACGGTCGCGAACACGGCGGCCGAGCCGCGCAAGGTGACGGTGGGGCTCGCCTATACGGCGCCGAAGGACGAGCGCATCCAGGGTGCGTGGCAGGTCAGACCGGGCGTGGCGACGTGGCTGATGACGTGCTTTGGGCGCTTCGTCACGAAGGAGACGATCGAGGTGAGGTGCCTGGACGCCGCCGTCCCCGAGACGAAGGTCGTCGGCGACGCGGGCGTCGTGCAGCACACGGTGACGCTCGCGCCGGGCGAGAAGAAGATCGCGGAGTGGTTTGTGACGTTCGACGACGACCTCGCGTCCAAGCTGCCGAAGGTTTCGCCCGCCCCGGCGCCGAAGACGCCGCTCTCGACCTATGCCGCGCTGCGCGACGAGCACGTCGCGGACTGGGGGAGATTCGTCGCGGAGAGCGAGATCCGCGTGCCGGACGCCCGCATCCAGGAGCTCTTCGAGATGGCGCGCTACCATCTGCGGTGCGTGTCCACGGAGTGGTCGATTCCCGTGGGCGTGATCCAGAGTCACTGGCAGGGCAAGATCTTCGCGTTCGACGAGATGTACGGCGCGCAGGGCCTTCTCGCGGCGGGGCACTTCGCGGCGGCGAAGGTCGCGCCCGACTTCCGGTTCGCGACGCTGAAGAACGCCTGTACCCGCTGCAACAAGCACGCGCACGATCCGTTCAACAAGTTCGGCGCGCGCTGGGTCTGGGAGGCCGCGGAGGGCAACGATGTCGAATGCTCGCCGCTCGGCTACTGGATGGACCACATCTTCCAGCAGGCCGCCGTGGCGCAGACGGTCTGGACCTACTACCGCTACACGGGCGACCGCGACTATCTTGCGAAGAAGGGCTACGACGTCATCCGCGAGTGCGCGCTCTTCTTCCGCCGTCTGCAGGTGGTGGACCTGCCCGACGGCACGTCGTTCGTGGGGAAGTGCACGGACCTCGAACGCATGGGACCCGGAAAGGACCATGCGTTCATGACGACATGCGGCGTGATCACCACGCTGCGCGCGGCGGCGGACGCCGCGGATCTGGTCGGGAAGGACGCGGAACTCGCGAAGGACTTCCGCGCGTGCGCCGACCGTCTCGTGGCAAGTCTTCCCGAACACGATGGACGCTACGTCGCCTATCCGGGCTGCACGGAGGAGTCGATGGGTACGCTCGCGGGTTTCTATCCGTTCCGTACTTTCGACCGTTCGAACGCGAAGCAGGTGGCGGCGGTGGCGCACTTCCTGAAGAACGGACAGACCTTCGGCAACATGTACGACACGGGCAAGCGGATCTGTCCGTGGTACGCGGCGACGATGGCGATGGCGTCCCTGCGGGCGGGCAACGCGGAGTACCCGCCGGTCCGCTGGCTGCAGGAGGCGGCGCGCAGCGGTGGATGCTGGGGCGAGTACTGGGAGATCAACGAACCGGGCGTCTCGGAGTTCCGTCCGTGGTTCATGACGGCGGCGGGCAACGTCCTCTACGCGGTCTGCCAGCTGCTGGTCGCGGACATGGAGGGGGGCATCCAGCTGGCGGCCGGCGTGCCGTCCGACTGGACCGACTACTCCTTCCGGTTGCCCGCGCCCGGCGTTTACGCCGTGTCGTTGGAGGTGAAGGGCGGCAAGGTCGTCCGCTTCGCGGCGACGCCGCGTGCGGACGGTCTGGCGAAGCCCGTGTTCAGTTTCAAGGGACAAGTGATGAGTGTTGAGTTATGAAGCATTTGATGACTGCATTGGCGATGGGTGTTCTGGCCGTTGGCGCGGCGGAGCCGATCGGGTTCAGAGAGCAGTGCGCGAAACAGCTGTGGGTGACGTACCGCAGCTTCAACAAGGAGCTGGAACGGACGGGGCAGTTCGGCGCGATGGGCATCACGAACCGCTGCTTCTTCGCCGCCAACACAATCAATTCGGGGGGGGCGCCGTACTGCGAGTATCCGCTGATCTGGAAGGACTTCGGAAAGTACGACTGGTCGGCGCTCGATGCACAGGCGGGGGATCTCGTGAAGGCGAGTCCGAACGCGCGGTTCATGGTGATGATCGACCTCAACACGCCGTACTGGGCCACGCACCGATTCTGGCTCGACTCCTTCACGGACATTACGCACGCGGCGTGCGATCCCGACTGGCGGAAGAGGACGGAGAAGTGGATGCTCGACTTCATCGCCTACGCCGAGAAGAAGTGGGGCGACCGCATCGGCGCCTACATCCTCTCGGGCGGCGGCACGAGCGAGTGGTATGAGTACGACCGCGGACGCACGAGCGGGAAGAAGGACGCGGCGTGGGTGAAGTGGTGCAGGGCGAAGAAACTCGACTACGGTCCGACCGTGCCGCCGCGTCCGTCGCTTGCGAAGGCGTCGTTCGAGAATCTCGTGTACGACCCGGCGACGGAACCCGAGAAGATCGAATACTGGAAGTTCCACAATTCGCTCTCCGCGGACGCGCTGCTCGGCTTCGCGCGGGCGGCGCGGAAGGCGGTTCCGAAGACGAAGGAGATCGGCGCGTTCTTCGGCTACTTCCTCGTGAGCGACGCCAAGCACACGAGTTTCGCCCATCTCGACTACCAGCGTGTCTACGCCTCGCCGGACATCGACTTCTTCATCGCCCCCGGCAACTACTCCGACCGCGGAATCGGCGGAGGATCCGGTAGCCAGCTCGTGCACGGCACGGCGCTCCGGTACGGCAAGCGCTTCCTGCACGAGATCGACTTCTGGCCGCATGGCCAGCAGGGATTCGGGCACGGCAAGTGGAAGACGCTTGCGGACGACCTCGCGGGCAACACGCGCGAGGCGGCGTTCGCGATGGCGAACAACGCGAACTACTGGTGGTTCGACATGTGGGGCAGCTTCTACAGGGATCCGGCGCTGCGCGAACGCATCGCGGCGCTCAGGAAGGTGCAGGATTCCCTGAAGCCCGCGCCGTCCGCGGCCGAGATCCTGCTCGTGGTTGATCCCGAGTCGATCTACTACGTGAACGAGCGCAGTCCGCTGGAACGCGCGTTCGGCCAGCATCTCCGCAACAATCTCTCGAAGGTCGGCGCGCCGCACGACGTCTACTCGTTCGAAGACCTCGCGGTCATCGACCTCGACCGCTACAAACTCGTCTGCCTCAACTCCGCGCTGTTCATCACGCCGGAGCGCGCGAAGCTTCTGCGCGAGCGCGTGTGCCGGAACGGCCGCACCGTGCTCTGGACCTACGCGCCGGGCGTGACGGACGGCAGGACGCTGGATGCCGACCGCGTCGCGGCCTGGGCGGGCGTGTCGTTCAAGACGCCCGGCGTGAGCACGACGGCGCGGGACGGGTGGAGCAGCGTGTATGCCTACGACTACAAGCTCTACACGCCCGAGACGCTCGCGAAGATCGCGGAGAAGGCGGGTGTCCATCGCTACGTCTCCGCCTGCACGCCGGTCTTCGCGAACGAGCGTTTCGTGGCGGTCCACACGGCCCAGGGCGGCGAGATGACGGTTCGCTTGCCGAAGAAGGCCGCGTGTGTGACGGATCTTCTCACGGGCCAGACGCTCGCGACGGACGCCGACGCCTTCACCTGTACCTTCGCCACGCCCGACACGAAGCTCTTCGGGGTTGAATAAGGTAGGAGATGAATGTGATGAAGAGAATCGGTTTGTCTTCTCTGTTTGTACTGCTCGCTGTGGGTGTTCAGTCCGTCGTCGCCGATACGGCACCGACGGCGGTGTCGCCGCAGATGGGCGTGCTGACGCCGGTCGTGCGAGAGACGCCGCGGATCAACGGGGCGCGCATCTTCGGCGTGCGGCCGGGGCATCCCGTGCTGTGGCGCATTCCGGTGTCGGGGACGCGTCCGATGTCGGTCGAGGTGCGTGGACTGCCGGACGGCGTTGTCTACGACGCGAAGACCTGTTCGCTCGCGGGGTCGACGACCGTGCGCGGCGACCACGACTTCCTCGTGACGGCGAAGAACGCCAAGGGCGTCGCGACGCGCCGGATGACGCTGCGCGTCGGCGACGTGCTCTGCCTGACGCCGCCGATGGGCTGGAACAGCTGGAACTGCTGGGGACAGGAGGTCTCCGACGCTCGGGTGCGCAAGGCGGCGGACGTGATGGTCGCGACGGGACTCGCTGACCACGGATGGAACTACATTGTCGTCGATGACTGCTGGCGGACGCGTCCGACCGAGCAGGAGGCGGGCTTCAAGCGTCCGGGCTGGATCGGCGAGAAGAAGCACATGTATGGTCCCGCGCGCCTCGCCGACGGCACACCGGCGTCGAACGCGCTCTTCCCGGACATGAAGGGGATGGCCGACCACATCCATGGCCTTGGTCTGCGCGCGGGGCTCTACTCCGTTCCGAGCGAGGTCGCCTGCTGCTACACCTTCGGGTCCTGGAAACACGAGCAGAAGGACGCCGAGACCTGGGCGAAGTGGGGCTACGACCTCGTCAAGTACGACTGGTGCTATGGTGACCGGCAGTATGCGGGGACGGCGAAGACGAAGCGTGACTGGCAGTTCCAGGCGTACAAAAAGATGGGCGACTTCCTCGCGCGCCAGCCGCGCGACATCGTCTACAACATCTGCAACTACGGCATCTGCGACGTGACGGAATGGGCGCGCGCCGCGGGCGGACACTACTGGCGCACGAACGACGACGTCAAGGACAGCTGGAAGCTGCTGATTGCGTCGGTCGACGGGAACCTGAAGGTCGCCTACGCGGCGGGTCCGGGCGGGTGGAACGATCCCGACATGCTGGTGATCGGTCCGATGCGTTTGAACGGGTTCACGAAGAGCCGGCTCACGCCGAACGAACAGTACACGCACATGTCGCTCTGGGCGATCCAGGCGGCGCCGCTCTTCATCGGCTGCGACATGGAACGCCTGGCGCAGGATCCGCTCGCGTGGTCGTTCCTGACGAACGACGAGGTGATCGACATCGACCAGGACGAGCTCGGCAAGGTCGGGAAACCGGTTGTCCACACCGCCGAGTACGACGTCTGGGCGCGTCCGCTCGCCGATGGTTCGTGGGCGGTGGCGCTCTTCAACCGCGCCGGGGAACCGCGTCGAATCACGGCGACGTTCAAGGACTTCGGCGCCACGGGGAGCCTGATGGTGCGCGACGTGTGGGCGCAACAGGACATCGGGACTTATGATGGTAGTTTCACCGCCGAGGTGTTCGGGCACGCGACGCGTCTCTTCCGCCTGCGGACGGGGAGGACGACGGGGACCGAATCTTGTCATCGGTGTAATTGACAATGGTAAGAAGGGGAGGTCGTAGATGCCCATGCAAGACGAAGCAAGAAAGAAAGTGGCGGTGTTCATCGACGCGGACAACGTGAGTTCCGCCGCGGCGAAGAATGTCTTTGCCGCGGTCTGCAGACTGGGGGAGCCCATCGTCCGGAGGGCGTATGGCACGCCGCAGTGTTTCCTGGCGGAGGATGGCTGGCAGAAGGCGCAGCGGGAGTTTGGCGTGCTTTCGCGTCCGCAGGTCAGCAACTTGAAGGGGAAGAACGCGGCGGACATCGCGCTGGTGATCGACGCGATGGAGTGCCTCTACCGGCAGCCGGTGGACGCGATCTGCATCGTGTCGAACGACAGCGACTACACGGCGCTGGCGACCAAGATCCGCGAGGAGGGTAAACTCGTATACGGTCTCGGGAAGGCTCAGACGCCCATCAGCTTCCGGTCGGCCTGCACGCAGTACATCGTTCTGCCGAAGACGGCGAAGGTGAAGAAGAGCGGGGATTCCCTGCCGAAGGACCTTCCGTGTCCGCGCTGCGGCGGCGTGCTGCAGCAGGGATGGACGAGGTCCCGCAAGGTGTGCAAGTCGTGCCTGTCCTGTGGCGGGATGTCGGCGAAACTGCAGCTGCTGCGGACGTCGTTCGACGAGGCGAGCTGCACGGCGATCCTGGCATGTGCGCAGAAGCATGAACAGCCGGGGTGTGTCTGTCCCGACTGTGGAAGTGTCATGAGCCTGGTGAAGGTCGCCAAGGGGAAGAAGTCGGTGGAGATCGACGTGTGCCCGAAGTGTCGGACGGTGTGGTACGACAAGGACGAGTTCATGGCGCTTGTGCCGACGGACGGACTGCTGAGCGCGACCGTCTCGGCCGGGAAGTCCTATCGCCGCGAAGTCGTCGCGCAGCTGACGGCCGATCTGCGGTCCCGCCGCATCGCCCCGAAGAACGTGGGCGTGCTGCGGTCGATTCTGAAGGGAACGTACCATGCTCCTGTGCCCGACATCAAGGCAATCGTCGAATCGCTTCGGTGCCAGAAGGTCATCACTCTGGGCAAGGACGGAGAGCTCGCGGTTCTGGATGCAGCGCGTCCGCCCATTGCCAGGACGGGGACGAATGCTGTATAATACGCAAATCAACAAGGAGACGACAGAGATGAAAAAGATTTTGATGGCGCTGGTGGTGGCCGCGGCGTTCGCGGGGACCGCCGAGGACGTGGTGAAGGTGGGCATCATCGGGTGCGACACGTCGCATACGATCGCGTTCACGGAGATGATGAACAAGAAGTGCGACGAGGACTGTCGCGGATACAAGGTGACGGTGGCGCACAAGTGGGGGTCGCCGGACATCTTCAGCTCGACGAACCGCTATCCGAAGTACATTGCGCAGCTCGAGGAGATGGGGGTGCGGATGGTGCCGACGATCGCCGACCTGCTGCAGGAGGCGGACGTGGTGCTGCTCGAGACGTGCGACGGGCGTCCGCACCTCGCGCAGGCGATCGAGGTGTTCAAAAGCGGGAAGCCGGTCTTCATCGACAAGCCCGTGACGGCGTCCCTCGCCGACGCGGTGAAGCTCGTCGACACGGCGAAGAAGATGAACGCGAAGTGGTTCTGCTCGTCGTCCCTGCGCTACGTCAAGAACGCGCAGAAGGCGAACAAGGGGGAGCTGGGCCCGATCCGCGGCGCGAACTGCTGGACGCCCGAGCAGTTCGAACCGACGCAGAGCGAGTTCTTCTGGTATGCGATCCACGGCGCGGAGCCGCTCTACACGATCATGGGCACGGGGTGCAAGGAGGTGCGCTGCACGGGCACGCCGACCGAGGACGTGATGGTGGGCACGTGGAAGGACGGCCGTCTGGGCGTGATGCGCGCGCTCAACTACAAGCGCAAGGGCGCGGGGTACGGCGGCACGATCTTCACCGAGTACTACGGCGTGGTCGACATGGGCACGTACGAGGGCTACAAGCCGCTGCTCCTTGAGATCCTGAAGTTCTTCAAGACGGGTGTAGTGCCGGTGCCGCCGGAGGAGACGCTCGAGATTTATGCCTTCCTCGAGGCGGCGACGCAGTCCAAGCAGAAGGGCGGCGTTGCGGTGTCGATCGAGGAGGTGCTCGCGAAGGCGCGCGCCGAAGCGGGGCTGTGAACCTTTTGCCGGGGCGTGCGTTTAATTGAATATGATGAAAAGGAGATTTCAGGCGGGGTTCACACTCCTGGAGCTTGTGATGGTGATCGCGATTCTCGCGATCATCTCCACGCTCGCCGTCTCGAAGATCGGCAACGTGCGGGAGAAGGCGGCGCGCAGCGTCTCCATCGCGAACCAGCAGGCCATTGGCCGCGCGGTGGAGACGTATCTCGCGGTCAACGGGACGGAGCGGGCGAACAAACTCAACCGCCTGGACGGACTGATGGACTACAAGGGACGGAACGCGTCCGACATGGGTTCGGCGGGTTTCGAGTTCACGCTGGCGGCGGACGACATCCTCTACTGCGGCCCGGACGCGGACCGTCTGCCTGTGGACGGGTCGATGACAGCGGAGGACAACCAGGGTCTCACGCCGGGTCTGCGGAACGTGCTCGTGCCGTATGCGCTTTCGGCCGCGGAGAAGTCCGCGCTGCGCGACCTCGGCCTCGGGCTTGTGATGCGCCACTACACAGACGCGACGCGTTCGCCGCGCGCGGAGTATCCGGACGGGGGCGAGGACGGCGTGCTGCCGCCGGACGGACTCGTCGGGAAGGACCCCGACGAATCGGCCTGCATGGCGACGCCCCTCACGAACGAGACGTTCCGGCTCGTGGCGGCGATCACGCCGAAGACGGAGATGGGGCGCGACATCTACAGGGACTTCGGGTACGAGATCTTCAACACGCGGACGTCCGACACGCTGACGGACCAGCAGGCGCAGGACGAGGTGAAGAACGCGGGAGGTCCGCTCGTCGCCTTCGGTCTCGGGCGGTACGCGTCCATCGTCGGCTCGCTCAACGGCGGCCTCGAGTCGCTGCCGACGTGCGCCTATCCGTCGAGCCGGTTCTATCGGCGCTACGTGCTGCTGTTCCGTCTGCGCACGGTCGGTACCCACTGCGTGGCCGACTTCGCGGGCGTGCTTGACCCCTGTGGCCAGACCATCCGCGCCGCGCGCGCGGCGATTAAGTGACGAGGAGAGGCGACATGAAGCTCAAGTCTGGTTTTACGCTCATCGAGCTCGTGCTGGTGGTGGCGATCGTCGCGATTATCTCGGTGATCGCGATCGGCAAGTTCACGGACTTCCGCAAGAGCGCGGCGCGCAAGGTGAACGTGGCGAACATCAAGAACATCACGCGCACGATCAACACGGAGATCGCGCAGAAGGACGGCGAGAAGGCACTGGGCATGTTCGCGTACGCGGAGTCGCTGGTCGACTGCGCCGAGGGTGGTGGCGACGCGACGGGCACGGCGGGCTCGTATCTGGTGAGGGAGAGCTGGTACGACGGCGCGGGCGGCGTGGTGCCGGGCATCTACTGCGGCATCAAGCGCACGGGCGCGGTCGTCAACGCGAACGGGGTGGGGACGGGCGCGGTCGCGGCGATCGCGGACGCGCACCAGGACAACGTGGGGCTCGAGTCGCTGGCGTCCGCCACGACCGCGAGGGGCAAGACGACGCCCGCGAAGCTCTGCCTGTACTACCTGTCCGACGCCGACGTCTCGGCGCTCAAGGACGCGGGGGTGAGCGTCGTCTCGCGCCACAACTACTCGAACCAGCAGGCCACGCAGATCGCGAACTGGTCCACGAGCAAGTACTACACGGAGATGGGGCTGCACGCCGTGGGCGGGGGTCCGGGCATGCGCGCGGACCTCAGCGCGTTTTATCCAGTGGTGCTCACGAACGGTTCGGCCGTCGCGGTGCTGAATCCCGCGGCCTGCGAGTCCATCTACCGCGACCTCGGGCTCGACTACAAGACGACGTACAATGTGGACGGTCTCGACGCGAACAATCCGAAGACCTACTTCGACAAGGGCATCTGTTGCAAGCTGTACGTCTTCGGGCTCGGCCGCGACTGCGAGGCGACGACGAAGATGTTCGAGAACGCGCCGCGCTGCCCGACGCTCGACAAGACTCACTACCGTAACTACCTGCTCATTTTCAAGCAGAACGTCGGGCAGGGCAACAGCGGCAGCGGCGTGTCGTTCGTGGGCGTGATCGACCCGGAGGGCAACACGGCCAAGCAGGCCCAGTACAACGCCGACTGGTCGTCGTGAGGGCGTGAGGGGGCGTTTATGTGCCCCACGGGCGCGGAGAATGTGGTATAATCTGCGCCATGCAAACGGTTACGAATCAGATCAAGGAGTCGATGGCGGGTTCGTCGTGGATCCGCAAGATGTTCGAAAAGGGCATCGAACTCAAGAAACAGCATGGCGCGGACGCGGTCTGCGACTTCTCGCTGGGCAATCCGGACGTTCCGCCGCCCGCGAAGACGAAGGTGGTTCTGGAGGCGCTCGCCGAACAGGCAATCCAGCCGCTCGGGCTCGGGTACTGTCCGAACGCGGGCATCCCCGCGGTGCGCGAGGCGATGGCGGGCTACATCGCCGCGCAGCAGGCGACGCCGGTCGGGGCGGGCCAGATCGTGATGACGGTCGGCGCGGCGGGCGCGCTCGTGAGTTTCTTCCGCGCGGTGGTCGAACCGGGCGACGAGATCATCTGTCCGGCGCCCTACTTCGTCGAGTACGGCAGCTACTGCGGGCACTTCGGCGGCGTCTTGAAGGCGATCGCCTCGAAGCCGGACGAGGGGTTCCGTCCCGACTTCGACGCGATGGAGGCCGCGGTGACGCCGAAGACGCGCGCGTTCCTCGTGAACTCGCCGAACAACCCGACGGGCTGCATCTACGCGTTGGAGGACATGAAGCGCCTCGCGGACATCGTCAATAGGGTCAACGCGCAGCGCCAGGCCGAGTTCGGCGACGCGGCGCGTCCGCTCTACCTGTTGAGCGACGAGCCCTACCGCGCGTTCGCGTTCGACGGCGCGGTCGTGCCGCCGGTGATGCCGCTCACGCCGTACGCGGTCGTGCTGGGGTCCTTCTCGAAGACGCTCTCCCTCGCGGGCGAGCGCGTCGGCTACGTGGCGATCCACCCCGACATGCCGGACGGCGTCTCGCTCGTGAACGCGGTCACGCTCACGAACCGCACGCTCGGCTTCGTGAACGCGCCGGTTCTCGGCCAGCGCCTCGCGGCGCAGCTTCTGGACCAGACCGTCGACCTCGAGATCTACGACCGCCGCCGCAGGCTGATGGCGCAGGTGTTGCGCGACGCGGGCGTCGAGTTCGTGCTGCCGAAGGGGGCCTTCTACTTCTTCCCGAAGGCGCCGGGCGGCGACGACCTCAAGTTCGTGGACGCGCTGCAGGACGAGCTCATCCTCGCCGTGCCCGGGCGCGGCTTCGGCATGGCCGGCCACATCCGCCTCTGCTGCAGCGTCGACGAGAAGATCATCGCGCGCAGCGCCGAGGGCTTCAAGCGGGCGGTCAAGAAGTTCAAAGTCTGATGTTTGACGTTTGATGTTTGAGGGGGTGCGGGTGAAGATCGTTCCTGTTGTCCTGCTCGCTGCGTTGGCGGCGGGAGCCGAGACGGCGAAGGCGCCGATGGAGTGGGCGAGCGTGCAGACGAACGCGATCGCGCGCTGGAAGGCCGAGAACAAGGCGCCGGAGGGCGTCGTCGTGGATGCGGCGACGCGGACGGTGCGCGTGCTCGTGGAGGCAACGGGAGTCGAGACGAACGAGGTCGTCGAGTTCTTCGCGATTGGTCCGCTGTCGGACCGCGCGTACGAATCGCTGTTCGTGACGATCGCGTCGCCGGCGGCGATCGCGAGCGCCTTCGACGCGATCGGCGTTCCGCGCGGCGTGGCGGCTGACCCCTTTGCGGCGCGGCTGTGGCCGCAGGGCGAGCGCGTCTCGCTCGCGGTGTGTCCGATCGGCGCGGACGGGACGGTGCGCCGCTTCCCCGGAAATCTCCTGAAGGACGCGCGTGCGGCCGAGGAGGGCGACGCGTGCGCGCGTCCGGTCCTGTGGACTGGCGGTACGCGCGAGGCGTCGGGTACGCCGGTCGCGGCGACGAACATCCCGTGCGCGGTGTTCGCGCTCTACAACCACGCGCCGTCGCTGCTGCAGCTGGACGGCATGTTCGACCAGACGAGCTCGTACGGGCGCTTCGTCGCGGCGGGGGCGCGTCGCGGCGACCTCTTCGAGGTGGCGGCGACGTGGGACGGCGTGAAGCGGGTGAAGGACGTCGTGCTGACGCTCACGGCGGACAACGCCGCGGAGAGGATCGCGGAGCTGAAGGCGAACGCGAAGGGCGGCGAGGCCTATGTGCGTCTCGCGTTCGACGCGTCCGTGACCGTGGAGAAGGCCGCGGCGTACGCGCAGGCGTTCGCTCTGCTGGACGGGGCGGGCGTGAAGATGAACGGCTGCGCGGAGGGGCAGTTCTACTTCCGGGCGTTCCTGCCGGACGTGTCGTGGCGGGAGCGTCCGCGGCGGATCTTCCAGCCGTTCGAGGTGCATGTGGCGGCGGATGGGGCGCGCACGTTCGTCTTCTGCGAGGAGGACTGGAGCGGCGAGGGGGAGGATCCGGTGCTGAAGCCGAAGTCGACGCCGTTCAAGGAATGGAGCGAGATTCCGGGGCTCATTGCGAAGACGGGCGAGCAGGGGGCGAAGGTGAACGTGTTGTTCGTGTTCGCGCCGAAGGGGATGTCCGTGACGGAGCTGACGCCGGTGGTGAAGGCCGTGGGGGCGCGCGTGGGAACCTACTACGTGTTCGGAGAGTAGCATGGGGACGTGGAGGGGCCGCCTGCGCGCGTGGGCGTGC
>R26__coassemble_597_pt1 | contig 21596 bp, 16 predicted proteins | sample R26__metabat2_high_PE_030 | metagenome-assembled genome bin R26
CAACGTCAACGGCCTTTGCGGCGTCGCGCCATATCTCGGCGCGCGTCCGGGCCGCGCCGAAGAGTCCGTCGGTCTCGCCTTTCGCGGCCTCGGCGTAGAGTCGCACGGTTTCGGCCAGAACGGGCGCGCCCTTGGGATCGTCCAGGAGCCGCATGACCGACTCGGCGATCTCGCTTCTCTGGTCGAGCATGTCGCCCTGGCTCAGATACGCCTCGAGCGTTCCCCACTTCTTGCCCGCGTCGCGGTTCTCGCGGAACTCGATGTAGTCCGCGAACGCGCGGCTCACGTCCTGGCCGATGGCATATTCAGGACGCGACTCGATGGCGGCGACGTGCGGCGCGATCGCGGCGGCCGCGTCCTTCTGGCGGTCGATTCCGAGCGCGGCGGTGTCCTCGACGAGCTTCTTAACGACGTCGCGCCCGCGCTCGCCCTGCCCGCATGCGATGGCCAGAAGGGCGCGCCTGGCCCTCATGCGCAGCGCTTCGGTGAAGGTGCCGTCGGAATTGAGCAGGCTGGTGTCGCCCGTCGCGCGCACGAATTCGCGGAAGAACTCGTCGCTCGCTCCGGCGGCCATGTTCGCGGAGCCGTCCATGTTCGGCCTGTAGAGCTTCGCAAGGTCGAGCGATCGCACGAGGTCGGCGTCGGCGCGGGCCTGCTCCTCCTCGTTCATCTGCTGGATCGCGTTGGTGTTCGAGAGGTCGGCCAGCTCCTTCAGCGTGGCGCCGCCGAGGTCGTCCACCACGCGAATAAGGACGGGATTGTCGGCGTCCGCGACGGTGTTCTCGACTCCGTTCTGCTCCGCCCATTCCTTCATGCGGTTGCGGTACTTGTCGTAGAGGTGGCGCTTGGCCATCTCTTCCAGGACCATCGTGCGCCCGTTTCCGCTCACGACGACAAGCTGCGGCTTTCCGTCAGGCCCCGGACGCCGTGCCACGACCATCGCGCCGGAGTCTGTCTTCGGATCCGCCAGCAGGTAGCCCGGCTCGAAGTTGGCGATGTGATCCTCGCGCGTCTGCTCCTCGCCCTTGTTGCCCTTGCGGTCGCGCTGCTGGAGCTCCATCGGGTAGCCGGCCATGTTGGAGTGCATCAGCGACGCGAGCGGGACGATCTCGTAGTGTCCCTTGACCTTCTTTCCGCCGGTCGGCGTAAGGGCCTCGAACGAGACGACGCGTGGAGTTGGAGCTGGCGTGGGTGTCTGAGCCGGTGCTGGCGTCGGCGCTGGTGCGGGTTCCGGAGTCGGTGCCGGTGTCGGCGCGGGCGCCGGTTCTGGCGACGGCGCGCCGGTCTGCGGCGCTTCGGAGCCGGTGCCAGACTCGGCCTTGGGCGCGGCAGGTTCGGCGAAAGCGAGGTCGCGGATGTGCTGGTACTTGCCCGCGAGGAACGCGTCGTAAAGCGCTTCTTCGGCGTTCGTCGCCAGTCGTTCCGTCGCCGCGCGATTGTCGCGCAAATGGCGGAGCCTCCCGATGAGGCCGAACAGCTTGCGGAAGGCAGAAGGCTCGTCCGTGATTGCGCCGGCCATTCGCTTTGCGAGATAGGTGCGGAATCCGTCGGCGGCGCTCTCCTCGTTCAGCTGCTCGCGCGGGTTCTCCGGATTGCCGTATGTGTTCGTGAGCCATTTCAGGTCGGCTTCGTCGAAGAAGCCCGTCTCCTGGCAGAAGCGGAGGAAGCCGTGCATGGCCTCGTGGAACGCCGCGCCCGGATCGACCGAAGGGTCGATCCTGATGGTTCCGAACACCGCCTCGGCGTCGCCGGACGAGACGTGTAGCGACGGATCGGCGGGATTCGTCACCTGGAACTCGCCCTCGTCCGCGAGCTTATAGCGCTTCACTACACGGCGCCGTGCGGCGTCGTCCATCCCGATCCAGTCGTCGGCTGTGACATTTCCACCAAGGCGTGCGACCTCACGCGCCACCTGTCGCGCAAGTTCCGGGTCGCTGCCGGCCTCGCCGTAGAACTTCTGCGAGAGATCGACCGTCTCGACCGCGAGCGTGCCCGTTCCGCCGCCCGGCATCGGAAGGTCGATGAACACGCGTCCGCCCTCCGTGCGCACCTTGCCGCCGAACGCGGAGGCAAGCGCGGCATGCGCCTCGACGCGTCCGCGCGTAGAGCGCGTGTAGATCGCCCTCAGCGCTTCGGATGCGGAAGGGGAGTACATTCCCCTGCGCTCCGCGCCGAACGCCCGTGAGAGGCTGGCGGCGTCCTTTGGCCCGAATCCTGCCTTGACGAGCGCGGCCGCGCCGACGTCGGTGCCTTCCGGATTGCCGTCGGCATCCGTCTTTCCCGCTCCGACTGCGTTGCCCTGCGCCCAGACGTTTCGCACCGCCTCCAAGTCTCGTATCGTGCCCGGCACGTCTCTCGTCTTGCCGCGAATGATTTCGTACATGCGCTCCGTCCTGCGAATCCAGTCGCTCTCCAGCTCGTTGTACGTGCGCGCGGCGTCGTTTCGTTCCGCGAAGGTGTACGGGTCGAATTCCTCCTGCGCCATTCCCTCGTCCAGTCTGGCGTCCAGCGCATCCAGCTTCTCCGCCGCTCCATACGCCTTGCGCTCCGCCTCGAAGACTTCCTTCGCCTCGGCTACCTCCTCCGGCTTCAGTCCGAGCCGTCCAAGTCCTTTTTCGCCGCCCTCCGCCCAGGCGCGTCGCATCTCTGCGATCTGCGCGAGCATCGTGTTCGTGCGCAGGGCGTCGATCCTTTCGTTCCCGCTCACGGCCGTCCTCACGGCGAAGGCGTTCTCCACGGCCTCGCGAAGATTCTGCGAACGGTTTGCGCGGCCTTCCGCGCCGAACATCTTTCGCCATCCGCCGGACGCGTTGGCATGGCCCGCGAGGACGCCGTGCGCGGAGAACGCGAGCATGTCCGGGATCGACGAGACAAACGTCTCCGTGAACCGTTGGCCAGCGTCGCGCCAGGCGTCGCCGCCGAGGTTCAAGTCCTCGTTCACGGCGGCGATTCCCTGCTGCATGGCCATCATCAGCGCGCCGGACGCCGTGCGCTGCGACATGACCTTCACCGTGTCGAGATTCGTGATGCCGCTCATCACGCCTTTCATGAACGCGGTGCGAAGTGCGATTTCCTCCGACGCGCCGGTTGCCGACGCGCCGAGGAACTTCGGGCTTACGGCCTTCAGCATGTAGGCATAGAGTCCGCCCGCGAGCGCGTTCCTCGCGCAGTAGGCCGGATTGGTGATGTCGATCCCTGCGGCGGCGGCTTGCGCGTCCGCCTCGGACATGGCTTCGCTTGCGCAAGCAAGGTAGCCCATTCCCCTCAGGTGCATGGACGCGATGAACGGCACGGCGGACGCAAGGCCGATCGTGAAGTTCGCGATCGCGCCGTGTTCGTCCGACAGCTGCGCAAACGGCGACGACCATCCCGCGTAGGCGCTCCAGAGCGCATGCTTGCGGTTGATCATCTCGTTGACCTTTTCGCCGTCCCAGCCCATGGCCATCGTGGCTATCTTGGCCACCTGCTCGCCCATTCCGGAAAGAAGCCCGTGCGCGCCGTTGTAGGCGCCGATCGCCGCGTCGCCGAGCCAGTTGAAGAAGCCGCCCTTGACGTGCTCGCGGGTCATGCCTCGAATCTGCGCCAGCGTCTCGATGTCGCGCGTGGGCAGCTTTCCCAGCCTTGCCGTCCAGTCGCGCGGCATTTCGGACGGGTTCTGCGAAAGCTCGCCCGCAAGCTCCTTCGCGTCGTCGCTCTGGAGCGACTTGATCATGTCGGGAAGATACAGAAGCGCGTTCTTGCGGCGAAGTTTCGCCTCGTATTCGCTGCGCCGCTTCAGCCGCTGCCATTCGCCGCCGCGCCAGTCGCGCACCTTCGCCTCGTATTCCGCGCGTTCCCTCTCCTCGAAGGTGTCCCACATGACGCTCCCCATCCTGTCGCTCGCATCGCGCACGTCCTTCGGAGCGGATTCGAATTCGTCCTTCGAGAGCAGGGGAACGCCGCGCACGGTCTCGCCGACGGCGGCCGCGATGTCGCCCGCCTTCTCGCCGACATGGGAGAGCATGCCACGCTTGCTTTCGACGAGTGCGTCCTTCTCCTTGTCGGACATGCGAAGCCACGCCTGAAGCTCTGGATCGGCCGCCGCGACCATGCCGCGCGAAAGCGTCTCCTTGACGCTCCGCAGGTAGTCCGCGCCGGTCTTGAAGCCAGTGCCGCCGTTCCAGAGCCGTCCGTCGTAGTCCTTCTCGCCGGTCATCAGCTCGACGATCTTCGATGCGGCGGCCGTCTTCTCCTCGTCGCTCCCGAATGATTCGTCTGGCATCTCGGCGATCGTCTGCGCCGTCAGCATCTCCTTTGCGAGCTGCTGCGCGGCGGCGCGGCTTTCCTCGTCGCCCACCTTCGCGGGGTCCGTCAGGAGCGCCTGGCGCGTCAGATATTTGTCCGTGGGATGCGGCACGACGCGCTTGGGGGCGTCGCCCTCCGCAAGCGGTGAGAGCCTGAACGGGATCGCCGTGTCTTCCGTGTTCATCGTCAGTCCTCCTCGCCCTCGGACGCGGCGCTTTCGCCGCGTGAATCTCCGGGCATCTTCGGCGCGAACGGCTTGCGCTTTGCCGACTTAATGGTTTCGCGCGTCTTCAGCTCCACAGCCTCGCGCTTTGCCGCCGCGCCTGTCACGGCGTCGTCGGCCTGTGCGAATCCCGCGCGGAGACTCAGCATGGCGTTCGCGCGTTCCAAAACAAGCTCCTGCGACGACTGCGCCCGCTTCGACGTCCTCAGCCGCGAACATGCGTCCTGGAACTCGGCCGCCGCGTCGAGCTTGCGCGGCTTGTCGAGCTTCGCGCCGGTCTGCGGGTCGGTGGATATCCATTCGCCGTCGTGCTGCGCAAGCTCCATGGCCCAGTCGAGCATCAGCAGCTGCTCGTCGCTGGTAATCGTGCGCGTCTTCGTCTCGTAGTGCGGCGCGCGGTTTATCCCTATGAAGTCCTTGATCCCGAACCAGCTGTTCGGGTCGTAAGGCACGAGCACCTGCGCCTCAAACTCCACGTCCTCGCCCTTGAACGGCTTCTTCGTGTCGGGATTCTTGACGTACTCGAATCGGCCCGTCTTGGGATTCACGGAGAGACGGTCGTTCAAGTCGTAGTCCCTGCCAGCGTAGAACTCGTTCTTCAGTATCTGGACGAGCGCCGCGCCTTTCTGCGGCATGCCCTCCTTCGTCCAGACGTCCCGGAACTCGTCGCGGAGCTTGCGGTACTGGTCGAGCGTGACGTGGCCTTTCTCGGCGGCTTCCGCGAGACGCGCGGAGAATCCGCCAGGATCGACGGCGGCGGCATCGAGCATGGCGGCGCGGAGCGTCGCGTAGTTCGCCTTGCGCTCCTCCTGAACGGCGGAAGCCTCGGCAAGCATCCCCTCGGCGGCATAGGCTGCGGCTTGGCGGTCGAATGATTTCTTCAGCTGCTTGTAATGTCTCTCCATGCGCGAGCCTTTCGGAGGCTTCCACTCCTCCTTGTCGCCGACATGATCGAGTATTCCGTCCCATGTCAGGCGCTTCGCTTCGGCGTCTGCCGCCTTGTCAAGCCGCTTCGCCTCCTGGAGCGCGACCGTCTCGAGACGCGATCCCTTCGGCATCTTCGCCGCGCGCGCGGACATTTCTGAACAGGCGGCTTCAAGGCCGTCGATGCCACCCTTGGCTATCGCGTTGGCGGAAAAGAGCGAGAGTTCGGCGACCTGCTCGCGTTCTTCGCGATCACGCAGGATCGCGAACGATTGGCGGGCCTTCTTCACCTCTCCGAGGAGCGCCTTGCGGTTCTCGCCGTCAACGGTGCGGCCGCCGGGCAGGTTGTCGGCGATCATGTCGGGAAGGGTGTCCTTCAGCCCGCCCCTGACGGCCTCCTCCACCTTGTCGAAGTCCTCCGGCGTCTGGCACTGGTCGAGCGAGTTGCCGACGAAATCGGCCGTGAGCTTCAGCGCGAGGGCTTCGCGGTTCGCCTTGCGCTTCTCCGGCGTGGCGAGCGAGAGACTGTCAACGCGCTCCTGCTGGGAGAAGATGTCCGGCAGGACCTCGGTGCGCCCGTTCTTCCACAGCGCGATCTGCGAGGCGAGGTTTCCCTTGGCGGAGTCCAGCTCCATGCGCCGGTACTCCGCAGCCTGGTGGTCGGCAAGGCGCGAAACGGTTGCGCGGCGGTAGTTGGCCAGCTTTTCCATCGTGCGCTCGCGCACGCGGTCGTTCGCGTCGATGGAGTCGCCGATCTTCCTGAAGGTGTCGCCGAATGCCCTGTCCCATTCGTCCACCACGGTCTTCGTGCCTTCCCCTGTGCGGAGGTAGAAGCCGCGCTTCTGGCCTTGCAGGTGCTTCCTGTCGGGCGTGTTCCAGTCGTCGATGTCGCGGTCGTCGCGGCCCATCTTCTCCATGCTGTCCAGCATGGCGTTCGCGTAGTCGTCAACCTTTCGGTCCTCCTCGCGCTGGACGACGGCGGCGCCGATCCTGACGAGCGTGTCGCCGATCCTCCCGAGCCCGTCGGCGATCGCGCCGTCTCCGGCGTGGGAGTTGCGGTTGTAGTAGTGCGGCGAGAACGTGCGCGCGACGGTGTGCCTGACCTGCCCGATGTCGGTGTTCGTGACGCCGTGCGCGGCGGACGTGCCGCCGAGGTTGCCGAGCCTTTCGCTCCTCTGGGTGATGTTGATGACGCCCATGACTACTTCCCCCAGACGCTGTACGCTCCCATCCCGAGGCTTGCGACGCCGCCGAGGATGCTGCCGACGGCTCCGCGCCGGCCGGACTTCCGTGCCGCCTTCGCCGCCGCCTTGCCGTAGGCGATCGTGTCGGCGGCCGCGGACTGGGCGTTCGCCATGGTGAGCGCGGCGGCGCTCCGCGCGTCCTGCCCGCTCGCCAGGTCGCTCTGCGCCTTGAAGACGAAGTTGTTTGCGCCCTTGAGCGAGTTGGCCGCGTTGCGCTGCTGGGTGCGCTTCTCCTCCTCGAACGTCCACTGGTTCATCTTGGCGTTGTCGAGGATCGTGCTGATGTCGGCCTGTCCCTCGGTTGCGGACGACCTGATGATCGCTCCGAACGTGTCCGTCGGGTTGGCGTCCACGGCGAATCCGTTTCCGGCGAACTGGGCGTACTGCTCGCCGATCTCCTGCGCGAGGATGCGCGACCGGCGCGCGGCCTCGCGTTCGCCCTTCATCTGTTCGATGTTCGCCCTCTCCTGGGCGATCTCGCCCTGCCGCAGCTCCTCGTCGGCGCGGAACTTCTGGTTCCCGGCCTCCATCATGTCCATCAGGCTCTGGCGCTCGTACTGTCGCGCCTCCGCCCGCTGCGCCTCCGCCGTGGCGTTAGCCTGGCGCATGATGTCGGCGGCCTGAAGCTGGCTCTGCCGTTTGATGTTCGCGGCCTGTTCCTTGCCCTGCTGGTTCGACGACCATGCGCCGTAGCCGGCAGAGAGTGCGGTGCCGATCAGGCCTATCGCGGCTCCTACCATGATTCCACCTCCTGTCTCGTAAGTTCCATGACGATGTAGTTCTCGCCGTTTCCGGCCGGGACGGTGAGGATGCGGCGCATCTTCAGCACCTTCTCCTGCCACCGGACGCTCCCCGTGTACGACTCGAGCGGCCACGTCAGGTAGCGGTCAGTCCACGGCGGGCATTGCGAGACGACCCAGGCGAAGACGGGCCGAGTGGCCTTGACGAACGCGATCTTGTGCCGGTTCGCGTTCTCGCACGACATGAAGCAGAACGCGCGCGTCCGGCTCATGTGAGACTCGTTCGGCATGACGAGGATCCCGAAGTAGCCGATGACGTCGCCGTTCGCGGCGCGGACGGTCCAGCACTGCTCGAAGTCGGAAAGGCACGTCGGCGGCGCGTTCTCGACCTCCCGCTCGTGGCGCTCGCCCTCGCGGTAGTTGTCCTCCACGTAGTCGATCTCCTTCTGCGTGGCGGGGGAGAGCCGGAATCCGCCCGGGAACTCTGGAGAAGCTGCCGTCACTGGCCGTCTCCTTTCCCTTCCTCGTTCTCGTACTCGATCTGGTACGTGTTGCTGATCGAAAGTATCGTGAGCGGCCAGGGCTCGGCGTGGCGCACGTGGATCCTGCCGTCGCGGTTGTTGGTGCCGGTCAGGAGCCGCTTGCAGTCCTTCTCCGCGAGCGTCACGGCCGATCCGCTGCGCGCGACTGGCAGGGTCACCTCGCGCCAGCCGGTCTCGATCGCGTACGGCTTGACGCTGAACGTGCTGGCGTCGATCACGCGGATCTCGGATTCCGTGGCGTTCTTGATCTCCATCTGCGCCGTGGCGCCTTTCTCCGGCTCCGGACGGACGCTGACGAACTCCGAGACGACCGGCCAGCCGATCGCGTAGGTGCCGTCTCCGAGCGCGACGCCCATCTCGCCCGTCCCTGTCGGCGCGGAAGAGGTCTCGATGTGCATGCCGTCAAGGATCACCTGCGCCGTGTCCACGTGCGCGTCGTTGTCGTTGCGGACCTTCCAGAGCTGGTACACGCCGGCCTTCTCGACGAGCAGCATCATCTCCGTCGTGCCGTCCACGATGCACTTGGGCGTGACGATCTCGCGCGCCTTCCAGCCGCCGCCCAGCTCCTGGACGCTCCACGCGGCGACCTCCTGCTCCTTCATGTAAACGAGCGTCCCCACGCGTCCGTCCATCAGGACGCACTCGACGATCGAGTCCGGATGCTGCTTGTACGCCATGGAGACGATCGGGTTCGCACGGAAGATGCTCTGCGCGATCACCGAGAGGTCTTGTGACTGGTAGCTGTCGGACGTGTAGTTGTAGTTGATCGTTCGCAGGCACGAGCCTCCGCGCTCGGCGAACAGCGTCTCGTCCGCGAGCTGAAGCGGCTGAAGCTCGCGATCCGATCCGATCATTGACTGGAGCTTGGCCGAAGCGGTCTTGTAGGTGAGCGCATTGCCGCTCACCGGAGAGACAAGCCACTCTCCGCCGTCGCCGAAGAGCATGAGGTCGCGGCCCATGACGAGGTGGTTGATGGCCGGAAACTCGGTTGCCGCAAGCGTGAGCTCGAGCGCGTCGTCCTCGCGTATCGAGTCGTGGGATGTGAAGTTGTAGAGGTCTGCCACGCGGCTCATCCAGATCGTCGACGGGCTGGATCGCGTGGACGCGAACACGAGGCGCTGCTCGTAGATGCCCACGCAGCCGGGGTAGGCGTCAGTCTCGCCGAAGTGCGGGTCGTACTGGTCGTTCGGCGGAGTCACCGTCATGTCTGGGTTGATGTAGTCGTCGGATACGTCCGCGGCGGAGGCCGCCGTGCCGAAGGTCGAGTTGGTGAACGTGATCCCGCGAATGACGCCCTGCCGCTGGGTTTGCGTGTTGATCCAGGACGAGTAGTATGTGTCGGTGAACGTGAACGCGACTCTCGTCACGTGGTCGATCTGCGCGTAGACGTCGGAGAAGTCGAACGTGAGGCGGCGCATGGTCGCGTTGAAAAGGTCGCTCTGGTCTCCCTCGCCTAGCAGCAGCCCGACGACCGTGTCGCCGTTCGGCGCGGTGAAGTACTCGATGTTTTTTCCCTGCCACTGGGCGGGCCAGTCGACGAATGACGTCGCGCCGACGCCGAACTTCTTTGAGGGCTGCGTGACCTTGTAGGACGTATGCCTCGTCCCTTCCGCGTCCACGTACGTCAGCGTGCAGCGGACGCGGCTGTAGGACGGTATAAGATAGCATACGTCGTTCTCGGCGTCGTACATGCGTCCGTCCAGCGATACGGACACGGCCTTGAACCTGATATCCTCGCCGGTCATCTCCACCACGATCCCATTTGATGCGTTCGACGTGGTGCTGACAAGCGCCACGTCGCCGCCAGTGGACGAGGACATCTCCTTCTGGCGACCGGACAGGATGCGCTTGATGACGGATCCCGCCGACCATCCCTTCGACTCCTCCCAGTCGTATACGTTCTGCAGCCTGGACGGATGCGCGACCGGCATGTAGAGCCTGTAGGTGTCTATGTATCCTTCGAGCGTCGTGATCGCCTTCTCCGTACCGACGGTTGCAATGAGCCCGTAGCCGGCCCCGTTGTCCTTATAGACGTTGTAGTAGTCCGGCTCCGTGTCGTTGCGCCCCCTTGACAGGCGGATCTTGACGCTCGCGCTGTTGGCCCACGGCATGTCGTAGTCGACCGCGACGGGATTCGACGGGCGCGACTCCTGACCGTCCTTGACGTATGTCGCCACGTAGCGCACGGTGCGCGTGGTGATGACGGACGTCGCGCTCGCGGAGTTCTCGGCGGATCCAGGCGTCGTGATCGTGCGTGTCGACGATCCTGTTGCCAGTCCGTCCGTGTACTCCGTAGTCACCTCCTTGGTGATCGACTGCGTGAACGACTTGACTCTGACTGTTGTCGTCTTCTTCCCGGTGTCGTAGTCCTTGCTGACGATCGTGCACGTGTAGCTGCACGCGTATGAGCAAGATCCGTCGCTTCCGTCCGCCTTGTTCCCGCTGAAGCCCGCGTTCGTGACGGTGCCAAGGGCCTTGCACGCGTTCTTGAACGCGGTGACGGCGGCCTTCTGCGTGTTGTCGAGCCAGGACGGCGGCGTGGTGAACTCCTCCGGCCATTCGTCCGTCTCCTTCTCGCCCTGACCCTCCATGACGCACGACGTGATCTCGGGCGGCCGGTGGTCGGTGTTGTCGAAGGCGATCTCGTCGAAAAAGGCGAACCCCTTCGAGCTGAATGTGATCTTCGCCGGAGGATAGTCGCGGTGCGCGATGAAAATGGTGTCGCCTGACTGGCGGATGCAAAGATCCGCGAGATCATCGTCCGCGTATGGTACTGCGATACGGTAGAGCGTACTGTTGTAGACGACTCCGTTCCATGCATAGTCCCCCTCGCCATCCAACTTGACGCCGTAGAATCCGTCCTCGTCCGGGCTGGTCTCGTTGAGCACGGACTCTGATGACTTGATCCCATCGAGTGTGTTCTCGATACCTGTTGCACATGTTTCTGACATGTACGTGTTCCGAGAGAACAGTCCCCTACTTACAGATTGCACGGTCGTGATTCTAAGGAAGAAATGGCATCCAGACGTCCTGAACCTTCCTCCCAGAACATTTAATGCCAATGTACCGTTCTCGAACACATAGCTCGAATCGTTGGCCGGCGCGTCGACGAAAAAGTCTCCTCCGTTAACGACCACTCCGTCTCCTTTGACGATGCAGTTCGCCATTGTCGATCCAAGCCTTCTGGATTTTGTCTCGAACGTCCCTCCGTTGATGCACAAAGTAGAAGTAGACGAGCCCTCCACAAGAGGGCCTTGACCAGCGACACTGCGCTTGAACATTCCTGAGTTGATCGTGATGCAGGACGATTCGTAAGTTCGAAGAAAGCTACCATAGCTCTCACCGATGCACTGCCACGTGATTCCTCCGTCAACTGTGATCGTTCCGTTCTTGCTCGAATCGAAAGCTCCCCAGTTTCCCGTAGACACGCACACGACCTTCGCTCCGAGACGCTGAGACGTGATGGACAGGTCCATGCACACTCCTGCATCAAAACTTTGTGAGGAAGCGTTGAACGTCATTGTGTAGCCATAGAGGTCGAGAATCACGTGAGTGCGCTGTCGCGTGCACGTGACCGTTTCCAGCTCAAACGTGACGGATGTGTCCGAGCTCGATCCACCGAACTTTGAGTATGTTTCATCGCCTTTTGTGAGGCGCCAACCCCACCCTCTAGAGTTGCCCTGTGTGATGAGCACCCACTCAATCGTCCACGCCTGGCCGTCAGAGAAAGTCCACGTGGACGATGTATTCACCCTCGTGCACGCGACCACCCTCGACGGAATTATGACAGATACGTCGTCCTCTGTTCCTCCATCCTTCTGATATGTGTGCGTCCCGTCTGTGATCTTCCACCCGCCTATTCCATTCGAGTAGCGGCTTATCGCCCAGTTCCTTCCGTCAGAGTACGTCCACCGATTCGACTTCGCAGTAAATCCTTTCTGGACGAGCTGGATGCGGTAGGCGTACATGCCGGGCGTGCTGAAGTACACGACGTCGGAAGACTCGTCCACAACGTCGCTGTAGCGCGTGTACACGCCGATCGTCGTCATCCACATGCGCATCGCGCGGTCGTAGGACATGTTGAGCGCGGTGCCGTCTTCCAAGACCCATCCCCCAATGTTTGCCATCATCAGGTCGTCGTGGAGGCGGATCGTGTCTCCGTCCTGCGCGTCGGCGAACGCGTCCGCGATGCTGGAATACCGGGAGTTCTCGTAGACTCCAGGAGCGACGACGTGTATGAGCTCTATTGGCAGCGATGGGTTGTACATGCGGTCATTTCCGCCGGATATGGTCTTCCTTCCGTACGCGTCCTGTCCGACGTATGTTGGGACGCTCCTGACGCGGCTGTTGTCCGTCATCAGCAGTCCATCCCTGTCCGCGACGAACGCAAGGCCGCCGGAGAGTATCAGGTACCGTCCGTCGTCGCCGTTGGTGACCGGCACGAGACGCATCTTTCCGGGCATGATCGGCGTGCCGTCGTGGGTGGTGCCCAGCAGCCCGTCGAGGTTGGCCGTCAGGTCGGTGCCGCGGCGCTTCGAGATGCAGCCCTGCCGCTTCACAAGGAAGTTCTTCAGGAGCGTAGCGCCCTTGAAGTAGCGCTCCATGTCCTGCCGGCCCATGACGTGCGCGTCGAGCTGGCCGGCGGCGAACGAGTGCTGCGTGTTCTTCCAAATCGGCATGGCGTCCTCCTACATGATGCCGTGGAAAGGCCGGTGCGGCGGGAGGTGCCCGCCCGGACGGATGCCGCGCATGGCGTCCACGTGGTAGTTGCGCCCCCATGCGTCTCGCGGCGTGTTCGACTCGCGCGCGTCTCGGGCCCTTGCCTCGACGAGCGCTTCTGCCGCCTTCGCCTCCAGCACCTCGAAGAGCTTTGGAACCTCCGTCTGCGCCACGTCTGCGGCGAGACGGAACAGGAACGCGCGGCGGACGAGCGGCGGCCATTTCTCCGGCCTCTTGTCGTCGCGCGTGAAGACGATCGAGACGACCGGGAAGAGGGCGACGATGATCCGGCCCTCGAACACCTTCCAGTCGTCCAGCATCCCGCCGTGCGTGAACACGGCCTCCAGGTGAGCGCAGCAGGGCGGCACCTCGGACGCGAACGGGTACGGCCCGCATCCGTGCGGAACCTCGCACGGCGCGACACGCTCCTCTGCGCGGGCGAAGTTCCAGGCGTGGTCGGCGAGGACGGCGTAGCGCGCGGAGTCCGCGAGCGCGTCGGCCCGGTCTGTCAGCACCTTGATCGAGCGCGGCAGGTGGCCGTCGGCCGGATCGAAGTGCGGCACGAGCAGGGCCAGGATGTCGTTGTGCGTCTTGTCCGTGACGGCCTTGCGCTCCGTCTCAAGCGAGAGGACGCGGGCGCGCGCCAGCTTCTCCGCGTAGAGCCCGCGCCAGTTCTGGAGGTCCTGGATGCGGCCGGCAAGCGGGATCGCAAGCTCCGACGCCACGCAGTAGGCGAGCGCGGAGCGCATGGCGGGAGTCCATTTCGCGACGCTCGACGGCGCGGCCGCCAGGTCTGCGCCCGTCAGCTTCAGCTCGGCGTTCCAGTCGTGCGCGTTCCACACCTCGGAGACGGCCGTGTCGAACGCGATCTTGCTCTTCTGCCATTCGAGCGACGTGTCCGTCGGCGCCGCCTCCACGGACGGAAGCCCCACGTCCTGCCGCAGGAGGTACAAGGCCTCCTGGCAGACTGCGATATTGTCGGCGTTTATGGTCATGGGGCGTTCCCTCCTCGCGTCCTGCTAGTTGGCAGACGGCGTACAGTCCGTGCAATTTCCCTGCGCGTCGCATTGGACGCACGTGTTCCCGTCCGTCACCTTCAGGACGTTCGCGGCCGTGTCGGCGCTCACGGTCGCCTTGCTGGCGTCGCCGCCCTTGCCGGTGAAATACTCGTATATCTTCTGCGCGGACGAAAGCACGGTGGACGCCTGTGCGCCTCCCCCTGCGATCTTGACATACGCCTCGCCGATCGCGGTCACCAACTTCGTCCCGCCGTCAAACGAGGCGGAGACGAGCGCCGTCAGGTTTGTCGGATCGGCGCCGCCTTCGTAGTTGTTGATGTCGAGGGAGACGCCGGTGCCGGCCTTCGCCGACAAGCTGTCGAAGCGCTGCCAGTTCCAGTGCTGGAAGTAATCGACCTCCCATCCGCCGTCGAGGATGACGGGATTGCCGGCCGAATCCTTCACTACGGACACGGTTCCGTCTGCGTTCTGGACCGTGGCGAGGCTCGCGGCGTGGCGCTCGACCTCGATGGACTTGCAGCCCGTAATGGCCGCCGCACACGCGGCAAGCGCGATTATCATCATTTTTTCCATTGTTTGCTCCTTGTCTCCCGTCCGGCACCATGCCGTCCGAAATCATTTGCTGATGATCAGCTGCACGCGTCCGCCGTTGAACGCCGTGCCGCTCGCGTAGATGTAGTCGCCGGGCGCGAACACGCCGCTGACGGCGTTCGTCTTGAATCCGCTGGCCAGCGTCACGTTGCAGACGTCGTTCGTGACGTACTTCGACGCCCGGCGCTGGATCGTGTAGGGCATCACGCGACGCGACGACTCTACCTTGTACGGGATGTTCGTGTACACCTCGACGCCGGTCAGCTTGTTCGTCGTGATCAGCAGGTCGGGCCAGGGATAGACGGACGGAATGGCGTTCATCGCCCGTGCGAGGAAGTTGGTCTCGACCACCGTGTTCGTCGTCCCCGCGACCGTGACGGCGTTCGTGCGCCACGCGCTCACCATGTCGTTCGTGACGGTGTGCGTGAGGTTGCTCCACGCGGTCGTGTAGATGATGTTCGTCACCGTCCGCGTCTCGTTCCACGTGATCGAGAGCGCAGTCACCTTCTTCAGGACGACGGTGCCGCTCGCGTTCGTGCTGATGGCATGGAGCATCACGCCGGAGCAGGGCGCGGGGACTACGTTGTCGCCGGCTTCCAGCTGGACGGCGTCGTAGGCGCCCCATGCGGACGCGGCAAGCGCGGCGGCCGCGCAAAACCAGATGATCTTCTTCATTTGCTTTTTCCTTTGTAGTGTCGCGCTCCGATCAGCCTGAGCGTGTAGTATTCGATGTCGGCCCGCCACGCGGCGATGCCAAAGTGCAGCTGGAGGGCGCGGTAGCACTCGTCGGCCTCCTTGCGTGTAAGGTCCGTGGGAAGGGCCGTGTTTAAGTACCGGCTTTCATGGAGCGCTGCGGCCGTCATGTCGAATTCGCGGTACAGCCAGTCGTGAAGCGTCGCCGCATACACGCGCGGGGCCATGAGCGGATGGCCGCAAACCCTCCAGAGGAACCTCGGGATGCTCGCGCCGTCCGTCCTGGTCCCGGCCGGAACGCAAAAGGAGAATCCGTTCACGTAGTCGATGTTCCAGTCTTCCATCAGCACGGCCTCGGACTCGCCAAGCGTGCTGATCGGCAGCCGGATGACCGGCGCGTCGCATGTCGCCCACTTCGTCTTCACGGCGTCACTCCCGATCTCCAGAAGCACAGCACCTTCAGCGCGCTGTCGCTCCCGCACAGTAGCGCCAGCAGGAGCAACAGCCCGATGCCGGCGAGGATGAGCCCCTGCCGCTTGACGCGTATGCCCGTCTTGCACTGGCAGTCCACGACGGCGATCATCGCGCTGACCATCGCGTCGTTCAGCGCCTCGGCCGTCTTGGCCGATTTGAGCTGCGCCTTCACCATGTCACGCGTGACTTCATCCATCACCTATCTCCTCCCGCCGTGACCGTCACCGTGACGTTCGACACGCTGCTCTTCTCCTGCTCGCGCCTCAGCCGCGCCTTGGCAAGCTCCTTCGGGACGCCTTTCGACATGGTGGTCTTCAGCCGCGCGTTCGCGTTGCTGACGGCGACCGACGGCGGGACGTAGGGCGCCTCGAACGTGAACTCGGTTCCGTCCTCGTGGCGTTCCGTCTTCACGATCGTTTCGCCGTTCGTCACGACGGTCTGTAGCATCAGATTCCCGTGCCAGGCCCGCCGTCCGTCGCCGCGCTCGCAGTCGCGGTGGTACTTGCGGTTCATGAGCTGCAAGGCGGCGATCAGGTCGGCTTGCGTCCACGTGTTCGTGCTGCCGTCCGAGAAGAGCGTCTGGGCGACGACCTGCGAGAGGTCGCCGTCCGGGCGGAGTTCGAGCGGAGCGGTCGCCGCCGCCAGGGCGAGCGCGAAGAGTGCTGCTGTCTTATTCATCGTCTTGTTCTCCTTCTTCTGGCAGGGTGAACACCGGCGGAGCAATGACTTCGCCGTCCGCTTCGATCCATGTCCGGATGGGGATCATGTAGAAGTTGTCGCGCCTGTCCATCATCCAAATGGTCTGCCAGACTCCGTTCGTGTGGACGGCCGGGCCCGGCGTCCATGTCGTGTAGCAGTACCACCTGTTCGAGATCGCGTTCTCGAAGGCGAAGTCAAGCGGGTTCGGGAAGTCGGCGAGCGTCGCCGCCAGGGCCGTCACGATCTCGTCCTCGTTCGTCGATCCGTCGGGCCAGTACGAGAGGATTATGGGCGCGTCCTGCTGGATCAGGTACGAGTTGAATGCGATGTGAACGAGGTCGTTCGTGACGTACGATCCCGCGTCCACCAGATACGCGACTTCGATGTCCGTGCGCGGGAAGCTGACGCTGCTGGTTCCCTTGCTCCCGCCGTACATGACCGCTCCGACGATCGCGACTGCGGCCAGTATGCCCTGCACCTTCGACCTGCAGAAGACCGAGCGGAGCTTCGCCAGCGCCTCCATCGCGATCGGACACGCGGCAATGCCCGCGAGCGACAGCAGCAGGACGACGCAAGTCCAGATCAGCGACGCCTGTAATCCTGCGATCAGCTCCCTCACTGCACGACCTCCCACGTGATCGAGCCGTTGTTGTACACCGGCCGGCACTTGTGGATCCCGTCGGTGCAGAGGATCCCGCCGTCGGCCGAAATCGGCGCCGTGTTCTTGATGTACGTCTCGCCTCCCACCTCGTACTCAGCCTTGACGAACAGCGAGCTCTGCGGAGTCTTGCCCCAGACCTCGGCCACGTATGCGCCCGACGATCCGGTCCATGAGACGTTTGCGATGCAGTCGCCGGACGTCTCGGCCTTCCAGTTCCCGGCGGCAAGGTCGTTGCATACCACGACCGTCGGGTGCGATTCGCTGACGACGTTGTACGTGACGTGGATGTGCGTGATGCCCATGACGCTTTCGGTCGTCACGCTTCCGGCCTTAGCGCCGACGGCGCGCTTGTTCCCCTTGACGATCTCCAACAGAGAGTTGCCCTCGTCGTCTTTGATGCGGAAGAATCCGTTTGTCGTGTTTCCGCCAGTCTCCGTGACAAGCCCGTTAGACTCCAGCACCCACACGGCGCCCTCGCTCGTGATCGTGCGCTGGTAGGCAAGCCCGGCGGCGATGGCGATCTTCGGGCTGCTGATCCACGCGTAGCCGTCCGGCGCATAGTTGCCCGTGTGGCTTTCGTAGAATCCCCAGGCGCGGTCCGCCTTCTGGTCGAGCTGCGCAAGGATGTTCGTGCGGAAGCAGCCGAATCCGCACCATGCGGCCCAGTCGAAGCCGTCGCCCGTAAACCTGTTCCAGCGCGTCAGCTCGTTCCATACGACCTTCCAGTAGTTCGATCCGCCGTCGGCGACGCGCTGCTGTAGGCTCATGGACGGTATCGTGACGGCCGAGTCGTAGTTCGTGACGACGACCTTCGCGTCGTCGCCCTGCAAGTAGGCGATGGCCATTGTGGCCTTGCTGTCCGCCGTGGACGCGAGATTTGACGAGGCGTTGAACATGCCCGTCGATGGCGCGCCCACGTCCGACGCGGAAAGCGTTATGTCGGACGATAGCGCCTTGCCGTTCACCTTGCGGCTGGACGGCACGGCGTTGTCGAGGCCGGACGGCTTGCCGGTGATCTCGCTCCACGAGTAGGACGGCTTGGTGGACGACTTCGCCCATGCGGGCACGTTCGGATCGCTCTCGACCGTGATGACGTCCGCCCAGTCGAACGAGAAGGATGTCCATATTCCCATGCCGGGCGATCCCTGCGGATTGAATTTCCAGCCGCTGACGCCGTTTGATGTGATGTTCACCGACATGTCGATTCCGCCCAGCGTCGGATGGTGGAACTTCAGCGGCCCGTACATGGTGCCGCCCTGCTGCGTGAACGTGTTGAAGTAGGGATCCTCCTCCGTCATGGAGATGCCGGAGAAGTCAACGTTCGTGACGACCTGCGCGTTCATCGGCAGGTCGCCGAACCTGGCCTTCGCCACGTTCGCCGCGAAAGCCGATGCGGACGCCGCGAGCGCGAAAAGGAATGCGATGCGCTTCATAGTACCGTGCCTCCAAGTGCCTCGAATATCAACTTCAATCCGTCCGCCATCTTCTGGGCGGTGGCGGTCGAGAACTCGAACGTCTTGCCTTTCAGCGCGTTCGCAACCTCCATCGCCGCCAGCCATTCCTGGACGGTGCCCGTGTAGCCGTTCTCCACGGCCAGCTCGTAGGCGCTCTTGCCGTCCTGCCCGTCCGCTCCGGGCGGGCCTTCCATCGTCGCGACCGTGCCGGCCTCGGCGTCGAACGCCTGGGGCGACCATTCGATCCAGATGCTGCCGACGGCTTCCACGTCCGGCTTCCATGTGCCGCCGGGCAGCTTCTGGTTGAGGTAGGCCGTGAACTGGTGGCGCGTATGCGAACAGCGGAACGCCTTGCGCAGCTCTTCGCCGGTGAGGTCGAGCGTCAGCGCGCCGTTGTCGTAGGACGACTGCGCGAGCGGGACGGGCGAGCCGGGAATGAACACGGTCACGACCGGCACATAGCCGTCGTCGTCCACCTCCCAATCGAGGAGGTCGATCTTCGCCGCCGTTCCGAGGAAAAGCCGTCCCTCGTCGATCCTTAGGCGGGAGTGAGCCGTGTCGATACCGAACTTGACCGTCTTCGCCATGTCGCGCCTCCGTCAGTCGATTTCCTGGCCTTGCGAGCGGAGAAGGGCTTTCGCCAGCTCCTCGCACGTGGCCTTTGACGAGTATGTGACGCCGGACGCGTCAAGAGCCGCAATCAGCTTCTGCTTGCCGAGCGCGGCAGTCTTCTTGACGAGTTCGTCCATCGCGAGCTTTTCGGCGCGCTTCTGTTCGGCCGCCGCCTCTTCGGGCGTAGGCTGGCGTTCGCCGCCCTCGCCGTCCGCCGGTGGCTTGTCGCCCTCGCCGTCCGCCGGTGGCTTGTCGCCCTCGCCGTCCGCCGGTGGCTGCGGCTCCTTGTTGCAGAGCGCATGGCCTTCGGCATCCTTGAAGTTCCCCAGAACCTGCGGCGGAAAGGGCCTGCCGTCCGGCCAGTCGATCACCTCTCCTTTCGAGACGATGCCGTAGCCGAAGACCTGCGTGTCTGATTTGCAGATGATCTTCATGTCTTGATCCCTTGCTTGTGAAGTTGGGAAATGCCCCTCCTCCAGAAACGGAGAACTCACGGAGGAGGGGCGGGGGGAGGATTACGCCTCGACCACTGCGCGGACGGCATCGCCGGCCGCGGCCTGGTCCGTCTCGGACGACTTCTGGACGAGGTTCATGTCCAGGTCGTTCTCGATCGCGTCGGTGATCTCCGCGAACACGGTGTTCGCCTCGCCCAGGCCGGTCGTGACCTTGGCCTCCGCCTTCAGGTAGCGGCGGATGCCGTGCGGGAGACGCCCCTTGTACAGCGTCGCGCCCGAGTTGTTGACCGTCAGGAGGTCAACCCAGGAGCTGCCGTCGTAGGACGTGAGCAGCTTGAACCGGACGACGCCCTCGCTGGGCGCCGAGCCGAGCTGCGCGTTGATGAACAGCCGTCCGTCCACGTCGTCGCCGTTGAAGCGCATGTCGATCAGCTTTGAGGTGATCTCCGTGTTCGCGGCGGCGGCGAGGGGCTTGCGGTCGAAGAAAAACAGAGTCTTGTCGTGCATTGTTCCGTTTCCTTTCTCGTTTGGTTAGGCCGAGAAGGCGGGGACTTCCGCCTCGTTGGTCTTCATCGGATCCATGATGCGCACGGGGATGCCATACAGGCGCTTCTCCTTGCGGCCTTCGATGTGCTCGAACTTGATCGCGTTGCCGCGCGTGAGGCGCGAGAACATGACGCAGACGTTCTCCCACATGAGCTTGTCCATGTAGTAGGCCTGCTTCACGTCGTCGTCCAGGACGCGCTGCGACAGGCGGTCGATCAGCTCGACGTAGCTGCCCTCGTAGCCACGGGTGAGCATGAGGTCGCGCTGGATGTTGCAGATGCGCCCGCCGTAGCGGTAGTCGCGGACCGCGAGGCCGAGCTTCCAGTAGAGGTACTGGAGATACGCCTCGTACGTCGCGTCGCCGCCCTTGTCCGGATCGGCGATGTCCACGACGCGCTTGTCGCTCTTCTCGATGCCGCCCGTGCCGTGGCCCTCGGGGTGGAACGCCGTGATCGTGTTCGGCGACCATCCGACGAGCGCGATGGAGCCGAGCTTCGACTTGGCGCTGGTGTTGCCCGTGATGCCGAGCGCGTTGAAGACGTAGTGAGCCGACTCCGTGTCGTCGGCCGTCTCGCTGCCGTACTTGTCGTAGTGCTTGAAGAGGCCGTTGATCCCGAGCGGGTTGTCGGCCAGCCGGCCGTAGACAAGCGCGCTCGCGAGCTCGTTCTTCATGCCGGTGATGTTGGCGCGAATCTCGTCCTCGAGCACCGCGTCCTTGTCCTTGGAGTCGTCGTAGAGCTTCTTCGCGACCGTGACCTTGGTGCCCATCATGCCGGAGCCGACCTTGATCTTGGCCTTGCTGCCCTTGTTCGAGGGGATGCCGCCGTAGTAGGTCGTCCAGACCGGCTTCGGCGTCTCCGTGCGCACGGTCGTCGAAAGAGCCGAACCGTCGTTCGCCTCGATGACCGTCATGTCGTCGAGCATCTCAACCTTTTTCGCGACGAGTTCGACGATCCGGTGGACGAAGTTGCCCTTCGGATCGAGGCCCTTGACGAAATCGGCGTAAGTGAGCACCCGTGTTCCGTTAACCTGCATTTTCTTGTTCCTTCTTGTATTCCCCTGGTTGCGTCCAGGTCCGTCCGCCGCCTTGTGTCGCACCCGCGAACCCGACGGAAAATCATCTTAGTTCCAGCTCTGCGCGATCCCGTTGAATCCCGCCGGCTGGCCGGTCGTGCCGCCGCCGCCGCCACTGCCCGCGGGCTGCGTGTTCGTGGGCTTGTGCTGGCCGTACCAGAGCATCAGCGCGAGGAATTCGGGATCGTTCCCGATCTCCGAGTTGCGGATGACGTAGTTCATCACGCCCCCAGGCGCGAAGGCGGTGTCGATCCCGGCGTTGATCTGCTCGAAATCGACCTTGCTGAACTTCTGGAGCGCCGCGTCGTGCATCGCCTTGTTGTCGGCGAACCGCTGCTGCTGGCGTTCCTTGAACTGGTTCACCTGGTAGCGCGCGAGCGCGTTGACGAGCTTGCCCGCCGTCTCGACCGATACGCCGGCCTCCTTCAGGATCGGCGCGACTGCCTTCATCGCGCCCTGGTCAACCTCGACGTCCTTTGCGATCTCGGCGTCGATCGTCACCTTCGTCGCGTAGTCGTCCACGTTGATCTCGGTCGGCGCGGGCGCGGGCGTCGGCGTAGGCTGCTGGCCGCTCTGGTCTCCAGCCGCAACGGGAATCGTCGGCTCATCGCCACCCGGGTCCGGTGTCCGCGGAGGCGTGGG
>R26__coassemble_611_pt1 | contig 21241 bp, 15 predicted proteins | sample R26__metabat2_high_PE_030 | metagenome-assembled genome bin R26
GAGTTCCACTCTGACCCGAGAGGACGAGGTACGCCGATTAGTGACGCATTACAGAAAAAGACGATTTTAAGCCATGTTTGAAGACGATCGCATTCATAACCAGCCAAATCATAGAAACCGCCACTCGGGCTTCTTTGTCCTGTTTTCACCCCACACGCCCAGCTTCAAGCACACCGAGAATCGTACCAAGTACGGCGTCGGCCTTTTCGACCACATCCTCGGCCAGAAAACGCAGAACGAGGTAACCGGCCTTCTGCAGCAGCAGATCCTTGCGACGGTCTCGGCGATAGTTCTCGCGGGACTGAAAATGGAAGTCGCCGTCAATCTCTAGAGCGATCCTCTGCCGTGTACAGAGGAGGTCGATTTCCATATACGCATTGGGCCCAAAGGGAATCGGCAATCGTCCATTGAGCACAAATGCCCCCTGGGCCTGTGGCAAGGTTTCCAGATAACGGAAGAGAAAGAGTTCGGTCGCACTTCGCGGATCGCCCGGCGTGACACCTTCCGGCACTGCGACGCCAATGGACTTCACCCCGTTCTGCGTGGCATTGCCTTTCGATGCCATGCGCTGTAGGGCCGCGTAGATGAACAGATCGGCAACTTCACCGGAAACACCATCACGCGCCAGACGTCGGATCGAATCCGCATAGGTCTCGTTTTCCCGCAGCACGACCGGCAAGCGCGCCTCTTCCGGCCAGCCCGTCAACCGATCATCCGGCATCGTGATCTCGTAGCCGATGGACCGATAGCCCGCACAGCGCCGATTGAACATCGTCCGAAACATCTGCACGCGCATATCAACATAGTCGTAGATGCGAACCTCCTTCTTGCCATCGCACAGGCGATGGAGGCGACCCGCATATTGGATAAGACGCCCTTTCCACGAAATGGGCAATGTCAGGAAGAGTGTATCCAGGCGGGCATCGTCAAACCCCTCCCCCAAATACGAACCTGTAGCCAGAAGGACACGCGATTCATCCTGGGGCACGGCTTCCAACGCGGCATGCGCCGCCTTCATCTCCTTCCGCCCCATGCCTCCCCGCATCAGAACAAGATGCCGTACCTTCCCGGTTAGCATTCGTTCCAATGTTTCCAGATGTTCGCGCCGCTCACTCAGTACGACCGGCGAGCGCCCCTCTGCCACGGACTCAAGCACGTCCGCGACAATCTGCTCATTCCGAGCATCGTTCAACATCGCCTCCTGCACGATGTCCGCGAACACCGCCCGCCCCTCGTTTCCCAATTCGCCCGCGTTCGGCACAAAGGGCGTCGGCCGCACCCGCACGACATGCCGGAAGGCTGAAAAGTTTCCCATCTTCTTCGCATTGACACGATACCGAACCGGACCACACTGCATCTCGATGATGGGGTGGTGTCCGTCCTTGCGAACAACCGTCGCGGAGAGTCCTAGCAGATACTTTGCGCTCGCAGCCTTCAGGACCTTCTCGAACGACGGCGCCGACACCGCGTGGCACTCGTCGACGACAATCTGTCCATATCCCTTGACGGCATTGATGAGAAAAGCCCCTTCCAACCGATTCAGCGACTGAATCACCGCAACATCCAAACGGCCATTTGCCTTCTGCACACCGCCGCCAATTCGGCCAATCTCCTTCTTGTCAATTGCGAGGAACTGTGCAAGCCGTTCAATCCATTGTGCCTGCAATTCCTTGCGATTGACCAGCACCAATGTACTTGTCTTCCGTTCCGCAATTATCCACGCCGCGAGAACCGTCTTGCCAAAGGCCGTTCCGGCGGCAAGCACGCCCATGTCGTTTTTCAGGAGCTCGCGCCCCGCCTCCTTCTGTTCCAGACGAAGTTCACCGTGAAAGACAACATCCAAACGAGAGCCGAGTTGGCGTCGATCCGTCAACTCCCATGCCGCCCCTTCTGAACGGAGCGTCGCCAATATGCCGTCAAGACACCCGCGTGGCAAAACCAACCACTCGTCGCCGTTCACGCTGCAGTCGATAACACGAGGCGTTGCGTAGACGTTCAAACGCATCCGCTGCATCTCGGCATATTTTGGATTCACAAACGAGGCGAGTCGGATGAGCTTGCCACGCAAGGACGGCGTCAGTTCGCTCTGGCGCAGGTAGACCGCATTCCCCAGCGCCACCTGGACCTTCTCGGACAAAGCGCCCTCCGGCAGAAGATAATGCCCAGAGATTGACAGATCCGAGGAGGATTTCGTCTCCGTCTCCTGCGGCACGAACAACGACCAGGGTTGAAGTCGTTCCACTTCGTCTTCCGTCTGCGGCAGAAGCGCCCGATGCTCGCAGATCGCCCGAGACCGCAACTGGTTCAGCTTCTCGGAAGAGACCAGTTGGATTTCGCTCAAAAACTTCCACGGGTCGGCATACGGCACAAGGCGCTCGTCAACAAAGCACGTGTTTCCAACACGCCGAGGCCCTCCCTGCAGCGGAAGTGCAATCAGATTCCCGAACCCTCCCTTAGGAAGACGATCCTGGTTGGGGAAGATGCGGTCAAACGAATCGAGGCCGATTTCCGGGTTGCGCTCCATCGCAAGCGACAGTATGAACGTCAGGACTTCGCGCACGAAACGAGCCGGTTGGGGATCCAAGAAGAAGAACCAAAGATGGGCGCCATTTCCGGAGCGCGAACGTTCTCGCGCGATCGGAAGACCAAGTTCCCTTACGATTTCGCAGACGGACCAGGAATCGGCGCGCCAGGACTTCTTGTCGAAGTCCAAAACGGCGAACCGAACCGTGTCATCGGCGAGAAGCGGATAGACACCCATCGTGAACGGACGCCCCCGTGCATCTTTTCCGCGCAAATGCGCCGTGACCACGCTGTCGTCAACCGATGTCAAGCGTCGATTCGGGCACACCGCGCACGCAACACGCTTCTTGTCGCAAACCCCGCGAACCCATTCCGCATCACACACCGGCGAATACCCACTTTTGCCGGATTTTTCATTCTCCCAACGCTTGGCATAGACGTCTTCCCGACCGTGAAACAAAGCTCGGAACAACGCCACCTTCTCGGCTGGCGACGACGCCATGGTTACACCCAACGGTTCCATGTGCCGCTTCTCCAATCACGTTTTCGGCAGCAGGCCCCAACGACCTCAATCCCACTCAGCATCTGACGACGTGAATCGTCTTGCCGTCCCGCGGAACATCCGTCGTCGAAATCTTCCCCTCCCACGGCTTCGTGAGATCAGGATCGAAGACGACGAGCCACCCTTCCGGGACGCCGAGGTGGTCCATGTAGCCACGCACCTGGCCGTAGGCCTTCTCCGGCGACTTCTCATAGTAGGCGAGCGTCTTCACCTCGACGGCATACACCGCCCCGCGGAAGTGGACGCCGAGGTCGAGCCGTTCGCTGCCGAGCGCCATCTCGCGGACAATCTGTCCCCCACCGTTGATGACCCGCTGGAGAAAGGCCTGCAGAACGAGATGCGGATACGCCTCACGGTATTCGTACGGCACCGCCTTCTCGTCCGCATTCTCGCGCCAGAACTGCTGGAACGCCGCCATCAGTCCCGCCATATCGAGACCATCGTCCCGCACCCACGGCGTTTCGGGGATGACGCGCTTCATGCGTTCCTGCGTACCATGTGAGAGATACCGACCGATGATTTCCGCATACATCGGATTGGCCGGCACGAACGCCCCGTTCACGTTCTTCAGGATGCCCAGGTCCAGCACATAGCGCACGTCGTCCTCGGTGTCATCGAAGATCGCATCTGCGCCCACCATCACAGGTTCGACGATGCGCCGGACGCGCGGCTCCTTCATCCGCTCCATCAGCGAATCGAGGTGCGTGCCGCGCTCGCGCACGAGCTTCTCCTTCGCCTCATCCATATCCGTCCCCGTGACGGGCTGCGAGAAGTCCTCCTTGTGAATCTTCTCCACGCACCAGCGCGCAAGGGCGTTGACGAGATACGGCTGGCCCTGCGAGAACGCGAACGCCTTCCGGAGTGCCTCCTCCTCGAAGACCTGTCCCGTCTCGTCCGTGTGCTGACGGTAGAGCGCGCGGAGCTCCTCTTCCGTGAACGACCGCAGCGTCATCGCGTCGGTGATCACGTTGAACGGGCTCGCCGAACCCAGCGTCTCGGCGTCGGGACGTATCTTCGCCTTGTAGTCGCGGATGTCGCGCATGCCGATCAGGGCGATGGACGACGGGAAGGGAACGCCCTTGCCCATGTCGATCTTGCCGTTCCTGAGCTGGCGCAGAAAGGTGATCAGCGTTTCGCCGCCGAGGCAATCCACCTCATCGAAGAACACGCACAGCGGCTTCTCTGCCGTGCGGGCGATGGACGAAAGCAAATCCTGAATGCCCGTCACGGCCATCGTCGAGGCATCAATCTGACCGGGCTCACGCTGTAGGGCCGGGCATTGATCGTCTGAAAACAACTGCCGCGCCGCCCGACGAATCAGGGCATAGACCTTGGGAATTCCGTCGGCGGCCTTCGGGAATTCCTGCACCGTCTCGAGCGAACAGTAAATCGCGACCGCCTCGCCCTTGCGGTTGATCTCGTTCGCGAACGCCAGAAACCCCGTCGTCTTGCCGCACTGCCGCGGCGCATGGACGACGAAGTACTGCCGTTTGCGAATCAACGACGCGACCTCCGGCAAACGATCCGTCGCCGAGAGCATGTAGTTATCCGCCGCATTGCACGGCCCGCCTATGTTAAACCATCTCGCCATGGGCATTAGTATAGCATATTCGACACGAAGGGGCACGCCGCTTCCACGACGCGCCCTATTTACAGTTCCACTCGATGTTCCGCGGTCAGCATCTGACGACATGAATCGTCTTGCCGTCCCGCGGAACATCCGTCGTCGAAATCTTCCCCTCCCACGGCTTCGTGAGATCAGGATCGAAGACGACGAGCCACCCTTCCGGGACGCCGAGGTGGTCCATGTAGCCACGCACCTGGCCGTAGGCCTTCTCCGGCGACTTCTCATAGTAGGCGAGCGTCTTCACCTCGACGGCATACACCGCCCCGCGGAAGTGGACGCCGAGGTCGAGCCGTTCGCTGCCGAGCGCCATCTCGCGGACAATCTGTCCCCCACCGTTGATGACCCGCTGGAGAAAGGCCTGCAGAACGAGATGCGGATACGCCTCACGGTATTCGTACGGCACCGCCTTCTCGTCCGCATTCTCGCGCCAGAACTGCTGGAACGCCGCCATCAGTCCCGCCATATCGAGACCATCGTCCCGCACCCACGGCGTTTCGGGGATGACGCGCTTCATGCGTTCCTGCGTACCATGTGAGAGATACCGACCGATGATTTCCGCATACATCGGATTGGCCGGCACGAACGCCCCGTTCACGTTCTTCAGGATGCCCAGGTCCAGCACATAGCGCACGTCGTCCTCGGTGTCATCGAAGATCGCATCTGCGCCCACCATCACAGGTTCGACGATGCGCCGGACGCGCGGCTCCTTCATCCGCTCCATCAGCGAATCGAGGTGCGTGCCGCGCTCGCGCACGAGCTTCTCCTTCGCCTCATCCATATCCGTCCCCGTGACGGGCTGCGAGAAGTCCTCCTTGTGAATCTTCTCCACGCACCAGCGCGCAAGGGCGTTGACGAGATACGGCTGGCCCTGCGAGAACGCGAACGCCTTCCGGAGTGCCTCCTCCTCGAAGACCTGTCCCGTCTCGTCCGTGTGCTGACGGTAGAGCGCGCGGAGCTCCTCTTCCGTGAACGACCGCAGCGTCATCGCGTCGGTGATCACGTTGAACGGGCTCGCCGAACCCAGCGTCTCGGCGTCGGGACGTATCTTCGCCTTGTAGTCGCGGATGTCGCGCATGCCGATCAGGGCGATGGACGACGGGAAGGGAACGCCCTTGCCCATGTCGATCTTGCCGTTCCTGAGCTGGCGCAGAAAGGTGATCAGCGTTTCGCCGCCGAGGCAATCCACCTCATCGAAGAACACGCACAGCGGCTTCTCTGCCGTGCGGGCGATGGACGAAAGCAAATCCTGAATGCCCGTCACGGCCATCGTCGAGGCATCAATCTGACCGGGCTCACGCTGTAGGGCCGGGCATTGATCGTCTGAAAACAACTGCCGCGCCGCCCGACGAATCAGGGCATAGACCTTGGGAATTCCGTCGGCGGCCTTCGGGAATTCCTGCACCGTCTCGAGCGAACAGTAAATCGCGACCGCCTCGCCCTTGCGGTTGATCTCGTTCGCGAACGCCAGAAACCCCGTCGTCTTGCCGCACTGCCGCGGCGCATGGACGACGAAGTACTGCCGTTTGCGAATCAACGACGCGACCTCCGGCAAACGATCCGTCGCCGAGAGCATGTAGTTATCCGCCGCATTGCACGGCCCGCCTATGTTAAACCATCTCGCCATGGGCATTAGTATAGCATATTCGACACGAAGGGGCACGCCACACATGCTCACTTCACCGCTTCAGCCACCTTCACCCTAGCCAAGGTTTGAAACAACCCCAGTAGCTGATCCGATCGATGAGGTTGCAAGGCCATCTTTCCAATTTCTTCAACAGTCTCGGGAAAGGCCGCACGGTATTCAGGTGACAACCAGATGACGAACGGAACGTCCCAGAGGTCGGCCCTCCGACGACCAACAATGCCAGACACGACAACTGAGATAAAATCAAACACCCGATGCCCAATTCCTTCCAGAAGCTCGCCATCTCCTCCCATGAACTCGTCAACACAATCATGAGCCAGTCGCCGTCCAGCGGACGCATGAACTTCCAGAATGATACGCATTCCACCATCTCAATGAAACACAACCAACACCAAAGTGGCAGGTAGAACCACCTCGCCTTCCGTCCCAATAAAAAAGCAGGGACGCACAAAGCCATCCCTGCGCAGACCGACTTCACCACCACCACCACGACACGGTGAAAATCACGTAAGGGCCAGTACTGAAGTCCGATGTAATCAACGGAACAAACGATAACCCCAATACCCAATCCATTCATGCAGGAAGACGTAATTCCACGAGAATGTTCTGGCAGTGGGGAGAATGCAATCCCAGCCGATTCCATCATGCATCTTCTCCATGGCGCTGAAGTCACAGGGAGCCGCAACCACGTCAATGCCCGGCGCATACTTGCGGAACATCAGTTCACTGCGCTTCATGTGCCAGGCACTCGTCACGAGGAGGACCCGCGGACGCTTCCCGGTATTTCCATTCCGCTTCAAGAGCAGTTCACTGACGAACTGCGCATTCTCCTCCGTGTTGCGGGCCTTGGCTTCCTCCACGATATTCGTCGCGGGGACTCCCAAATCCGTTAAGAAACGGACATCGCTGTCTTCAACGTTCGCGCTGCTGGGGATAATGACAGGTGCCCTTCCCGCCTGCCAGAGTTTCGCACAGAAATAAGGTCTGTCTGCCCCATCAAAAAGTTCGGGATATGGCGAGAATCCAGGATAGGTCCCCACCCCGCCGCACAAATCGACAATGGCATCGCAAACAGGGTAGACTTCTGCAGACCGCATTCGGCCCTTTCCATCAAGATATCCTTTCTCCAGAGTCACCCCCAGCAACACGGTCATCACAGGCGTCCCCCACAGCCACAACCACGCCAACGCAAGTCCCGTCAACCATAACGATACCTTGTATTTCCGAATACACCCAAGGGCGAATCCTACGCACAACATGACCAGACCCAGCAACAACGGACTCGTACAGCCCCCCACGATTTTGTTGAGAAAGTACATCTAAACCACCATGCCAACCGAACCCTAATCTAACGGCCACCAGTCAGCCATCCATAAGTTCTCGGGAACCATCTTTGAACAGTTCCCACGCCCTACGAATTACGCCAGACACCGTCATCCATGCCAGCGATATCAATATCATCGCTACCTAAATTTAAGAACGCGAACGAGAGCATCTTCCCCAAATAACTATCGGACGGGTTGCCCAGCAACCCCGCCCGCGCAAAGCTTCTTGTATTGATTGTTTCCATCAAATGCGCTCTTCAACCCCACGGAAGTGGACATTGAGCTCATGCAGCGGAGCAAGAAGCGTTCCAAGCGAAGTCCGCTTGGTGGCAATAGAAAAGGCATTCACATCCTTGGGGAAGCATTTTCCGCCATACCCGAATTTCCCATCCGGTCCAGGAACATACGTGTGGACATCATTAATGTAACCTGAAAGCAGGCACCCTTCGTGCACCTTGTTCCAATCGGCACCCATCTTCTCGCAGTATTCCCGCACTGCATTGAAATAAGTGACCTTGTACGCGCCAAAGACATTGTGCGAATACTTGGTGATCTCCGCTTCCAATGGAGACATCACGCAGTGCCGCTTGCCTTTGAAGATCTTCGTCAGAAGCTCGACCTCACCCGTGAAGACCATCGGCTGCGTACGGAAATCCGTGATGTGTGTACGCTCCGTAAGGAACTCCGGCATGTAGCACACACGGTGCCCGGTCTCACGCGAGAGGTAATCCGATGTGCCGGGCAGGATGGTCGTCCGTACAAACACAGTCACATCGGGCAACTTGCGGATGAGTTCCTTCATGAGTGTCAAGTCCTGCGTGCCGTCATCTTCGGTCGGAACGTGGATCTGAAGAAAAGCGATATCGACGTCCGACAAATCGTCGTTCATCCCCTTCGGCGGGTCGCTGACCCGGCACTCGCAGAGCTCCGAATTGTTCTCCTCGATCCACGTCTTCAGGGCACCACCTACGAAACCACAGCCGATGATTCCGATCTTGATTTTATTATTCATTTAAGTACAAGAGTTGAGAGTTGAGAGTTGAAGGTTGAAGGTTGAAGGTTGAAGGTCGGAGGCAAACAGTAACCCCCTTAACTCAAGTGCGAACAAAAGAAAGCCCTTTTGGTGAATTCGAGATGGACTGAATAAGATTATAAAGCTTACCTGCAATATTTTTCGCAAGATTATAAACTTGCGTAAATTGATCCTGGGTAATATACCCCAAATCAACTGCATGATAGAGTTGTGAGCTCACCTCGGCTGCCGAACCCTTAGCCACCCAAAGGAATTTGACAAACTCCTTATTACCCCTTCGTTCGAATCCTTCAGCGATATTAGAACAAATGGAAACCGATGCTCTTTGAATCTGATCTCGCAGTCCCCAGTCCCTGGAAAATGCCCCAGACGTAGTCAATTTATAAATCTAATTCACCAATGATCGTCCCAATTGCCAAGCCTCTATCTCCTCATATGTTTTGAAAGCCGCCATCTCCAACTTCCTTCATTCAACTTTCAACATTCAACTTGATCACAGTCTCAACCGTCTCGCCAGGGGAAATGGTACGGAGGAGACCGGTCTTCGCGAAATCGTTGCGGCCGAGCGGGAAGCAGTTTGCGGGTTCAAGGCCCATCACATAGTCGCCCACGCCTGCCTGACGCCACTGCACGAGATAGGGGAGCTCCTTCTTGCGGAAGGACAGCGCAACCGTGGCGCCAAAATCGGGATTGACGATCTTGATCGTCGAGAAGCCCGACTTGTCCGCCGGGAGATCATGGTAGATCACCTGCTCCGCGAAGTCGGCATCCGGCGCCGGCATCGTGTTCCAGACCTTGACACCCTTCTCGGCGTCCTTGTCACGCGGTGTAATCATGTGCTTCGGTGCGACAAGGCGCGTCTTCTCAGAAATGAGCGGCCAGCCGAAGTTCATGTGATAGAGCTGCATGAAGGGAGATGGTTTCGCCCCCATGTTCCGCGTCCGATCGACGAGTTCAACAGCTGGTGAACCGAGATGTGTGCGAATCGTCCGTTCAGTGACAAGATGTTCGCCGAAGACGCGTCCATGAACGATTCGACCGGTGATCTCCATCACGTAGTTGTCATCGTCCCAGAAACAGCGCGTGTTGACCTCCTCGGCAGGGATGTGGTCCATGCGGCCATGGATACCGTGCGCCCCGTCCGGCGTCTCACAGGGATTGCCCACATTAAGCCATCCGCAGGTTGTGACAAGACCCGCCATCCAGGTACGCAGCCACTCGCAGCCCGAGGCATCGTAAAATGCCGGCGCGACCGGACCATTCCGCGTCATCCACGTGAGGGGTTTGCCGTTGAAACGCGCGGGGCCTATGTCAAGACCTCTGTCGGGGTAGACCGTGAACTCGAACCCGGAGGCGTTCTTCACCTCGAAGGCGCGCATGCCGCGTCCCTTGCCGTCGTCGACGACATAGCGGTCGATGGCCGCCAACTGCTCCATCCTTCCGATCCGCGGAAGAATGATTGACTTTCTATAGATTTAATTTTTTGTTTGAATGTTGATGGTTGATAGTTTATGGGTGAAGGTTGAGGGGTGAAAGTTGAAGGTTTGAGTCAAACGTCAAACAGTCATCGACTCCGCGACATCGGCAATGATTTGCGTCAACGTGCGTTTCGGCTTGAAACCGATCAATTTTCGGACCTTCTTAATACAGGGCACACGGCGGCGCATGTCCTCGAAACCACCGCCCGGGTAGGCCACGGAGAACGGGATGTTCCTGATTTCGCTTTGGGACTTCAACTGCCGCTTGACCTTCTTCGCGAGATCACCGATCGTGACCTCCTTCGGATTGCCCACGTTGATTACCTGCCCGACGGCCTCGGGACAGTGGAACATCAACCTCTCAACCGCCTCGACCACATCAAGTACATGGCAGAAGCAGCGGCTCTGCTTGCCATCGTCGTAGACCGTGATTGGCTCATTGTTGAGCGCCGCTTTCACGAAACGCGGCACCACCATGCCGTACATACCCGTCTGTCGGGGTCCGACCGTATTGAAGAACCGGACAATCACCACTGGCAGCTTCGCCTCGTGGTAGTGCGCGAGCGCAAGGAATTCGTCCATCGCCTTGCAATTGGCATAGGCCCAGCGACGGATGCTCGTCGCGCCCTGGACCGTGTCGTCATCCTCGGAGAACGGCACCTTGATGCCCTTCCCGTAGACCTCGCTCGTCGAAGCGACCAGCACCTTCTTCATGTACTTGCGGCACGCGCGAATCACGACACTCGTGCCATCCGCCATCGTCTCGATCGTACGCACGGGTTCGTCGCAGACGAGCTTCACACCGACCACGCTCGCGAGATGGAAAACGATGTCACAGTCCTTCACCAGGCGATTCACCGCCTCGGCATCGCAGATATTCCCCTTGACGAAGGTGAACCGCCTGCTTTTCTTCAACGCCGCGACATTCTCGAGCGAACCCGTGGACAGATCGTCGAACGCGACGACCTTGTGTCCAAGCTTCACGAGATACTCGCAAAGATGTCCTCCGATAAAACCACATCCACCGGTAATCAGAACTTTCATTTTCTCTCCTTAAAGAACCAGTACCATTATAGCATTTATTGGACCGTGTTTGCATGATTTACAATCGGCGCTTCGCGCCTTTCACGAACGCCAATGAACCGTGCGTATCCAGTGCTTCGCGCCTTTCACGCGCATAGGTCCTATCAACCCCATCACTCCCATCATCCATCTGTCCTATCACACCTATAGGTCCCATCCACATCCATCGGTCATATCAGGCCCATCCGTCCAATCAGCCCCATTAAAACTTCAATCACCACATCAGCGCCTCTACCGCTGATATGCGATTGATTTGTCATCAACCGGCCCCTTTACGCCCGGCGAGTTCCCTTGCAAGCCGGATACCGTGAACATCCCCAGAAGGAATTGCCCTCATTGGGCCCACTCTTGACCTGCCGCAAACCCATCTCCGCACCACAAATGGGACAATTCTTCATCTCCTCGGCATCGTCACTCGAGTCCGCGTGAAGCAACTGGTCCAACCGATAGTTGGCCTGATTGATCAAACAAATCACAGCATTGGCCTGGACTGCCGCAGGCGTGCCTTTCAACCACTTGGCATACCATTGAAGATGCTCGTCGTCAAGGGCTCGCCAATCCATATTCGCAGGAGTCTTGTCAACCTGGTCGGACTGATGCGAACGCCAGACATCCCGCACCTCCATCGTCTCCGCCTGTCCTCGCCCCCACTGAGGCAGACGGTGCTGCCGAAGGTAATCCTCGTAGTCGAGTAGGAGTTCTTCCAATGACGCGCGAGCGACATTCGTCAACCTTCTCTCTGTTTCTGGATCAAATGCACCACTCCTGGATCCCTCGGCAATATTCTGCCGCCCCGACCGGGCTGCCTGAACCATCTGGTCGACGGTGCGGGATCGTCCGTCGATGAACTGATCGCAGAAAGAAACTGTCGCATCGTAGATGACCGTCGACATCTGAAACGCGACGAGTGACCGATATCCTCCAGCATGTCGTGTCGGCTTTGTCATAATGCTTCCTTTAGGGATTCAATCGCTGACCAGCGACAGCTGCCGCTGAGATGTGATTGGTTGTTTGTTTGTCATTGGACCGATCAGACCGATCGGACGGATAGGACTGATGGAAGGTGATGGGATTCATGGGGCCTATTGGACTGATGGATGATGGGACAGATAGGTCTTATTGGACTTATTTCCGCGAAATGCCTAAAAGGTTGCTCGCGGGCAACTTCTGAACCGCGCGTATCCAGTGCTTCGCACCTTTCACGCGCATAGGTCCTATCAACCCCATCACTCCCATCATCCATCTGTCCTATCACACCTATAGGTCCCATCCACATCCATCGGTCATATCAGGCCCATCCGTCCAATCAGCCCCATTAAAACTTCAATCACCACATCAGCGCCTCTGCCGCTGATATGCGATTGATTTGTCATTGGACCGCGTGGACTGATCAGCTTTTCCCCACACTCTTCTTCTCCCACACCTTCGCATTGCAGAGGAAGTCGTAGAAGCTCAGCAGCACGCAGAAGATGAAACCGGGCTTGCCGTCGAGAAAGCCGGCGCGGAGGAAGTAGTGATAGCAGAAGCGGATGAACGCACGACAGGGAAGATGCGCGTGGATGCGCTTCAGCTTCCGCTTGATGCGGCGGGAGAGCGGCATCGACTTCACCCCTTCGTCCAGGGCGCCGCTCATGAACTGGTCGTAGAGCTCGGCCTCCCAGCTCGAATAGCGGTTGTGCTTCTCGGTCCAGCTGTGGATCGTCGGATAGGCGTAGTGCTCGACACTCGTCTTCAGGCAACCGCCAACCGTACCGTCCAGAATGATGTGCTCGTGCGCTTCGCAGTCGCCGACATTCTTCGAACCATTTGTCGGCATCTTCTCGTATCGACCAAGTTTATGCCGGAAGAGACGCAGCACGCGAAGACTCGCGTAACCGCAGTGCCGAATGGGGCGCCCCAGGAACATATAGAGAAAGTGCAAGTAGTAGCCGTCGGCATCCGGATTCTTCACCTTCTCGGCAATCTCCGCGGCCAGGGCCGGGGGAATCACCTCGTCGGCATCGACGATCAGCACCCACTCGTTCCGCAGCGGCAGGTTCTCGAGTGCCCAGTTCTTCTTCTTCGGATAGCTACCGTTGAAGTGGAACTGCACACAATCGATCTTCGCGCCACCCGCCTCGGCACTCGCCCTGCCGATCTGCTCGATCACCTCGGGCATACCATCCGTGGACTGGCTGTCGACGATGTAGACTTCGTCCACCCAGTCCTTCAGGGCGTTCAACACCATCACGATGTTGTTCTTCTCGTTCTTCGCGGGAACGATTACGGAGACTGGTACTTTATTCATGATTCTCTCTCCAGAAATCTCGGGGAACGGCGATCTGAATTGCCCGCAGGTCACCACCCAGAACTGCCCGCAGGTCGCCTTTCAGACCTTTCGCGGAAATATGTCCCATCAAACCTATCCGACCCATCATCCATCAGTCCCATCCGCCCAATCTGTCCAATTACAAATCAATCGCATTTCAGCGGAAGAAATGCTGATGTGGTGATTGAAGTTTTAATAGGATTGATGAGACGGATGGGGCCGATAGGACCGATCGATGGGGAATAGGTCCTATGGGATTTATAGGGCCGATGGATGATGGGATTCATAGGATTGATAGGACCTATGCGCGTGAAAGGCGCGAAGTACCAGGTACGCGCAGCTCATTGACGCGCCCGAAAGGCGAAAAACACTGATTACGCACGTTCCCAGAACTGCCCGCAGGTCGCCTTTCAGACCTTTCGCGGAAATAAGTCCCATACAACCTATCCGTCCCATCATCCATCAGTCCCATCAATCCCATGAATCCCATCACCTACCATCAGTCCCATCCGTCCAATCGGTCCAATCGATCCCTAATCTCGCTTCACCGCCTTCATGAAGAACGACTTGGCACCCGGCTCCGGCGCGGGAACGGCGAATTCAAGATCAGTTCCCTCGCCGACCTGCCATTCCCCCACCTGCGTCCATTCGCCATCCAGGGCCGTCGCCGTGAAGAGGCCGTACTGAGGCCCTTTCAGGATATTCGTCAGGCGGACATGCAGCATGCCATCGACGGGGATAAAGAGTTCCGACGCCGTCGTGCAGACAAATCTCGGAGCATCCACGCTCGTGTCCACGAGCGTATACACGTTTCCGTTCTTCTCCAGACGGCACCTCCCGTCAGGCGAAGCGACTTCGACGTTCTCGAAACCACCACAGTCAAGCGGGACGCCAAAGCGCACGACAACTTTCACAGGTTCCAGCGGAGGCGCCCGCACGGCAACAGTTTCGCCATATCCCGCCTGCGCGTATGCCGTCGGCAGATCCGAATACTCGACGCTGGTCTCCTCGTTGACGAAGGGACCGGCGAGATTCAGTGCGGTCATGCGACCGCCACCATACACCCCGAGACAGGCGTCCGTCACGCGGTCATAGAGGGTCGGAACTCCTTCGCGATTCAGCGCGGGGATCCAATCGCGTACCAGCGTACGGCTGGTGGAGTCCAACCGCTCGTAGACCCGCACGCCGTAGATCCGCTTCACGGCCATGCCGTAGTAGGCCGAATTCGTCGCGTCCCGCATGCCGAACAACACCATCTGCCCATCCGCATTGACGCTCACCGCCGTCGCGGGACGGGACACCTCGGCGTCGTCGACCTTCAGCACATTCCGCGCCGTCACGACCATCACGCCATTGCTCACGCCGGTCGAGCCATTCCGGCACGTAAAAACGGAACGGGACGGCATGTCCTCGACCGGCACGCCAATCTTCGGCGCCACGCTCGTCACGCCACCATCGGTCGAGTTCAGGTAGTGGAGGTTGTCGTTGTACGCCACAAGAGACATCACCTTCCCCGAATCGGTCTCCGCCCCCGTCGAACTCCCCGCATAGTAGAGCACGTTCGTGCCGCTGTGCGCACCCTCGACGAAACCGACCTTCATCTCCACCTCGGTTCGCGCAAGATTTGGAACATAGTCCGTCACCATGTAACTGCGTGAATCCGTCTCCAGACAATCGTACCGTCGCAGGAAATCACCCGGGCCGTACTTGATGCGGGAAATGACGCGCTTGGCGATCTTGTTCATCCCCTGCAGCGTCGGATGTGGGTAGGTCTCCGTGTCCATGTCGCCATCCTCCTCACCATAGTACCCCTCGAGGTCGATGACCGTGTATCCCCGTTCGTTCGCCAGATCCCGCAACACATTCCGATACATGGGCGCCAGCCCCCACCGAAAATCCGCGACATTGTGAATCTTCGGCAATATGACATACTTCCCCGACTGCGGGTGTTCCGTATCCAGACAGTCAAACAGACCATTCACTGCTTTTGAGAATGTCGCTTTAGGAACCTGGTGCACCCAGAAATCATTCAGTCCTCCCAACACCAAAATGACGTCAGGATTTCCCAGCTGACCATTCTTGATATAATTGATGAACGAAGGGCAGATTCCATAGTGATAGGTGAATTCCGATCCACTACTTGTTCGATTCGTCTCAAGAACACCTCCGAACTCATGGATGACCTGACTCCACCACATCTGGTCTTCGGATCGAACAGTCGTCTTCCCTGGATAATGCGAAATTCTACTTCCATGGATATCGCCATATGACGAATAACTGTCACCGACAATCGACACCCGCTTCCCGGACCATATGCCAACAGCTTCGGCGCCAAACACCACCATAGTCAAGATGATGAGACAAAGACGCTTCAGCAATCCATCAGACATTTCCACTTCTCACCCCCAGACCAATACATCCTAGCGCTTCAGCATACTTTCGTAAATGGAACACATTCTTGTGGCAATCTTATCCCACACGAACTCGGACTTGATGAATTTCCTGGCGTTCGAACTAAAGTCGACCCACTGTTCGGGCTTAAATGACATGGCGGATTCCAGGCCTCGCCGAATTCCCTCAACGGAAATATCGACCCAATAACCACACTGGCCCCATGCCCCATTCTGTCCCTGTAGACCACTCCAGGGCGCGCCCTTCGTGCAAACGACCGGAACACCGGCTGCCAGCGCCTCCTGAACGGCAATACTGAAGTTCTCGCTGCGCGTCGGAAGGACAAACAAATCCGCTGACTTCAGCAGGCGGAACTTTTCATCACCGTAGACAGGACCGTGAATGGTCACGCTTCCATCCTTGACCTTCAAGGCGACCAAATTCTGCAGGATTTCCGTATACCCCTGCGTGTCAGGTCCAACAATCAACAGATGCCAATCCTTGTGAAACGACGCCAGACCGACCCACGCATCGACCAGCATGTCCAGACCCTTGATGGGAGCGATCCGCGAGAAATAAAGAAGAATCCTCCGCCCAGCATTCCTCCCCTCCGTCAGTCGTCCAAGGAGTTCTTCATCACGTTCGGCCACGTCAATCTCATCCGTCTCGATTCCGATGGGGACAACCTCAATCGGCGTCGAAACTCCATATTGCCGAATACCGTCGGCCTCGCTTTCCGCAGTTGCGATAACACGTGCCGCCCTTTTCAACAAGGGTCGCTCAACAAGTCTCCCCAGTAAATCTTTCTTCCGACGTGATTTCTTCAACCGTTCTGGCTCCAGGAATCCGTGAGGCATCATCACAAAGGGCTTCTTCGCACGCATGGCCTCATATCCCGCAAGCCAACACGGCGACTCCCAGAGTCCATGGAGATGGACAACGTCAGCCCAGGCAACTTCCCGGCGAACATCTTTCCAAAACGCCCTGGAAAAACTCAATGCAGGGGGTATGAATCTTGTTCGGGGGAAAACTCTGAAATCAACCCCTGCCGTAGATGCACGCACGGTTGCATCCGAAAGTTCGCCGAGCTCAACCGTCCGAAGATGGACCTCATGCCCTTCCGCCACCAATGCTTCGCAAAGCCGCGGGACGACCTCGCTGGTACCTCCTCCTGTCTTCGCGAGGCCCGCAACAACATGAAGGATCTTCATTTCGTCGGTCCCAACCACCAGCCACACCGATAGTTGTACCCGTGTGAGGGTTGCTGCTTGTCGAGGGGCGGCATCTGCATGTAATCGCCAAAATAAAAGCGGAGAAATGAATCGTAGTCCTCCGGCAGAGGAACTTTCGTTGAACCGAATTCATGCCACTTTGCCTTGCCCCACCATTCAACGGGGAGAGGAGGTCTGTTGAGGCCCGTCAGATAGACACTCGCGCGACTTGTGAACCTGGCATCTTTGAATGGATGTTTGAGCAGCATCTTTTCGCAACGGGACATGATGTGCTCCGGCTTACGGATCCAGGGGACCAGACACCCGAAGCAATGGCCGAACAGGCACAGAATCTTGCCCTTGGTCGTCTGGTTCCTGAACACGCCAAACTTCGCCCGCCAAAGTGCCCTGAGGAGATAGGCGTATGTCTTCATGAAGAAGATTTCGATCTTCGAGGTCGGATAACCGTCGATTGGCAAGATATCGACATAGAGTCCATTCGACAACATATACCCACATTCCTTTTCCGTCGCTTCAACCTTCTCGCGACGGCAGTCCTGGACCTTGCCGAACAGGAAACAGAATTCGGGACAGTTCTTCCAGTTCAGGAACTTCAGATACGAGGGCAATTCCGTCTTGGCATATTCAATGAACTTGTCGTAATCCTCCCGAGGCATGGACATGTCGAAATCATCGTCCCAGGGGATGAATCCGTTATGCCGCACGGCACCAATGGCACTACCATCCGTAAGATAGTAACGTAGTCCATGCCGGTCACAAATCTTGGCAACCTCACCATAGATTTCAAGAATCGCATCCCAGACGGGTTTCAGATTGACGCTTTTCTCAGACACGCTATTTTAATCCTCATTGTTTCACAATCCAAGAATTACAACATCTCAACTCATCCATTGTGAAATTGTAGAATTGTGCAATTGTTCATTGTGTAATTCTAGATTACACAATCTCACAATGAACAATTCATTCGGTCGTAGATCCGACTGGCAAACCAGACATCATGGAGGCCAAGTCCTACATTATAACAGAGAATTCGTTCCTCAGGCGAGCGGCGCCCGACATCACGTCCCAAGAGAACATCCGTGAGTTCACCAAAGTATCGGAATTCATTAAAATGGTCAAAATGTTCCAGATATCCCCGATCATCTCCGAAGATACGGTCGAATTTCGTGTCACAGTCCTGGAACCCGCGCATGTGAACGGGAATCAACGTATATCCCGGCGGGTAGGCCTCCGGGGGCAGGAACTGCTCGTTCATCACCGTCACGCAGGAATAGAGTGCGTCCGTGTTTCCGACCAGCTCCTCTCGAGACTCCGTCACGTGGAACCTGACGTTTGGAAGGCTCTCGTATTTCTCAATGAACTTCTCGGCGTGATCCTTGTAGCGCATCAACCAGATGTCATGCGGAATCGTGAACTGCGATTGCAGACATTCAAACGTTGCATGCGCCATGTTGCCGAGGCCGATGAAGCCAAAGGAGGCGGCGTGGGCGGGAATGTTTGACGTTTGACGTTTGAGGTTTGAGGTTTGACGTTCGAGGTTCGAGGGGAGGAGTACCTCTTCAAACTTGTTTACGAATGTCTTCCCTGCAAGGGCTTCCACGGCGCCAGTGCGCATGGCTGTGATCCAAATTGCCTCCAGGCAAGCGAGAGTGTCACCGTTGGACATGTCGACAAGCAGAATCGTGCTTTTCAAGGCGGGATCCAATCCTGGATGGCGAGAAACGACTTTCACACCATATCGATTGATCGACGGTATGAAACACGGCATCGTGTTGATGTAGATGTCACCCGGGAAGTGCATCCAGGTCTTCGGTGGAAGATTGGCCTCCGGCTTACTCTTGAAAGACGCCTCAATCCACTCAACACATTCCGCGGGGGTAATGCCAAGATTCGTAATCTGCTGTTCAGTTATGACTTTCATTGCATCCTCGTTTCAAATTGCAACATTGTGCAATTGTAGCATTGTGCGATTAAGTAATTGGCCATTTCAAATCACGCAATTCCACAATCACAAAATTTCAAAATCAGAGTTGTCTCAAGACCTTGATGAAATCTTCGTCATCAGCCTGATCACGGATCGTGATACGGACATACGAAGTATCGGGAAATCCCTTCTTGTTCGAGCAGTCCTTCAGGAGAATCCGGTGTTCATCCCAGAGGCGGTTCGTCAACGAGGTCGCGTCGAACGGCGCGGAGACGCGTGCCAGCACGTAGTTGCTCTGCGTGGGGAACAGCTTTAGGAACGGAATCGTCGCAAGGTCCGCGAGAAATCGCTTGCGCTCATGTTCGATTGCATTGCAGCCCTCGACATATTCCTTCCGATACTTCGGCATGATCTCCATGAAGAATTCGCCGAAGGGGTTGATGTTCCAGATCGCGACCTTCTTCTTGGCTGCGGCGATGAATGCCAGATCCCCGGACGCCAGGACGCCGAGCCGGCACCCCGGCACGCCGAACGACTTCCCGATGCTCTTGATGACATAGAGATTGGGATGTTCGGCCAGAAGCTCGGAGGAAATGAGCGTGAAGCGCTTGTCCTCATCTGCGAAATCGGCAAAGGACTCGTCGATGAGGATCTTGATCGACTTCCGCTGCGCCCACAGCGCCAACGCCTCGATCTCGTCACAGGTCAGCAGATTGCCGGACGGATTGTCGGGATTGACCAAGCTGATACAGGAGATGTCCTTGTCGGAGAAGAAGTCGATCAGATCTTTCCCGCAATAACGGAATCCCTCGGTCGGCGGATTGAAGATCACGCGTCGTGTGACGTCGATACGGTTCGGATACTCCTCGAATGTCGGGTAGACAAATCCGACATTTCCCTCGACATCCTCCATGAACAGCTTGATCAGCTCGGACGCTCCATTCCCCGGAATGATATTCTCCGGCTGAACACCGAACATGTCTGCGGCATACCTGGCGTTGAAACGCATTCCAGACGGATATTCCGTGAGCAGCGTCCTGAACATCCCCTGCATTTCGGCGATCATTCCCTCCGTCGGGAAATACGGGTTCACCAGAAAACAGTAGTCCTTCATCTCGGGATAGCGCCAGAATCCGCCGAACCGACTCGCAATCCCCTTCCATCCCGCTGGATCTTGTACATTCATGACAATCTTTCCCTTTTCAGATTCTTTCTTCCATTCCCCTGAAATGGACATTCAATTCATGCAAGGGAGCCAGAAGGCGCCCCAGAGAGGTTCCCTGCGTGGCGATTGAAAATGCATTCACATCCTTTGGAAAACACTTGCCGCCATAACCGAACTTTCCATCAGGTCCAGGCACGTATGTATGGACATCATTAATGTAACCAGAAAGTAAACATCCCTCATGGACCCTATTCCAATCCGCGCCCATCTTCTCACAGTATTCACGCACGGCGTTGAAGTACGTAACCTTGTAGGCACCGAAGACATTATGTGAATACTTCGTGATCTCTGCCTCCAAAGGCGTCATCACACAGTGCCGTTTCCCCTTGAATATCTTCGTCAACAACTCAACCTCGCCCGTGAACACCATCGGCTGTGTGCGGAAATCCGTGATGTGCGTACGCTCAGTGAGGAACTCCGGCATGTAGCACACATGGTGCCCGGTCTCGCGCGATAACATGTCCGACGTCCCTGGCAGAATGGTTGTGCGTACGAATACCGTCACATCGGGAAGTTTCTGGATGAGTTCCTTCATGAGCGTCAGGTCCTGCGTACCGTCGTCTTCCGTCGGCACATGAATCTGAAGAAAGGCGATGTCAATGTCCGAAAGGTCGTCGTTCATGCCCTTCGGGGGGTCGCTGACCCGGCACTCGCAGAGTTCCGAGTTATTCTCCTCGATCCAAGTCTTGAGGGCTCCACCAACAAAACCACATCCAATAATTCCAATCTTGATTTTCCCGCTCATTTCAAACTCCTACTTCATGCTCTCGGCAACGTCGGAGATGATTTTAGTGAGAGAACGCTTCGGCTTGAAGCCGATGAGTCCGCGGACCTTCTTGATGCAGGGAACGCGACGACGCATGTCCTCGAAGCCACCACCGGGAT
>R26__coassemble_655_pt1 | contig 20292 bp, 10 predicted proteins | sample R26__metabat2_high_PE_030 | metagenome-assembled genome bin R26
TCCGGGAGCAGCGTCACGCGGATGCGGTCGTTTTCGAGGACGACCGTCTTCCACTCCCGCGTCTCCGCCACGTCCGTCGACCCGTCATAGCGGAAATACGGATACCGCGTCTCCGCCGTCGCCGGTACCGGATCGGGATCGCCGAACGGATAGGTCTTCATCGTCATCGTCCCGACGTCGATCCGCGCCTGCGCGAACACCGAACCGACAACCAGGCCTACTCCCGCGAACAACATCTGTTTCCTCATGATTTCCGATCCACCCTCTCAGTATCTCAGCATCTTCATCCGGAACGGCGCCAATTCGACGACCGCCTTTCCGTCACGCACGGGCACATCGGCCCCCGAAGCCGCATCCGTCACCTTCCGCACACCCGTCGGCAGCATCACCTCCGCCTGCACCGTCTGGTCGGGCGAGATATTCGAGACGATTGCCAGATTGTTCCCGTCACGACGGTAGACGCTCGCCTTCACCGAGGCCGGCGCCACGACGAGCGGCGTCTCCCAGTATGGCAGGAACTCCGCATCGGCGAAACCGAAGTCGTCCAGCGTCTTCCAGAGAGGCGCCAGGCGCGGAATCGAGACGAACCCGCAGGGGCGCACCATCACGTCGTGCAGCAGCGTCAGCGCGAGCGCATCCTCGTACGACCACTTGCCCGGAACCTCATAGGCCAGGAACTCGGCGGCGATGCCGTGATTGCGCCCCATGAACTCGGCGCGGAAGGCGTCCAGATCGAGGGTGCGCTTGATATCCTGCTTCGAGACGGCGAGCTGCTCGCCGTCCCAGTAGGTGTGGGCAAAGGCGAGCGTCGCCGGACAGATGTAGCCGCTCTGGTGGGCGTCGATGCGTCCCCCCTTCGCGTCGACGAACTCGTACAGGTCGCGCATCATCTTCCGCACCGCGAAGAACGGATACGTCGCGTGCAGTTTGCCGTCCTTGTCGCGCCAGCCGCAGCCGTGCCGCTCGTTCGCGCAGGCGCGCGGCATCACCGTGCCGTCCAGATAGTATCCGTCGATGCCCAAATCCTCGTAGGCGCGCTTCGCGCGCGCAAGCCAGATGTCCGCGGATTCGTTGTTGTAGCAGAGACGGTAGTCGCGCTGTCCCGGCTCGCGGAACCAGTAGCTCGTGAACCGTCCCTTCGCGTCCTTCGAGAGCCAGTCGGCGTGATGGTCGCCCCACAGCGGATCGAGCGGCGAGAGCTCGTAACCCTGGTAGACGAGCACCTTGATGCCACGGCGATGGCACTTGCCGACGATCGCCTTGAATTCGGGACGGGGCGTCGGGTTGTTCTGGACGGGAATCCAGTCCTCGTGGAAGGCGATCGTCTTCACGCCGGCTGATTGCGCGATGTCCAGGTTCTCGTCGATCCGCCCATCCGGGAACGCGCGCTGGGAAGTCCACCAGACCTCGGGGCGCTTGATCGTGATGCCCACGCCCATCTGCGGCGAGTGCACCGTGTGGTTGGCGTTGTGGCGCCGGTCCCACGGCTTCACGGGCGTCGCCTCGAATCCGAACGTCCACGTCGCCGGGAGATCGACCTTCTCGTCGACGAGCCGGATCCGCAGCAGCGTCTCGCTCGCGCCCGGCACGACCTCGATCACGCGATTGGAATCAGGCGTGCGGAATCCTTCATCGCTTTCGCAGAACCAGCAGAGGCCCGCCTTCTCGTTGCCGAGCCAGACCACGCAGCGGAACGGCCAGGCCATCGACTCCTTCACACCCCCCACGTTGTTGAGCTTCGTCCACGACGCCGGCGAGAAGTTGTACAGGGTCGCGCAGTCCGGACGCAGGGGAATCTCCAGCCAGGCGCGGCCGATCGTCGCGGCGTTGGACTTCGAACCAGGCACGAGCGCCAGCGACACCTTCATCATGCCATCGAACTCGACCCGCGCCGTGACGTCTGCGGCAATCTCCGACGCCTCCTGCCAGCCGCACACCGTCACCGCCTCGTCCGACTGCTCCTGGACCCAGCTGCCGGCCTTGCGCCAGGCGATGGGTTCGCCCTTCGCATTCACGCACACGATGCGCATCGGTCCCGCCAGCAGATCACCTCCCGCCGACGTCACGCGCGTGGGCAGCGCGTTCGAGGCGAACGCGTACGTCCGCCCCCACACGCCGACATTCCCCCCGTCGACCGTCACCGGCGTCCCCGGACGCGGAACCGCGGCCAACACGGACCTCGCTGCAAGAACCGTCCCTAGAACAAGGCTTCCCATAAAACTCCTCAATCTTCAAAGTGTCTCGGCCAGACTATATCATACGCCCGAACATCACTCGCTTCACATTCAGAAAAGCAGTGGTCCACGGACCGTTTCTGCCTAAGGCCGTTGTCCGCCCCTGCCCAGGTCGTCCAGCAACGCCTTCTGGGCGGACCGGACAATGTCTTCGCACGCGGACGAGAAAATCGTGGAGTTGGACTCGTAGGAATCACCCGAACAGCCTTCCGCAGTGGGTAGATAACCAAATGAACCGTCGGTGAGGCAGGTGTAGAACGTCATGCCGAACGGTGAGTTCCGCTTGCAGAAGCGTCCGTACTCCGTGAACGGCTCACAGGGGAGTCCCGTGAAGCAGAGCACGTCTCCGATTGTAAGCGCGGCAATCGGGAAGGGAATCTCCTTCGGTTCGTTCACGAGCCGCACGATCCGCGCGGCCTCGACGAGGCGATAACGGTGCCCCTTAATCTCGCCCTTCCGCCCGGCCGTGTGGAGCGCCCAGTCGGCTTTCGCGGCGGCAAGATCTTCGCCCGTACGATCGCGCAGGGGCAGGGGGACCTCCTTCACGGTCGCACGTACGCGCCCCGTCGCCACCGGCGCGCAGAAATCGTATGCCGCCAGCACAGCTCCGGCGACAGTACGTCCGAAATGTCGCGACGCCGCGCACTTCCCGGTGAGGGGGCGTTTGGGATCTGGATGGACGTCGATGTGGTTGGTGTCGCCCTCCGCGCCGTTGAAAAACACGCACTTCACGTCTCCGAGTGAACCTTCGAGCGTGCGGCGCACGACACCGGGCCAGTCGGCGGAGACGAGCGTGCCGCCGATGCAGTCCGGATGGCACTGGAAGTTCACGAGCAGAATCTCGTCCGCGCCGTCGCGGACAAGCCGCACGATCTGCACGTCCTCGTCGGGCGTGCCAATCGGTGCGACGATGTCGGGGTTGTTCCGACCTGGATTCGTCGTGGCGCGTCCGTCCCGCATGCGAAACCGGCGGACAAAGGAGACACCCTTCGCCTCGGTGCGTCCCTGCAGCATCCGCGCCGGTTTGAGATCGGCGATGGCCGCCTGGCAGACCTCGACGATGCGGCGCCCGACAAGTTCGTCGTAGGCGGGCGGGCCATCGAAGGCGATCTCGTAGGCGTCCGCGGCCTTGCCCACGCATCCACCCGTGTGGGTGTGGGTGCAGGCCAGATAGATCATCTCGGGGGCGAGTCCGGTCGCGGCAGCCGCACGGCGGCGGTATTCGGTGCAGAGGCCCTTGATCTCGACCAGGTCGAGCGACACGACCACGGCCGTGGACGTTCCGTCGGAGAACGCCACGGCATTGGCCTCGATGTCGTCGATCACGCCACTCACCGGCCGTACGCTGAAGTACCCGGGAATGCAACTCCCCATCGGGGGATTGATCTCCCGGCGCGCAAAGCCCGCACGGAACTCGGCCGAAGCCGCCAGTGCCGTCAGGGCAACCATCATCGTCAGCATTTTCATCGTCAGAACCCCGTTGGCGTTAGCGCTGAACCCGAACATTACGGAACGTTGCGCCCTTGCCCTCAAGGCCAAAGCGGACACCCTTCCCCGCGGCGAAATTCCCCTGCGGAGCCGTTGCAAGAGGATGTCCGTTCAGAGTCCAAGTCAGGCGCCCCTGCACACAGCGGACCGTCAGTCGGTTCCAGGCACCACCCGTCTGTCCCGCCGCAACAACATCGGACAAGACCAGATGAACGACGGACGACGCGTCCCCACCTTCCGCAGGGCGCACGAGCACGGTCGTCGACTTGTCTCCGAGCTTGAACTCGAGATCGCAGGTTCTCGCAGTGCCCTTGATCCAGAGTGGACCCTCCTTCTTCTGCCTCAGGAGGACATTGCCCCAGTCGGACAACGCCCAGGCGCCAGGCGTGAACTCCGCCTGCTGCTCCAGCTTCGGTCCCCAGGCCGGGAAGACGGGCGTCCAGTCCGTACGCCAGGACTGCGGATGCCCCGTCACGATGTCCATCGACACAAGCCATTCCCAGGCACGGTCCTTCCAGACGGAGGCCGGCGTACCCGGGCGCGGATTGGACTGGAAGCAATGATTCTCAAGCGCCATCACGTGCAATTCGGCGGGGATGCCCATCGTCCGCAGCTTGTGGTAGGCACGTACGCTTCCCATCGCCGACCATCCGTCCACGTCCCCGTGGAAGAAGCACATTGGCGGCGTCGCCACGTCGAAGGCGAGCTCCGGCGCGAACCCGTCGGAAAGATCATTCCCCTTCTTAACGTTGTGCTGATTGACGCCGTCCGCCAGCAGATAGGCGGGATAGACGGGGATGGCCCAGTTGACGTTGCAGGGCAGAAGGTCGATCTCGTCGATGGGTTCGTAGGCGGCCGTCTGCGACGACACCGCAACCATCATCGCAAGATGGCCACCGGCGCTGCAGCCGGTGAAACCGATGTTATTCGGATCGAGTCCCCGCTGCACGGCCTCGCTCCGCACGAGGCGGACCGTCCGCTGCGCGTCCTGCCAAGCCGTCACATGCTTGGCCAACCCCTGCGGACGCGGACAGCGGTAACGCATCGTCACAACCGTCATGCCCTTCTTCAGACAGTAGTCGCGCATCGGCGACACCTCGAACCCCTCGACACCGCATCCGCCGTAGCCTCCGCCCGAGACGGCGATGAGAATCGCGTCCGTCGTCCGCTTCTCCGGCATGAACCAGCGCAGATACGGCGCATAGGTCTGGTTCTTCTGCACGGACGGCATCTTGCCCTTCGGCCACAGCGGAACATCCGACTCGGCGAAAACGGCACATGCCGCAATGACGGTACCACAGGCGACCAACGAATACAACCAGCTCTTCATGTCTTCTCCTTTTCAGACTTCTTCAATGAATCCACACGCCTAGACGCCAAAGAGTTTCTGGGCCTTGCGCATGCGCTCGATGATCTTGACGCGGAACGGGCACCGCTTCTCGCACTTGTCGCACCCCGTGCACTCGCCCGCATGGTGCTTGAGCGCGAGGTAGTGCTGCCGGACCGAATCCGGAACCGTCGGCTGCGCCGAGGCGAGATCGTACAGCTTGTTGACCATCGCGATGTCGATCTTCTTCGGGCAGGGCGAACAGTGTCCGCAGTAGGTGCACGCCCCGCCGTAGGCGCAGCGTGGCGCCTTCGCGAGCACGCTCGCGTAGTCGCGCTCGTCCGAAGTCGCCTTGCAGTAGCGCGCGGCCGCGTCGACGTGCTCGACCGTGTCGTAGCCCGGCAGCACGGCGGCGACGCCGGGCCGCGTCAGCGCGTAGTGGATGCACTGCACCGGCGTGAGCGCGGTCTTGAACGGCGAACGCTGCGCGTCGAAGAGGCGACCGCCCGCGTAGGCCTTCATCACGGTGATGCCGACGCCCTTCTCCTCGCAGAGACGATAGAGCTCCGCACGCTCGGGCGCGATGCCGCCCAGGTTCTTGTCATAGCGCTCGTCGCCCTTGTAGTAGGACATGAACTCGTCGATCGGCGGAAGCAGGTCGTAGGCGGGATTCACGCTGAACATGATCATCTCGACGAGTCCGCTCTTCACGACGGCCTGACCGACCAGCGGATTGTGGGTGGACATGCCGATGTGCCGGATCTTCCCCGCGGCGAGCAACTCCTTCATGTAGGCCATGAAGGGACCCTTCGAGACCCTCTCCCACTCCTCGAGCGTGTCGATGTAGTGGATCATGCCAATGTCGATGTAGTCCGTGTGGAAGCTCTTGAGCAGTTCCTCGAAGGCGGGCTTGCAGAGGGAGAGGTCGCGCGTGCGCGTGTTCTGCTCGTTCTTCCACACGCAGCCGACGTGCCCCTGGATGATCCACTGCCTTCGGTGTCCGCGCAGCGCCTTGCCGATGCTGCTGCGGACGGTCGGATTTCCCATCCAGCAGTCGAACAAGTTGATGCCATGCTCCTCGCAGCGGCGCATGATCGCCGCACAGGTCTCCTCGGACTGGCGCTCCATCCACTCGGTTCCGAATCCGACCACGCTCACGCGCAGACCGGTCTTTCCGAGCGGACGGTACACCATCTCCGGATTCTCCACGAACGGCTTCTCGCAGCCAGCACCAGCCAGCATCAGCGCCGCCGACGCCGCCGACCCCTTGATGAATGTTCTTCTGTCCACAATCTTTCTCAACATCTCAGCTCCTCAACTTCTCAACCGTCAAGACTCCAATCCTCAGCGACTCGCCAGTGCGGCGACGCGGCGACGCGCGGCCCGCAGCTGCACGGGATCGCGCGTGTACTCCTTCATCGACGTCACGAGCGTGCGGATCTCGGCGTCCGTCGCGTTCTTCCCCACCTTCGCCGCAGCGAGCTGGAGCCATTCATAGTCCTCCACGCCGTCGCGCACGAGCGCAAGGCGGATACCCGGCAGCACGTGCTCCTTTCCAGGGTAGAGGAAGATGCCGTCGCCTGGCATCTTCAGTCCGCTGTAGGTGTGCCAGTCGGGGAAGAAGGTGTCCCCCTCGTCCAGGTTCGGATTGCCGTGCCAGTAGTTGACGTGCCAGAAGAGAAGTCCGTCCGAATCGTAGAGATGCGCCATCCACCCCAGCAGACGCCCCTCGACCGCGGGATACTCAAGAGAGGCCATGTTGGCGAAGGGTGCGGTCGGGCCACAGCACGTGTACCACCACACCTGCTTGCCCTTCGCACGGAGCTGCGCGGAGAGCTCTGGACGGTAGACCGACGTAAGCGGGCAGAACCAGTCCGTCGTCTCCAGATACGGGCTCTGCACCTTCCCCTCCGCGAGGTCCTTGTACATCATCGCCGTCGTCATCACCGGAATCTCCGGGAAGTCGGCCTTGAGCTGCTTCCACAGCTTGTCGATGCCCGCGTAGTAGTCCTTCTGCCGCTCGTCGAAGCCATAGAGATAGGCGTACTTCAGAAGATCGTTCTTCCGCAGCTCCGCGACGTAGGGCGCGAGGCGCGCCTTGAATTCGCCGTAGAAGGTGTCGTTGAACGTCGCCTCGGGCGCCGTGTAGCAGACCCAGAGCGCCTTCGGATTCTTCGGCTGCGGCACGATGTTGAGGATGTTGAAGCAGTTCATGCCGCGCTCCCGCGCGTGGAGCAGGTCGACGATCTCGGGGGGAGACGTGCGCGAGATGTCGTCCGGGTTCAGACGATGGTCGAGCATCACGTCCCAGCTCTGGCGCTTCATCTCCTTCCACTTCGCCTCGCCGTACTGCGCGCGCGTGAAACCGTCCATGATGCAGAAGGCGGTCTTGAACCCGAACGTCGCCGGCAGCGCGAAGTCGAGCACGCGCGCCGAGACGCGCACCGTCGCCTTCGGGACTCCTCCCTCTGTGACGACGATGTCGCCCGAGTAGACGCCCGGTGCCGCATCGGGAGCCGCGTACACCGTGAACCACAGGCCCTGCGTGGATGCCTTCCGCACGCGGAACGGCGCCGCCGGCAGCAGCGGATCGGGCAGCCAAGTCTCCTCCTCGTCCACGCCGCACGGATGCGGCAGATAACCCGGTTCGCGCGCGACGTAGCCCACGCGCTCCCACTTGAATGCGCCCTTGAGCGCCTCGCCCTTCTCATTCTTCAGGACGGGCAGCGTCACCCCGCCGCGCACCCACTCGACGCCATCACCGCACGTCACCTGAATCTGGAAGCTCTCGCGTTCGCGCTTCGCGAGCTCGACTGCGACCGTCTTCGGCGCAGCCAGCTCCTCCACCGTCGGGAACGTGAGCGGCGTCACGCGCCGCATCGAGTCGGCCGTCCACACGCCGAAGCCGTCGCGCGGCACGGCCCCGCTGGGAAACGGTCCCCGTCCCGCCGGCACGTCGACCACGCGCTTCATGGTCTTGTACCCCTCGAATATCTCGAACGACAGGCGGTCGCCGTCGCAAAACGGACGCGCCGTCCGACGCGAGGCCGACAGGATGTCACAGTTTCCCTTCCGTCGTTCAAGCCACAGGTCGCGGAACTCCGCCTTGCCCGAACCCCTCCGCAGGAACGCAAAAAACTCGATCTTCTTAACTGGCTTCATCGGCACGAACGCGTGCGCCGTCTTCTCCCAGCCGTGCGTGCCCTGGCGCCATTCCGCGCGCACGCCCCACTCGGGCGTGCCGTCCTCGTACCACATGTCGAGGTAGATGCAGTAGTCGGGCGCACACGCGTTCTCGGAACGGCTCTCGCCGCCAAACACGATCGGCTCCTTCGAGGGCTTGTCGTAGACGAACGTCTTCCAGAGCCCGCCTTTGAAGTTTTCTCCCGCCGCAATCGCCTGCATCGTTGCGCAGGCCGCCGCCAAAGCCAGAACGTATCTCGTCATCTTACCCATTTCACACCTCGATTCTTTTCCTTTTACAACAGACAGGAACCTCCCCGCAACGGGAAGACCATCGTCGGCCTCCGCGCATCACAGGCATAGAACACCATATCAACGGTCTTCTCGGTGACAATCAGCTGGTAGTGGCCCGCGGCCCGGAACTGACGGTAGTCCACGAGCCCCGGACGATACTCCTCCACCAGCGCCAACAGCTCGGGAACGGTCCGCCGCTGATGGCAGCCGTCGTGTTCCTCGTTCATCGGCGCGGGGTGGGCCTTCACATACGAACCGAGCTGGTCCGGGCGCGTGATGAGCGGCGTGACCACGTCCTCGGCCTTGCGCCACACGCTGTTCATGCAGAACTCGACCAGTTCACCCTCCGCACGCTTCCAGCGGCGGATCTGCGTATGGTGGATGTGTCCGCTCAGGACAATCGCCCTCCGCCGCAGCAGGCGCGTGAAGAGCGCACGGCGTCGCGCGGTGTCCTCCGGCTTGCCGAAGAGGAACCAGTAGCTACCCCAGGTGTCCGTCGGCGCGATGGCGGAGTGGAGGACAATGAACGTGTGGCGCACCCCCTCGCTCGCATCGAGCATCGCCGAGATCCGATCGGCGTCCGGACGCATGAAGTCGATGAAGATAAACGCGTCGGGACCTTCGAAGAACAGGAAACTGGAACGGCCGACCGTCTTTCCCAGCGTCCGCGAGACAAGCGCGCGCATGTACTCGTCGTAGGGCCCCGCCCCGCCGTTGCGGATGTCGTGGTTGCCACAGACCGTCAGGAACGGCAGCCCGTCGAACCCCTTCGTACACGCCACCTGGGCGTCGGCGAGAAAACGCAGATAGTCGGCGCGTCCCGCGCAGTCGCCCTGGATGAGGTCGCCCATCTGGAATAGATACTTCGCGTCGGGACGGCGGACGGCCGCCGCGGACGCCACCAGGCGCGGCAGACGATCCGCCCACATCGCGGCATTCCGCGCGAACTCGCCCTGACGGTCACGCCAGTCCTTCTCATGCGACGGCACCCACCCCTTGTGATAGACCGTCTGCGGCGCCGTGTCGAAGTGCGTGTCGCCCAGAATGGAAATCGAATACGTACCCGTACCCATTTGCAAACCATGACACCCGCTCAACGCGCCAATTCCAAACGCGCCACTCCCCAACAAGAATTTCCGCCGATTCACCAGCATGATCATCTCACCTTTCACCTGTTAAATCATTAAATCCTCTAAACCTTCTAAACTGCCTAAACCCTCTAAACCTCTCAACACTCACAGGTTCCGCGTAATGCGGAACAGTGTTCCGCCCGAACGGCGACAGGGCGGCTCGCGGACCACGCTACCGCACAACGTGGACGCGGGCGAACAGAATCGCACGTCAGAGACTCCTCTTCTGCTGTTACATGAAGACTTCTGCGCACACACCCCGTTACGGGTTCCCACGACGATTGTCATTATAGCACATTTTCAGACCACGTGGTGCGAGTTCATCGGTCTGGCGCTTCCCGTGCCAGGTGTAGGCGAACGGCTGGACGCGGTCGGTCGCGTTCACGAAGAAGAGCGCCTCCGAGCCGTCCGCCGCGCGGAACGCGCCGACGTAGACACACGGACGGTCGAGATCGCACTTGTGACCGCGGAAGTTCTCCTTCACGATCTCACGCGCACACTCCATCTTCGGCGGATGCAGGTGCCGCCCATGCTGCAGCCACTTCGCGTTCGCGTGGAAGAGGTCGATCCAGCGTTCGGCGAAGGCGACCTGATCGCCCGACCGCTTGTAGAGGGCGGGATGGTAGACGCCGTCCTCTCCACGGTACTCCAGCACGACGTTGTCCACGAGGCAGTCTGCGCCACCCTCCGCGCAGAAGGCAAGCCGCGCATTTTCGTACTTGTAGTCCTTCGGAATCGTAATGTTCATCGAGACTCGTTTCCACCCCGGTAGGGTCGGCGCGGGATCGGGGGACGACAGCTCTGCTGTCGTTCGGGCCAGGGTCGGCGAGGAGTTGGGGGCATCCGTGAACGCCACGGAGCCGAAGCATCCGGTCTGCATCTGTCCGTAGACGTTCGCGAAGGCCCGCTTTCCGGGCTTGCGCACCTTCACGTCCAGCGAGACGCGCAGTCCGTCGTTTCCGTATCTCTGCCAGAGCCACATGGAGAGCGTCGTCCAGACGCACACGGCGTTTGTACCCACCGAGTCGGGCGTGCTGACAAGGCCCAGCGAATAGCGCCCGTCGGTCGCATCGTCGGTGACGACGGTCTGCATCCCCCTCTGCGAATTCCAGCCCGTGTAGCCGACAACGCCGAGCTGGGGATTCTCGAAGCTGCCGTTGGCGATCACCGGCATCTCGAAGTACCATTCCGGCCCCTCCGGCATCGACGGGATCTGTCCGTCGGACGCCGAATGCGCGATCCAGTGCCACTTGCCCCAGAGTTCGCTGCCCGGCTGGTAGAGCGAGACGTACTCGTGGTGCAGGTAGCAGAACACGCTCGCCCAGTCGCTCCCGAAGAAGCGGCAGTTGCGGTAGTCCCACACGCAGCCGATGTCGTTGAACATCTCGTTGCACTCCTCGAAGCTGAACTGCGCCTTCGGATCGATCTTCCGCGTGGCCGCGAGCTGCGTCTCGAACTGACGGCGCATCGCCTGGTACATCCACTGTCCATCGCCCGGCGCGTGCGGGTGGTTGCGGTTCCAGCACGCGCGCACCTGCGCGCCGACGTCCTGGTCGGCCTGCACGAGCTCGACGCCGCGCGAGACCAGCTCCCGGCAGACGCCGTTCCACCAGTCACGCCCGTACTTCGTCGCCGGGCAGAGCGTCGCCGACGTTCCCCCGCCAAGCCAGACGAGGTCGTCGAGCCGCGGCTGTCCGTCAGGTTCCGTGCAGCAGTTCGCCTTCACCTCGCGCTCGAACGTGTCGGTATAGTCGAGATTGAAGGTACCGTCCGCGCGCGCGCCCACGCGCACGTTCCAGTGGTGTCCTCCCGGCCACGCCCACACGTGGCAGTCGCTCGCCTTCAGGTCCGCGACGTTCTTCCTGAACGCCTCGTCGCTCGGATAGCACGGGAAGTACTCCGGCGTCACCCAGTCGCCGTGGTGCTCCCACCCCTCGGTCTGGATGAGGAACGGCACCCCCGGGAAGCGCTTCTCGCGGTACTCCTTGATCCAGCGCTGGACGAGTCCCTTGTGCGCATACCAGGCGCGGTTGAACTTGAACTTGGCGGGACCGTTCCTGATCCAGTCCGGCAGGTCCTTCCGGTCGGCGAGCTTCGTCTTGTACCAGGGTCTGTCCTTCACCCATTCGCGGTAGACGTCCGCGGCGTCGCGCCAGTCCGTCGGCGCGCCGTCCGTGCCGCCGAACGCGCGCATCACGATCGGATACCCAAGCGTCCGCGGTTTCTCGGAATACTCGAAGTTGCGCCACTCGAGCAGGAAGTCGCCGTGGCGAAGCACCGTGCCGTCCGGCTTCACGTTCGCCCACCAGCGGTCGACGAGCACGCCCTTGAAATGCCCCTCCGCGTCCTCCGCCGCGCAGTAGAGTCCGCCCTTCGGGTCGTAGAAGCACGCGTACGGACTCGACAGCTGTCCCGGGCTCGTCGCGTAGTGCCGGCTCTTCCAGTACTCCCGCGTCAGATCGCACGGGTTGCGGTTCACACCGCCCTTGATCGTACCCGCGTGCGTGCAGTCGTCCGCGGCCGAATCGCCGAGGCACTCGGTGAGCGGCAGGGAGGGGTAGTCGGTCTCGTAGGTCGCCCAACCCGACTTCGGCGTCGTCTCGATCTCCCAGCGCAGCTTCCCGTTCACGCCCTTCTCCGCCGTCACACGGCAGACGACGCGCTCCAGACAGTCCGCGAAACCCGCATATTCAAGCTGCCAGCCGTTGTCGATCTTCCGATGGGTGAACGACAGGTTCCTGCCCGCCTGCTGCGGCGTCGGCGCGACGACCTTCTTCTTCGTGTAGTCGTCCGCGCGGCGGCACTCGACCAGCCAGAGCGGACGCGCCCGCGTCTGCGAGGCGTAGTCGTATCCCGTCCGCTTGTCGTAGAGATGCCCGATCCGCCCGTTCCCGCCATTGCCCTCGTAGAGCACGAGCCGCAGATTGTCCGTCTCCACCGTCAGCGCCGACGCGCCCAGCGCAACGAACCCGAATAGAGCCGAAAGCACAGACTTGTCCATGTCAGTCCTCCTTTGCAAGTTTCACGAAGTCCATCCTTTCACCGGGTCCGCAGGCGATGACGGGCGATGATCTCGTCCTGCCAGCGCCTGGAGAGCGCGACGAAGCGGGCGGAGAAGCCGCAGACCTTCACCATCAGGTTCGGATGGCGCTCCGGATGCCGCTGGGCGTCGAGGAGCGTCTCCACGTCGCAGCAGTTCGGCTGCAGGAGATGCGCGCCCGTCCCGGCGAAGACGCGGAACACCGCGGCGAGACGTTCCCTGTCGAGGCCCTCGCCGCCGAACATGAGATTTGCGTTCGAGGCGTAGAGGCGCGAATGGTCGAGCGAGGCGAGCGCGTGGAAGATGTCCGGCACGTCGCCCTTGTTGCGGTACTCGCTCGGCGCGAACCCCTGCGCGAGACGCTCGCCGTCGTATCGGCCGTCCGGCGTCGCCTTCGTCCGCTCGCCCCAGTACATGAACTCGCGGTAGATCCAGCAGGCGAGCACGTACGGGCCGCCCTGGTCGTTCTTGAGTCCCTCGATGTCGTCCGCGACCACGTCGATCCACTTCTTCATGAGTCCGTTCGACGCGGCGGAGTTGTCGCCCCAGTACGGCGCCTTCAGCGCCTCCGCGCGGATCGCCTGCGCGCGCTCGCCCTTCCAGTTGCCGCGGACCGCGTCGAGGAACTCCTTCAGCGTGCAGAACCGGTCCTCGAAGACGACCTTCCGGATCGCGCACATCGAGTCGACCGCGTTCGCGAGGAACGCGAGCGTCATCACCCGCGGACGGAACGCGGCGCCGCCGTCGGTCGTGTCCCGCCGGGTCTTCGTCCCCCCTTCCAGGCACATCGAGTAGACGGGGGACGGAATGACCTTCGCGTTGGCGCGCCCGTAGCGCGTGTAGTCGCTGCAGGTGTCGCGGAAGAAGCGCAGGAAGTTCCGCAGGATGACGCGCTCGACCTCCTCGTAGGACGCGCAGTCGTCGATTGGATCGATCTTCACCTGCGCCTTCGCCATCGCCGCCCTGTCCTGGTAGATCGTCTCCTCGATCACGCGGATCACGCTCATGTAGTTCGCCGCGTCCACGTCGGTGTAGCTGTCGACGTTGCCGTCCCAGCAGCCGCAGCAGACGTAGTCGCGCGCCGCCTCGAGCGGCAGCCCGAGCTTCACGAACCCCGGCACCGTCGTGTCGTCGTTGAACATCGCGAAGACCGCGTGCCCCGCCAGCACCTCCCCGGCGATCGCCTCGAGATACTCCTTCGGCGAGTCGGCGGAGAAGCGCACGTGCAGCTTCGGGAACACGACCTCCATCTTCAGGTGCTCCTCGAGGAAGATCTTCGTGAGCTCGTTGCAGAACGGCCTCCCGTCCCGGTCGCAGCCGCCGAGCGTGAGCGGAATCTCCGCCTCGTGGTCGCTGTAGGAATCCACGGGGATGAGTCCGTCGTGGTGGCAGTCGGCGTGGATCAGGAAACGCCGCACGAGATCGCGCGCCTCGGCCTCGGTGAGCGTTCCCGCCGCGACCTCCCGGCGGTAGAAGTCGATGAGCCAGGCGTCCGGACGCCCCAGCGCATAGTTGGCGGTGCCGTCGACGAGCCCGAGAATCTCGCGCATGAACCAGAGCGTGTTCAACCCCTCGTAGAACGTGCGCGGCGGCTCCCACGGGCAGCGCTGAGCCGACTCGACAATCCTGCGAAGGTTGTCGCTCATGGGGGACGACACCTCTGGTGTCGTTCGGGCTCGACGCGATTCTTCGACCACGGAGAGTTGCCTCTTCGCCTCTTCCGCGAACCTCAGCTGCACCTCATGCACGGCGTCGAGCCCAACGAGCGCGGTCTCCAGCTCCTTCCTCCCGAGCACATCCCACGCGGGGCACGTCTTCAGCGACGCCTCGACCTCGTCCCGCACGCCCTTGAACCCCAGGACGAAGATCCGCCGGAACGGCGGAATGTGGTGGATGCTGTCCACGAGCGGACCGCAGACGAGCGAATAGCGCTGGCGATTGCGCTCCGCGACCCGCTCCCGCACCTCCCACGGGATGAGATGGTCGCGGTCCCGGAAGTGTCCGCAGAGCTGGTCCACGATCCGCGCCGGATTCTGTCCGCAGACCCAGCCGCCGTTCACGCCCGCCTCGAAGTAGAACGGCGACTCCCGGAAGAGCACCGGACGGAAGTTCCGGACGAGCGCCCGGTAGTACTCCCGCCGGACGTCGAGCGCGTCGTAGTCCGGATGCGCCTTCGCCCACGCGCGCACCTCCGCGCGCATCTTCTCGTGCGACTCGAGAACCGTCTTGTCCCTGCACACCTGATGGCACTCGTCCGGATGGAACGCCCTCAGTTCGCGCCGCAGCGGACGGTACGCCTCCGGACCGATCTCGGCGAAGTTCCCGACCGCCGCCGCGGCCAGGAACACGGAACCAACAGCAGAAAACAGTGCCATGCGAAATCCTTACCTGAACTGAATGATCGTACCCAGATCCTGGACGCGGAGCGTGCCGATGCCGGTCACGAACTCGGGACAGGTCTCGGCGTTGACGTAGGTCTCGCCCACCGGAACGCCCTTGTAGCGGACGGCCGCCACCCGGTTCGTGCCGGTGAACGCAAGATTGAGGATCGCACCCGCCGAGACGTCGACCCGTGTCTTCGTCGACATGTCGATCGTCTCCGGAATCTCCCAGCCAACCTTGCGGATGGAGACCGTGTCGACGCAGAGATTGACCTCCTTCCAGTTCTTCTCGTAGTCGGGGGAGCTCGAATCCACGCCGAAGGACTCGATCGCGAACGTGTACTTCCCGGGTTCGGGGACCCTGAAGAGATACTCGTACTCCGCGAAGTTGCACATGTAGCCGACGACGCTGTTGGCGATCACGTTCGTGACGGTGGTGTTCTCCTTCACCAGCCAGGCGTTCATGCGAACGTTCCCGTAGCCGGTGGAATCCGTGCGCGTCCGCATCTGGAGACGCAGGCGGTGGACACCGGCGGACTTGAACGTCACGGTCTGCCGGGCCAGGCACTCGTTCTGGAATTTCAGATACTTGTAGCCGTCGATCATCGTGTAGCCGTAGACGTCCGGCCAATAGGAGTACGAGGTGACGTTCGCCCCGAAGTACTGGTAGCGGCTCGGTCCGCGGGGATGCGACTGGCTCGTCCACGAACCGCTCCGCTCGAAGCTTCCGTCGGTCACCAGCTCCTCCTCGTCGGCGTCCGCGTTGTTGTCCGCCCGCACGAGCTCGAGGTCGTCCACGAGCGCGCCGACGTCGTTGTAGCTGGCGAGCTGCAGCGCCAGCGTGACCGGCGTCGCGCCGTCCGAATCGAACGGCGTGGTGAAGAGGTAGCGCGCGCTGGGAAGACTGTTGGGAAACGCCGTCTGGATCTGGCCCAGGGACTGCTCCACGCCGGAGATCGTGACCTTCGCGTTCAGCTTCGCAGCAGTGTCCTGGCCGGCGAAGATCGGATGGCTGCCGGACCTCGTGCAGCCGTAGCTGCTGTAGAGGGAGTCCTGGTGGCGGGCGAAGCGGCACTTGAGGTACCACCGTCCGGCGGGCGGCGTGAAGGTGGTCGACGCCGTCCCGTAGGTCCCGAGCAGCATGAGCGCCTGGGCGCCGCAGCCGAAGTCCGCATTGACGGCGGATCCCGAGCAGAGGGACGCCGTGTACGAGGTGATCCGCCCCGTGGAGTTGGTCGCGAAGCTGTCCGCGCTCTTCGAGTTGCAGTTCACGACGGCGATCGCGGGGTTGAGGCCCAGCGGCCCCGCGTCCTTCGTCGAGGTGAACGTCCAGCCCGGCGCCGGCGTCAGCACCGAGGATAGGCACGGCGAGGTGTACGGCAGCCCCGGATTCTCCACGTACGTCTCGAAGTCGCCGTTCGGGATGGGCCAGCTGTCGCGCACGGCCGAGCCGGTGTAGAACAGCCGCACGTTGTCGAAGAACGCGGACTGGTCCTGGTTGTTGGCCGAGATCTTGCGGCTCTTGATCCAGACCTGCTTCTCGCCGGGCGTCTCGCACCGGAAGGCGATCTTCTGGCGCGAGAACACGGCGCTGGTGGGATAGTAGCTGCCGACCAGGTTCATCGAATCCGAACTCGCTCCGACGTAGACGTCGAGGACGAACGGCGTCACGTTGTGGGGTTCCGCCCCCCAGACCCCGAAGTCGTAGCGGATGGCGACGTCCGCGTGGAGCTCGTAGTTGCCGGCGCGCGGAAGCGTCACCTTGGTGCCGGCGGTCGCGTTGCCCATCTTCGTGTGCATGAGGTTGGGACTGTTGAGGAATCCCCTGGGGGGATTATAGGCCGTCCACCTGGAATTGTCGTTCGTCGGATTGCCGTCCGCCGCCCAGCCGCCGACGTCGGCGCGCATGAAGCGCACGCTCGTTCCGTTGATCGCCTTCCAGCCGTTGTCGTACGCCGACGCGCTGACGGTGTGCATGTTGTAGTTGAGCCCCTCGCCGCTGGACGCGAAGAGGTACTTCGCCTCGAAGTCGCCGTTCGGCACCTCGATCTCCTCACCCGCCCCCTCCAGGGGGGACGACACCGGCGCGCCGAGCGTAAGCTCGCCGACCGTCACCTGGATGCGGCTGACGTCGTTCGAGACGGACTTGACGCGCACGGGGCCGACGCCCTGCTTGCGGAAGATCCCCTCTCCCGGTCCGTACTGCGCGTTGTCGGCGAACGCCATGCGGATGCCGCCCTTCCCGTGCTGGTCGCGCTTCTCGGGATAGTCCGACTCCGAGGCCAGCTGGTTGTAGCAGTCGACGAGGAGATTCCCGTGCGCCGCGATCGGCAGCGGCGCGCCGCCGCGCAGGTAGAAGAAGCCGCCCTCCCAGACGAAGTCGCCGCAGAACGGGCCGTTGCCCGAAGGTCCGATCGCGATCGCGCCCGGTCCCGACTTGACGATCGTGCCAGACCCCGAGAAGGAGCGAAGCTCCTCGATGTCGGTGGCCGTTCCGACGCTGTAGGTGCGCGTCTCGCCGGCGTGCACCGCCGTCGCGGCCGGATCGTCGGGCATCGCGTTGTAGTCGATCGCCTTGGCGTAGTAGTTGGTGCCGGTGACCGGCGCCCTCCACGCGGGAAGATTCCACTTCTTCAGCAGGTATTCGCGGACCGCCGCCGCGTCCTTCGCGGTGAGCTGCCCCGTGAAGACGATGAGCTCCGAGAGATAGTCGCCGCCCGCCATCGCGTTCGCCCCCTCGCCGAGCGTGAAGTTGACGGTGTTGAACTTCTGGTGGCTGGACTCCACCTGCCGCGCCGTGAGGAACTCCATCTCCAGCGACTGGAAGCGCTTGAAGGGACGATAGGTGAAGCCGTCGACGAGGTCGCCGTCGATGCGCACGGCGGCGCCCAGCGCGGACGCGCCGATCTCGCCGAGGTCGACGCGCGCCCAGAGCAGGCCCTTGTCGCCGTTCATGTTGTACATGTAGTTGTAGTTGACGCCGTTCGCCGCGGTGGGGTAGAGGCACATCACGCCGTCGCGCGTCGCGGTGCAGCAGCCGACGCAGGTGCCGAACCAGTTCGAGGGGTAGTGGACGGCGAAGAGGTGGCAGACGGGGTTGATCGTCTTCGTCGCGCCGTTCTCGTACAGGCGCAGGTACTTGCCGCTCGCGCCGCCGAAGTCGATCGCGTCGCGCCTGTACGCCTCGACGTCGCCGAGCCGCACCTTCACCGGCGGCTTGCCGGCGTTCGCCGCGGTGATCGTCGCGTTGAAGCCGTTCGTCCACGCCGGCACGAGATACGGGCGCGTCGGCGTCGCGTCCGCCGCCGCGGTCTCGCGCGCGTCGCGCCACTGCACGACGTTGCCGTCGCCGTCCGCGATGACCGACGTCTCTGACATGTTTGCCCAGAACGCCGCCTTCTCGGTGACGACCGACGGCACCTCGACCGACGCGGCCACAACAGCCGCCACGGTCGATACCACTGCACAACAGATTTTCTTCATGTCCTCCCTCAACACCTAATTCCTAGTTCCTAGCCACTCTGCACTCTTCACTCTGCACTCTGCACTGTTCACTAGACTCCAAGCCCCTCGGCCTTCGCGGACTTCTTCGCCTCCTCGTTGGCCTTCGCGCCGGAGAAGTCGCCGCCGAGCTTCGCGAGGTCCATCGTCTCGACGGTGAACGGCTTCGCCGTCTTCCAGGCGCCGCGCGAGAAGTCGGGGCAGTCAACGGGACGCGAGTTCGCCGCGACGCTGCGCTCCGTGAGCTCGACCATCGCGCTCCACGCGGCGAGGTCGTAGACGTCCGTGTCGAGCGGCAGACCGTTCTGCAGGCAGTAGCTCCAGCGGAGGTCCATGATGAAGTCCATGCCGCCGTGTCCGCCGACCTTCTTCGCGATCTCGCCGGCGAGCTTCCAGAACGGGTGCTTGTAGTTCTCGCGCACCTGCACGAGCTTCTCGCCCTCGAAGTACTTGTGCGTCGCCGGGTCGCCGCACTTCGACTCGAACGTCACGTAGAGCTCGGGGTAGCTCATCAGCACGCCCTTCGTACCCGAGACGAGGTTGATGCGCGAGTACGGACGCGGCGAGGAGACGTCGTGCTCCAGCAGGATCGTGCGGCCGATCTTCGTGCGGATAAGCGAGAGGTTCATGTCGCCCATCTTGACCTTGTAGTCCTTGCGCCAGTCGGTGAACATCTCGCGGGCGTAGCGGTGGTAGTTCGCCTGCATCGAGTCCATGGAGACGAGGAAGTCGAAGTTGTCGCCGTGGTTGATGTCCATGCACTTCGCGACCGGACCGAGCCCGTGCGTCGGATAGTAGTTGCCGCCGTGCTTCGAGTAGATGTCGAGCACCCAGCCGGGCAGGCCCTTGTCCGCGGCGACCGGGTCGCCTGCGATCGAGTGGTAGCGGCTGAAGTACTGGAGGTCGCGCTGGTCGTGGATGTAGCCCGCCTCGCCGTGCACGAGGTCGCCGAGGAGTCCGAGCTTGCAGAGGTTGAACGCGAGCATCTCGTACTCGCCGTAGCAGCAGTTCTCCAGCATCATGCAGGGCATGTGCGTCCGCTCGCTCGTCTCGACGAGCTTCCAGCACTCGTCGATCGTGAGGCAGCCGGGCACCTCCGTCAGCGCGACCTTGCCGTGCTCCATCGCGTAGGAGGCGACCTTCTCGTGGATGTACCACGGCGTCACGGAGTAGACGACGTCGACGTCGTCCCGCTCGCAGGCGCGCTTATAGCTCTCGGGCCCGACGAACGTCTTCGGCGTCGGCTTGCCGTTCGCCTTGAGCCACTTGAGGCGCTCGTCGATGCGGTCCTGGAAGAGGTCGCAGATGCAGGTGACTTCGGTTCCGGGAACCATCGAGATCCGGTTCACCGCCCCGGCGCCGCGCGAGCCGACGCCGATCACGGCGACCCGCACCTTCTTCATCGGCTTCAGCGCCGCACCCTGCATCGGCGCACCCGCGACGCCGCCGACCTTCAGCGGATCGCTCATGCAGCCCGCCGCGACGGCCGCCGCGCCCATCCAGGCCGTCCCTTTCAGAAATTCACGTCTTGTCTTTTCCATATCCGCTTCCTTTCGTCTCGTCAACCTTCAACTTCCAACCTTCAACTTTCATCTCGTCACTTCTCCTGCGTCCACGTTGTGGCGGCGTTGCCGTCGAGCCAGCGGCCACCGAGCTGTTCGAGAAGCGCGCGTTCGGCCTGAACCGGCGGACGGCAGTACTCGCACTTCTCGTA
>R26__coassemble_656_pt1 | contig 20240 bp, 11 predicted proteins | sample R26__metabat2_high_PE_030 | metagenome-assembled genome bin R26
CCCATGCAGCGCGGCATCAGGCGGCGGAAGTGCTCCACGCCCGTCTTGATCGCCATCGCCTGCTGGACCTGCGAGAGGTAGAAGACGTCGCGCGTCGACTTCGGGAAGCGGAAGTACAGGATCATCGTCTCCAGGATGAACTTGTTGCCGTTCGGACACTTCTGGTGGTAGAAGAAGTCCGGCGCCGTGGGGTTGAGCTGGTCGGGCGTCACGTACGTGAGCGCGGTCTCGGCGGAGGGATAGCTCTGGAAACCGAACTCGCTGCAGAAGCGCGGACGCACCGTGTAGTAGTTCGCGAAGGGCCGTCCACCGAACCACACCTGCCAGTAGTGCATGTCGCCGCGCATGTCGTTCTGGCTCATGTCCTCGAGGCGGTCGAGGCCCAGGCAGGGCGAGCTCGGCCAGAACATGCGCGTGGGATCGTACTTCGCGCACATCTCGCCGCAGACGACCTCGCGGCGCCGCAGCTCCTTGACGTTGAGCTTGCGCTGCTCGGGGTCGCCCGTGAAGCCCCAGGCGCAGCCGCGGCACTCGTTGTCGCCGCACCAGAGCGCGATCGAGGCGTGGTCGCGCAGACGGCGGAGCTGATGGGCGAGCTCGGGCTTGACGCCGTCGAGATAGTAGTCGCTCGACGGATAGGTCGCGCACGCGAACATGAAGTCGTGCCAGATGAGGATGCCGAGCTCGTCGCAGGTCTCGTAGAAGACGTCCTTCTCGAACTGGCCGCCGCCCCAGACGCGCGTGCAGTTCATGTTGCAGTCCCGCGCGTCCGTCAGCAGCTCGCGGTAGCGCGCCGGCGTCTGGCGGTTCTCGAAGGCGTCGCAGGGAATCCAGTCCGCGCCCTTGGCGAAGAACCGCACCCCGTTGACGGCGAGCATCATGCTCTGCCCCTTCTCCTTGTCGTGCGGATCCTTCACCGCGTCGTCCTCGGTGATCACGTCGATCTTCCGGAGACCGATCCTGCGCGACGCGCATGCCGAGCCGACCTTCACGGAGAACGGATAGAGATTCTGCTCGCCCATGCCGTTCGGCCACCAGAGCCGCGGATTGGCGATCTTCAGCGTGAGCGAAACCTTGTTGTCGCCCGGCTTCAACGCCACCTTCCGGCACCCCGTCACCGAACCGAGCGTCGCCGTGAAGTCGGTCTCGCCGCCATTCGGAGAGAACACCTCGGCGGTCACCTCCACGTCGACGGACGAATAGTCCTTCGCGAACGACTGCTTCGTGTAGAAGTAGTCGATGCGCGCGTCGTCGACGGCGATCAGCTTCACCGTGCCCATGAAGCCCGTGTCCATCTGCGTGATGCCCCAGTCCCAGCCGCCCGCGCACTGGACGGTGCGCGCGAGCAGGATCTTCTTCACGGTCGCGTTGCAGATGCGGTACTCGGCCGCGCCCTTGGCGTACTTGTTCGTCTCGGCGTAGGAGACGTTCTCCGTGGATTGGAAGCGTCCGCGGATGACGTTCCTCCCGGGCTTCAGCGCGTTCTTCACGTCGAAGTCCCAGCGGCGGAATCGGTTCGAGGTCGAACCGACCTTCACGTCGTTCACGAAGACGTCGGCGAAGCAGTCGACGTCCTCCAGGCGGAGGAGAACCGACTTCTTCGCGGCGAAGTCGGCGCCCACCTCGAAGTCGCGCGTGAAGTCCCACTCGACGCGGCTCGGCCACTGGGTGACCTTCTCGTTCTGCGCGAAGAACGGATCGGGAATGAACTTCGCGTCGTGGAGCGCGGTGTAGATGCCGCCCGGCACCGCCACCGCGCACGTGACGTCGTTCGACCCGACCTGGGTGAGCGTCCAGGTTCCGGACAAATCAAGCTCCGCGGCACGGAGTCCCAGGGACGTCAACGCCGCAACGGCAATCAGACCACACTTCACGTCGTTTCTCTTTCCGTCGATCAGATCTTCGCACACTCGTTGCAGAGCGGATGAAGAATCGGTTCGTCCTCCTCGATATCGGCGAAGCGCGCGATCTTCTCGATGAAGTAGTTGTCGGTATGGTCGTCGTTGACCTTCGAGACCTCGCCGACGATGCAGTCGCCCGTACCGGCCTTCGGACCGAAGATGTGCGCGATGTACGGCGAAAGCGTGATCGAGTTGCCCTTGGTGACGACGATCTCCTCGCCCGCCTTGAAGACGTGCTCGATGCCGTCCATGAAGACGTGCACGTCGGTGTCGAGCTTCGCGCCGGTCTTCGGGTCCGCGTTCCAGAGATAGACGCTGATGTCGCCGCCCGCGCGGTTGATGATGTCCTCGCTCTTGAAGACATGGTAGTGGTTCGGAAGGTGCTGACCCTCCTTCATGAGGATGTACTTCTCGCAGTACGGCACGCCCACCTCGGGCTGGTCGACGAGACCGTTCCGGACGGTGTAGAGCACCGCACCCACCTTCGCGAAGTCGCCCGTGCCGAAGTCGGTGATGTCCCAGCCGAGCTCGACCTTCTTCACCGTGTCCATGCGGTCGCGGTTCGCCTTCCAGTCGTCCATCGACCAGTACGCCATTGCCGGCAGGCGGATGTTGTTGGCGGCGAGGAAGTCCTCGGCCCACTTGATGTTCGCGTTCACTTCGGATCTCTTCATGGCTCGTTCCTTCTTTCTTCTGCTCTTTCAGTTCTGAAAATCGTTCACTTCACGGACGGACGCTCCTCGCGGACGACGGGGACGAAGTCGCAGTCCCGGCACGCGATCCCCGTCGAGTCGCTCACGACCACTGCGTTCTTCCGGACGTCCGGCGCCGCGAGCCGCAGCCTCACGTTCTCAAACGTCACGCCGTCGGCATGGCGCACGTAGATGCCCCATGCGGGCAGGATGTGCCCGAACATGCGGTTCTCGGGATAGGACTTCACGACCTCCGGCACAGGACGGTCGGGACGCATCTCCGCGGTCGCGCCGCCCGGCATCGTCAGGTCGACGTTCCGCAGCGTGATGTTCTGCGGACGCTTCCCGCCCGGGATGCCCGTGATGGACGACGCCATCCTGCTCAGCGCGCTCCCCTTCACGTTCTCGATGAGGATGTTGCGAAGCCTCGTCTCGCGGTCAGGATTCACCCGCCGCGCGGCTTCGCGGACGACGATCGGCGTCTGCACGCCCTCCATCGTGACGTTTCGGACGGTCACGTCCTCAAGCCAGCCGCCATCCACGCTTTCGAGCACAATGCCCCCCAGTGTCTGCGGGGCATCCGGCACGCCACCCGGAAGCCGGCACCTGTTCCAGTTTCGCAGCCGCGAGTTGACGAGCGGCTTGATCGTGCAGTCGTGGACGAGGATGTTCCGTCCTTTCCCGACCCAGCCGGTACCGAACTTGATGGCGTTGCAGTTCGAGGAGAGCCGACAGTTCCGGACCTCGACGTTCTCGATCGTGAAGTCCTTCAGATCGCTCTTGAAACAGAGCGCGTCGTCGTCGCTGTCGACGTCGCAGTCCTCGACCAGCAAATTCTTCGCCTCGATGTCGATGCCGTCGTTGTTGAAGTTGACGTGGCTGAAGATCCGCACGCCGCGGATGACGCCGCCGTCGCAGCCAAGCAGCCGAAGCGTCCAGCTCGCCGGGGCCTCCAGCCGCACGCCCTCGACGCGGATGTTCCGGCAGTTGCGGAAGACGACGCCCATCGGACGGTTCGGCGCGCCGTCGCGGACCTCGAAGCAGTCACCGCTGCCGTGAATCGTCCCCTTGCCGACGATCGCGACGTTCGTCGCGTTCTCGGCGTAGACGAAGGCCGCTCGGCTGGCGTATTCGCTCAGGTTCGTCGTTGCCACGAGCTTCGCGCCCTCGGCGAGTTCGAGCGTGATACCGCTCCGGAGCCGAATGCCGGGCGTCGACCACTCGCCGGCCGGGATCCGCACCACGCCGCCGCCCTTCGCCGCCACGGCATCGATCTCCGCCTGGACGTCACGGCTCTCAACGCCGCGGACAACGAATGCGATCGTCGCCAGGACGAGAAGCACAACAGTATTCACCTTATGAAGATGCGCGTTCAAACTGATAGATCCCCGTCGTTCCTGTTTCTCTTTCATCGGTCTTGTCAAACTGAGTTGTGCAATTGGATTTATTATAGCATATTTACTGGACCGAGACTTCATGCCGAGACGGATTCTGAACCAGGACGTGCAGCAGAAAGGCCCTTGGAATCCGCCAACTCACAGCACGCGAGATTCACCATATGGCTTTCATCTGCACGCGAAGAACAAAGGCAATGCTTCTAGGCTTCAACGGCCAGAACGATACGCATTGGCGAGGACTGTCACACCGGCGGGCGAGGAGGGGTCGAGCGGCATCGTCGAGAGGATGAGCCGACCCTTGCCGTGACGGAACGTCGCGAGCGCGAAGGAGCGTTTGTAGACACTCGGACCACCCACGTTGAAGTTCACCGCCGCGAACGACTCGGGCTGCGTTTCCGTCGTGAAGCCGAAGAGCGGGAAAGAACCCTCGTAGAAGTCCCAGTCGAGGAACCCGGGTTTGAGTCCCCTCACGAGCGGATCGGGCACGACGAGCGTGTCGTCGTGGTAGAGCCAGTGTTCGCGGCGGGTCACCTCGAGCTTCGCGAGCGGCAGGAACTTCGGCGGCTTCGTGCCCCACTTGTCAAGCCGCACGAGCGCCGTCGCGCCCGCGGCGACCTTCGCCATCGCCGCAGACCCTTCCTCTTCCTTCACCCACCCGAGGTCAATGAAGTCCGCGGGCTTGTCGAGGACGGGGCGCGCCGTCATGTAGAACGACTTCTCGAACGCCACGGCGTAACCGCCATGGTCGAGGTACGCGCGGAGGGAATATTTTCCCGGAGCCAGGTCGGCCTTCGCCGTCGTCTTGACAATCGGATAGACGATCGCGCGGAGGCCGTCGGGGTCCTGCTGCGGTACCGTGAACGGCACCTCGTCCGAACGCCACTTCTCCACGCCGTCCGCGTCGACAATCGCGAAATGCGCCTTGTACGCGCCGTCGCGGAGCGCCTCGAAGTCGGCGAGTACCGCCTCGAATTCCACCGCGTCGCCGACGAAGCAGTTGTACTTCTTGAGGAAGAGACACCACCTGAGATCGCTCCACCCGTCGCGGAAGACGTCGAAGTTGTCGTCCTTGATCCGACGGAAGAGCGACATCGGCCCCTCCCCGCAGATGGCGTGGTCGAGCGCGCCGGTCAGATTGTAGCCAGCGAAGCGCGGATTGGACCGAATGAGGTCGAATCCTTCGCGGCGGCTCCGCGCGTTCATCCGCTCCGAGTCGCGCAGGAAGTCTGCGGGATCGGCGAAGAAGCGCGCGAGGCCGAGCGCCTTCCAGTCCGCGAGGTATTTCCCGCAGATCTCGCGCATCCGCGCGGCGTCGGGCGAGTCGGACCGAATGCCGCGCCGCTCGAACTCGTGCAGATGGTCGATGACGTCCAGCAGCGAACCGACGCCATACTCCGAAATGATCGTCGGACGCGTTCCCTTCCCCCACTCGCGCAACTTGCGCACCGCCGACTCGCTGTGCGGATAACCGGGATAGAAATGGAGATCGCCGTAGTAGGGCGGATCGAACTCGTGTCCCTTCGTGCTCCGTTCCACGTACTGCTTCTCGCAGGCGAGCCTGCCGTCGTCGCCCCAGTGGTTCTCCCACGCGGTCGCGCCCGGGTTCGCCGCCGAGCCGACGGACCAGTCCGGACCCGGCCAGGACGGATCGCCCTGCTTCGGCCAGCCCTTAACGTCCTTGAACGCGGGGAAGAGGTCCCAGCGCCCGGAGTTGAGAATCCACAACCTCGTCGAATCGATCTTGCTCATCTCGCCGAGCATCCCCTTCGCAGCCAGGAAGGCGTCCTCCTGCTTGGTCTCGTTGAGGGCACCCCAGATCGTGAGCGACGGATGGTTGCGGTCACGGTACAGTTCGTCGCGGATCGATTCGAGATAGCGGCGACGCGCCTCGGGCGAGTTCTTGAGGCACCATGAGGCATACGTCTCCTGGTAGACCATGAGTCCGAGGCGGTCACAGTAGTCGAGCTGGCGCGGCGTCGCCTGCGTGGCGATGAAGCGGATCGTGTTGTAGCCCATCGCCTTCATGTTCTGGAAGTCTCGGAACTCGAGTTCCGGCGTCTTCGGGTCGAAGACGGCGAGCCCGCCCGGCATGTGGTTGCCCGTGTGCGCGCTCTTGAGGTAGATGCGCCGGCCGTTCATCATGAACCAGCCCTTCTCGAGACGGAAATCGCGGAAGCCGAAGCGCGTCGCAAAGCCGTCGACCGTGAGCTGGTAGACGTTCGGCGTGTCGACGTCCCAGAGCTTGAAGCCGGGGACGTCGAATGAAACCGTCCTGCGGACGCCACCCGGCGGCACCTCGAAGCATTCGGTCCGTTCGCAGACGGCATACGGTTCGTCGTCGATGCGCACGGTGAAGCGCAGATCGCGCGTACAGTCGGCGGGGGTCTCGTTCGCAACGGAGGTCTCGACCTCGACGCGTCCCGTCTTCCAGTCGGCCTTCACGAAGGCGTCGGTGACGCGCACCGCGGGAACGACGTCCAGCGTCACGGGCAGGGTGAGTCCGCCCGTCAGATAGCACCACCCCGGCTTGAACTCCATCTTCTCGAACATGTTGCGGTGCGGCACCGTCTTGCAGGTGAAACCCTCGATCTCGGTCTCGCCCGGCACGATCACCCGCACCGCAAGCAGCGAATCCGCCTTCAGCGTCTCCGTGACGTCCACCTCGAACGGACTCTCAGCCCCTTCGTGCTTCACGAGGAGCTTGCCGTCGAGATACACTTCACCGTAATAGCAGACCGCTCCAAAGCGAATCTTGATGCGCTCGCCGTCCTTGATCGTCGGACGCGCAACGGGCCGATAGTACCACGCGACACCACAATAATACGGATACGCTTGCTGGATGACGCCCGGCACCGGTACCGGCTGGGCGTCCGGCCGTAGGGCCGTCGCCCACCCGTTCGTCTTTCCCGCGTTTTCCGGATCGCACGCGACCTTCCACCCATCACAGATCTCGACCGCGAACAGATTCGCCGCGACCAGGCCGGTCAATACCAGCGCAGTTGTTTTCATACAGGGGCCTCCTAGTGGGAACGGGAAAACAGGTTAGACCTGTTTTCCCACCAATTCACGAAGATACGGGCGATCGGCACGCCGACAAGGGCGTAGACGAGGTAGCCGCCGAGAAGCGTGACGCCGAGCGAACGGCTGCCCTGCAGACCCGCGCCGGACGTGAAGACGAGCGGCAGCGCCATCACCGCGGCCATGAACGGCAGGAACACGAGGCGCTTCCACGTCGACGCGGACGGCGCCAGCAATCCGAACGCCGCATTGACGGCGACGAGCATCACGAGCGCGAACCGCGAGTAGAGCGACAGCGACACTCCCATGAGATAGAGCAGCAATACCGCGCCGAAAACCGCCGCGACCGTCGGTAGCAGCGCGAGGAACGCGCGGCGCCACGATTCGAAGCGGACCATCAGCACGAGGTACACGATCAGAATCGCAAGCGCGATCATGAGCCCCGTCCGTCCCGGGTTGGAGGTCTCCTCGTAGGCCATGCCGGTCCAGCCGGTGTCGTAGTCGCGCGGCAGCTCGCGGGCGAAGATCCGGCTGATCTCGTCCATCGTGTCCTGCAACGACACCCCCGCCTTCTGCGCGACGTCGACCGTGCAGTAGATGTAGCGGTTGTAGCGGTAGACGGCGTTCGGGCCCAACTCCTCCTCGTAGTCGACGAGCGTGCTCACCGGCACCATCGCCCCCGTCGTCGAACGCACGTAGAGCCCCGCCATCTGCTCGGGGTCGGCGCGACCCTTCCAGTCGCACATCAGCGTCACGCGGTTGACCTGGATGCCGAGGTTGATGTCGTTGATGTAGATTGACCCAAGGTAGTGCTGCAGCGTCGTGAACAACGTCGAGAGCGGGACCTTCATCATCTCGCACTTGGCGCGGTCGACGCGGATGCGCAGATGCGGTGCGGACGTGTTGTAGCCGCAGGTCACGCTGTCGGCGATGGGCGAGCGCATGAGAATGGACTGCAGCCGGTGCGCCTCGTACGAGAGCCGCACGGGGTCGTTGTCCGCGGTCGACAGAACGAGCGGCGAGACACCCGAGACGGACCCGATGCCGGGCACGGTCGGCAACGTCAGCAGATTGATCTCGGCGTTGGGCACATCCGTGACGACCGCGCGGATGCGCTTGATCATCTCCATCGTGCTCTCGCCATTCTTCCGCTCGCCCCAGGGTTTCAGCACGAGGTACATCTTCGCGGTATTCTCACCGCTCGGGGAGAAGATGCCCTCGCCGAAGACGGTACAGGACTTCTCGATCTCGCAGGTCTGGCAGATCCGCGCAAGCGTCTCCCGCACGACCTTCTCCACCGTCGGGCGCGATGTGCCCTCGCGTGTCTTGAAGTCGACGAGCACGACGCCGAGATCCTCATTCGGCACGAGGTCCCGCGGCATCTTCGCGGTGAAGGCGAGCGCGGCGAGTCCCATTGCCAGGAGCGCGCCGAAGGCGACGAACATCGCGCCCGCAACCGACGCGTCCCGCGTCGCCCCCGAAACCGGCACCAACGTGTGCCCGGCGTAGAGGAGATCCGCGAGCACCGGCACGATGATGAGCGCATTGAGTGCCGAAGCCACGCCAGTCGCGGCGAACACCACCGCGAACTGATGCAGGATGATGCCCTGTACGCCGCTTGTCAGCATGAGGACGAGTGCGGCCAACGCCACGACCGCGCCCGCCACCAGGATGGGCACGCGTGTCTCGTGCAACGTGCCTTCCCGGTAGGCCATCGTCACGTACGCCGCGGTTCCAACCATGAAGACGAGAGCCGCCGCGAGCGCATAGAGCGTGAGGACGGTGATGAAGTAGCCGAACACGGCGAGCACGGTCACCACCAGCGAAAACGCGACGCAGGAGGCGAGGAAAGGCACGAGCGCCGTCCGGAGGGACCGGAAGACGACGAGCAGCACGACGAACGCGAGCACGGCCGCGAATCCAAGCGAATACGCCGCGCCGCGAAGCGCCGAACCGGAGTAGCGCGAGACGTCGACGGTCATGTCCCATTTCATGTCGCCGGGGAAACGCGGCTCGAGTTCGGAAAGCATCTTCTTGATCTTCGCGATCGTCTCGAGCGTGTTGGCGCCGGGAAGCTGATACAGGTGGGTCACGCAGGCGGGCTTGTCGCCGAAGAGGCACGCGTGGGCATAGGTCTCGTGTCCAAGGCCGATGCAGGCGATGTCCCGCAGGTACACGAGCGTGCCGTCCGCCTTGGTGCGGACGATGATGGCACCGAATTCCTCGGCCGTCTTGAGGCGTCCCTTCGACACAAGCGAGAGGACGCGCCGCTTCGGATCGTCCGTCGGCGAACCGCCGACCGTCCCAAGCGAGGCCTGCACGTTCTGGGCCTTGATCGAGGCGACCACCTCGTCCGTGTTGAGACCGAGCGCCGCCATGCGGTCGGAATCGAGCCACACGCGCATCGCAAGCTTCTCGTCCTGCACGCTCGACGCGCCCACGCCCTGCACGCGCAGGATGGCGGGGCTGACGATGCCGAACATGTAGTCGACCACCTCATCGCGGGTCAGTTCGCCGTTGGCGGAATACAGGGAGACGTAGCCGAGGTCGATCGTCTGGCCGATGCCGACGGTGACACCCGTGTTCTTGACCTCCTGCGGCAGCTGCGTGAGCGCCTGCTGGACCTTCGCCTGCACCTTCATGAGCGCGAGGTCGCGGTCGTAGCCGGCCTGGAAGTAGACGGTGAGGCTGTAGGTACCGTTGTCGCCGCAGGAACTCGTCATGTGGTCGAAACCCTCGACGCCGTTGACCTGGTCCTCGAGAGGACCGGCCACCGTGTTCATGACCTCGAGGGCGTTCGCGCCCGGATACGTGCAGCTCACGCTGATCGTCGGACGCGCCACCGACGGGTAGAAGGCAACCGGCAGCGACACGACCGAAAGCGCGCCCGCGATCAGCGCGACGATCGCGATCGCACAGGCGATGCGCGGACGCTGAAGAAAGACATCAAAGAACTTCTTCATTCCTTCACGCTCACCTTCATGCCGTCACGCAGCTTGAAGCCACCCTCGACGATGACCTTCGCGCCCTCCTGCAGCCCCTTGCGGATCTCAGTGAGTCCGTTCCAGGTTCCACCAATCTCGACCTCGTTGGCCTTGACGGTGCTGTCCGGCCCAACCGTCCACACGCACCGTCCGGTCGCCGTGCGCATGACGGCGGTCGCCGGCACGGTCAGACTGCGCGGCGGATGGCTCTCGTCGCTCAGCACCCGCACGAAGGCGTTGGGGAGAAGCGCGCCGGACCCGTTCTCGAAACCGACGAACATGACGACCGTCGCAGTCTCGCGGTCGACCTTGTTGTTGCCGAAGTCGATGACGCCAGTCTTGGCGTACTCGCTGCCGTCCGGCAGCCGGAGGCGCAGACGGCGCGAATCCTTGAGCTCGCGTCCGCCGCGCTCCGCGGCGGCGCGCCAGGTACCGTAGTCCTTGTCGGTGATCGGAAAGACGACGCGGATCGGGTCGATCTGCACGACCTGGGCGAGCGGGCTCTTCGACGGCGACACGTAATCGCCCACGTGGTGGAGCGCCTTGCCGATGCGTCCCGAGATCGGCGACTTCACGATAGTGTGCTTCAAATTGAAGTCCGCGATCGCCGCCGACGCCTTGGCCTGTTCGACGGACGCGAGCGCGGCCTTCAGGGCCGCCTGCGCCGAGGCGAGGGTCGTTTCGGCCGTGTCACGCTCGGTCGCGGTCACGCCACGGTCATCCGCGGCGGCCAGGCGCTTGAAATAACGCTTGGCACGGTCGACCTCCGCCTCCGCCACCACGACCTTCGACTCGGCGGCGCGCACCTCGGAGTAGCGAAGGTTGCGCGACGCCTCGTACTGCTCGACGTCGATCTCGAACAGGACGTCGCCCGTGTGCACGAACGCGCCCTCGGTGAAGCAGACCTTCTTGATGTAACCATCGATCTGCGGCAGGATGTCGGTCTCCTGCACCGGCTCCACGTGGCCGACGTATTCGGTCACGGGATTGAACTCCACCGTCTTCGCGACTCCCACCGACACCGCAGGATTCGCAACCGCAACCGTTTCCCTGGGCTTGTCCTTGGGCCCCCAAACCTGATTTCCAAACCATCCCACGGCGGTGAACACCACCGCACCGACAACCATCACCGTCTTGTTCATCCTGCTTCCTGTCGTCCTGCTACCGATTTACACCATTTTTTGACATTATTAATACATTAGCGCCTATTTGTGTACATTATATCAAACCCAGACGGTCAGGTCAACCAGAGATGACGGGACGTCACACCTCAGCGACCGAGCAGCTTGCGGTAGAGCGGCAACACCTCATCGGCCCACACCGTGTAGCCAGCCGCGTTGGGGTGCGTGCCGTCCGCGAGCAGTTTCACGTCCGGAAGTCCCTCGGCATCCGTGAACTTCGCGGTGAGGTCGCACCAGATTACGCGTTCGCCGTCCGCGAGCGGACGAATCAGTTCGTTGATCTTCTGCTGCTTTGGCATCACGATCTCGCCGTTCTTGCGCGTGAAGTCTTTTTCACCGCGCTTGTGCGCGACCTCGCGCGGGAGGATCGGCATGAGGACGATTTTCGCGGCGGGTTGCTTCTTCTGAATGGCATTGACGCACGCCTTGATCCCGGCCGCGATGTCCTCCGCGGAATCGCTCCAGGTGTTGTTCGTGCCGATCATCAGCTGCACGACGCGCGTGTTGTAGCCGTCGAGGAAACCACCGTGCTCGATGTTCCAGAGGACGTTCTGCGTGCACGCCCCGCCGAAACCGACGTTGAAGATCTTGTAGGGGCCAAACTTCTCGGCGAAGATTTTCGGTCCGCCCGTCCAGGCATGTTCCCAGAAGTGCGTGATCGAATCGCCCAGCCACACCATGTCATAGTAGCCGGAAGTATTCGCGCACTGTTCGGCACGCTTCGTGCGGAAGCGCGGATCCTTCTGGTTCTTCAGGAAGTACCCCTGGACCGACGCACGTACCGTCACGGGCATGTTCGTGGGCAAGGCCGTGACGGCTGACGGCGCGGCGGGACCCGGCACCTTCGGCGCGAGACCGAGCGCGTAGTCGAGATAGGGCTTCAGCGACTCCGCCCAGATCTGGTAGCCGGCCGCGCCGGGATGCAGAAGGTCCTGCGCCATCTCCTTCGTCAGCTCGCCCGCGGGCGTGAGGAGACGCGAATTGAAGTCGCACCACAGAACGGTCTTCCCGTCCGCAAAACCGCGGATCGCGCTGTTCACCATGTCGTTCCGCAGGCGGAGACCGTCCGTCGGCTGCGCGCCACGCGGGAAGATCGGGTGCAGAACGACCTTCGCGTCCGGCCACTTCGCACGGCATTTCCCGATGATGGCCTGAATGCCGAGAATCGTGTCCAGCGGCGGTTCGTTCCACGGCGCGCGATCGAGCGCCGTGCGGTGCCCCGTGTTGTTCGTGCCGATCATGATCACCACGGCCTTCGGCTGGGCGCCGTCGAAACCGCCGTGCTCGAAGCGCCACAGCACGTTCTCCGTGCAATCCCCCCCGAAGCCCGCGTTGACCGCACGGTAGGTCGCGTTCGTGTAGTGGGCGTTCCAGACGTCCTTGCCGGCGCCTTCCCAGCCATGGGTGATCGAGTCGCCGATGAAGACGATCTTCGCGTCGCCCGCCGCGCACTCGGCGCGTTTCGCGTCGAACCGCGGCAACCACCAGCTGCGCACCCACTGCGGCGTCAGCGTCGTCGGCGTCATCGCCATCTGTCCACAGGCGGCGAGCACCCCGCCCGCCAGGACCGACGTCAAAACGAGTCTTTTCATCATCTACTCCTTCTCACTTCTCCAGACGCCATTCGAGCTTGTCGTAGTCGCAGACGACCGTCTCGCCGTTGGAGAAGACGGTCTTCGTCGTGTTGTTCGGGAGGGCGACATGGTCCTCGATCGACTCCAGCTGCAAATGCTTGAGCTTCTGGTAGATGTCGTACCCTTCCTTGATCGCGCCGACGGCCCGCTTCAGCTCCGCCTCGTCCGCACAGCCGAGGTCCTCGTTGCCCATCCAGTTCGCGCCTACCGTGAGGAACTTGGCGTAGAAGTAGAAGGTCGGGCGCGCATTGAACTCAAGCGCCTTGAGCTGCGAGTATTTATCCTTGATCGTCGGGTTGACGGTCGTGGTAAAGGGATTGTTCGCGATGATGCCGTTGTAGACGATCTGCCAGATCGGCACAATGCGCTTGGCGAGGCCCTTCCCCGCCTGGTGCTTCTTGACCACGTCGCGCGGATCACCGAAGTAGGTGTAGAGCGAGAAGTCGAAGTTGCCCGCGAAGTAGTCGCTGCCGCTTTCACTCGCGAAGCCGCCGAACTCGCGCTGGGAGAGCGCCGCGCACCTGCCCCAGTACGCCGCGGTCTCGGCGGGGTTGAGCGGATGGCGACGGTCGTAGCAGAAGGTCGGCTCGCAGATGGTGACGACGTCGAAGTAGCCGATGCCCTTGAAGCCGAACTGCGCCATGCGCGGGAAATCCTTGATGCAGAAGCGCTCGTAGGCGCGCTGGGCGCACATGAGGTGCGGGCCGCCTCCGCCCCACGTCACCTTGCCGTCGCGTCCAAGCATGATCGAGCCGTCCTTGTGCTTGCGCGTCCACTCGGCGTCGAAGGTGTCCGCGATCGAATAGCCCTCGTGGAAGTTCCCGTGCGGCACGATCAGGAAGCCGTTGTCGAGCGCGTACCTGATCGCCTCGCGGAGCTTCTCGTTGCCGCCGAGCTTGGGCTCGGCCGGGAAGTACTGCGGGAAGCGCCCGTCGTGTCCGCCGATGTTCCAGCCCACGAGGCAGAGCTCGGATTCGCCGACGCCCGCGGCCTTGAGCTCGCGGACGATGTCCTTCACGCGGTCGAAGGTGATCACCGCCTTGACCGGCGGCTCGTTCTCAGGCGACTGATAGTAGAACGGACTCGGCACCGGCTTCCACGCCTGGCGCACGCGGATCTCCGGCATGAGGATCGCCTGTTCCAGCGTCTTGTTCGTCTTGAAGCGCTCGCGGAACGGCTTCACCGCCCCGCGGTCGAGCTGGTACCGGCGGTAGATCTTCGCGAGTTCCACGTAGCCCGTTCCCGCCGGACGGTGGTGGTACTCGATCACGAGATCCTCGTAGGGGTTCTCGCAGAGTTCCTTCTGGACGACGGCGGCGACGCGGTAGTCCCCGTTCTTCGCGACGACGCGCTGGCGCACATAGTACTTGAGCGAGGTCACGAGCGCAAGGCAGGCGCCGCGCGGATTGTCCCAGCCGAACATCGGCATGGACGCGCGCTCCGCCCCCCAGAGGTAGGCCCCGTTGTCGCGGTCGTATTCGCCATAGTAGCCATAGGACGTGAACCAGTACCCCTTCTCGCCCTTCTTCGCGGTGGCGAATTCGGGCACGATCTCCAGCTCCTTCGCCCCCTTCGCGACGATCGCGTCCTTCGACAGCGTCAACGTCTCGACGCCTTCCCGCGCGGGCGCGAGCGCGACGGTCTCCTGGACGGTCCGCCCGTCCTTGAGCTTCCAGGTGAGTTGGGCGGTCGCGGCCTCGACGCCGACCGTTCCGGCGACCGCGAGAATCAACAACATCGACTTCTTCATGTTCACTCCTTGTTCAGCTTTTTAAATTCAGAACTGCTCCTTGTCACCGTGCCCTTGCCATTGTCTCCAGCGATAACAAGCGCACAACAAAAAGGACTACCCAACGACTTCCCAATGTCCACCCTTGTCAGGGCCAACGCGACGAAGTCGCCGCGCGGCCTTGAGGTTGGCGATGTGCTTCAGGATCGTACTTCGCGCACTGATTCCCAAAGCGCGCATCATGCCTGCCTGCGTCAGGTTCGGATGATCCTTCAGAAGAGCCAGCAATCGCTCGGCAGTCTTCGGGACAGATTTTCTGACCGCTTTTTTCTGACCGCTTTTCTCTGACCGCTTTTTCTGACCACCTTCACCCGACGCCTTCCGTATCGCGGCGATATCCCGCGGCGTAAGACCGATCTGCAGATAACGGCTCTTGAGTTCATTCCGCTCGCCAAGAAGAAGATTGCGGAAGAACTTCTCCAGATAGGTCCACTCCCGCCTGACGCCCCATTCATAGTCGGCATAGTTGGCGCGCACGAGCGCATTGCGGAAATACCACGAATACTCCTGGAACATGTTGTTCGTCGCGCGATACCCAAGCGAGTTGAGATACTTGATCGCGAAAACCGCAGTGGTACGCGTATTGCCCTCGCCGAATGGATGGACCTGCCAGATCTGCGCGATGAATCGGACAAAATGGGGAATGATCCTCGCAGGAGCTTTGCATCCATAATCGAACTCGCGTTCATCGGAGAAATCGCGGATCAACGAGGCCTTGAGCGTCGCGTGATCGCCGTAGGTGACGGACGCATCCTTCAGAACCCATTCATGCTTGCGGATGTTGACGGTCCTCAACTTCCCCGCAGACGGAAAGACGTCCTTGAACAGCTTGCGGTGAATCGAGAAGAAGTACTCGGGCGTGAATTCAAAACCGCCGTCATTGATCACCGCAGCGATGCGTTCGGCGACCTTGTCCGGTTCTTCCTTTTCCGGATCGGGACGATGCGCCTCGTCGGACGCGGCGTAGTAGTCGCGAATACGCCTTCGGGCCTGGGCCTGCGAAATCTTCCCCTCGATGTGGTCCTTGGCTGTGTCGACCAGGAACTGCGAAGGCGTCAATCCGTCGACCTTCTGCAGGCCAATGGCCGTCGCCCAGGCATCCGCACGCGCACGCCAGTCTGGTTCCTTGGCGGTGAAATATCCGCCAAGCTCATTCAAAGGATCTGTTTCGGTTCCCGCCATTGGGTATTGCCTACACAAGGTCTTCAACAAATTACGCAGTCATTGTAGCATATCCCATCCCGAAACGGAAGTTCACCAATATCCCAGGGCCTTGCCGCGTTCGTGGACGAGGCGGGCGAGGAAGTCGTAGCCGTACGGATTCATGTGGCAATCCGGACGGTTCCTGTAGAGGAGACTCGGCGGGACACGTCCCTTCTTCATCTCGGCCTCGTCCTGCGCCGTCGGCTGAATTCCCTCGACCTTGAGGCCACGCGCCACCGCCTCGCCGCGGAAATCGACCGCGTGGTCGCCGAACGCCGCCTTGAAGGCATCCGCCTGCGCCTGCGTGAAGCCCCCCCAGTAGGGAACAATCACGAGGTACGGCTTGTTCGCCCCACGACGCGCGATCATCTGACGGTAACCGGCGATCAGCTTCTCGATCTGGTTGTTCCAGCCGCCGTTCGCCCCCATGAGGAAGACCTCGCAGTACGCATCCTTCGCCGCCGCCACCGAGGAGAAGACAGCCGGCGTTCCAGCGGGGATCTCCACGGCGGACGCCGCATCCGCACGCTCCAGCCACAGTTTGTACGAGATCGGATGACCGGGCGTGTTCCACTTGAAGTCGGTGAACGAGAGCTTGTAGACGTCGTTCCCGATTTTCACGGGATTGACGGGAATCTCGCGCCCAAGCGCCGCCGTGAGCTTGATCTTCCGCCCGTCGGGCGTATGGAAGCCATTGTCGTCCCCGGTTCCGACCAGGACCTTCCGCTCGCCCGCCGCAAAGGAGATCTTCGACGCGGTCGTAAGAGGCAGGCACCCCTGCCGCGCCGGAATGGTGACGACGTCCTCGCCGCCATCGCCCGCGTTCAACACCCGGAAGCCCTTGCCCAGCATCGCCTGAAGCCGCGCGGGATAGGTCTCCGTGCGCTTCATCGCCATGCCCTCGGTGATGCTGTCGCCCCAGCAGGCGATCGTCTTCACGCCGACCTTGTCGGGGTCGGGGATGAACACGTACGTCCCGTCCGTCTCGCCGAAAGCCTCGCGCATGACCTCCGCCGCCGACTCGTCGAAGAGGAACCATTTCCCGTTCCTGTTGAGGTCGCCGATGTTGGCGAATTTCCAGCCGCGCGGCTGCACGTAGACGTTCTTCTGGAACTGCATCTCGGGCGCGTGGCGACCGAAGTTGTTCACGAGAATGCCACGGGAATGCTGCAGGACGTTCGCCTCGTTCACGTAGTTGGAGGTGACGTCGGGACGGTCGTCGATGCTGAACATGGGCGTGCCGCCCGCGCGTCCGACACATCCCCACCCCTCGCCGCCGAACCGGCAGAAATTGTGGTGCACATGGACGTCGCGCGTCTCGCCGTAGCCGTTGAAGGCGTTGTAGTACTCGATCGACCAGAAGCAGTACTCGATCAGATTGCGCGCATGCTCGACGTTCTTCTGGAAGATGCGCTGGTTCTTCGCATGGTGGCACTGGTGGGTGATGCCCGTGTCGTAGATCTGGTACATCCAGTTGTCGTGGACGCGGTACCCGTCGCATCCACCATACACCTCCACCGCGTTGCCGAAGCGGCAGGGACCGCCCTTCTTCCCCTCCGGGATGAGCAGCGAGCCGCCAATCCAGTCGAACAGGCAGTTCCGCACTTCGAGATTCACGGTCGTCCCCGCACCCACGCCATGGCATCCCGCCAAGGTGATATGCAGGTTGTCGATGGTCACGTCCCGTTCGCTTCCGGCGCACACACCAGTCTCGCCCTCGCCGATCTCGATCCGCTTGAAACGCGTCCCAGGATTCTGCTCGCTCCGCAGATAGAGGATCTTCTTGTCAAGGTCGCTCCAGAACTCGAGATCCTTCTCCAGATGCCGCGGCGACTCGATTCTCCCGCGACTGTGCCGCAGACGCGCGGTGAGCACATCGTAGCGCCCAAGCTCCTTCGGATCGTTCGGATCGTGGTCGAAGGTGATGACGCCGGCGTTCGCGATCGGCAGCGTGCACCGCCAGACGCCGGCGATTCCCGAGTCGCACCACAACGCCGGATCCGCATAGTCGCGCATGGAGCGGCAGAGGGTCGGCTTCGGACCCGTTCCGTACGCGGAATAGGTCACGCCCGCACGCACCTTCAACTGACCGCGGAACAGATCCCCCCGGCGGAAGAGCACGACCGATCCCGGCTTGAGCGGCAAGGCGTTCACCTTCTTCAGGGAGGCAATCGGACGTTCCTGTGACAGACCGTCATTCCCGTCGTCGCCGTTCGCGGCGACATAGACGGTGTTGTCCGACTGCGGGTAGACGCTGCGGCTTTCGAGCACGGCCGTCTTCATTTTGGCCGCGTGCTTCTCCAGCCCCTCGACGTATCGAACAGCCTCGGGACCGTCAAGGAAGACCGGCGCCGCGTTCGCCACGAAGGTGGTGAACACTGCCGCCAGAACAAGCAGGGAAGATTTCATCAGAACGCTCCTCACGCGACCGTGACGGGGAAGATTTCCTTGTTGAACTTCGCGTCCATCGCGACGACCATGCACTCGCCCGGCTTCTTCGCCAAGAGCGAACCGTCCGCCGCGATTTCGGCGACGTCGTTCGAATAGGCGACGAACGGACAGTAACGGCTCTTCGGATTCGGCACGAACTTCACGGCCTCCGCGTCGTAGCATCCCCACGTGACGGGACCTTCGAGCTTCGTGGCGGCGAACGTCCGCTTCTCGCCGCACGTCACCGTGCAGGACTTCGTGTGGAGCACGCGGTCCTGTCCGCCTCCCACGCGTGTCACGTACACGAGGTCGTTCGTGGGATCGAACTGAATCGCGCCGAAGGTCTGCTCGTAGACCGTGCCACGCGTCTTGCGCGGCAGGTCTCCGCACCATGGCTGCGAACCGATGATGTAGTCGCCGTAGGCCGCGTCGCACGGTTCGGTGAGATGGAGGATGCCCTTCTGGAACGTCTGGCGCTCGGCGTGCTCGTGTCCGCAGAGGTCGAAAAGGATACGCCCCTTTGCCTGTGTGAAGTCGTAGTCCTTCCCGCAGATCTTCGCGCGACCGCGGTTCTGGTAGGTCTCGAGCAGCTGGCGGAACGGCGCGAAGCGCTTCGCGTCGCCCACCGTGCCCGTGACGCCCGTGATCGGGATGTGGTGGATCACCACGGCGCCCCAGCCGTCGGGAATCGTGGCGACGGCGTTGTCCGCCAGCCAGAGGATCTGCGCGTCGTGCATGCCGTAGCGGACGGCCCAGTACTTGGCCTTGGGGTCCACGGAGTCGGTCGTGTCCGCGACGATGTAGCGGACCTTCGCGGCGGCGTTGTCCCAGTAGTAGTAGCACGCCTCGGGGTCGGCGGTGTTCGTGACGACCTTCTGGCAGCCTTTCGAACCCATCACGATGCGCCGCGCCTCGACGCCGGAGTAGGTGAAGCCGTCGTCCGTCTTCGCGTCGTAGCGGATCGTGAAGTCGTGGTTGCCCTTGGCGGTGTACAGCAGCTGTCCCGAACCCTCGATCGGATCCACCCAGAACGACTTGTAGAAATTCACGGCGTAGTCGACGCCCGCCTTGGAGGACTCGAACCTGCTCGAGAACGCCTCGGGCAGATCGCCACCGCAGAAGGTCTTCTTCAGCGGCGTGAGGGGCGTGAGCGCGGCGAGCGCCTTGCCGGAATTACGGACGTTCGAGGTGATGTGCAGATCGGTGATGAACCAGAAGCCATCCACCGTCTTCGCGGCGAGCGCGTTCACCTTGGCGGCGATGCCGGCGAGATAGTCGCGGTAGTAGTCCGGCAGGGGCGCGGACGCATCCGCCCCCGCCGCGGCGAAACCGCGCATCGGAGCCGAAAGCGCGCTCGCGACAAGCGCGAGACCGCCGCCCAGGAATCCACGGCGCGAAAAAACGAGCGGATTCTCCGTCAATGTCTTGCTCATGGTTGTCCTCAGTCAAACGTCAGAACCGAACAGGGCGTACCGGCCCAGGGCGCATTCCAGTGCCAGGTCACGCGACCCGTGGAATCGAATTCGATCAACTTCCAGCCACACACGAAGTCGCGTCCGCTGTGACCGGTCCAGTTCGTCAACAAGACATTGCCGTTGGGACGACGGGAGAAACCGCCGTAGAAGAAGTCGGTCAATCCCTCGGGCTGGCCGGCCTTCCACGATGAAAGGATCTTCCCGTCGGTTCCAAACGTCACCAGCACCGGCTGGTATCCCCCCGTCGCCAGCAGACGTCCGTCCGGCAGGCACAGTCCCTGATACGCGCTCTTTGCACCGGGGATGTTGAAGCGCCGCACGAGACGCTGTTCCGGCGACAGACCACGGTCGAGCTTCACTTCCGCGACACCGTCGTCAATGCCCAGAAGCGCCGTGCCGCGATTGGAGAAGCGAATCGACCGACCATGCCGCACGGCTGCCGCGAACGTGTAGTCGAAGAGCCACTGGCCGTCCTGCGTGAACTGTAGAGTAGAGACCCACGCCTCGGCTTCGCCGATGCGACTTCCCCCTCATCA
>R26__coassemble_659_pt1 | contig 20182 bp, 10 predicted proteins | sample R26__metabat2_high_PE_030 | metagenome-assembled genome bin R26
GCGTGGGCGGCGAGATCCGCGACGAGGCCGCGACGGGTTCGGGTTCGCGCACGCACGCCGGCATCTGCGGCTTCATGGTGAGCGACCTCCACATCCCCGGCTTCCCGCAGCCCTGGGAGCGCGAGTACGCGGAGTTCCCGAAGCGCCTCGCGACGCCGCTCGCGATCATGACGGAGGGTCCGCTCGGCGGCGCCGCATTCGGCAACGAGTTCGGGCGTCCGCAGCTCACCGGCTTCTTCCGCACGTACGAGGGCGAGGCCGCCGGCATCTACCGCGGCTACCACAAGCCGATCATGCTCGCGGGCGGACACGGCGTGATCATCCGCGACCAGGTCGACAAGAAGCCCGTCCCCACGGGCGCGTACATCGTGCAGATCGGCGGACCCGCCATGCGCATCGGCCTCGGCGGCGGCGCCGCCTCGTCCATGATGACGGGCACGAACGACGAGGCGCTCGACTTCAACTCCGTCCAGCGCGGCAACGCCGAGATGCAGCGCCGCTGCCAGGGCGTGATCAACGCCTGCGCGGCGATGGGCCGGAAGAACCCGATTCTCTCGATCCACGACATCGGCGCGGGCGGTCTCTCCAACGGCTGCCCCGAGCTCGTCGAGGCGACCGGCGGCAAGTTCGAGCTCCGCAAGGTGCACAACGAGGAGTTCTCCATGAATCCCATGGAGATCTGGTGCTGCGAGGCGCAGGAGCGCTACGTGCTCGCGCTCAAGCGCAGCGAGAGGGCGTTCTTCGAGGAGCTCTGCGCGCGCGAGCGCTGCCCGGTGGCGTTCATCGGCGAGGCGACGGGTGACGGACGCCTCGTCCTCGACGACGACTACTTCCACGATTCGCCGATCGACATGGACATCAAGGTGCTGCTCGGCAAGCCCCCGCGCATGGTGCGCAACGTGAAGCGCGTCGCGGTGAAGCACAAGAAGCTGAATCTCAAGAGCGTCAAGCCGCAGGAGGCGTTCTTCCGTCTGCTGCACCTGCCGACGATCGCGGACAAGACGTTCCTCATCACGATCACCGACCGCTCCGTCACCGGCCTCGTCGCCCGCGACCAGATGGTCGGACCCTACCAGCTGCCGGCCGCGGACTGCGCCGTCACGACGATGGGCTACAAGACGCTCAACGGCCAGGCGATGGCCACCGGCGAGCGTTCCCCCGTCGCGCTCGTGAGCGGACCCGCCTCCGCGCGCCTCGCGATCACCGAGGCCGTCACGAACCTCGCCGCCGCCGACTGCGGCACGCTCGCGAACGTGCGCCTTTCCGCCAACTGGATGGCCCCGTGCGGCGAACCGGGCGAGGACGCCAACCTCTACGACACCGTCAAGGAGGCAGGTCTGAACTTCTGTCCCGCGCTCGGCATCTCGATTCCCGTCGGCAAGGACTCCTGCTCGATGCACACCACCTGGCAGGACTCGAAGGGCGTCTCCCACAAGCAGGTCGCCCCGCTCTCGCTTGTGATCTCGAGCTTCTCGCCCGTGAACGACGTGAAGCTCACGCTCACGCCCGACCTCAAGCGCGTCGCGAACTCGAAGCTCCTCTACGTCGACCTCTCGCACGGCGCCAACCGCCTCGGCGCATCCTGCCTCGCTCAGGTCTACAACCAGCTCGGCGACGAGACCGCGGATGCGGACGCGAAGGCGGTCAAGGCCTTCTTCAACGCGATGCAGAAGATCGTCGCGGGCAAGCTCGCCCTTGCCTACCACGACCGCAGCGACGGCGGCCTCGCCGTCACGCTCGCCGAGATGGCGATCACGGGCGGACTCGGCGTTTCCGCCGCGCTGCCGGATGCCGATGCGCTCGCCGCGCTCTTCAGCGAAGAGCCCGGCGCGGTGCTGCAGATCGCGGACGAGAACCTCAAGGAGGTGCTCGCGATCTTCAAGAAGGCGCGTCTCGGCGCCGACGTCCACGTGATCGGCACGCCGACCGAGGACCGTGCCTTCACGCTCTCCGTCGGCTGCCGCAAGGCGATCGACACCACGATCACTGACGTGCGCCGCGCGTGGAGCGAAACGACCTACCGCATGCAGGCGCTGCGCGACAATCCCGTTACGGCAAAGGAGGAGTACGACAACGGCCTCGACGAACAGGATCCGGGTCTCACCTTTTCCCTGACGTACGATCCCGATGCCAAGGTTGCACGGGGCGGAGCCCGTGCCTCGAGACAGAAGCCCCGCATGGCGATCCTACGCGAGCAGGGCGTGAACGGCCACATCGAGATGGCGGCCGCGTTCGCGCTCGCCGGCTTCGAGAGCGTCGACGTGCACATGACCGACCTCCTCGCGGGCCGCGTCGATCTCGCCGACTTCAAGGGTCTTGTCGCGTGCGGCGGCTTCAGCTACGGCGACGTGCTCGGCGCGGGTTCGGGCTGGGCACGCTCGATCCTCTTCAACAAGAAGCTCAAGGCGATGTTCAAGAAGTTCTTCCATCGCAAGGACACCTTCTCGCTCGGCGTGTGCAACGGCTGCCAGATGATGAGCCAGCTCAAGGATCTCATCCCCGGCGCCGAGGCGTGGCCGGCCTTCCACCGCAACGTCTCCGAGCAGTTCGAGGCGCGCTTCTGCACGCTTGAGGTCCTCGAGTCGCCGTCCATCTTCTTCAAGGGCATGGCCGGCAGCCGCGTGCCCGTCGCCGTCGCGCACGGCGAGGGCCGCGCCGACTTCTCTGCGACGGGCGACGCCGCGAAGGCGATCTCCGCCCTCCGCTTCGTCGACGGCCGCGGTCAGCCGACCGAGCGCTACCCCTGGAATCCGAACGGCTCCGCCGGCGGCCTGACCTCCTTCACGACGAAGGACGGCCGCGCCACCATCATGATGCCGCATCCGGAACGCGGCTTCCGCGCGAGCCAGCTCTCCTACAGGGGCGGTCTCTTCGACGGCGAGTGCGGTCCCTGGATGCGGATGTTCCGCAACGCCTACGCGTTTGCCACGCAGGGGTGAAATGTTTGATGTTTGAAGTTTGATGTTTGAGGGTTGAAGGAGAGGGTATGGCGGAGGAGAAGCAGAACTTCGAGGACTCGCTCAGGAAGCTGGAGAAGCTGGTGGGCGAGATGGAGTCCGGCGAGCTGCCGCTCGACGAGATGATGAAGCGCTTCGAGGAGGGGCGGAAGCTCGTGGCGTTCTGCACGACCGAGCTCGAAGCCATTCGTCAGCGCATCGAGAAGGTCGTCTCGGCACCGAATGAACCCGTGAAGGTCGAGGAGGCCGCATTCTGATGACACAGGACATCTATGTTCAGGCACGCGCCGACCATGTCGCCTCGCTCGCGAGTGCGGCGCCGCTCAGCGCAATCGAGGAGCTCGTCTGGAACGCGCTCGACGCGGATGCCCGCGAAGTGAAGGTCGATCTCGTGCAGAATCCGCTCGGTGGCATCGACGCCATCCGCGTCGCCGACGATGGTAACGGCATCGACATCCTCAAGGCGGAGGACACCTTCGGCTCTCTCGGCGGCAGCTGGAAGATGGCGGAAGGGTCGACGACGGTGAATTACCATCGGCGGCTGCACGGGCGCCACGGGCGCGGACGCTTCAAGGCGTTCGCGCTCGGTACGCACGTCGAATGGCGCACGACGATGAAGGCCGGTGACGGATTGATTTCCTATACGCTTTCGGGCGATGCCGACGAGCCGGGTGTGTTCCACATCCGCGAGGCGCAGACGGGTCCGGCGACCGGAACCGAGGTCTACATCACCGGTGTACGCGCGACGGCCGATTCGCTTGCGGCGGCGGGGCCCGCGGTGCAGACGCTCGCGGCGAAGTTCGCCCTTTACCTCAAGGCCTATCCCGGGGTGCGCGTGTGGTTCTGCGGCATTCCCGTTTCGCCCGTCGTCGTGCAGAAGGCGGTGACGGACTACGAGGTCGCGCTCGACAACGGCATGACGGCTAAACTCGAGGTCATCGAGTGGCGTAAAAAGTTCTCGGGGAAGGGGCGCATCGTCTTCTGCGGTCGCGACGGCTTCACGCTCCACGAACGTCCTTCAGGTGTGCGCAGTGGCCAGCCCTTCAGCTACACGGCCTACCTCGTGGACGGACGATTTGGTGAACTCGCGGCGGAGAACGCGCTCGTGATGGACGAACTCCACCCCGAGGTCCGCGCCTGGCTCGACGCGACACGCAAGATCCTGAAGGAGCACTTCCGCCGTCGCGCCGCCTCGGCCGCCGCAGAGCGCCTTGCCGCGTGGATCGCCGAGAGGAGTTACCCCTTTGCGGCTGACGACACGTCACCCGCGCGCCTGGCATTCGACGCACGTGTGGCCGATCTGCGTGCCCACATGGACAGCTTCGATTCCCTTCCTTCTTCCGAGCGGGCCTACCTCTTCTCCATTCTCACCCAGATTCCTTCGTAATCTTCAGTGTTCAATCTTCAGTTTTCAAAGTGGATTCTTCAACACACAACACTCAACACCTAATACCCAACACCCAATAACACCCAATAACACCCAACACCTATGCTCTTCGCCCTTACAAGTACGACCTGGGAGGGACTCTCGGACGGCGTCGCGATTCTGATCATCGCGGTGCTGCTGATGCTGGGTCTCTTTCTCGGATATGCGTTGCGCGGTCTCGTCGGTCGCTGGCAGGCCGAGTCCATCGAGAAGCGGATGCGCCTGCGTGAGGAAGAGGCCGAGGCGGAAATTCGGTCGCGGCTGAAGGAAGCGGACATCTCGGCCCGCGCGGTGGTCGTGCGCGCGAAGGAGGAGTTCGAGGTGTCCACGAAGAAGCGCCGAGCCGAACTTCAGGCGGCCGATGACCGCCAGACGCAGCGGGAGGTGAATCTCGACCACAAGGCCGCGACGCTCGACGCCCGCGAGAATGCGCTCAACGAGAAGGCCGCAGCCGCGGCGGCTGCCGCCGCCACGGCGCATGAGCAGGCGGTGATGGCAGATGCGCGGCTGCAGGACCTTGCGAAGATGACTCATGCCGAGGCCCGCAAGGAGATTCTCACGCGTGCGAACGCGGAATTGCGCGCGGATGCGGCAATCCTCAGTCGCCGTATTCAGGAAGCGGCCCGCGAGCAGGGCGAGGCGATTGCCGCGCGACTCGTCGCGGATGCCCTCCAGCGTTGCGCGGTCTCTCACGTCGAGGAGCTTGCGACGACGGCCGTGACGCTCCCGAACGTGGAGATGAAGGGACGGATCGTAGGCCGTGATGGGCGTAACGTCCGGTCGTTCGAGGCTGCGACCGGTGTACAGCTGCTGCTTGACGACGCGCCCGACACGGTTGTTCTGTCGGCCTTCGACCCGTTGCGCCGTGAAATCGCGCGCCGTGCGCTGGAGGCTCTGGTCGCCGACGGACGCATCCAGCCCGCGTCAATCGAGGCCGCCGTTTCGATGGCCCGGAAATCGATTGAGCGGACATGCGAGGAGAAAGGTGCCGAGGCCGCGGCCGAAGCGGGCGTACCTGGAATCCCCATCGAGATCCTCCGTCTCGTGGGTGCGCTCAACTTCCGTCTGTCCTTCTCGCAGAACGTCCTGCGCCATTCCGTGGAAGTGGCGCTACTTTCGGGCGCGATGGCCGCCGAGATGAAACTTGATGCCACCCTGGCACGCCGAGTCGGTTTTCTACATGACATTGGCAAGGCCATTACCGCCGAGAAGCGCGGTGCACATGCGGCGCTCGGCGCGGAGTTCCTGCTGGCGCATGGAGAGGACCAGAAGGTGTGTGCGGCGGTCGCCGCGCACCATGCCGATCCGGGAACGGATGGTGGGGTGTACGGTGTGCTGTGTGCAGCTGCGGATGCCATCTCGTCCGCGCGTCCTGGCGCGCGGCAGGAGAACGTGGGCGACTACATCCAGCGACTTGAGAATCTCGAGAAGATCGCGAAGGCGCATGCGGGGGTCTCGCAGGTGTTCGCCGTGCAGGCGGGACGCGATCTGCGCATTGTGGTCGACCCGGCGGTCGTGGGCGACCAGGCCGCCGCGGAGCTCGCGGGCGAGATCTGCCGCGACATCTCGGCGCAGTTGAAGTTCCCGGGCATGATCCGCGTCACTGTCGTGCGCGAGCTGAGGTGCGTGGAGTATGCGAAGTAGAAGTTTGATGTTTGATGGTGGGTGGGGAATGGTGTTGAAGTCGTTAAAGCAAGAGGAAAACCGATGAAGAAGATCATCCTGATGTGCTGTCTGCTTGTGGGCGGTGTTTGTGCCGGCATCGTCGAGCGGACGAATTCGAAGCCGGTTCTGGTGGGACGCGTCGAGTTGGCGTCGTTCGATGAGATCTCGCGTAAGGCCATGACGCTGGGGGGCATGATCCAGAACCCCATCGTGCCCTCGTTGTTGACGAGCGGCATGCAGAGCGCGCTTACTGAACAATTCGGCGCGTTCCGCTCGGATGCACCGTTTGCGTGGTATTTCTACCTGCAGATGCCGGCATTCCAGATCGCCGCCACGAACGACGATCTGGTGGCGGTCTCCGATCTGTGGGACGCGGTGATGGTCTATCCGTGCAGAGAATCCGCAACGGCGATGAAGCAGAGCCATCCCGGGGCTATGCTTGAGGCAGATGGCACGCTCCATTTGCTGGCTGGCGAGAAATGTCCGGATGACCGATGGGTGAAGTTCTCGTGTGACGGAAAGTTCTGTGCGTTTGCGAAGTCGGCTGCTCTGGCAGCGCGTGCGCTGGAGGATTTTGCCGCGCGTCCGAAGACCGCCGCGACGCGTCCGCTGGCCATGTTGGAAATCCCCCAGAGTGGCTTGGATGCGCTGGTGACGTGCATGGACGGGATGACCACGTTGAAGGGTGATGATGCCGAGGCGCTGAAGAATCTGGTCGGTGCCGAACTGAACGAGAAGCTGCAGAAGCTTCAGGTCCTGCAGCGTGCGCGCCAGAAGGCGGAGCTTGCGACGTTGGCGGGGGCCATGGCCACGTTGGATCTCGACGATTCCGGATTCCTGGGCGAGGCCAAGCTTCTGCCGAAGCCGGGGACGACGCTTCCCGTGATGGCCGGGCTGGGTCTGCCGTCCGACGCGCTGGCGACCGTTCCCCCGGATGCGCCGCTGTTCGTCGCCCAGTACGATCTGTTGAACAACGTGGACGAGAAGGAGTTCCGCGCAGTTCTCGATCTCATTGCCGAGGCGGTCGATGCGGGGGCCAAGGCGGCGGAGAAGAGCAGGAATGCCGCGTGCCGGAAATACGCGCCGTTCCTGAAGGACATCGCTGGCGGTCTCCAGGACCTCGCCTGCGAGCTGCCATTCCCGTCCGTGACGGACTGGACTGCCGCGGCACTTGCGTTCGACGCCGCGCATCATCCCTGGGTTGGCATTGCCCTTGAGGATAAAGAACGTGCGAAGGCCGAGAAGGCGGGCAGAAAGCTCTGGCGGCGTTTACTTGCCGCGGTCGAGCGTCAGTGGCCTGAACGGAAGATGCTGGTTGAGGTCTCACCCGAAGAGTCGATTGTCAACTGGGGTGCCGTCATTGACGTCGTTGCGGATGAGACGGGTACGGGGAAGGACGAGAAATCGGCCCGTGCACTGCGGATTGCGAAGAAGAATGTCGCGGCCTTTCTGGGTGACGTGAAGACGCGTCTGGTTGGAAAGGACAACGGAACGCGAACCATGGGCTTCATCGCTTCGCCGGGGGTGTCTCCGCGCACGGGTGCGTCGAATGCGGAGGCGCGTCTTGCGGCCGCGTTGCCGGATGTGGCCGCGCAGCGTCCGGGCGGAGTGGCCTATTTCTCGCTCTACGCGTTGCTTCGCGATGAAGCGCTGCCGATTGCGGAGAAGTTCGTCGATGCGGAAACCCTTGAGCAGATCCAGCAGTTTACGACGGTTCTGCCCGAGGCACAGCCGAACAGCGCGATCGCGTGCGCGGTGTGGTTCGGCAAGGACGGCGTGCGCCGTGTCCAGGGACGTGTGACGGCAAACGAGATTCGGAACTTCGGTGCCGCGTTCAACGCCTGCACGGGCGCCGCGCTCAACCAAAGCAGCAAGAAGAAGGGCAAGCCCGCGGCGCGCTAGCGGTTCCGCGGGAAATTGTGCATGGACGTGAGGAAGACATTCGTCTGCGGGCACCGCAATCCCGACTGCGATTCGGTGATGGGCGCGTATGCGCTGGCGGATCTTCGGCGCCGAACGGGTCTTGCGGATGTGGAGGCGCTCTGTGCCGGGCGTCTGCCGCCGCGCGCGAAGTGGGTGTTTGACCGCGTCGGTCTCACGCCACCTGTTTCGCGAGGCGACGTCTATGTGCGCGTGCGCGATTTGATCGCGTCGGATGTCCCCGTCATTTCGGCGAAGACGCCCCTTATCGACGCGCTCCGTGCGCTTGAGGCGTCAGGGGAGTCGTCTCTGCCCGTCGCCGCGGAAGACGGGCGGTTCTTCGGCATGCTTTCTCCCGCGAAGCTGCTTGCGCTCTTCATCGCGAAGGATGATCTGTCGCGCCCGACCGGCTCCGCGCCGCTCCACGCCTGTTCGCTCGTACTGGCGGCGAACGACCGTGTGCACGACGTCAAGGCCGCCTGTATCCGCAATGCGCACAACCACTTCCCGGTGGTGGACGAGAACGGAAAGCTGCTCGGTACCGTACTTAAGCGCGGATTCGCCGAGACGCCGCCGTTTCGGATGATCCTCGTCGACCACAACGAGACGGAACAGGGGATTCCCGGACTCGAGGAGATTCCCGTCCTTGAGGTCGTCGACCACCACCGAATCTCATTCACCTCGACGCCCGAGCCGATCAAGTACACGGCGGATGCGGTTGGATCGTCCTGTACGATCGTCGCGCGGATGTTCCGCGGCGCGGGGTTGCGTCCGTCAAAGGAGGTTGCGGGTGTGCTGCTTGCGGGCATCGTCGCGGATACGCTCCTCTTCCAGTCCCCCACCACGACGGATGTCGACCATCTGTTCGCACGGTGGCTCGAGAAGATTTCGGGCACGACGGCGCAGGAGCTCATGGACGGCATGATGTCCGTCGCCTCCGCGCTTACGACGCTGTCGTCCGCGCAGGCGATCGACTCCGACCGCAAGTCCTATGCGGAGGGAGGTTGGAAGTTCGCGCTCGCGCAGCTCGAGGAATCCAACCTCACGCTTTTCCACCGTCGCCTCGACGCGCTTGGCACGGAACTCTCGAACGTCGTCGGACGGGATGGCCTCGACTTCGCCGCGTTACTCGTCACCGATCCCGTACGTGGAAACTCCGAACTGCTCTTCCGTGGTGCGGAACAGGTTCGCCGTGCCCTCCCCTGGCGCACGCACCCGCGCGGAACCTTCCTTCTCCCCGGTGTCCTCTCCCGCAAGAAGCAGCTCCTTCCAGCCATTCTCTCCTCCCTTTCAACGGTCTAGGTCCCCATTCCCCAACACCCAACACCTTTGTCCACAAGAAGTCGAAAATAGTGAAAAAGCTGTTCATCATCGACCTGATGCCGTTCCTCTACAAGGGGCATTTCGTGTTCCTGCGCAGCCCGCGCATGACGTCGACGGGACTCAATGTCTCCGCGCTCATCGGATTCGCGAACGGCGTCATGTCCATCCTCGCCGAACACAAACCCACGCACGCCGTGCTCGCGATGGATCCGGGTGGCCCCACTTTTCGCCACGAGGCTTATCCGCCCTACAAGGCGCAGCGCGAGAAGATGCCGGAGGACCTCGCGGCGAACATCCCCTACGCGTTCGAGCTCGCCGAAGCGCTCGGCATTCCCGTCGTGCGCCAGGATGGCTTCGAGGCGGACGACGTCATGGGAACCCTTGCCGCGAAGGCGGCGGCGGAAGGATTCGAGGTCTACTGCGCGACACCGGACAAGGACGCCGCGCAGCTCGTCGGTCCGCATATCCACCTGTTCCGTCCGGGACACGGCAAGGACGGCCCCGAGATCTACGACGTCGAGAAGGTGAAGGAGCACTGGGCGTTGTCGTCCCCCGCGCAGATGATCGACTATCTCGCGCTCGCGGGCGACACGGCGGACAACATCCCCGGTATTCGAGGCGTTGGCGAGAAAACCGCGACGACGCTGCTCGCGCAGTACGGCACCGTGGAGGAGATCGTTGCGCACGCCGCCGAGATCAAGGGGAAGCTCGGCGAGAAGATCGCCGCCGGCGCGGACGACGCGAAGATGTCGAAGTTCCTCACGACGATCCGCACCGACGTGCCGATCACGCCGGACTGGAACGCCTACGCGCGTAGCGAGCTCGACGCCGGAAAGGTCGCCGCCGTTTGCGCGAAGTACGAGCTTAACCAGCTTGCGAAGCGCCTCCTGGGCTCGTCCCAGCCCCTCGCCCCCTCAATCCCCTCAGCCTCCCAACCACTCAATTTTTCAACTCTGAACGACTGGCCCCACGAGTACAAGCTCGTGAAGACGGAGGCCGAGGCGCGCGAGCTGGCGTGGACGCTCGAGGCAGCGCCGAAGTTCGCCTTCGACACGGAGACGACGGGCACGAACGCGCGCACGGTCGACCTCGTGGGGATGAGTTTCGCGACCGAACCCGGCAAGGCATGGTACGTCGCCGTGCCGTCGCATGGCTCGGATGCGGTGTCGCAGGCGAATGATCTCTTCGCGCTCGCGGCTGCGCAGGATGCGGCGAAGCCCGCCGCGCGGGCGGCGGCCGAGCGGTTCGTGCAGATTTTCGCGCGCGCGTTCGCGGATCCGTCGAAGACGCTCATCGCGCAGAACGCGAAGTACGACGTGACCGTGCTTGGGCGCTATGGCATCGTCTTCGGCTCGACGGTGCGGGACACGATGCTCGAGCACTACGTCGTCGACGCGGCCGCGCGACACGGCATGGACGCGCTTGCCCGCGAGTTCCTGCAGTACGATCCGATTCCGATCACGAAGTTGATTGGCGAGAAGGAGCGCGGCAAGGAACAGAAGAACATGGGCGAGCTGCCGCCCGAGGAGATTCTCGACTACGCGGCGGAGGACGCCGACGTCACGCTGCGGCTCGACGCGGTACTGCGTCCGAAGGCCGCCGAGGCGGGAGCGCTCGCGGCGCTCGAGCAGAGCGAGGAACCGCTCGTGCCGATTCTCGTCGCGATGGAGCGCGAGGGCGTGAAGATCGACGTCGCCGCGCTCGGTCGTTACGGGCTCGAACTCGACCGCGAGATCAACGCGCTCGCCGCCGAGATCCGCGCGTGCGGCGAGCCGTCGCTCAACATAGACTCGCCGAAGCAGCTCGCCGACTTCCTCTACGTGAAGCTCGGCCTCAAGCCGGCCGGGGCGAAGAAGACGCAGAGTGGACAGTTCTCGACGGACGAGAAGGCGCTGCAGTCGATCGTCGACGACCATCCCGTCGTACGGAATATCCTCGAGTACCGCGCGTGCACGAAGCTGAAGTCCACGTACGTCGACAAGCTTCCGCAGTGCATCGACACGGCCGACGGACGCGTCCACACCACGTTCGCCCAGGCGTTCACGGAGACAGGGCGCCTCTCCTCGTCCGATCCCAACCTGCAGAACATCCCCGTGCGCACCGACCGCGGCAAGCTCATCCGCGCCGCGATCGTCCCGCGCGACGCGGACCACGTGCTCGTCTCGGCGGACTATTCGCAGATCGAGCTGCGCATCATGGCCGCGATGAGCGGTGACGCGTCTATGCTCGACGCATTCGCGCACGGCGCGGACATCCACCGCGAGACGGCCGCGCGCGTCTACGACGTCATGCCCGGACTCGTCACGGACGAGATGCGCCGCAAGTGCAAGATGGTCAACTTCGGCATCATCTACGGCATCTCAGCCTTCGGTCTCTCGCAGCGCCTGCAGGTGTCGCGTAAGGAGGCAGCCGAGCTCATTGACACCTATTTTCGGCTCTACCCGAAGATCCGCGCATTCATGGATGTCTCGATCTCGAAGGCGCGCGAGGCCGGCTACGCCGTTACGGCGCTCGGCCGGCGGCGTACGCTGCGCGACATCGCCTCGCGAAACGCGACCGTGCGCCAGGGTGCCGAGCGCTACGCGATCAACACGCCCGTGCAGGGCACGGCGGCAGACCTCATCAAGCTCGCGATGGTGCGGGTGGACCGTGCGCTGCGCGCGGCGGGCCTGCGGGCGAAGATGATTCTCCAGATCCACGACGAACTGCTCTTCGACGTGCCGCGGGGCGAGGTCGAGCAGGTGAAGGAGATCGTGAGACGCGAGATGGAGGGGGCGATGTCGCTCGGCGTGCCGCTCGAAGTCTCCGTGGGCGTGGGCGAGAACTGGCTCGAGGCGCACTGAGGTGCGCGGGCGAAGAACTGTTTCAGGACGAATGGAGTTGATGATGGATAGACAGGAAATGCAGGCAGATATCGTCGTGACGGGATTCGGCCCCGCGGCCGCGGGTTTTCTCGCGACGCTTGGACCCGAGCTCGCGAAGACGAAGGATGACGGTACGCCGTTGTACGAGTCGAAGGTGATGCCGGGGTGTCCGCTCCAGGTGATGTGCTACGAGCGCGCGGACGATCCGGGTTTCGGCGTTTCGGGAATCGTGACGAAGGCGGAGGCGATTCGGAAGTCGTTCCCCGGTGTCGATCTCACGCAGGAGATTCCGAACTGCACGACTGTCGGCAAGGAGCACACGGCGTATCTGTTCGACTACCTCGGCGCGTCGAAGCGATCCTGCTCCACGAAGTTCGTTGACTTCTGCTTCAAGCTGGGTGGCGTGATCATGAAGGGCGGAAAGTGGAACGCGCGCGAACTGCCGTTCACGCCGCCGTTCATGGACAAGAAGGGCGGGCTCGTGATGTCCATGGGTTCGTTCATGACCTGGGCGTCGCAGAAGGCGATGGAGTACGGCTTCATGATCATGCCCGGCACACCCGTCGCCGAGCCGCTCTTCGACGGCGACGCCGTCACGGGCGTGCGTCTTGCCGACCAGGGTGTCGAGAAGGACGGTTCGCCCATTGAGGGCGCGTACATGCCGGGCATGGACGTCAAGGCCGCGCTCACGGTCGTTGCGGATGGTCCCGTCGGCACGGTCGGACGCGCCCTCGACGCGAAGTTCGGTCTTCCCGCCGGACATCATCAGTATGACTGGGGCGTCGGCATGAAGGCCGTCGTGCAGCTGCCGGAGAGCTGCGATCTCGCGCCCGGCACGGTCATCCACACACTCGGTTTCCCCGAGCCGGAGATCTTCGGGTTCATGTACGTCTACCCGAACAAAACCGCTTCTCTCGGCATCTTCGCCGCGCCGTGGCAGGATACGCCCGTGCGGACGACATACCGCTATCTCCACCACTGGATGCAGCATCCGTATCTGTGGCGCCATCTGAAGGGCGGCAAGCTCGTGAGCTGGGGCGCGAAGTCGCTGCAGGAGAGTGGACAGGAGGGCGAGCCGTTCCTGTGCGGTGACGGATTCGCGCGCATCGGCGAGGGGGCCGGCACGACGGACGTCCTCGCGAACGCGGGGGTGGACGAGGCATGGGAGAGTGGCGTGCAGCTCGCGAACGCCGTCCTGAAGCTGCTCCAGGCGGGGCAGGACTTCACGAAGGCGAATCTCGAGGCGACCTACGTGGCGGATCGTCGGGCGTCCAAGCTCGACAAGCGCCTCAGGAAGGCGACGGGTGCGCGTAATGGATTCAACCGCAGTTTCTTCTGGGGCATGGCGGGAGAAGGTCTGCGTGGGATGTTCGGCCTTGCGCTGCCGTTCAAGAGCGTACCGCCTGCGACGCGTGTGCCGACGCTCGAGGATGCGGTGAAGGGTCGTCGCTGCGATCCCGAGAAACTGCGCGCGGGCGTGGAAGCGGCCGAGAAGGCGCGCAAGCCGCTGCACGACGCGGTGATGGACGCCTGCGGCTGGCCGGAGATCCCGTACGATGGCGAGCTGCTCATGCAGCACCAGGATGCCCTGCTGCTCGGCGGCAAGGTGCAGGCCGCTCCTGGATTCGCCGACCATGTCGCCTTTGAGGATCCCGAGATCTGCAAGACGTGCACGAAGCACACCTGCATTGAGATCTGCTCGGCGCAGGCTCTCATGCCGAGCGACGAGCCGGGTGGCGTGCCGAAGTTCGACCGCGAGAAGTGCGTACACTGCGGTGCGTGCATCTGGAACTGCGCGTGTCTCGTGCCGGGTACTGACCACGGCAACATTGTCTTTAAGGCTGGCTCGGGTGGTCTGCACTCCAACGAGAACTGATCTAAGGTAATGTATCATATGAAGAAGGCTCCGACGCTGGTGACGGGAATACTGCTGGGCTGCGTGGCGCTGGCGGGTGAGGTTGTGTTGTTCGACGCCGCGACCGCGGATCGGGCGAAGATCCACGGACAGGACGGGGCGACGTTCGCGCTGAAGGACGGTCTGCTCACCGTGACGACGGCGCCGAGCGACAAGTACCCCGGCTTCACGTACGCGGGGAACTGGGACATCTCCGACTGCGGCGAGATCGAGGTCGAGTTCGTCAATGGTGGCATCTACGGGCAGTACACCGTGCGGCTCGTCAATCCGGGCGCCCGGATTCCACAGTCCGGCTGCTACATCGCGAAGCTGCCGGTGAAGAACGAGAAGCACGCGATCCGCTCGCAGCCGATTCCGCCCTCCATGCCGAACTGGCAGGCGATCGTGGCGAAGCTCACGCGCGTGCGCACGTGGGCGCTGCCGTACATGACGTGGAACCGCGTGCCGCGGGAGGGTTCCTCCGCATGGGGCTCGCGCAAGGGCGGCGTGGCCGTGAGCGCGCTCGACCCGAAGAAGGTGCGCGAGGTCGCCGTCTACATCAACACGCCGAAGTTGCCGCACACGTGGAGCGTGAAGCGCATCGTCGCGAAGGGCGCGCCGCGGGCGGCGGACGACGTGCCCGCGTTCGCGAAGATGACCGTGAAGGAGTTCTTCCCCTGCATCGACGAGTACGGGCAGTTCAAGCACCGCGAGTGGCCGGACAAGGTCCATTCCGACGCCGACTTCACCGCGCAGCGCGCGAAGGAGGAAAAGGACCTCGCCGCGCATCCGGGGCCGAAGGGCTGGGACAAGTGGGGCGGTTGGGCGGATGGTCCGCAGCTCCCAAAGACGGGAGGCTTCTCGACCACGAAGTGGAACGGCAAGTGGTGGATCGTCGACCCCGACGGGCATCTCTGGTGGAGCCACGGTCCGGTGCGCGTGACCCCGAGCGGCGCGACGACCGCGCTTGACGACCACGAGGACTGGTTCGCGCGCCTGCCGAAGGCCGACGAGCCCGAGGCCGAGTTCTACTCGACGCGCGACATGCTGCTCTTCCCCTACTACGCGCGCTGGAAGATGCACAAGATCTATGACTTCTCCGCGCAGAACATCGCGCGCAAGTACGGCAAGGGGTGGTACGAGACGTGGAGCGATCTCGCGCATCGCCGTCTGCGCAGTTGGGGCTGCAACACGATCGCGAACTCCTCGGACAAGAAGATCTGCCTGATGGACCGTACGCCGTACACGGACCGCTACGAGATCCACTCGCGTCCGATCGCCGGCCACAAGGGCGGCTGGTGGGACTTCTGCGATCCCTTCGACCCGTCCTTCCGTGCCGAGGCGCACCAGAAGACGATTGAGTACCGCGAGCAGTTCGAGGATCCGTGGTGCTTCGGGTTCTTCGTGGACAACGAACACTCCTGGGGCGACGACTGCACCTTCGCGGAGTCGACGCTCAAGTCGCCTGCCGACCAGCCCTGCAAGAAGGTCTTCCGCGAGCGGATGCAGGCGAAGTACGGCACGATCGAGAAGCTGAACGCGCAGTGGAAGGCCGCATACAAAGACTGGGACGATTTCCTCGTCGTGACGAAGCAGCCGGCGCGCACGGGGGCAAAGGCCGATCTGCAGGCGTTCACGACGGAAATCGCCGAGACGTACTACCGCATCATCTGCGAGGAGTTCAAGAAGGCGGCGCCCGGCAAGCTCTATCTCGGCTGCCGCTGGGCGGGTGGCGCACCGGAGTTCACGGTGCGCGCGGCGGCGAAGTACTGTGACGTGATCAGCTACAACATCTACCGCCATCACCTGCGCGACTTCAAGTTCCCGGCGGGTGTGGACAAGCCGGTGCTCGTGGGTGAGTTCCACTTCGGTGCGCTCGACCGCGGTCCGTTCTGCCCCGGTCTCATCCTCCTGCGCGACCAGAACGAGCGCGCGAAGGTGTACGAGGACTATGTCCGGAGCGCGCTCGAGCATCCGATGTTCGTGGGCGTGCACTGGCACCAGTTCTCCGACCAGGCGACGTCGGGCCGCTTCGACGGCGAGAACATGCAGGTGGGCTGGACGGATGTGTGCGACACGCCGTACTGGGAAACCGTCGAAGGTATCCGCAAGATCGGCTACGACATGTACCGCGTGCGCGCGGGGAAGTGAGCGATACTGATGAGGGCTTGTCTCATCGGTTCGTAGTATAGCAGACTCCCATTGGAGTGTACGCAAGATTTCTGAAAGAATTCTGCAAGAATTGAAACAATATCTGGCCGGATTCTTGCGTCAATATTCATGTTGGGCGAGCTGAATCACCCATCAGTGTCTTGACAAAGGAGAAAATCATGGCCGAAATCTTGCTGGTTGACGATAACGAGACGATTCGAGATGGGCTTCGCGTCTACCTTGAAGGCGATTCTCATGTCGTACGCACGGCCGGGACAGGATCGGATGCACTACGAGAATTTGGACTCAAGTGTCCGGATCTCATTCTGCTGGACGTGATGCTTCCCGATCGGAGCGGATTCGACGTCTGCCGTGAAGTTCGGAAGGAAAACGAGCATGTTCCGATTCTTTTTCTGTCCGCGCGTGGTGACACGACGAACAAGGTTCTGGGATTAGGACTCGGAGCCGATGACTACATGGGGAAGCCGGTGGACTTCTGCGAACTCGGCGCCCGTGTCCAGTCGCTTCTTCGCCGCACGCAGATCTCAGCGACTCTTCCGGGCGATCTGGCATTGACATTCCATTTTGGAAGCGGGGAGGTTCGGGGACGTGAACTCCTGTTCGTCAACGAACGGGGGCAGCGCATCGACTTGTCGCTTCGCGAATACCAGGTGCTGCGGTTCTTTGCCGCGAACCCCGACAAGGTTCTGCAGCGCAGGGAACTGATGGATTATGGTTGGGGTCGTGGATACATCGTCTATACGCGCACGCTGGATACGCACATCTACAATCTGCGGAGGAAAACCAAAGGATGCGGGTGGACGATTGAGACCGTGGTCAACTGCGGATATCGCCTACGGACGAGTCCATCCGTGGAGGTCTGAGATGTCCATCTCTCGAGATATCAAGTGGTATCTTCTGCTGGTCTGTGCCCCGGCAGTGTTCCTGGTCGGGCTGGGAATCGTCTACCTCGTTCGCCAGGCAGAGGCTGGCGAAACACGTGACGCGGCGATGCGCATGGCACGTCTCGAGAATCTGTCCGCGACAATCCAGGATGCGGTGGTGGAGGCGGGGAAGATGGACGACGCCGTACAGGTCGCGTTGCGGGAATGGTCGGGTGGAAAGGGTGTACGTGTACCTGTTGGGGCGTTCATCTGGGATCCGAAGGAGCGTTTACGGTGGTCGGAAGGACTCGTCATGACCAATTTGGCGGCGTTCACGCGCTGGAATGAATGGACTGCAGTTGGTAAGAAACGTGCCAAACGTGGATTGATGGAGATGGGGGGACACACCGTGCTCTGGGGACGTGTGGAAACGTCCGTATACGGTTTGGTCTTCGATGGTGAACCGATTATGGAGGAAAGGTCTGCGGTCAATGTCTGGTTCCTGGGCTGTATCCTCGTGTTTTTGCTGGGCGGGGTTGTCGTTGCCGGCGCCGGGCTCATGGCGCGTGCCGCGGCGAAGGCACGGCTGGACGACCGTATGAAGACGTCGTTCCTCTCGAATGTCTCGCACGAGCTCAAGACACCGCTGGCGGGAATCGGGATCTGGGTTGATCTGCTTCTTGGTGGGCGGCTCAAGACGGACGAGGATCGATTACGTGGTGGAACGATGATCAAGAAGGAGAATGCGCGGATGCTGCGTCTTGTCGAGAATCTGCTCGACTATGCGCGGCTTGAGCAGGGACGACGGCGTTACCACATCGAGATTGTCGATGTCGCGGCAATGGCCTGCGAAACCGTGGAATTCCTGCGGGAGAAATTCGCAGTGCATGGTATCGAAGTGGAGGTCGAGGGCGACTGCCATGCGCGTGCAGACGTGGATGCGACAAGACAAGTTCTTGTGAACCTGCTGGGCAACGCGGCGAAGTATGCCGCAACATCGGGGCCTGTGGAAGTGATTGTCTCAAGAGACGATGGACTTGTGCATGTCATGGTCTTGGATCGGGGCCCGGGTATCCCGCCCGAGGCGATGAGGCATGTGTTCGATCGTTTCTACCGCGTGGATGATACGCTGACGGCGAAGCAGGGCGGTCTCGGTCTCGGCTTGTCGATTTCGCGTGGTCTCGCGCTCGACATGAAGGGCGATCTAACGGTTGCCGTCCGTCCTGGCGGCGGTTGCGTCTTCACGTTTACTCTGAAGGGACTCGTTTCGGGGGATTAGACGCCCTCACTCCCTCACGCGCGCGTGAGGCGGCAGATCACACGGTCGGCGCCAAGGTTCTTGAAGCCGAGCGCGAGGAGGAGCTTGCCGAACCAGCTGGAGGCTTCGGCGTGCACGTCCTTGATGGCGATTCCTTCTTTGGCGCAGAGCGCGCGGAAGTCGTCGAAGGTGAAGAAGTGCGTGTTCGGCGTGTCGTACCACTCGAAGGGGAGTTCGCTTCCCACGGGCATGCGCCCGGTGAAGAGCAGGTGTAGACGGATGCCGATTGCCGCGAAGTTGGGAATCGTGACGATGGCCTCCTTCGCCTTGTCGAGGATCCGAACGAGGATCTCGCGCGGCTTCTTCACGGTCTGGAGCGTTTCCGAGAGGATGGCGGTGTCGTAGGCGGCGTCGGGCAGCAGACCGAGGCCCTCGTCGGCGTCCTCGTAGAGTACGTCGAGGTTTCCGCGCACGCCGTTGACGATCTTCGCGAAGTCGATTTCGATGCCGGTTCCCGAGATGTTCTTCTCGCGCAGGAGAGTGAGGAGGGATCCCGAACCACAACCGATGTCGAGCACGCGTGACCCGGAGGGAATCATGTCGACGAGCGGCGCGAGCTTGCGGCGCTTCTCGGGCGTGACGGCACGCGGTTCGGTCGCGAAGAAGGCCCCCATGACCTTCGCGAGTTCCTTTGTGTGCGTGAGGAAGCCGTCGTGCCCGACCTTGATGTCGAGGTGCGAATAACTCACGCTCTTGCCCTGGCGCAGCATGGCGGCGGCGATGGTGCGACTCTGCTCCTCGCTGAAGAGCCAGTCGCCCGAGATGGAGACGAGCAGCAGACGCGAGGTGATGCGGCGGCAGACCTCGTCGAGCGAACCGTACTTGACGGCGGCGTCGTAGCGGTCCATCGCATGGGTGATCTGCAGATAGGAGTTCGCGTCGAAACGGGCGAGGAACTTCTTGGCCTGGTAGCCGAGGTAACTCTCGATCGCGAAGTGCGTGCCGAAGCGGGCGGCATGGGTCTCCTGCCAGGCGGCGTCCTTCGTGAGCCAGTCCTGCTGCAGTTTGCGTCCGAAACGGCGGTTGAGGAGGTCGAGCGAAAGGTAGGTGATGTGGGCGACCTGGCGGGCCTGGGCGAGGCCGATGTTTGGACGGTCCTCGGCGGGACGGTCGTAGAAGTCTCCGCCGTGCCAGTGCGGGTCGAGTGTAATCGCATAGCGTCCCACGATGTCGAACGCGAGCGCCTGCGCGTTGAGCGCGGCACCAGAGGCGATCATGACCGCTGCGTCGACCTCGTTCGGGTGGGCGGTGATCCACTCGATCACCTGGATACCACCGAAACTTCCGCCGACGAGCCCGGCAAGATGGGTGACGCCGAGTTCGCGGAGAAGGGCGCGGTAGACCTCGACGGTGTCACCGAGCGTGAAGCGGGGGAAGGCGCTGCCCCAGGGACGGCCCGTGGCGGGATTGACGCTGGAGGGGCCGGTCGTGCCCTTGCAGCCACCGAGTACGTTCGCGCAGACGACGCGGTAGCGGTTCGTGTCGATCGCCTTTCCGGGCCCGACGATGCTCTCCCACCAGCCCGAGCTCTCGTCCTCGCCGGGATGACGTCCCGCGACATGTGCGTCACCGGTGAGGGCGTGGCAGATGAAGACGACGTTGTCGTTCTCGGACCGGACCAGTCCGCAGCTCTCCCAGGCGACGTCGACGCGGGGCAACGAACCGCCCTCCTCAAGGCGGAATCCCCCCTCGGGGAGAGTCAACGAGGTGACATGGGTCTCGACGACGCCCACGCAGTTGTTTTCCTGTTCGTTCATGGTGCGGTTCGATGGAGTTGGGG
>R26__coassemble_714_pt1 | contig 19100 bp, 17 predicted proteins | sample R26__metabat2_high_PE_030 | metagenome-assembled genome bin R26
ACCGTCGCCCGTTCCGTGGCGTCGATCACAGTCTTTGCCTGGATGGCCTGGCGTCCGCTCCGATTCGCGATCACGACGCCGGCGACGTCGGCGGACGCGTCGCGCAACACGTCCGTGACATACGACCCCGTGAGGAATTCGACCCCGTTCGTCAGCAGTGCTCGGTCGAAGACCTGCTTCACCTGCAGAGGGGTCGGCACGCGACGACGCCCCGCCTCGGATCGGGTCCTCACGAAGATCTCGCCGAGGAGCATCCTCTTGCAACCATCTTTGCGGAAGGCCGCGAGACCGATGAACCGGACCTCGCGGTTGAGCACCACCTGCCAGCGCGCGAATTCGTGTCCCCCGGCGCCGGGCAATCGTGTGAGCTGCTGCGGCGCCTCCCATGTTCTGCCGTCCACGCTCGTGACGAGGCGTGCCGAGGAAACGGCGAAGTCGTCCCGTCGCGTGTAACTGACAAGTTCGACGGACTCGACGAACCGCGTCTTGTCCAGGTCGAGATTGAACTTCACCTTCGGCACGTCGTACTGGACGCTTCCGCGCACGATGTCATCCGTCTTGCCATCCGCCAGCATCGACCCGGTGTCCTTGTGCGGCGCGACGCTCGGCGCGTTGGCCTTGTAGGTGAACGGCAGACTCGTCTCGCGGTCCAGCCAGATTTCCTGCGCGAGTTCCGTTTGGGGAACTTCACCCTCCTCCAGCGCGAGCCGCAGCGTGCCGGCGATGTCCTCGCCCAGGTAGGGACGCGGCGCCACGAGGAACACCTCCGCCCCCGCCTTCTTCGCCGCGACAGCCGCAGCGACGCCAGCCGAACTGCCGCCCACCACCAGCACGTCTGTCTGCCGCACGAGCGGAATCTCCCGTGCGGATTCCACCACCTCGCCCCCCATTCCGACGAGGCAGCTCCATCCGAAGACCCCCAACAACACTCGCTTGCGAAAGGAACTCATACGTTGAATCAGTCAGATTCAGAGTTCAATGAGTGCAAACGAATTGGGCATCATGAAGATCTTCGCGCAACCGGGCCCGGCGGCGGTCATCGGCGTCTCGGTGTAGGTACGGATCGCATCCGTCAGGTGACAGCGCGCCTTCGCAGCGTCGAGGCCGGGCACGGAGAGCGTGACGGTGGCCATGTCGGTCTCGTTGTTGTCGTCCGAGTAGCGGGCGATGAAGACGGCGGTACGGCCGTCCGCGCCCTTCGCGGCGACGACACGGAACTGTCCCTTGACGATTGCGGACTTGTCCTCGAAGACAATGCCGGTGGCGGCGTCGCTCTTGAGTCCACGGCCTTCCCTGATCGCGCAGGCGATCTGCGTGCCGCAGTCGACGAGACGTCCCCAGGCAAGGTAGGGGTAGTAGCCCTTCATCGGCCACAGCGTCGTCTTGTCGAAGAGATTGTTCATCCCGCAGCGTGCACGGGCGTCATAGAACATGAGGTGGTCGAGCGGCATCTTCTGGCAGTCGATCATCGTCGCGGCGATGAAGGCGGCCCCCTTCTGGTTGAAGCGTCCGCTCTCCGTCTCGAGCGTGTAGACCCAGTCGTCGCCCCAGCCCTTGACGTAGTTCCACTCGTTGAGGATCGACTCGGCCTTCGTGAAGCCGGCGTTGTCCATGTCGCGGCGCATCCGCGCGCATTTCTCGGCGATGTCGCGCGGCTCGCGGGCGTAGATGTGCCAGGAATAGAAGTCGAGCGGCGTTTTCGTGTCACGGCAGTAGGCAAGGAAGCGGCGCCCCCAGACCTCATTTCCGCAGAGCGCCGGACCGCCCACCTTGATGTCAGGAAACTTCGCCTTCAGATGCTTAGCCGCGGTCTCGTAGAATTGGAAGTAGTTCGTCACCGTACCACCCCAGCAGCGAGGTCCCTTCGGCAGATTGTTCGGGTCGTCCGAGACGTCGAGGTCGGGCTCGTTCCAGATCTCCCAGTAGACGACGTTGAACTGATTCGAGAAGGCGATGTTCTTCGTCGTGTGTGCGGTGTCGACACCCCAACCCCATCCCTCATTGTAGTGTCGGACGATGTGCTCGCAGATGCGCGCCCACTTCGCGAAGTCCTTGGGCGGCAGCACGCCGTACTTCTTCGGACCGTGCTCGATGGTCTGGCCGAGACGGTAGTAGATCTTCGTGCCCGTGCGGACGATCGTGTCGAGGTAGTGGTCGGTGAAGACGAAGTCGTAGCTCTTCGGATCATTCTCGTCCGCGTCGAAATCACGGAAGATCGCGTTCACGTCCACGGCATGCGCGCCGCCCGAGACGCAGTTGATCGAGTCGTGCAGACGCGCCATCGGAATCCGCGCCGCCTTGTATGTCTCGAAGTTTCCGATCTTCTGGTCGCCCAGGACGGGCGCGACGACCGGCCCGTTGTTGACCGAGTTCATCGCCCGGATCGGACCAACCTCATTCGCCGGGTCAACGGTGATGAACGCCGTCGCCGCTGGTTCCTTCGCACATGCCACGGCGGCCACCGCCACCGCCACGCCCAACAGAATCTGCTTCATGCTTTCTCCAAGGTTTCGTTGTTTGAAGAAAGTATATCAAATCCCCTCCCCCTGGGCAAATCGCCGGCCCGGGAAGCCAGCTTCCCTAGCTGTTCCAGAGAGGCTAGCTCGTCTAGGCGCCCGTGCCCCTATCGGCTCGAGTAGTCGCGGTCGATGTGGGTACGCCATGTGTCGCCATGCTCGTCGAAATCCTCGAAGCATTTGCGCTTGCGGATGTTGGAGAGCCCGCGGCTGATTCCCTCGAAGTTCGTGCGCACACCCTTGCCGTCGCAGTGGAAGTTCACCGCGCGGTCGGCGCAGATGCCGATCGACTCCGCGGCAAGGGCCGCATCAATGTTCGCGCCGAGGAACACGAACTCCCACCCGTAGGTGTCGCGCTCCAGCTCGATCATCTGCTTCACCATGGGGCCCGTGAACTCCTGACTTGCGTTTTCGTAACCATCCGTGATGATCACGAAGACCACCTTTTCGGCGCGCTCGTCCGGCTTGAGCGTTCGCTGGACATGCACGTGGTGTTTGATTGCGCGTCCGACCGCGTCAAGCAGGGCCGTGCAACCACGCGTGAAGTACTCACGGTCCGTGAGCGGGCGCACCGCGCCGATGTCCACGCGGTTGTGCAACACCTCGACCTGGCCGTCGAACAGGACCGTCGAGACCCTGCAGACGCCCTTTTCGCGTTTCTGGTTCTCGATCATCGCATTGAATCCTCCGATCGTGTCGCCGACGACACCACTCATCGACCCCGAACGGTCGAGAATCATCACGAGCTCCATGCGCGTTTCCCCCGGCTCGGCCACGTCGAGGAGACGGGCATACGCCAGGAGCTCTGGACGCTGATAGTCGACTGGGAGCCCCGCCACCTTCTCAACGAAGCGGAAGTCGGCACAGCCCCTGACCAGATCGGAATCTGGCACCCCCGTGAGGATGGTCCGAGCAAGGTACTGCCCGTGGTGACGACGCAAAGCGAAGAACCCGCTCTCAGGATTGTTGAGCGTACGCGGACTCCAATACCACCCCTTCCGCTTACCGCTGGCACGGAAGTCAAAGCTTGCGCCGTTGTCCACGAACCAGAGTTTCCCATTCGCATCAACAAGCACGTTGTCATGCTGAAAGGTGTCGATGCCGGCGATGAACGAGATGACGGGATACGCGCACTTCACCTGTTCTCTGACGCGCGCACGATCCTCGCCCTTGTTCTCCCGCCAGGCAACGGCAAGTGGACGCGTGTTCTCGAGGAACACCGCGAGGCGCACGACCTGCTCGCCGCGTCCGTCGCCGAAGTCGACGCGGTACTCGCGGCTCTCGGGCACGTTCAGCCCGCAGGCGCGGAGAAATCCATCCGCGAGATATTCGTTGTGGACATGCTCATCGCTTGAATAGTCTGACCAACTGCCGCACTTCGCGATATATTTGCGCCCGTTGATCGTCCCCCCCCGCGGATGCGTACACCCATGTGCGGTCGTGACGAAGTTCCTGAGCATCTCCGCCGTCAGTGTCCGCGGAAGCAGTTCCGCGTTCGTGTTTGCCTCATTTCCCATGGTCTGAGTCCTTTCTCATTCATGTTGCCAATTTGACCAGATGACAACAGTATATCATATAGTCGTTTTGACCGCAAGAGAGAAGCCGCAAAAAAATATACATGAGCTAACACGTGCCAACCAAACCATGACTAATTGTTCTCAAAAGGAATAGACAAATAGACAAAATACTCTGGAGTTTCGCAATCACCACGAAGATTTATGCTATAATACCAACAAAAAAAGAGAGACCTTTCCAGAAAAAAATGAAGGAGAAACTTTCAAAGCTCCATGCAAAAATCGGCGATTTCTGGTGGTATTCGCTGATGCTCTTCGTCGCGTGCCGGACCGGTGACGTCATCCAGGCGTTCATCGGGCTGTGGCTCGTGCCGAAATACGTGGGGCCACAGGAACTCGGAGCCGTCCTTCCTCTACAGCAGCTGGCGACCTTTCTCACAATCCCCCTTGCCATCATCGCCGTGGTGTTCTCCAAATATGTCAATACATACGCGACCCGGGGCGAATACGGAAAGGTGAAATCGTTCGTCCGCGACGTCTTTGCCACGACTTTCGTCATTTTCGTCCTCTGCATCGGCGGCGCGTATATGATCATGCCGTTCTTCTACGAACGTCTGCGTATCGCCTCCGGTTCGCTCACGCTGCTCATCCTCCTCTGCGGACTCATGTGCAACGTCGGTACGATCGTCAGCAGCGCCCAGCAGGGTCTGAAGCGCTTCAAGATGATGTCGGCCATGAACCTCATCAGCGCGCCGATCCGCCTCGTGACGCTTCTCGTCGCGATGCCCTTCCGAGCGCTTTCCGGTTACATTCTCGGGCAGACCACACCAGTCGCCACGACGTCCGCACTCTCGGTTCTCGACATCCACAAGGTCCTGAAGCCCTACGTACCCGACACCTCGTGGCGGAAAGACCTACCGGAAATCTGGCGATACCTCTGGCCTTACGCGATCTGCATTGTCATCGGCACGTTCGCATCCACCATGACCTCGGTCGTCTACCGCCAGCGCCTGCCGGAAATCGAGTCATCCGCCTATTACATGCTCACGCGCTTTTCGGACATTGCCTCATTCATCGGGTTGACCTTCAGCATGATCCTCTTCCCCCTGGCCTCCGAAGCCCATGAAAAAGGCGCCGAGAACCGCAAACCCCTCTGGCACACCCTCATCGGCTCATTGGCTGGCTGTCTTTTGCTGGCAGTCTGTTTCGCCGTTGTCGCCAAGCCGATTCTCGCGCTGAATTCAGTCTGGCGGCAGTATGAACCGTATGCCTATCTCCTGCCGTTTCTCACATACGCGGTTTGGCCCAGCTATGCGATGTCGGCAATTGCTTCCTTTGAATACGCCTGCAATCGTATCGGTTCGACGGCATTCTACATCGGATCCAACCTACTCTTCGCCTCTTTTCTGATCTGCTTCACCGGTTACGAGTACTTCCGCGGCATCTTGCCGGATTCGGTTGTCGACTGGATGGCCTCGCTCCACATTGCGCAGCTTTCCACCCTCACCTATCTGACCGCGGCCTACTGGACTGTCGCCATTGCCTGCCTGCTGCTCCATATCCACTGCGGTGACAAGGCGCGCGCCCAACCTCATCATTCCGCCACCTGACGAAATTATGATATAATGAATGCCATGGTTCCCATTGTCCTTTTCGTCTACAAACGTACCGACACGCTTGCGAAAACGCTGGCGTGCCTGAAGGCGAACGCGATTCCGCGGCTGATCGTCTACAGCGATGGCGCCAAGGGAGAAAACGACCGGGAAGGCGTCGCGGCCGTTCGCCAGATAGTCAACGCCATCGACTGGTGCCAAGTAGAACCGCATTTCAGCGACACAAACCGCGGCCTTGGCAAAAGTATCATGCGTGGCGTCACCGAGGTTCTTGAACACTACGAAAGCTGTATCGTCTTCGAAGACGACCTCGTCTGCGTACCCGGCACCTATGCCTGGATGTGCGCAGCACTCGAGCATTACAAGGATGACACACGCGTCTACAGTGTCACAGGATGGACAAATCGTCACCTTGTCCCCCCGGATGTCGGAACCTCGCCCTGGTTCGACGGGCGAGCAGAATGTATGACCTGGGGAGTCTGGCGCCGTTCATGGATCGGAATGAACGAAGAGACCGCCCTAGAAAAGATGAACCGGGCCAAATCGCTCGGCATTGACGTCTATCGTGTTGGTGGAGACCTACCCTATTTCGCGAGAATCGAGGTGGCCAGTAATATCTGGGCCGTGCGATTCGTCTACCATCAAATCGTCAATCGCAGTCTTACTGTACGCCCCCCCTGGCCCATGGTCAACCATATCGGCTGGGGAGCAGGTTCAACAAACGGTCTGACGATCAACTGGGAAGACAACGGAGAACTTCGTGATGCCCCACCAATCCCTGAAACCTGGCCAGAACCACGTGAGCATCCAGTTTCCGCAGCCCTTCTCCGCAAGATGTACACCCGCCCATGGGTCGACCGTTTTCCTCGGCTCGTTCCAATTGCCAGAACCATATTAAGAAAACTTGGCCTTTCATGAATTAGTTTCCCCAACATTTTACAAACTCGACACAACAACTCCTATTCAAAAGTAATCCCATGACAGATTTTATCAAAAAAACATTCCGATTCTATTCAATCAAAAGACGCCATCACGAGTTTAAATCTCAAACCCCGATCCCAGTTTCCAGATGGCTTGAAATCCGAGACGAAGAACGTCAAAGGTATCGAGATTCTGAAGATCTGTTGTCTCCCATTAGGTTCTTTGGGTCCGAAAACGGCTATAAGGGTATTCACGCCGAACTCAAACCAATTTTTGAAGGAGTCGAACTAGGTACCTGGGCACTTGACTCAAGGACAATCGATTATTTCTGGAAGGTGCTTGATGAAAAGAAACCGAAAACAATTCTCGAATTCGGATCTGGTAGTTCCACTTGCGCTTTTGCTGCATGGGTGAAATCCAGGGATGTAGACTGCCACATCATTTCCATTGACCAGAATCAATCTGAAGCCGAGAAGACCATGTCTCGGCTAAAAGGATTCGGCCTCGTTGATTGTTCAAAGGTCCTTGTAATGCCCCAACGCACTGAAGACGATCGCTATGACATCGATGTCATGCGTATCGAAACAGAATTTGGAGGAAAAACCATCGACATGGTATTTGCGGATGGACCTGCCGGACGCTTCGGATGCCGTGACAGCACACTGCCATCTGTAATTGAATTGCTTTCAAAAGATGCTATATGGTTTCTACATGATTCTTTACGTGACTCAGAACTAGAAATAGCCGACAAGTGGGCAACTTTCAAAGGTGTGACTTGCAAAGGAGTTATTCCCTTTGGGAACGGTCTCGCCGTTGGCTCATATACGCCTTAAATCGAGATGCAATCCTTCATCAAGAGCTTAATCCCTCAACTCCTGTTTGCCTGGCTCAAAGGCCTATTCTGGCGTTTCTACAACACCATTATGGTGACTGGCCGATTCAAGTCTTATGCCGAAGCCAAGGAATGGCTTGACAACCACGGGCAGACAGACTATGCCGCCGAGAACATCGTCGAATATGCGGCAAAGAACATACGGGAACTTCGCGCGAAGGATTCGGGGAGATTTTCGATCTCAATCCGCCCATCGCCTTTGCCCTTCTGTTCGCCTTCAAGGAGATTGGCGGACATGTCGACGTACTCGACTTCGGTGGCAGTCTTGGATCTGTGTATTTCAAGAATCGCCGACTGTTGGGCGGATATGACCTCCGCTGGAACGTGGTCGAGCAGAAGAGCCATGTCGACTACGGGAAGAAGAACATCCCGGAAATCTCGTTCCACTATTCCATCGCCGACTATTTTGCCTCGGGCCGGGCCAATTCGATCTGCGTTCTCTCTTCTGTTCTGCAATACCTTGACGACCCGTACGCAACACTCGACGAGATCATCAGCCACAAGTTCAAGTTCATCATTCTCGACCGTTCTCTCTTCAATTACGAATCCGGCACCCGAATCGGCATCCAGCACGTTCCCGTGACGATCTACAAGGCCCAATATCCCGTTACCCTGCTCTCCGAGGATGAACTCAAGACCCGAATCCGCAATGCCGGCTATGAAATCATCTGCGAATGGCCGTCATTCGATCTCATCCCCGTGAAGGGCCGACTCGGATTTGTCCACGAAGTCCGTTCCAGGGGTTTCATCGCCCGTATCGTCCAATAGAAGTTCACGCAGCCTATCCCATCATCAACCATGAAATCCATTCCATACGCCACCGGGGCCCGCCTTTACGACATCCCCTTCTTCGTGGATGACCGCGGAGCGATCAACATTCTCGAGATCAAGCGCGAACTGCCCTTCGAGTGCCAGCGCATCTTCTACACCTACACGGTTCCGGAAGGAAGCGTACGCGGAGAGCACGCGCACAAGGAATGCGAACAGTTCCTGATCTCAATCCGCGGGACAGTGTCCGTCGTTGTCGACGACGGGTTCGGTCACCGTGACGACATCATGCTTGATTCTGCGTCAAAGGGCCTTTGGCTGCCGAAAGGATGCTGGGGCGAGCAATACGGACACTCCCCGGATTCGATCCTGCTCGTGCTCGCGTCGCTCCCCTACGACAACGCAGACTACATCCGCGACTACGAAGAATTCAAAAACTGGAAGAATCAGACATGAACGTTCCCGTTGCAAATCCCGGTGCGGCGTATCGTGCGCACAAATCCGAAATCGACCAGGCCATCCACTCGGTCCTCGACAGTGGCTGGTACATCCTCGGTACCTCCGTCAAGAACTTCGAACAGGAATTTGCCGGCTGGTGTGGATGTGCCCACGCCTTCGGCGTCGCCAACGGCACCGACGCGGTCGAACTCGCGCTGCGGGCCTGCGGAATAGGGTCCGGGGACAACGTCCTCACGACGTCCAATACGGCAAACGCTACCGTTTCGGCGATCGAGCGCATCGGAGCGAAAGTCGCATTCGCGGACATCGACGTCCGTTCCTTTACCCTGAACGCGCAGAATCTCGACGCAATCGTCGAAACGCAAAAGATCAAGGCCATTGTCGCCGTGCACCTCTTCGGGCATCCCGCCGATCTGCCGGCGATCATTTCCTGCGCAGAAAGACATGGGATACCCGTCGTCGAAGACTGTGCGCAGGCCCATGGCGCCACCCTTGACGGGAAACGCGTTGGTTCGATCGGGACCGTTGGCGCATTCAGCTTCTACCCCACAAAAAATCTGGGTGCCATTGGCGACGGGGGGATGGTCACGACGAACGATCCCCTTCTCGCCGACCGGATACAGCTTCTTCGGCAGTATGGCTGGCGGGAAAGATACACGAGCGAAATCAAGGGAATCAATTCGCGTCTCGATGAAATCCAGGCGGCCATCCTCAGCGTGAAACTGAAGGCGCTTGACGAAGACAATGCGCGTCGTCAATCCATCGCAAGCCGTTACAACCAGAGCTTTGCCGACCTGCCGATCGTCACGCCCGGCATTGTCCGCAACTGCACCCACGTCTACCACCAATACACGATCAGGTGCGGAGAACGCGCAGATCTCATGCGCCATCTCAAGGAACACGGCGTAGGGTCGGCCGTTCTCTATCCGACGCCGATCCATCTCCAACCGGCGTACAAGAAGGATTATGGCGAGCTTTCATTGCCCGAGACATGCAAGGCATCCCATGAGATCCTTGCACTTCCCGTCTATCCCGAACTCACCGACGAAGAGGTCGACTACGTCATCAGAACCGTCCGTTCGTACTTCGGCAAATGAACAACGTCTACTGCACATATTTCAACATCGGCTATTTGAATCGGGGCATCGTTCTCTTCAGGTCCATGGAACGGTTCATCCCCGATTTCCAGCTGGAAGTCCTCTGCTTCGACGATGACACCTACGAATTCCTCACCAACCATCCCTTTCGTGGCGTGACCCCTGTCAGGCTGGTCGACTTTGAAAACCGTCATCCGGAGCTCGTCGCCGTCAAGCCGACCCGTTCGCGGGGCGAATATTTCTTCACCACAACCAGCACCTGGACATTGGACGTCATCAAGCGTCATCCCGAAATGGAATCCGTGACCTATCTTGACGCCGACATGAAGTTCTTCTCTTCTCCCCAAAGTGTCTTCGATCAGATGACGAAGAAGGACATCCTCATCTGCGATCACAATTTCGAAAGAAACTCTGAAAAGAACATGCCCTACGGCCGATTCAACGTCGGGTGGCTGACATTCCGCAACAACCAGGTCGGGCTTGACTGTCTCACGCGATGGGCCCAAGACTGTGTCGACTGGTGCTACGATCGGTTGGAGGATGGAAAGTTCGCCGACCAGAAATACCTCGACGCCTGGCCGGAAATGTACGGCGATCACTTGGCAATCGCCCCCAAGACTCTCGATCTGGGTCCATGGGGAATCGGCCGAGGTGAACTCACCTCCCGAGACGGCCAGCTTCTCATCAACGGCCAGCCAATCATCCTCTACCATTACCAGGGGTTGCGCCTATTCAGCGAGAGACACTACTATCTCGGCTACTATTATCACCACCCCATCCAGAACATTCTCGAAGAACTGTACGAACCCTATATTCGGGAATTGCTGGACACGGCAAGAGAATTCAAGATTGAAGCCTGTCTGCCCAATCGGAGATACGACAACGGAAGTCTTGCCTATCGTCTCTTCACGGGCTACTGGCTCGGCCATGCGCGGCTGGCCGAATGGCAAAGACACATCCAGAGATTATTCAGATGAGAACGGCGCTGTCCCGCGCATACAGGACGGAGTTTCTCCGACGTCATGTCCCACGTCCTTTGCGCAGGTGAACAATCCAAAGGCCAACCCCGTCGCAAACGGAATAGAGCGGACGCACCAGCCAGCGCTTTATCAGATATCTGCACCTTGAATAGAGGTTGTTCGTGCCCTGCTTGCGATCGCGAGCGATCTGCCCACCGAATGGCGAGCGATTGACAAAATTCTCCCATCGGACAAGGACCTGCTCGCGCGAGAGTCGCGAATAAACACAGGCACTGAAAACCGCCTGATCATATCGATGAGCAAGGAATCCCGGGTACTGCTCCGATTCCGTCGGAAGGATGTCCCTTACAAGGAATCCCGAATCTCCGGTCATCATGTCAAACCAAGACCGGATAAAAGCAACAGACTCCTCGCACTTGCGAAGCACGATAAAAGAGGCGCTCAATTGACGCAAATGGGCGGCGACAGCACGCGAAAGGCCAACCGCATCCAGAACGGATCTCTTCGTCATGCGCAGCATTGACTGGTAAAGCCGCTCAACGTACAGAAACCTTGAACCGCTCAAGGTGGACACGACCTTCTGCCAGCCCTTCGCATTGGGGAGCATGTGGACATCGGCATCTGCATACACCAGGACGTCATCGTCAGAGATGCGGCGCAATTCGTTCAATATGACATCTGCCTTCCAGGTCCAGAATCCAAATCTCGTCTTCTCCTCCATGACACTCTTCGACATCAACTCTTCCGACAAATCCTCTTCATGGTAGATCGTACATCTTTCGAAAACATTGGACGCGCACGCAATCCGATAGGCTTCGTCGGTCAGCGCCTTATATCGATGATCGCCAAAACTAATGTAATACATCTTCATGTATCAGTCCTCCTCGAATTCCTCACAAGTCTTTCACGAACTCTCGAAACAGCCTGAAAGACTCAATACCGACAGCCTTGCGTATACGCGTTGAATCGAAATATGTTGACCCTGACTCAAGTCTCCACGCAATTTCCGGCCAGGGGACACATTCCACGTGCGCATTTCGGGCGGAGGCAATGGCTTCAGCAACCTCCCTGAGCGTCAAATCGTCACCGCCCATGTTGAAGGTTCCATCCACACGGCCACTTGCCAGACGCCATACAACCTCGCAGATGTCCTCGACATGGGAAAAGGTCCTTTTCTGGCTGCCGTCCCCGAACAGCGTGATTTTCCCCTTCTCGGCCTGTTCCAGAAAAAAGCCAAGTGTTCCATAAGAATAATCATGCGTGACCAGATTGCCATAGGGCACACACAGCCGCAACACTGCCGAGCGAATACCATAGCGAATCCCATACGCCTCAAGCAGCGCTTCGCACGCCAGCTTGTTTGCAGCATAGACAGTTCTGGACTCCTTGGGGGCATCCTCTTGAAGCGGACAATCCACCCCTTTGTAGACCAATCGCGAGGACGGGAAAACGACGAAAGGCGCATTCACACCCAGTGGAGCAAGTTTCTTCAGCAAGCCGAGCAGTCCCCGCACATTGACAGCCAGGAACTGATCGGCGCAATCAAAGCTCCGCTCCGTGCCGGTCATCCCGGCGAAGAACAGGATCGCATCGTAGCTGGCAGGATCAAACGACTCCCAGAACGAAGAACTCGTCACATCATCCTGCGGGCGATCAAAACCCTCCACCTCAACGCAACGGTCCACAAGATACTTCGCCAGCTGCGAGCCGAGGTATCCGCGATTTCCGAACACGGCAAAACGGCTCATGAAACACTCCCAATCTCAAACACCCTGGAAAGGAGCCGCGCCTGCACAAGAGACTCCTCGTACTCCCCCGTGAAATCATTTTCCGCCACACAGCTGGAAACGTAATCCAGCAAGGCTGCGAAATGATCGGCTCTGAAGGTCTGGACATCTCGACCTGCCTTCGTTTCGACGATCACCGGAGCGGCATAATCCGCCCGAGCGGTAAATGCACGAAGAGTGGATATCTTCCCCTCTGATCCCCAGATCTCGTAGCCGTTCTGGTAAAAATGATCAAATCCGTATGAGGTCTGTATCGAAACCTCTCCAGTCGACATCATAATCGATCCCACGACATCAACGTCCAGATTTCGATACGAATCCACGCCCACGATCTTGCCGCATCCACGCATCGCCGAGAGAACCCGAATGTCATGTCCGAGCAGATAGGTCGCGGCCTTGATCGTATACGCGCCATTGTCAAGCAAGGCCCCCCCTCCCAAATTCCGGGAGTATCTGATGTTCTCCACTCCTTCGGGGAATGGGGGAATGCCAAAACGAATGACAATGTTCCGCAGCTCGCCAATCGCCCTCTCGGACAGCAGCTTCCTGACAAAGAGATTCTGTGGGTGAAACCGGAACTGGAAGCTTTCCATCAGGAATCGACCATGGTCTCTCGCCGTCTTCACAAGATCCTCGACCTCCCCCAGGCTACAGGCAAGAGATTTCTCGCAAAGGACGTGCTTGCCTGCCAACAGAGCTCTTTTCACCCATTCATAATGCAGTCCCGTCGGTAACGGACAATATACCAGATCCACGTCAGGAGAATCGACAAGCGCGTCGTAGGTATAGACTGCAGGTGTAACTGCGGCACGAAGACCACCGATGAACTCCTGCGCTCGTTCGACCGTACGCGAAGCCACCCCCACAAGGTCGAATGCCGCATGATCGGCAAATGCAGGAGCAAGCGAACGCCTCGCGATGCTGGCGCATCCCAGAATTCCAACTCTGATCATAACGCGGAAATCAAGCTCCTCACCTGTATGTTAAGGTAATTGTTGAATCGGAGAAACTCCTTTATCTGCGGCATCGTGAGCCAAAGGAAATTATCAAAAGACTGGATTTCAACGTCCTCATCGAGTTCAAATACCACATTGCGGTTCTGTTCATGATAAAACCTGCCCCCCTCCTCAGATTGCATCGTGTCAAACACCGTCTGCCCTTTGAGTTCGCCGGACAAAAATTCCTTAAGGAATACCGGTACATATCCAATCGGGGTCTTATAGGGCCCGGTCATACACTGAATCGTGGGCGCAAATTCAACAATGTCAAAATTGCCGCATTCGACTTTCGCCTGCAGCAGATAGTGCATCACGCCATGAATGCGCTTTCTGAAGAGAACACACAGATCCTCGTGCATGGATTGCACAATTGGCTGACACCATCTGGCAACCTCACGATTCGCAATAGTCACGTCAACTCCGAGCACTCGGAAGAACATTCTATCTTCGCGTACAATCTCGTTCGGAGTTATATTCCAACCCGCAACCTCGTTAAGCGGCACCTTATCCACAATAAGCTCGTATCTGGACTTGAGTTCGCTCATGCGATGAAGCACGTCATCAACACTCATAACCGAATATTCGTTCTTCCCCTGACACTCCCCTATCCGCAACCCGCTTATCACGGTACGAGTATCCATGTTGACCATGTTATCTTGGCGAAGTAATTCCTTGATCTGTTTAAGAGTCAACCAGCAAAAATCGTCGTAGACAGGGACATCCTCTTCCACCCTGATGATCAGATTACGATTGCGTTTACGGTAGAAACGCGACCCTTGTTCACTCTGGAGTTGATCAAGTACAATCTGTTCAGGCCGGGCATTCTTGAAGAAATCGAGATAGGCGGGACATCTGCCACCATGAACACAGGTATAGTTCGAACGTGTAGCCTGAATTGTCGGCGAGAGCTGAACACAGTTGACATTGCCAGGTTCGATCTTCGCCTGAAGCAGAAAATACAGGACCCCGTCGAACTCCTTGGTGATAATACCCAGATAACCGACTTCCGGCTGGTTAATGATTGGCTGCATCCAGTGAACGACCTTGCCGGTATTCGCGGTCACATCAAGACCGACAATTGAAAAGAACCGCCCCGAATCATGAACAAGATTTCCTGTCCGTTCATCAAAATGCCATCCTCTCAATCGGGCAAAAGGAATCTGATCGACCTTAACTTCAACCTCGCGATTACGTCTCTTGACCCAAGAAACGACTTCTTCCGTAGAATTAAACGGATTCCGAGTCGAATCCAATGACCTGGCCAATGATTCACACATTACCACCACTCCTTGTACGAGGATCCTCCTCATTTGCCCAGACCTCACCTACTCTCAAAGGCAAAAGGCGCGCATAGTACCCCCTATAGTCAAAATACTCGCCGAAAGCACGACAGCCCTCAAAATACACGTCCGGCTGCGAACGAATCTTCCCGATCGCCGTCGACAATTCGTCCAGCGAGTCAATCACCTCTCCGGCCCTAAAGCGTTCGACATAGGGCACGATACCAGAAATACGCGTCATCACGACGGGCAACCCCATCTCGATCGAACTCTTCACCTTTCCGGGATCCGCATAATGCGTGAGATTGTTCTTCGCCGTATCATAGAGGGCAAGGGCGGCAAAGCAACGTGCGGCTTCCGTGCAGAGTTCTGCATCGTCGACAAACCGTCCCGGAAAGTAAACCCGCTCGGACATGTCGGCCGCGGAAATCCGATTCCGGATCTCCTCACCGAATTCCCCTGCCGGTGCCCCCAACAGCGAAAGACAATAGTCGGCATGCGCGGCAAGGAAATCAAGTACATTTTCGATCCCCTGCCCTCGGCGCAACTGACCGACGACGAGTAACCGATTCGAATTCACATCTCCGAAACGCGTCGGCGTTGTTACCCCGAGCATCACCGGTTTGGACTTTGGCATCCCTACGGCACGCCCAATCGCATCAGTCAACGGGCAATAACTCGTACACCGCGGAGCATAATAACGCGCAACGAAATTGAATATCCGACTGACGAACGAACCATCTGGGAAATAATCCCATTGCCAGAAAATGGTTCGCACGTTCTTTCGATGCGACATTCCAAACGCCCCAAGCGGATGGGTGAAAATCGTATCGACTTCAGACTGCCCCCTTCGGAAGACATTCAACTGGCGATTCCAGAATCGCCACCAATCAAGATAGTAACCAACGATCGACCGACGGAATGGAGACTTGACCTCCTCTTTCAGCACACCGCATTCATATAGTCGAAAGACATGCTCCCCACTTCCGTTTCTCGTCTGAAAGTAGACAAGGCCAAGCCGTCGCGTGTTCTCGATCAAATATGTGTCGAGATGTCCGCAGAACTGGAAGCTCACCTGCGCGAAAACATTCTCATATCCGTACCTTGACGTCACAACCAAAATCTCCTCACTGTGAAAATTCAACAAGAAGATCGAATGTGACCTCGAAAGAGCATCTGCGTTCGCGCGATGTCCCAACCCAATACACAAAGAACAGGAGCAATCAGTACCAGCAAGATCTTACACCACCAAATACTGCCAAACGCCCTTCCCTTCAGGATTTCTATTTCAAATCCGTTTTCTGTCAGCATCCTTCTTGCACTCTTGAATGTGAAGAACCGCACATGGGTATTATCAAGAACACCAGAATCACGATACTTCCAATCCCGCGCAAAAATCAGCTCCAACAACACCCACACACTTCGGACATTAGGCAGGGATCCGACAAGTCTTCCCCCGGCGGCCATCTTGTTCTTAATGGTCTCCATCGCCTTGTTCGTGTCAAAGATATGTTCAATCACATCATTACAGACAACAAGATCAAAATAATGATCTGGTATCTGGGTACATTCATCGTCCAAAGTGCCAACAAGCACTTGCGTCAATCGCCCCATGGCCTCCTTCGCGGCAGAGGACACAGGTTCAACTCCCCAATATTCAACTTCTGTGTCAAAATTATCGCGGAAATGTCCAGCCCCACAACCAATCTCAAGGACACGACGACATGTCTTCGGCACAAGGGCATAAACATCTGGACGCGTCCCAGTATAATATGCCATGTTTGCTTTTGCTTCCATACTCTACCTCATTCGAAAAGCACAAAACAAATTCCTAGGACTCCTAATCAAGGCGGCACAGCAAAAAGCCGGAAGCAGCATCACTTTTCCATAGAGTCCCCAATTTCGGGAGAAGGAATAGATGATATTCCGGAAGTACTGCGCCCAGATTTCGTCTGTCGAGAATCTACCCGACGTTGCGCCACAGACATGGTCGACGGGCGGCGTGGGCACAAACCACGTCTCCCATCCACAGTTGGAAGCCCTACGGCAGAAATCCGTTTCCTCGAAATAACTCTTGAAATGATCGTAGAAGAGAAATCCCGTCTGTTCCACGACTTCGCGTCTGAACAACAACATAGCCCCCTTCGCCGCCGTCACACGACGAGGTACAAGGCTTGTCGTTGTCGTTGGTTCTCCGCGATGCAAATGCTTCTGAATTCCCCAGGGCATCATGACCATGCCACACAGCCCATTGTTCAAAGAGGGTATATTCAGCGTCCCCTGCACGATACCAACACGTGGAGACTTCTTCAGAAACTCAAGGAGAGGAGAAAAGGAATCGTCATGGACAACCGTATCGTTATTGAGAAGAAGGATGAACGGTCGCGTACAATGGCGTAGCCCCAGGTTATTGCCACCGGCAAAACCCAGATTGGACTGCGCCGCAACATATTTCGCGTTCTCGTACCCTTCTACAATTTCTTTCGTCGAATCCTGGTTCGCATTGTCCACGACGACGATTTCCGGTCGCGCGCTATAGACGCGAGACAGGGACTCCAGACAGTCCTTGAGCAGACCATCCCCCTTCCACGTGACAATGATTATCGACAATTCATCAATCATCAACAGACCTCTGCAAAGAATACTGCCGCATTATCTTTTCGCATCTAACGTCGGCGGCACATCCGTCTTCCAGATTTTGAAGTCGTCGATGAGAAACGGCGTCTTGGAATTGCCGATTCCCCTCGTGTCAAACGGTTCGGAGAAATGGAGAACTGATTTCTGCGACATCAGCTTGCGGAATGCAACTGGATCCATCGTTGCGACGGGAGATGTCGTTACAAGACGACCGTCGATGCGGACTTCAGCGAGATTCGGCGTGCCGCCAACTCCATTCAGATTCCAGGCGATCAGATAGTGATGCCAGGCCTTGTAGTTCTCCATACCAGGTACAGAGGCATAAGGGAAATGTCCAAATCTTCCAGGTTGCGACGTCATCACGGCATGACCAATCTGGGTATAGAGGCCAGAATCTCCGACACCATTGTTTCCGTTGAAATCACATAACGCGACGAAATTCCACCCCTTCATCTCCGTCGCACGGATGGAGAAGAACCGCGGATCGCCACCGTTGATGAAGAAATTCTTCGTGGCGAGAATCTTCGCGTCGAATTCAATGCATCCACGATCGGTCGGCAGACCATTCGGCAAATCGACGTCGACGACGCCCGCACCAACTGGCACATAAAGAACATCACGCCCTTCATCCTTCCGGAATTGGGCATTTCTCAACTTGCCAACCGACCCAACTACCGGTCGTTCAACCGCCGCCGCAGAATCAAAGGTACAATGATAGACAAGATCGTCATTCTTCTGCTGGAACAACACACATCCAGCCACACAAAGAACAAATCCAAGTACAAATACAATTTCCTTCATGTTTTTCTCTTCTCCTTCCTGCTGAATAGTATACCAAAAAATACGCGTTTCACATTCGCCGGATTATTTCATGAGCCATCTTTCCAATCGCACAACGCGGCGGCGACTTCGTTCATGCGCAGGCAGTTGGCACGAAAGGTACGCGCGGCGGCGGGATAACGACACATATCGAGGGCCGAGATCGCCTGCATGTCGGGGAAGGCCGAAACGATCGTAAGCCGCCCGGCGGCGAGTTCGCGCGAATCCTCCGCCGAGGGGTCGACGCGCTGCGGCAACGATTCGGGCACCAGCTTCACGAATCGCGCGCGTGGTTCGAGCTTGAGGCGGCGCAAGGCCTCCTTCTCGCCCGGCGAGATGAAGCCCGAGACGGGAATCGCGCCACAGCGCGCACGTTCCACAATCGCGGCGATCGCCTCTTCGTGTTCGGCCACGGTCTTCTTGAGCGTGAGACGCACATGGAAGAGAAACGGCGACGCGAGAAGCGTGAGCGCCCCCACGCCGTCGAATCGCAGAGACGCACCATACGGCAGCTTGGCGACGGCGCGGGCGAGCGCCTTCGCCTTGAGCCCGCGATGGATCTCGAAGAGATCAGGGTGGCGAAGCTTCCAGAAATAGCGGGCCGGGTTGAGCTTGATGTAGCTGCGAATCGTCTTGAGCTGCGACGAGCTGTAGGAAAGCTCCACCCACACGAAACGGTCGAAGATCGTTGGAGCCAAATGGACAGGGGGCTGCGCCCCCTGACCCCCCGCCGCCTCATTCGCCGCTTCTTCGCCGTAGAAATAACCGATGTCGCAGATGCGCATCGCCTCGCTCAGGCGATCTGCCATCGTTGTCGAC
>R26__coassemble_715_pt1 | contig 19100 bp, 10 predicted proteins | sample R26__metabat2_high_PE_030 | metagenome-assembled genome bin R26
GAGGTGGTGATCCGCTTCGCGCCGGGGCAGTACGTCTTCGAGAAGGGCGTCAACATCTCGGATGGAAGCTTCGGTGCGCGGGAAGGGGGGCCGAAGACGATTCTCGACGGTGGCGGGAAGGCGGTGCTGAAGTCCGGCCACGTCATCACCGGCTGGACGAAGACCACGTTCAACGGACGCAACGACGTGTGGGTGGCGGACGTTCCCGACGCGGTGAAGACGCGTCAGCGGCTCTTCTTCCGCAACGGTCGCCGGCAGGAGCTCTGCCGCTATCCGAACGCCGATCCGAAACGTCCCTACTCTGGCGGGTTCGCATACGTCGCGGGCACGCCGATCGGGATGTTCAAGAAGCGCGACAACGACTTCGGCGACCGCATGGAGCTGAAACCGGAGGATTTCCGCGCCTGGAAGAACCCGTCCGAGGGACTCATCTGCATCTTCCCGCGCTACAACTGGTGGAACAAGATGATGCCGATCAAGGAGATTGTCGAGACGTCGCCCACCAACCGCGTGCTCTTCTTCACCGAGATGATCGCCAGGGGCAGCGCCACGAACGACTTCTACACGCGTCCGAACGACCGCTACTACGCGCTCGGGCTCGCCGAGGAGCTCGATGCGCCGGGCGAATGGTACCACGACCTGGAGGGGAGGAAGATCTACTACATTCCCGACGACGGCCGGGATCCCAACCTCTCGCATACCGCGGTGGCGACGGGAACGACGATCTTCAGTCTGCACAACTGTCATGGTTTCGTCATCCGCGGCTTCGAGATTTGCGAGGCCGACAAGGGCATTGCCTCCTGGAATTCGCGGGACTGCGCGGTGATCGACTGCCGGCTGCACGACATCGGCTTCTGGGGGGACGCAATCGGCTTCTGGACCTGCCGGAACGTCCGCATCTCCGACTGCGACATCTGGGACATCGGCGGCTACGGAATCCAGGTGTCCGACGATTTCAAGGGGACGTACACGACCGCCGACCGCGCGAACATCGTCGTCGACAACAACTACATCCACCACGTGGGGCGCAACAACCGCCACGGCTTCGGGATTCTGATCAGCGGGCAGGGCATCACCGTCTCGCACAACCTCATCCACGACGTGCCGCGCGGCGGCATCTTCTACAGTGGACGCTTCAACGCGATCGTCCGCAACCGCATTCGCCACTGCAACACGGAGATGGAGGACACGGCGGCGATCTACGGTGGCGGCTTCATGAGCAACACGGGCACGAAGATCAACGGGAACCACGTCTCCCATTCCATCGGCTTCAGCCACGACGCGCAGGGACGGTACTCGTTCTTCAAGACCTGTGCCTGGGGCATCTACCTCGACGACTGCTCCGGCGGCGCCGAGGTGGTGGGCAACCTCATGGAACACTGCAACGGCGGTGGCATGCACATGCATTGCGCGCGGTACAATGTCGTCTCGAACAACGTCTTCGTCTCCAACGGCGGCCGGAGCTCCAATCCGCGCCAGACCTCCTGGGGCGGCTGGACGACCAACGACGTGAGGTGGATGGAGTATCTTCGCCGCCACACGAACTCCTACAATCGGCTGGTCGCCGCAGATCCGTCCTGGACCAACTATCCGGCGATGGCGCGCAGCCCGGCGAACATCGAGACCGAGGATGGATTCCTGATGCTCGGCAACCGCCTCACGCACAATGTCTTCTACTATCCGGACCAGACGAACAGCATCGTCGTGTCGCCGCGGAACTTCCATGCGAAGCGGAACCTCTTCGATTTCAACGTCTTCTGGTCCGGCGGTGCGCAGCCGACCTACTCGACGAACGTCCACAGGAACTACGCGAAGTTCGGGCTCGACGAGTGGCAGTCTGTCCTTGGGCAGGAGAGGCACGGTCTCGTCGCCGATCCGCTCTTCGTCGATCCCGCGCACGGCGACTACCATCTGCGCGGGGATTCGCCGGCGCGGAAACTCGGCATCTGGTCGATCGCCTTCGAGAAGTGCGGCCTCTACCTGAACGAGGTCCGCCGGGCCCTACCCAAGGAGGCCGAGGGCCTCCGCGAGCATCCCGAATGGCTGACCGAGTGAAACTTGCCTTTATGCTCGGAAAATGATACACTTTTTTCGTAAAACTTTTGGAAAGGTGCGTTATGAAGACGAATTGGCTGTTCCCCATATCCGTGCTGAATGTGTGCATGGCGTTTTCGGCGCTTGCCGAGAGCGACATCCCGCAGTGGGCGGAGGACGAGATCCAGAGCGCCTATTCGCGCTATGCCCTGTGGAAGGGCGGTGACGTGACGGTGGCGATTCCGTTCGTCACGGACGTCCACTCGTTCAAGAGCGACATCGACGTCAACGACAACTTCGCCGACTCCAAGCGCCACATCCGCATCCTCCGGCGCGCGGCGGAGGTCTTCGACGCGGACGCCACAGCCGACCTCGGGGACATGGGCATCGACTGCCAGGGCGTGTACACGGAGCCGAGCTCCGCCGCGCATCAGGCGGAGCGCATCCTGAGCCAGCAGACGCTCTACGCCGACTTCACGCGTCCGCACATGGCCGTCGTCGGCAACCACGACCACGGCGCCGCCACGAACAAGATCACGAACGCGCAGTTCGGCTCGTACTTCAACAACCCCTCGTTCGCGCGCTCCGCCTCCCTCGTGACCGGTCCCAACCGCGACTACGGCTACCTCGACGTGCCTGGCAAGAACGCACGCGTCTTCTTCCTCAACACGACGGACACGGTGGCGGGTAATGGCTACGGCATCTCCGACGACCAGGTGTCGTTCCTCTCAACGCACCTCGCCGAGCTCTCCAACGGCGCGACGGCCTTCGTCTTCTCCCACTACTGCCTCCACCAGCGTCTTGGTCGTTGGGATGAGCCCGGGTGGAAGCCCTCCAAGATCACGAACCTCGACGCCACCGTCCAGGTAATCGAGACCTTCGCCGCGCGCAAGGGTGTGCATCTCGCCGGCGTCATGGCGGGCGACAGCCACTTCAACAACCACGTCGAGACGAACGGCGTGAAGTGGGCGATCTCGCAGGGCTTCGGCGGCGTTGCCGACAGCAGTCTGCCGAACGATCCGTTCCCGGCCTCCAAGGTCAGCTTCACGCGGACGTCCCAGACGCTCATCGACGTCGTCGCGTTCAAGCCCGCCACCGGCGAGTTCCGCACGTTCCGCATCGGCGCGGGCGGACGCGACTGCGACATCACGTTCACCAACGACGAGACGGGCGACACCTTCACCTGGACGGGCGGCGGCGACGGACTCAAGTGGTCCGATCCCGCCAACTGGACGACGACATCCACCACCCACGACGTTCCCGCGAACGGCGACCGTGTGGTCGTCAAGGGACTCGCCGCCGGTTCCGTCGTCTCGAACGACATCCAGGGGCTCTCCCTTCCGTATCTGGAACTCAGTTCCGCTTCCACTTCCACGCCCTATGTCAAGTTCTATGGCCATGAAATCGAACTGACGGGCGGCTGGGACGCTTTCGTCTCGCGCTCGGGCCGTTTCCAGTGTTATATCCCGTTCCATCTCGCGGTCATCGGGAACGACCCGACGGTGCGGTTCGACTTCGCGAGCAAGAAGGGCGGCAGCAGCGTCGGCGGACGCATGTCGCAGTATGCCGACATCAGCGGCCCCGGCAAGCTCTACGTCAACTATCCGAGCTACTGGTCGCCCTGCACGGACTTCACCTACACCGGCGGCACCATCTGCAACAAGGGCACGGTCGATCCCATCATGGACAAGAACTCCTTCGGCGATCCCACCAAACCGGTGGAGGTGCGCGGCTCGCAATTCCGCTACTACAACAACGCCATGACGGGTGGTTTCCCGTATGTCTTCAACGAGACGGAAATCCGTGGGAACGATTCGGATACGACGCACTCCCACTACTTCTGGTATGACCCCAAGTCCTCCGGTGGTTACACGGGCCTGCGCTTCGCGGCCTCGTGGAGCAATGGGGGGCGCACGTTCAACTGTCCGATCACCGTCGGGCGCGTGGCCATCTTCCCGGACAATCAGAACGCCGGCAACAAGGTCACCTTCAACGGACGCGTCGAGACTGTAAGCTTCAACGCCGGCTTCGACACGCAGACCGGCAAATACTACACCAACTCGGCCGAATACGTCTTCAACGCCGCCGGCAACCTGCTTGGCGACTGCTACGTGACGCGCAGCCGGTTCGTCGCCGGAATCGAGAACGCCTTCGGTACCAACACGGTCTTCCATCCCGGCGAACAGAGCGCCGAACTGGGCACCGTGGACCTCCGCGGCCACAACCAGACGATCGACCGCATCGTGCTCAACGCCAACCATCCCATTTCCGCCGGCAAGCCCGCCGGACACGTCGTCACCTCGTCGACGGGTCCTGCCACGCTGACGCTCGCCGCCACGACCGACTGCGAAACCGACGCGCTCTTCAGCGGCGACCTCTCGCTCGTCTGGGCGCCGAAGCAGGCATCGACCTTCAGTACCTACGCCGCCTACGGACGCGCGATGCCGATGACGGGCGCGATCATCGTCTCCAACGGAACTTTCGTGGTGAACGGCGCCAATTGCTTTCCCCTCGTCACCTGCGTCGAAGTCGCCCCCGGCGCGCAATTCGACTGGCAGGCCGTCACCGTCGAACCGGGACTCTCCTCCATTACGTCCATCGCCGTCGGCGCAGGGGCTTCGTTCACGATCGCCGCAGGTGCTACGTGTCCGTTTCGCTCATACGTGTCGAGTCGAGGGCTCGCGCTTGATCTCGCGGAGACGGCCTCCTTCGTCGTTTCCGCAGGACAGACCCTTGCCGTCAGTTCGCTCAGCACCAACGGCGTCGCGCTCGCCGCGAACGCGGTCTACTCGGGCAATCCCGCGGCGACGGACGCCGTCTACCTGCCGCAGCTCGCGGGCGGTACCGGGCTCATTTCGATCACGGAACAGCCATCCCTTCTTGTCGTCTCGCGTAACATGACGCTTTCGCATGACCAGTATTGCAGTGGTGTCAAGTTCATGGGACCATACACGCTTGACGCCGTCCCCGGTGCGAAGGTCATGGTCGACGAGGCGGGTGAGGGCATTGCGTGTGCGGATGGCTTCACGGGCACTGCGACAATTGACTGCCCCGTCGAAATCGGCTACATGGGGGCTCGTCAGACCATTGACGTCCCCGCGGGCGTCTCCCTCGTCCTGAACGGCGCGCTTGGCGGCAACGCCGATCTCGACGTGCCGGGGAAGGGGACGATCAAGCTGCTTGGCGGAGGCGACATGGTCGGCGATTGGGAGTTCTACGACGGTCCGGTTCAGTTGGGTGGCGTCTTCACGGATGCGACCGGTTTCATACGCGTCACCACCAACGCCACGCTCTCCCTCATGAACGTCGATCTTGCGAAGATGCTCCGCTGTCGGTACCAGAGCGGTACCTGCGTCTATGCGGAGCAGGGCACGACGAACGTGCTGCGTGGTGGGTGGCGTCAGGATTCGCAGAACGGCACGCCGACCTGGGGATTCGGTACAGGCAATGATGCCGAACTCACGTTCATGGGACCGTTCAACAGCGGTCTGAGTGGCATCTATCCCGCGTTCAACGGCAGCGGGACCATCCACATGCGCACGTCGGAGGACAAGGTTGGCTGCCTCACGCTGAACGACACGGTGAAGGTGCACGTGTGGGAACCGATGTTCGCGACGACGCGCTCCAACTACGACCGTGTCCATGCCAGCGCGAAGATGTACCTGCGCACGGAGAACGCGCTGACGAAGAGTCCGTGGGACATCCGTGGATATCTCGACCTCTGTGGTATCGACCAGACGATTGGACGTCTGTCGTACGTGAGCGAGTACAATGGGGATGGATCCCTGAAGTCCCTCAACTCGACCGGCGCGGAGATTCACTCCGATTCTCCTTCCACGCTCACGCTCTACCAGGACTCCAATGCGGCGGGTGGCGGCAACGCGGGTCCCGTGATCTTCGCGGGATGTTTCACCGGTAATCTCTCGCTGATAAGAACGGGTGCTTCGGATGACAGCAAGATGGCCGCGAACGCGATCTACCTCGCCGGCGCCAATACCGCCACCGGGTCGGTGACGGCGACCTGGGGCCTCCTCTCCTTCACCAACAATGTCGTCTGGAGCAAAAAGACCTACACGGGCAGCTGGCTGAACTGCACGGAGGCGGGCGCGAGCGGGAAGGGCACGTTGGAGCTCTCGCACTCGAAGGTGTTCGGACGTGACGTGAAGATCCGCGTGGGAACGGGTGGCAAGATCCGTCTCGCACCGGGCGTGCACCAGATGGTCGGCGGCGTCTACTTCGACGACGAGACGGAGAGCCGTCCCTGCGGAACTTACGGCAGTTCGGCGTCGGACGCGACTTTCAAGGACGACACCCGTTTCGAGGGCACGGGCGTGCTCGTCTATCCGAATCCCGGCACCTCGCTCGTCTTCCGCTGATTGTGCTTTGCATGTTTGACGAAGAAAGAACATACCTATGGTAAAAAAGAATCTGATTGTGTTTCTGGTAGATTGTGTCGGTATGGTACTCGGTGCGGTGGGGCCTAGTCCGGACAGTGCGGTCCCTTCCGTCGCTGAATTCATCGCGCCGCCCGTGACGGGGCACGTACACGCCTCGACGTTCGTGCCGCTGGCGGAGGGTGGCGTGCTGGCCGCCTGGTTCGAGGGATCGCGCGAGGGTGCGCGCGACGTGGCGATCTGCGGGGCCGTGCGCCGGAAGGGTGCGTGGGGCGCGAAGCGTCGGCTCGCCAAGGCCAATCCCGAGTCCCCGCACTGGAATCCCGTGCTGCGGCGTGCGGACGATGGTCGGATCGAACTGTTCTTCAAGGTCGGACGCAACTGCAGCGACTGGCGCACATATGTGCAGGAGAGTCGGGACGAGGGCGTGACGTGGAGCGCCGCGCGCGAACTCATCCCCGGCGAGGTGTGGGGTGGACGCGGTCCGGTGAAGAACAAGTGCCTGCGCCTGCAGAGCGGACGCTGGCTCGCGCCCGCGTCCCGCGAATTCGACCCCGACAGGCAGTTCAAGCTCGAGACGCAGTGGCGCGCGTTCGTCGACATCTCCGACAATGACGGACGCAGCTGGCGCGCCTCGCCGATCTTCCCCATGCCCGCGGACGTGAAGGGCGGCGTGATCCAGCCCTCCCTGTGGGAGGACGCCGCGGGCGTGCACGCCCTGATGCGCGCGACCGACGGCTGGATCTGGCGCACGGATTCAACCGACCGTGGCGAGACTTGGGGAACCTGCCGCCGCACGACGCTCGAGAACGTCAATTCCGGCATCGACTGCGTGCGCGCGTCGGATGGCCGGATCTACCTGGCGCTCAACGGCGTCACGCGCGACGGCAAGGCGAAGGGCTGGGGCTCGCGCAACCATCTCGAGATCCGCGTGTCGTCCGACGGCGGCGAGACATGGAGCCTCTTCGCGAATCTGGCCGACGACGCGTTGCGCCAGAGCGACGGTCGCGGCACGGAGTTCTCCTATCCGGCCATCCAGGAGCTGCACCCTGGCACGCTCGCGCTGACCTTTACCTACAACCGCCGCCAAATCGCCTACCGTGAGTTCTCGATTCCCGCTCGCTAGGTGATCTACGAGGGAAGACGATGACCTTGACTCTGAAACTTGTTGTGGCGTTTTGCGCTCTTGGTGCGTGCGTGCTTGAGTGTGCGGCGGGAACGGCCGTGACGACGGGCGGGGATGTGATCAACCATTCCAGGTTGATCGAGTCCAAGGACGTGAAGGGGCACTGGACGTGGTCGGACGGCGTGGCCTATCCGAATGCGGAGACGGACTACGTGATTCGCCATTTCACGCGCACGCCGGGAGATGGGCGGGCGTTCACGTTCGGCGGACGCTCGCTGACGCTCGACGTGGGTGGGTCGCTGAATCTCAAGTGCACGGGCGACGAGGTTGCCTACGTGTTCCCGCGCGGCGGATTCGTCTTCGCGGGCGGCGTGCTGGCGCATCTCGCGCATGGAACGCGCGTGGCGTTCGGGGGCACGTTCACGGTGACGGCGCCGGAGGCGCGTCCCGCCGTCTACCGTCCTGCGTCCGACGTGCGGACGCAGACGACGACGCGGACGCGGCTAGCGATCGCCGGTCCGCGCATCTCGGCACCCGGAACCATGCTGCGCGTTACGGCGGACCGCAGCCGTGGGGATCCGGCCTTCGCGAACTGGGGCATCCTCGAAGTGAACGGAGACGTTTCGCGTTTCCGGGGAACGCTGGACGTGCGGAACTACGGCGTGGTGTTTCTCAATTCGGAGGAACGGCTGCCGGGAACGCTCGTTCTGGGCGAGAACGGCTACCTGGGATTCACGAACTTCGTCTCGCACACGGTGGACGTCGAGCTCGCGGCGGGAGGCGGGTTCTGGCTCGCCTTCGATCCGAAGTCCGGCAGGACGGCGTGCGTGGATGCGCCGGGGCTGCGGCGTGCCGGACGGCTGGGGCTCGTGCTCGCGGGGACGAGCACGGTCAAGGCGGACTGCGTGGGACGGACCTTCGGCCCGCTTCTCAAAGTGCCGGCGACGAGTGCGCTGACCGCGGACGACGTGGCGCTGACGGTGGTGGGCTACGACTTCACGGAGCTGCCGCGGTTCAGGATCGTCGCGCGCGAGGCGGCGGGCGTGCGGGCCTTCTTCGCCGAGGCCTGTGAACTGACGGAAGAGGAGAAGGCGCGCCTTCCGCTCCACGTCTGGATGGACGAGGAGCCAGACCAGACCTGGACGGTGGAGGGGCAGTTCCCCGAGGTGCCGGGCTCCGTGCGGGCGACGATCTTCGAGGGTGACGAGGCGAACGGTTCCTACAACCACCATGCGCACATCTTCTTCCATGACGGACGTTTTCATGCGACGTGGAGCAACCAGCGCTACGACGAGGATGGTCCGGGGCAGCGCGTGCTCTATGCGTCGAGCGTGGATGCGGTGACGTGGAGCCGTCCGCGGGAACTCGTTCCCGCGTTGTCGCCGGAGGCGCCCTGGGGCAAGGCGCCCGGAGTCTTCTGCCAGGCGGGTGACTTCGTCGTGTGGAAGGGGCGCCTGTTCGCGAAGGGCGCCTGCACGGAGATCGTCTCCTGGCAGAGCATGGACAAGTCGAAGTCCTCGCCCGTGCACACGCGCGAGTGCTACTTCCCCGTCTATGCGTCGCGTGGATGCGTGGTGCGCGAGATCAAGGCGGACGGTTCGTTCGGGCGGCTCTTCTCGCTCCTGCACGACGTGCGCCCCGAGATCCTGATGAATCCGATCCCGAAGCAGGCGGACGTCGAGCCGGACTTCCGGTTCCCTCCGCCCGCGTTCAAGTGGAATGCCGCGGACGCGTTCCGTCAGCTGCCCGACCATCGCCTCTGCGAACAGGTGGCCTGGAAGACGCCGACGGGCGAGATCGTGGGGCTCTTCCGCGACGATTCGCACAGCGGCTACAAGTGGATGAGCTTCTCGAAGGACGGCGCGACGTGGACGAAGCCGCGCATTACGGACATGCACGACGCGACGTCGCTCACCACGCCGCTGACGCTGGCGGACGGGACAATCCTCCTCTTCGGCAACCACCGCTGTCCGGGGCGGAACATACCCGGCTACGGATGGCGCGACCGCGATCCGCTCATGGTGTCCGTCTCCCGCGACGGCATCCACTTCTCCAACACGCATGCCGTGCGCGAAGGCTACTACAGGTTCCGCGTCAGTCCGGGTCCGCGCTGCCGCGGCGGCAGCGCGCAGTATCCCTGCGCGATCCTGAAGGGCGATCGCATCCACGTGATCTATTCGCTCGGCAAGGAGTCGATCGAGACAACGTCGTTCCCGCTGGCGAATCTGCTGAAGAAGTAAGTTTAAGGTTGTTGTGTCTTATTTTTCATTATGATGAAGAATGTGTTGTCTTTTGCACTTGACTTGGCCAAGGACTCATGGTAAACTTCATTGTAATGAAAAAAGCAGAGATAGGAAGATTCTTGGCAAGACGGCGGAAGGCGTTGCGGATCACCCAGCGTGAACTCGCCGGGATCTGCGGGATTTCCGAGCATGCGCTCTGCATTCTGGAACGGGGAGAGGGGAATTCGACGATTTCCGTAATCGAGGTGGTGGCGGAGAAACTCGGGCTGGAAATGCAGCTTGTCCCGAAGCAGGTGGAATTGTCATGAAAAGCGTTGTCGTTTATTATCGCTCGGAGGAGGCCGGGATTCTGGCGAAGTTCCATGACGGGAGCTACGAGTTCAGATATGTCCGGAAATACCTCCGGGATGCGACGGCGCCATCCGTCTCGCTGACGCTCCCGAAGAGCCGTGCGGTGCATCGATCCCCCGTGTTGTTTCCGTTCTTCTTCGGACTGCTGGCGGAAGGCGCGCAGAAGCGCCTGCAGTGTCGCGAACTGCGAATCGACGAGAACGACCATTTCACGCGCTTGGCCGAAACCTGTCGCGAGGGCGTGATTGGCGCGGTGCACGTCCTGCCGCGTGTTCGTCGGCGAAGGACGGTGTCGACATGAGATCGTTTCGTTCGATCCCGAAGACCCTGCCGTTCACCAAGGCCGATCTGCGGTTGCCCGCGGCGCGGAGAAAGGGGCGGCGCAATTCGATCTCCGGCGTCCAGACCAAGGTCCTGCTGGCGTTGGAGAAGGGGACGTTCAACCTTGTGGAGAGCGGAGGCGACTTCATTCTGAAGCCCGTCCCCGAGGATGCCCGTTCGCGCTTCGCCGCGGACATCCCCGCCAACGAACATCTGACGATGCAGATCGCCTCGAAGCTGTTCGGCATCCAGGTCGCGGAAAACACCTGCGTCTCGTTCGCGGACGGCGAACTCGCCTATTTGACGCGACGATTCGACCGTCGGGACGGGTTGGCGCTCCGGCAGGAGGATCTCTGCCAGCTGGCCGGTCGCAGCGAGGAGACGCATGGCGAGTCGTACAAGTACGACTACAGCTATGAGGAGATGGCGGACGTCATCCGCGCCGCCTGTCCGGCGTACGCGGTCGAATTGCCGAAGGTCTTCCGGCAGATCGTCTTCGACTATCTCTTCTGCAACGGCGACGCGCATCTCAAGAACTTCTCGATGTACGAGAGCGAACTCGGGGACTTCGTGATGACGCCCGCGTATGACCTGCTGAACACCGATCTGCACTATGCGAACGATCTCACGTTCATGGCGCTTTCGCTGTTTAAAGACGAGAATACGACGACCGAGGCCTTTGAGACGCTTGGCTACTACACCGAGCCTGATTTCGTTCTGCTGGGCCGTGCCTATGGTCTGGACGAGCGTGCGGTGACGTCGTTCCTCGTGCAATTCAGGCGGAAGGAGCCGCAGGTCGCCGAAATGGTCGCGAACTCGCTTCTCTCGTCCGAGGCGAAGACCGAGTACCTACGTCTCTTCCACGAGCGTCTCGCAATGTTCAGGAATCTTGAAAGGGATATGAAATCATGATGAAGAAAACGACTGTCTTCTGTGTTCTTGCGACGTCGGTGGCCGTCCATGCCCTGGCGGACGCGGGGCTACGCGCGCCGGTGATGGAACCGCTGAAGCTCGGCGAGGTGAAGCCGCTGGGCGCGCTGCGCGCGACGCTCGAGACGCAGCGCGACGGGCTCACCGGACACGCCGAGGAGATCTACCGCGACATCGGCGAGAGCGACTGGCTCACGAACGCCGGGAAGGGCGGCGAGTACTCCTGGGAGCGCGGACCCTACTATGCGCGCGGACTCATCGCGTCCGCGTTCACGCTGGGGGACGAGGCGCTCAAGGAGAAGGCGCGCAAGTGGGTGGACGCCGCGCTCGGTTCGCAGCTGCCGAACGGCGACTTCGGTCCGCGCCGCCTCAACTGGTGGGCCAACATGCTGCCGCAGTGGTATCTCACGGATTGGGCGGACGCGACCGGCGACGCGCGCGTGGTACCGTTCCTCGAGAAGTACTACCGCTTCCAGTGCGAGGAGCTCAAGAAACATCCGTTCTGCGCGGACAGCTGCTGGCCCGTTGCGCGGACCGGCGACGAGATCGCGAGCGTACTCTGGCTGTACGCGAAGACGAAGAATCCCGAGTGGCTCGACTTCGCCCGTTTCCTCGCGCCGCAGAGCGCGGACTGGACGACCTTCTATCACGACGGCGGCTACGGCGGCGTGTGTTGCTCGGGCGGCATCGAGGGGCCGAAGGGCGAGCTCGCGCGCAGCGGTTACCGCTGTCACATCGTCAACTTCATGCAGGGGCTGAAGTTCCCTGCGCTGAAGTGGCTGCTTGGCGGCGACGAGCGCGACCGCACCGCGGCGGCGGCCGCGTTCGATCCCGCCGGCTGGGTGATGCGGAAGTGCGGGCGTCCGGACGCCATGGTCAACGGATCCGAACCGCTCACCGACCGCAGCACGACGGGCGGCACGGAACTCTGCGCGATCGCGGAGCGCATCAACTCGATTCGCTTCGTCGCGATGGCGACCGGGGCGGCGCAGCTCGGCGACGACCTGGAGGACGTGGCCTACAACGCCCTGCCGGCGACGGTGTACCCCGATGGAAGGGGCGTGCGCTACTACCTCATCCTCAACCAGCCGTGCTGCGTCGACAAGGGACTGCTCTTCTCGAACAACGGATACGGACGCGAAGTGACCGGGGCGATCTGTCCGGGGCCGCATTCCGGCTACGGATGCTGCCGCGCCAACTGGCACATCGCGTGGCCGAAGTTCGTACAGACGATGTGGATGCGGAAGGACGGCGGGCTCGTGGTGTTCGCGCACGGTCCCTCGCGCGTCGAGACGGAGGTCGCGGGCGCGCGGACCGTGCTGGAGGAGGAGACGGACTTCCCCTACGGCGGGCACGTGAAGATCCGCGTGGTCGAGGCGAAGGGGACGTTCCCGATCTTCGTGCGCATTCCGCGCTGGGCGAAGGTTTCGGACGCGGGAACTTTCCGCCGCTACGAACGGGCGTGGAAGGCGGGGGATGTGATCGACGTCGACTTCCCGATGGAGCCGGAGGTGTCGTTCTGGGGACAGCGTGCCGCCGCCGTCCGGCGGGGCCCGCTCCTCTACGCCTGGCCGCTGAAGGAGACGCGTCGGGAGATCAAGGACTATGCGATTCCGTACGACTCCGCGAAGGCGTGGGTGAAGGGCGGCCTGCCGGGGTTCCCGCGGTGGGAACTCACGTCGCAGGACACGTGGAACCACGTGCTGAAGCTCTCGCGTGACGGAAAGCTCGTCGGTGCCGAGGTCGTTGGCGATGGGCGGGACGTCGGAATCCGCGTGCCGTCGACTCGCACGGGCTATGCCGGCTGGGGCACGATGCGGGCCGATGCGCAGGCATTGCCCGCGGAGCCGCCGGAGAGCCCGGTGGACGCGCGGCGCTGCTCTGGGAACGAGACGCTCGTCCTGCGTCCGCTGGCGCTCACGCAGCTGCGCATCACTCTCTTCCCCTGGACGGCCGAATGAAGAACCTCGTCCTTCTTTCCGCATTGGCGGTCGGTGGCGCGCTCTCCGCCCGCGAGGTGCTGGTGAGCTTCATGCCGAACAACGGCGAAGGGGCAAGCCGCATCGAGAAGTATGCGGTGGCGGCGGATGGCACGTGGACGCGGACAGGCGTCTGGCGGGGTCGCCCGGCGACCGCGCTCGCGGCGTTCGGCGACGGTTGGATCTACACGGCGGCCGGGAGGATGATCGGACGTTATCGTCTGGATGCCACGCCGGATGTCGCGCCGTACTGCAGGACGGAACGGGATTTCTGGTCGTTCACGGTTTCCCCGGACAACACGGCGTTCTACTTTTCGAGTTTCAACTCCGGTAACGGTCCCTGCGCGTCGCTGCAGCGGTATCTCGTCTCCGATCCGCTGGCGGGCGGGACGATCGTGGACGGTGTCTCGGGGGCTCCCGTCCGACTTGAGGTCGCGCGGCAGATCGCTTTTGGTCCGGATGGTCTGTTGTACGTCGGTTGTCGCGGATTCAAGGACGGACCCGCGCGTCGCGGCGTCTCGGCGATCGACGTGGGTGGAGACGCGCCGCGGGAGGTGGCGTTCTACCCGATGAAGGGAGCCATGGGCGGCTTCGCGTTCAGTCCGGATGGAGCCCATCTGCTCGTGCACGGCGGCGGGAAGGGCCGCGTCTTCAAGGTCGGCGACATCGGCCGGTCGACTTCCGTCGAGACGGGACTTCGCAATTCCTTCTGCGGCATGCGGATGGGTGGGGCGGGGTATTGCGGGGACTACGCCGACGGGACGGTGAAGAAGTGCGGAAAGGGGGGCGCGCTCGTCACGGTGGCGAAGCTGCGTCCGGGTTTGACGGCGATGCTCTGTCTGGACGACGTGGGACGGGAAGTGCGGCGGACGACCGCAGCCAAGCCTGCCCTGTGTGGTCCCTACGAGCGGATGCGTTACCGGTCGGCCGGAACCTGTTTCCTCAAGGTCGGACTCTGGGCGATTCCGATGCCGATGGATTTCGACCGCGACGGCGTGAACGACCTGGTCGTCTCGTGTCCCGACACGCCCTGGTCGGGGACCTTCTTCTTCGCGGGTACGAAGGAGGGCGTCTTCAAGCCACCGGTGCGCATCGACTCCGAACGGCGCTGGAACGTCGCGGTTTCGCACGTGGACGGCGAGCCAGTTGTGTCCTCGCCGGACCGCACCTACTGGAAATTCCGCGGACAGGGCGGTTACGACGAATACGAGAACACGACGCCGCTGCCGGAACTGAATGGGTCTGGACTCGAGGGTTGGAAGCGCACGCGTGGCCTTGTGTGGCGTTATGCCGACGTCGATGGCGATGGGCGTGTGGACCGCCTCTGTTTCCGCAAGGGACGTGTCTACTGGGAGAAGGGACTGCGGGGAACGGGGGCGGATTCGGAATTCGGCGCGGAGCGGGAACTCGCCGACCAGATCTTCGGCTACGGCGACGTCGGCGACATGGACGGAGATGGTCTGCCGGATCTGCTGTCAATCAACGCGCACGACGGATTCGCGTGGCGGCGGAACATCGGCACGAAGACCGAACCGAAGTTCGGACCGCGGCAGATTCTGCACGACGTGACGGGAGGACCCCTGCACATGCACGTGTGCATGGAGATGCCGTCACTCTTCGACTGGAATGGTGACGGGCGGCTCGACGTCGTCTGCGGCGACGAGGACGGCCGTGTGGCACTCATGCGCAACACGGGACGGAAGGGCCCTGACGGTTCGCCGGTGTTTGAGCGGCCGGAGTCCTTCCGGCAGATCCGCGCGGATCTCACGCAGGGCGTGCTGGTGGCGCCGTCCGCGTGCGACTGGGATGGCGACGGGGATCAGGACCTGATCTGCGGGGACAGCGCGGGCAATCTTTCCTTCATCGAGAATCTGAGCGGGCCGGGCGTGGAGCGTCCGAGCTGGGCGGAGCCCGTGCTCCTCTCGTGCGAGGGGGCGGGTGGCATCCCGGCGGAGCATGCGACGAACAGTCCGGTCCGTCTCATGGCGGGCTTGACGGGGTCCATCCAGGGACCCGGCGAGGCGAAGTGGGGATACACGTCGCCGGTGGTGATCGACTGGGATGGCGATGGCGTGCTGGACGTGCTGGAGAACTCGGTGTGGGGGTACGTGTACTGGCACCGCAATTTCGGTACGCGCACGGCGCCGCGGCTGGGTCCGGCGACACCGATTGAGGTCGAATGGGATGGTCCCGCGCCGGAACTCGCCTGGGGTGTGAACAAGCCGAAGGGCAGGGAACTGATGACGCAGTGGCGCACGACGCCGCTTGCGTACGACTGGAATGGCGACGGACTTCCGGATCTCTCGATGCTGGATGTCGAAGGGTGTCTGGCGTTCTTCCAGAGGGCCCTCCGGGACGGAAAGCGGATTCTTCTGCCGCCGCGTCGCGTTTTCATCGACGAGGCGACGGGCCAGCCGATTCACCTCAATGGCGGGAAGGCGGGGCAAAGCGGGCGCCGGAAGCTCTGCGCGATGGACTGGGACGGTGACGGGAAGATGGACTTCTTCGCCAGTTCGTCGCTCTACCACCAGCATGACAACGGCGTCAGCGTCGACTATTGGCGCCAGACGCGCGCGGAGGGTGGTCGGTGGTACTTCAGGAACGAGGGGCGCCTCTCGGTGACGAAAGTACAGGGACATTCCTGCGCGCCGACGCCCGTCGACTTCAACCAGGACGGCATCCCCGACGTCGTCATCGGCGGCGAGGACGGCTGCTTCTACTACCTGCGCAATCCGCGCAGCGGGAAATAGGAGGAAAAGATGAATACGATTCTGAAATGCGCGTCGTTGGCATGTGTACTGGTTTGGGGAGGCGTGTTGGAAGCCTCCGACCGGACGCAGATCTACCACATCATGGCGCCGAAGACGCTTGACGTGGCGGAGAAGCTGATGTCGGAGGGTTTCGCGGAAGGGGGAGACGGCGTGTGTCTCGACCTCTGCAAGCTGGAGGCGGGGGTGCGGACGGAAGAGTCGTTCCGTCGGCTCGTGAAGCACGCCGCCGGACATCCGATCTACTTCTGCCTGTATAAGTGGGACCCCATCCTGAAGGGCGACGACGTGGCGCGGATGAAGGTGCTGATGCAGGCCGCGAAGGCGGGGGCCGCGATTGTCGACATGCCGGCCGACCTCTACAAGGCGTCGCCGCGCGAACTGACGCGTGACGCCGCGGCGATCGAACGGCAGCGCGCGACCGCGGCGGAACTGCACAAGCTGGGCGTGACGGTGATTGTCTCGTCGCACATGCAGGTGAGTCTGAAGGCGGAGGAGATCCTGGAGCACTTCCAGCGGCAGGCTGAGCGCGGGGCCGACATCGTGAAGATCGTCCACAAGGTGGACACCGATGCCGAACTGGCTGAGACGGAGCGGGCGATGCGCGAGATGCACGCGTCGTTCCCGAAGAAATGGCTGCTGCTCGGAAGCGGCAAGAAGGGGCACGAAGTTCGGTTGAAGGGGTGCGACTATGGTTGCGCGATCGAATTTTCGGTCACGGACGGCGACACGCGCGAGACGTTCAAGGAACAGCCGACCATCCGCGAGTTCCGGAAACGGATGAACCTCGGGAATCGTCCGCTCCGCGTCGCGCACATCGGCGATCCGCAGTTCGGGTTCATCACGCGGAATCTCGCCCATCGGTCGGCGGAGAGGTCCACCACGGTCTATGCGGAGGATAAGGCCCGTTTCGAGCGCCTCATCCCGCTGGTCAACGCGGAGCATCCGGACGTGGTGGTGATCGCTGGCGATCTGACCCAGAAGTCCGAGGACATGACCCGCGAGTGGCCGGAGTTGCTCACGCGCTTCGAGGCGCCGGTTCTGGTGACGGCTGGCAACCACGATCTCGGCAACAACGCGACGAGAGCGAACGCCGAGCGGTTCCGCAGCACCGTGGGGTGTCTCTGGAAACGGCTGGACATTGCGGGGTGGCGTCTGATCTGCGGAAATTCGCAGTTCTGGCGCAAGACGGTGGACTGCCCTGAACTGAAGGCGGACTACGAGGCCTGGCTCAAGGCGGAGCTCGCCGCGGCGAAGAAGGAGGTGCCCGTCGGGCGACTGGTGGCGATCTCCCACGTCCCGCCGTTCGCGCATCAGTACGAGGAGAAGGACGGCTACGACAGCTGTCCGATGGCCGACCGCAGGCAGAAGCTCGACGCGTGGCTTGATGCCGGCGCGCGGTTCTGGCTCGCCGGCCACACGCACCGGATGAGCGTCCATGCCTATCGCGAACTGACGATCCTCAACGCCGAGGCCACATGTGACAGTTTCGACCTGCGTCCCTCGGGTTTCCGCATCCTCGAACTGCACGACGACGGCACCTGGTCTTCTCGCTTCGTGAAGTGAGAGTTTCTCGGCGTGTCCGCCGGGTAGTTTTGCTATAATACCACTTCAAGGGGTTTTCTGTTGGTTGGGCAGGATCCCCGAAAGGAGAGATACGGACATGATTGTTGACAAGATTGCCCTGTGTGCATGTGCGTGCGTCGCGGCGTTTGCGGGCGCGGTGGCGAAGGACACGCGCGTGTTTGTGGTTCTGGACGGCGGACAGAAGGTCGTCCACCGCTTCGACGTCGCGGACGTCGGCGGTCCCGACGAGACCTGGACCGAGACGACGCCGTTCGTGACGGCGGACAACCGGACGAACGTCGGCAACATCATTCCCGCGCATGGCTACTACTACGTCTGCTGCACCGACGGCAACGTCTTCCGCTACAACAAGGACGGGACCAACGCCGGGACGGTCGGCAAGCTCACCGGCGGGGAATGCTTCGAGATGTCCGCGGATCAGGCCTTCGTCTACGGTTCGAAGATGGGCGTCTCCTCCGCCGGGAACAACTATGTCGGCCGACTCCACCTTGGCGGGGCCGGCTGGGGCGTCCTCATCACGAACGACATCGCGCAGGTCCGCTGTCTGGCCTGGGGCGCCGACGGGCTGCTCTACACGGCGAGTCGCAGCAACGGCAACGGCGTGGACTACTGGGGGCGATCGATCACGGTGGGCATGTACCGCGGCGTGCAGGCCTTCGACGTCTCGAACGGCAAGGGTGTCGTTCTGAAGCACTACTACAAGGCCGGCAGCAGCTCCGGTGGCTGCGCCGTGGACGCCGCGCATGGCCATGTCTATAGCATCGGCGCTAATACGTCGTTCGTCTACGGTCTTGCCGAAGGTGCGCCGGACGGTGAACAGAGCGACGTGCCGCGTGCCAATCTCTCCGCCACGCTTGGCAACCCGTTCTCGGGCGCGCTGATCGCGGGGAACGCCTACACGGCGGACTGGAACAACAACGGTGCGGCGAACGTCTACCGCTTCAATCCCGACAACACGGCGACGCGGGTGGCGAGTCTGCTGAACAGTACCGTCACGAACGAGGTCATCTCGATGATCCGCGCGCTGCGCGAGGACGTCTTCCCCGAAGAGGACACCACGCTCGCGCTCACGAAGCTCTCTCTACTGGAGCTTCAACCACGCGGGCGAGACGTCGACGGGAATCGCCCGGATCTTCACGAGCCAGATCAATCCGAAGCGCACGGCGGCGTTGAACACCGGCTTCACGGTGGGCGTGCGCGGCGTCGTGCGGGAAGGCGTCTGGTGCGCGGCGGGCGCCAACGGACGCCTGGAATCGGCGATCATCGTGCCCCAGACGGGCGACTTCACGATGACGTGCTTCCTCGGCTTCCCCACGGATTACAAATCCATAATTCTTCGCAGCGATAGGCCGTAGCCGGCGCATCGC
>R26__coassemble_731_pt1 | contig 18813 bp, 9 predicted proteins | sample R26__metabat2_high_PE_030 | metagenome-assembled genome bin R26
GATTCCCACCGCGGCGACCAACGCCGCGCACACGATTTCAAGCTTCATTCTCTCTCTTTTCTGATTTTCTAGCGGATCAACATACAGGTACCGACGCTCGTCTGCACGACGATCTTCCCGTTCTCGAAGGCAACGGAACTCGCCGGCGAGGGGACGCCGTCCACGGTGACGCTCCAGGAGGAGAGTCCCGCGGTCGAACCGACGTCCGTCAGCGTCAGCGGCAGCACGATCTTCGACTTGAGATGTCCGCCAACCTGGTGGGTTCCCGTCGGATTGCGTAGGGCCAGCACGCCGTTCGCCCCCGCCGCGAAGCCGGAGATCGTTCCCGCGCCGGCCGTCAGGTCGACCGTCAGACCCGCGGCCGCGACGGACGTGCCGGGTACGGCGAGTTCGAGCGTCGCCCCCGCCGCCACGGAGACGGCGTTCGTGAAGACCAGGCCGCCCACCGGCATCTGGTTGAGCGCAAAGGGCTTGTTCCCGCAGAAATAGTCCTTGTTGCCCGTGCCATAATGCGGGAGCGAGAAATCGGTCCGCGCGTCGCGCACCGTCCACGTGCCCGCGGCGACGCTCGCCGCGTCCGCGCTGGATTCCAGCGTCCAAGTCCGGGGATCGGCGTAGGGATAGTTGGCGTTCGACCCCTCCGAGAGCATGTAGCCCGCGACGCCCCGCACACCGGACTTCAACCGGAACGTGATCGTCTCCCAGGTGGCGGGATTATTCGCCACGAGCGCCTGGTTGGTGAACGCCGTCGCGCTCCACCAGCTGCCCATGTCGAGCGAGACGTATCCGCCGCTGTTCCACTCGGCGCCCGCGCCGTACTGGACGTTCCGCGTGTTGAAGAACTCGTGCGTGAACGAATGGCTGCCCGCGGTGAGCGACGTCGCAGCCGCCGTGTTCTTGTAGGTGGTGCCGAGGTTGACGATCGCGCCGTTGGCCCCGAGCAGATGGAGCTTGCCCAGAACCAGATAGAGGACGGCGGGCTTCGCGCCGTCCGCCTGGCGATAGGGCGAGCTCGACCCGTACTGGTTCACCGTGCCGGAGGACTTCTTGAAGACGAAGCGCCAGTACTCGTCGTTGCAGGCGGGCGGCACGACGCGCAGCGTGCCTTCGGCGACGGCGAGCGGTCCCTGCGGCAGACGGTCCATCGTGATGGACATCAGGCCCTCGCCACCCTTCCGCGTCTCCTCGAGGAACGGCGTGATGGAGGCCTGGTAGCCGAACGGCTCGACCTTGGGCTGCGTCCCCACCATGACGTCATAGCACTCGATCGCGCACCGCGAACGGTCCCCGATCGTCAGCGTGCCGCCGTTCACCACCGCCACGCGCCCCGTGTAGACGAGCTGGTCCACATGGCAGCTGCCCGAGATCTCGAGCGTTCCCGCCTCCACCGTGAGCGAACTCAGGGACGTGCTCACCAGCGTCAGCTTGCCCGAACCGATCTTGCGGCACGAGACCGTCGCGTCGATGCCGGTCCCGGCGGAGATCGTTCCGCTCGTCCCGCCCTCGCCGAAGACGAGCTCGGCGGGCGTCGAGGCGAGGTTGCGGATCCGCGAACCGCCGGTCAGCTTGAGTCCGTTGATGCTCTGCGTCGTGCCGTAGAGGTCGATGAAGTGCTTGAGGGCGTAGTTCGCGTCCGACTCGACGCGCACGATGCCCGTCTGGGGTCCGTGCGGCAGCGCGCGGCTCACCGTCGTGCGCAGACCGGAGTGCTGCTTGCTGTCGTTGGCGTTGGGGATCAGGAAGTCGCCCGTATGCCCCCAGATGACGTTGGTGGCGTTGAGCTCCTGCCAGTAAGGCGTGTCGGAGTCGTTGTTGCCCACATCGAAGACGAAGTCGCAGTCGCCCTCCGTGCGCAGACAGGCCTTCCGCTCCGATGCGCTCGTGGAGAAGAGGCGCTCGAAGACGGTCGCGGTGACGGATCCGTGCCCGCCAAGCAGGATCGGCGCGCTCGTCACACCGTTTGAATAGTAGCCGTTGCCCCGCAGGATGATGTCGCCGCCCGCCTTGTTCAGGTAGAACATGTTGCCGCTGTAGAATCCGCGCAGGATGGGACGGAAGCCGTTCGCCACGTTCGGGAGCGAGTTCGTGAAGGTGATCCGCACCGGCTTCGCGTTGTACTGCTTGTAGCTGAAGGCAAAGAGCTGGGCATTGCGGTCGAGCGTGATTGCGTCGATGACGGGATCGTCGGGATTGAGCGGCTTGAGACCGGCGCGGAAGTGAACCTGGTTGAACTCCTCGTCCAGGGCGCTCCACCCCTCATACGGCCCGATGGTGAGATGGGACGAGCCGCTCTCGTCGTCGTCGTTTTTTCCGAAATAGAGCACCGAGTACATGTTGTTGCCGTACCGTCCCCACATCGCTCCCTTCAGAATGTTGAGGTGGGCGGTGTCGCCGGGGTCGCCGCCGAGGACGATGGAGACGCCGACGGGCGACGCATGCGTGCCAGCATGGACATAGTACTTCGTGCCGGCCGCATCCATATTGACGTTCATCGTGCCGTGCAGCTGAAGTCCCGTGTTCCACTTCTCGGCGCCCGACACGGTCACCTCGGAGCCCGCGGGCACGACGAGATTCCCCTCGGTCCAGTCCATGGGCGTCAACTCACCCCGCGCAGCGAACATTCCAATCGCCGCGGCACCCGCCAGAAACAGTTTCGTCGTCTTCATCTCAAGATCCTTTCGATTTCGACGTAGAGGGCGACTTCACCCGAAACCATCCCTCCCCTGCCAACTCCGCTTTCACAAGTTGAGCGTATTATCGCAAATTCCCCTTCGCCGGGCAAGGAGAATCAGTTTTTTCATCATGCCAGGAAGGCCTTGAGGCGGGCAACCTCGCGCAGACCGGCGGCATGGCCGATGTCGTAGACGCGCTGCATGACGTCGGGATCGTGGCAGATACGCGCAATCGGGAGCTCGCGTTCCGGCGCGATCAGAATGGCCGCCCCCGCCTCGACGCGCGCGTCGATGTACGCGAGCGTACGGTTGTACCATTCGTGGCGCGTCGCCAGCGCCTGGTAGACGGCCGGGTACTTCGAAAGGAACGGCTTCGCCAACCGATGCTTCCACGACGGGAACTTCCGATAGCCGTGCGGACGTGTCGTGACGACCAGGTTGCGACTGAAACCGCAGGACTCGCTGTACTGAAGCGGGATGCCGTCCGAAAGTCCCCCGTCGAGCAGCAACCGTCCCTCGACGGAAACCGGCTTCGAGACAAGCGGCATCGACGCGGAGGCGCGTATCCACTCGAAGGCCGTCTCGTCGATGTGGTCGATGCGCTTGTAGACGGGCTGTCCGGTTGCGCAGTCGGTCGTCACCACGTGGAACTCGGCGGGGTTCGCCTCGAATGCGCGCGCATCGAACACGTCGAGCTCCTCCGGCAGCGTATGGTAGCAGAACGCGGCTCCGAAGAGATCCCCCGTGCGGACGAGGCTTCCCCAGCTGCAGTAGCGGGGATCCTTCGCAAAGCGCTTGTTGTAGCGGATCACGCGTCCCGGTTGGCGGCTCTTGTAGTTGCAGCCGAAGCACGCCCCCGCCGAGACGCCGAAGATGCCGTCGAACACGATGCCCGCGCCGTAGAGCGCGTCCATGACGCCCGCCGAGAAGAGTCCGCGCATCCCGCCCCCTTCCAGAACGAGTCCGCTCATCCGACTCTCACCCTTCTCACTCACCCCTCACCTCAAACATCAAACCTCATACCCTGCCATACACCACTTCCCATCAAACTTGAACGCGGCCATCCCTCCAATAAAGCTTCTTCTGGAAATCATCGCAGAATCAGTACTGCGCCGGTGGGATTGGGGAGGAATTCGAGCTTGTGGAAGTCGAAGCAGAACCAGTGGCCGGCATTAGGGGAATTCTCGTTGAGATGCGTGCGGATGACGTTCCAGCCGTTGGAGAGCGTCCCCCGGGGAATATCGAAGGAATAGTAGGTATTGCCGGGGATTCCATTGGTCGCATAGCGCTCCACGCCATTCAGGTCCACGCCGAAGGGCCACTGGTTGAGTTTCCACCCCATGCCGCCGTTCTCCACCGTATTGGTGAGTTTCAGGTAGCCGCCGGTGCCGGCACCCTGACTCGCCGCACGTCCCGTGAAACGGGCGTCATACCGCTCGGCCAGCGTCCCGGGCACGTAGAACCTGAGATACAGATTGCCATTCGGCGTAGACGTCTCATCTCCATTATCTCCCACGACACCACGTGTCCAGGCATGGGTGTCCCAGTTCATCAGGTAGGTCATGTTGGCGACCTCGTTCTCCACCGTGAACTCGGCGTTGTTTCCATTCTCAATACCAAGCATCCACGAACCCGTCATCTCCAGGACGTCGAGCGCGCATTCCGACCCCGACCCGCTCGTCCGCGTGAGGGTGATCGCGTTGGCGCCCGCGACCAGCGTCCCCCCCTTCACGAACCAGGAGGCCTCCTGGCCCGCCCGCAGGATCTTCGTCCCCTGCGACTTACCGCCGATCGTGAGGGTGAGGAAGGTCGTCGCCTCGCTGCCCGGCGTCGCGACGACGCGGAAGAGCGCACCCAGCCCGCGCGACTCGGCCGTGCGCGGCGTATAGGACATCTTGAGCGTGGGATGCGCCGCGGAGAGCGCCCGCGGCAGCTTCCGCCAGGGCTCCGTGTCCGGCGCGGGGGACGCGTCCCAGTCCACCTCGTCCGTCTTCCCGAATTCGCCGTTCGCGCCGTTCTCGTAGCCGGCGCGGAAATACGTCGCGGGCGAACCGAGCGCCTCGGCCAGCTCGTCCGCCGAGAGCGCGCGGCTCCACATCGCCACACGGTGCACATCGCCCATGAAGCACTTGAGCCCGTTCTCGTGCGCCTGCCCCAGCGTCTCGCCGCCAATGTACAGAGAGGTCGCATGTCCCGTTTCGTTCGTGAAGACCCGCGGACCAAGGGTCACCGTCGACATCCGCAGCGTGTTGGAGAACGGCTGCGAGCCGTTCTTCGAGGCGCCGGCCACCATGAAGAGAATCTCCGCGTAGCCATCGCCACGATCCTTGATGCTGTAGCCCACGTCGTACCAGGTGTTCGTGTTCAGCTTGATCGACGGCATCTGGGCGGCCTTCTGCCCGAGCATCACGTAGGCGTAGGCATTCGTGAATTCGACGCTCTCAACCGAGATGAAGCCGATGTTCGCGCCCGCCCATGCATTCCAGGCCTCGCCGTTGTTGACGATGTAGGACGTCCTGGAATCTCTGTGCGCACCGAACCGCGTGGCGCGCACGCGCGTGACGACCGAGACGCTGCCCGTGATCGTACTGTTGTAGAAGACGATGCCGTTTTGATAACCCGTGCGTTTCCCCTCTCCATTGTAGTTGGTGACGCAGTCGAGATGAATCCAGCTCGTATTGGGGATCGTCACGCCGCGGGCCGGCCAGAAGACTTCGCCGCTCTGCCACTGGGGCAACTGGTTATCGCCGTTCTTCTTGATGTCGGACGGCGCAAGGCCACCCTCCGTACCGCCGGTCGCGGATCCCCAGTAGCGTACGTCACGCACTTCGTTCGCCTGCAGGACGCCGTCGCCATTCAGGTCCTGGTCGAAGGACCAGACATGCGTCACGTCGCGCCACACGTCTGCACCGAACACGCCGGACAGCGCGCACGCCGCCAGCACCACCAGGCCAACCATCTGCTTCTTTTCCATCATCCGCCTCCTTCGAGGTCAACGAATCACCCGCTCGCGGGACACCCAGCCCAACGAACTTGGGAGTATTATGCACGATTCCACCGCCCGCGTCAATGGAGAACTCACCACCGGTCGATGCGGTTGACGCCGGAAACGAGCGAGGACGAGACGCCACGCCAGACGAACGTGCCCGTGAGACCCGCGGGCAGCGTGACCGTGCCCGAGACGCGGTCGCCGTCGAAGCGGAGATCCTCCTCGACGAGCCCCTTCGGCGAGGGCGTACCGGCCTTGATCCACCTGAGTCCGCCCGGCTGCGGCGCGACGCGCACCGTGCGGAAGCCCGGCGAGGCGGGCTTCACACCCGCAAGTCCGGTCTGGAAATGGTAGATCGGATGCGCGCCCCAGCCATGGCAGTCGCTGCGGCTGTCGCCCGGGCCCTCCAGCGGACACCGCAGATCCTGCCGGACCATGTCGCGCCAGAGGTCGAGCCGCTTCAGGACGAGATCCGCGCGACCACGCGAAATCAGCGCGTCGAAGAGGTAGTGCGAGAACGACACGGTGCAGCGTTCGAGATCGGGCGCCTCCAGGAGGCCCTTGAACGCGCGCGCGGCCTTCGCCTCCGGAAGCGCGTCCGCGAGGAGCGCGAGGCACTGCGCATGTTCGCTGAACGCGGTCTGGGCGCCGTTGTCGGCGACGAGTCCGCGCGTCTCGCACCAGTACTTCCGCTCGATCGCCTTCGCGAGCTCCTCCGCCTTGCGGTTCCAGCGCGCGGCGAACTCCGCCTCGCCGAGCAGCGTCTCGACCTTCACCGCGCTGCGGAGCGCGTAGAGGTATTCGAGGTTGACGACGGACGAACCGTCCTCGCCGAAGCGGGCGCCCGGCGGCACGCCGCGGAAGTCGTTCCAGCCCGGCACCCAGTCGACGAAGCTCCAACCGGGGAGCTCGCTGCCGAGGCCGTCCGGGCCCGCGTGCGCCTCGAGTCCCTCCAGCCACTTCCGCACCGCGGGCATCCGCGCGCGTACCCACGCGACGTCGTCGTGCCACATCGCGTAGTCGCCGAGCATGTACGTCCAGATGAGCGAGAACGTCGCGGAGATCTGGCGCCAGGTCGTCGGGTAGTTCATCGAGACCATGCCGTTCTCCTTCTGCGAGATCTCCAGCAGGCGGAACGCCTGGCGCGTGAGCGAATCGTCGGCGTTCATCGCCGCCGCCGTGAGCATCTGGATGCGCGTGTCGCCCGGATACATCTGCTGCTCGTAGTAGGGGCAGTCGAAGTGCATCTCGTGCATGCACTCCCGGAGCCCGCGCAGACAGAGCCGCCGCACGCCCGCGATCGACGCGTCGTCGCACTCGAAGTACGCCTGCGGCTCCATCGGGTAGCGCGTCTCGACGAGCTTCACGTTCTCGATGACGAGCGGCTCGGCGGCGGTCTCCACCTCGATCTGGCACCAGAAGCCGCAGTGCCACCAGGGCATCGTGAAGCGCGCGTGGGCGCGTCCGTCGGGACGGAAGACGTCCTCGTTGCCGTAGAAGTACTTGTCCTCCCACTTGAGGCGGCTCGTCATGCCCTTGCGCTCCTTGCCGACGACGACGGTGTGCCAGTCGAAGGCGTCGCCCGTGTAGAGCGACTCCGCCCAGCCCCAGCCGATCTTCGCGCCCTTCCCGCCCGAGACGGTCATCTCGTTGTAGCAGCAGTAGTAGTCGCCGAGGTTCCACAGCAGACGCACCTTCGCGTTCGCCGGGATCGTGAGCGCGCGTCCCTCGTTCAGAAGCGCGTTCGCCTGCGCGACGTACGGGCTCGTCGCCGCCGAGGCGCGGTACCAGCCGTTCGAGCACCACGCCCGCGCGGCCTTCGACCACACGCCGTTCGTGGCGAAGGTCTGGTCGTCCGCGGCCTTGAACGCGCCGGGATTCTTCACCTCGCGTGCCATCTGCTCGGGGAGCTCCGTCGGATACAGGAGCCAGCCGTCGCAGAACGTGCTGCCCTTCTGGTCCGGCGCCGGGAGCGGACCGCGGACCACGTGCACGGGACCGTACGCGGCATCCGCGGGACGCTCGTCCTCGATGCCGGTTCCCGTGATCTCGGTCTGCGCGCCGACGCAGCCGGCGGGGTACTTGCAGGAGGTCATCCGCGTACCGCCCAGCTTCGCCGCGGTCCACTTCGCGCGGCCCGTCGTGAGCTGCGCGTCGTAGACGCCCTCGGCCTTGAAGAGGAAGCCGCCGCGCCAGGTGAGCTGCGCGTTCGGCGAGAGGTCGGACGGCATCCGCCAGCAGATCGCCTCGACGAGATGCTCGCCCTTCTCGGGCAGCGTCTCGTAGGTCGAGGCGAACCAGAGCTTGGGATCGCCGCGGTCGGGTCCGCGCGCGACGGTCTTCCCGTCCAGCTGCAGCACGTAGCGCTCGTCGGCGCTCACGTGGAACCGGAGCGGCGTCGCACCGTCCGCCGAGAACGCCTTGCGGAAACGCACGAATTCGCCGCCTTGCGGCAACGGCTCGTCGGCCCGCCAGATCCACGCCGCGGAATCGAACGGCGCGAGCTGGACCTGTCCGGTCAGTCCACGCGCGTTCCGCGGCGGCAGCTTCACGCGCCTCACCTCGGCCGCGGCCACCGACAAGGCCACCGCCGCCACAGTGACCACACACAACACACTTTTCTTCAACATCGTCATCTACCCTCTTTCAAATCTAGCGGTCCACGAGGCCGTCCTCCTCCTCGCCATCGGCCGCAGCAACCGCGCGGAAGACCGTCAACAAGTTCTCCACCGATCCGTCACCACGGAACTCGATGTCCGCATCCATCGTCGGCCGATAGGAAAAACCCTCGCTCCAGAGGATAAACAGGCTTCCACCCTTCAGAATGCACTGCGACGCATAGGGCGTCCGCTCGATGCGCTTGAGAACACGCTCGATTCCGTACCGGATCAGGATGTCGTTGAAGACAACGTCGTTCTCCCGGGCGACATTGCGCAGTCTCGCCAACACGCTGGCCGCGACGTCCTTCATGCAACGAGTCCCTCCACATACGGCATCATGACGTTTACCACACGATCTATCCGCGCGTATTCCATGAGTTCGTCAATGGAGAAGAGCCGTTTCCGCCAGCCCTCTCTCAGCGCATCAAGGGCCACTTCGAGTCCAACCGCATTTCTGAACTTGAACAGGTCGGCAACCGTCTTTGCCGCCGAATAGACTTTAACGGAAACGCCCCCGACATCGCATCGTTCCACACCGGACGCGAACGGCCCATTCCCCACCCGTATGACCTCAAGGGGCAGATCGACCGCAGGCCGTCGCGCTCCGCGTCGCAGCGCAACCCACAGCCGGGTCGGCGACACGGCCGTAAAGCCATGGAATCGAAGCGCGCTTTCCAGCGCGACGACAAAATCATATCCACGCTTGGCGAGCACCACCATCTCAAGGTTCGCCATGTCGGCACCGCCAATTCGTGAATAAAGTCCACGCGACAGGCGTTCAAGGACGCCCGTTTTCACAAGTTCCACCAGTTTCTGCCGCGAAAGACCGACTCTGCCAGCCTCTTCAACGGTAAAAATCCCGATGGGAATCTGCATTCCTTCTTCCGTCAAAACGCCATCATTATACAACAAGTGATGACACCTTGTAAACAGCAAGTCTCAATTTTCCCAGACAACGTCGGAGCACCATGTCGGCATGGTTCCTCATTCAACCGCGCGGAAGTCGGGGAGGGAATCCTCGCCCTCGAAGTCGCGCCGGTGCAGCATCACCTCGTCGGCGTTGAAGCGGGCGTAGTCGTTTCGGCCGTTAAGACGGAAGACCGCCGTGATCGTACCGTCCCAGCTTTCACGGACGAGCGCACCAGCCGTCACGGTCGGCGCGATGCGAAGACCGCCGCGGTAGGATCGGCCGCCGTCGTAGGAGATCCGCGCGACACCGCCGCGGATGTCGAGCAATGCCCCCGTGGAGAGGCGGAACGGCAGCGGCGTCGGGGTGAACGTGGCACCGGACGTCACCTCCGGCGGCACGCGCGTCTCCTCGGGGAAGGTGAGCTTTTCGAGCGACGTCCAGGCGGAATGGATCGGCGCGCCCCGACGTCCGAAGGAATTGAGCGGCGTCACCACGAAGCGGAAGCTCCGTCCCTGCTCGGCCGGCTGCTTCACGTTCCGCGGCGGCAGTTCCTCCGCCGCGAACACGCATTTCACGACGCCGACGTCGGCCGCGTCGGAGAGCTGAACGGTCTCGGAGAAGACGCGCTTCGCCTTCCAGACGTACTCCGCGCCGCACACCTTCACCTCCGCGGCGACCTCGAAGTCGTACGCCCGCGGCGACGAGAGGCCCACGTTCGGGAACTCGACGAGCACCTGCTCCAGCTGCCGCTTGTTGAAGCGGTCGAAGCCCTTGACGCCCGCGAAGACGACCTTCGCGTCCTTCGGGAATCGCGGTGCCGCGACTTCGACGGCGCGTTCGGCGTCGGCGGCGGGCTTCGGCGGCCAGGGGATCTGCCAGTCCGCGCCGATCTTCCCGCGCGAGAGGAAATCGTATTTCTCGCCGACGATCCGGTCGTCGAAGACGTGCAGGACGAGTCCGTGCTGCCCCGTCATCGGCATGAGGCGCATCTGCTCGATCTGGTCGCAGTCGCTCTTGAACCACCCGCTGGACGGCACACGCGAGTTCGCGCGTCCACCGACGGCCGAGAGCCGCCAGAGGGACGACGCCGCGACATGGGTGAAGGCGCCGCGCCAGAGGTTGTTGTCGTCGGCGAGGCCGATGTGCGTGTGGCCGGTAATCGCCACGCAGTTGGGGTAACCGGAGAGGATCTTCGTCACCGTGCCGTTGTCCGCCCAGCGGCACCAGGGCGTGGAGGTGTTCTTCAGCAGCAGATGCTGAGTGTAGAAGAACGGCTTCGCGCCCTTCAACTCGGCCCCTCGTTCGGCGAAGAACTCCCGGATGCCCGGAATCTCCTGGTGCTTGAACAGTCCCCAGCCGCTGTAGTTGGCGAGGACAAACTTGTACCCCTTCACCTCCTTGATGGAGATCGGCTCCCAGGATTCCCCGAAGATCTCCTCCCAGAACTCCCTGCGGTGCTTCGCGAAGCCGATCGCCGTCGATTCGTTCCAGTCCGGCGGCATCGTCTCCCACTTCGGGTAGTCGTACTTGTAGCCCTCGATGTCGTGGTTGCCGTAGATGAAGAGCCGCTCGACCTTGTTGCCGTTCGGCAGCCGGTCGTTCGGAAAGACGCGCCTCCAGGCCGCGGCAAGCCATTCAAGTTCCCTCTTCCAGCCCCAGTCGGTCAGATCGCCGGGAATCAGCACGGCGTCGACGGCGCGGTCGCGGAAATACTCGAACACCGGGATGATGCGCTCCTCGATGCAGCGTTCGCGCTGGACGTGGATGTCGCTCACGACCCCGATCCTCAGACGTTCAGTCCCACCCGCGGACGGTGCCCCGTCGCCGAGCGCGGCCGTACCCAGCATCGCGCCCGTACCCAGTGTAAGAAATTCTCGCCGGTTCATTGTTCTTGTCCTTCAAACCAAATCATCACTTCGTCAGCGCGCCCTTCAGAAGACCCAACGCGCGGGGATCGGTCTTCCAGAGGCGCTCGGGGTGGAACTGGAACGCCTTGATGGGCAGCGATTCGTGTTCGAACGCCTCGATGACGCCGTCCGACGCGCGCGAGGTGACGCGCACGTGCGGCGCGGGCTTCTCGGAACACCGCGAATGCGAGGAGTTGACGACCACCTCCCCTTCGCCCATGACGCGCGCCATCAGCGAGCCGGGCGCGTTGATGGTCTTGTGGAGATTCTCGTTGATGTTCGTCACCGAAGTGTTCCGGTGCGTGATCGGACTCCCCTTCGGCGTCAGCGCCAGCGTCCCGCCCAGGTACCGGTTGATGACCTGCGAACCATGGCAGATGCCCGCGATCGGCAACGCGCGCCGAATGCCCAGCGCGATGACGCGGTCCTCGAACGCGCAGCGGCGTTCGTAGTCCTGGCGCTTGCCGATGCCGCCGCCGATCATCACCGCGGACGCACCCGCGAGCAGCCGGTCGACGTCGGCGTCCTTCAGCTCCGGGACGACGATCGAGGCGAAGCCGGCCTTCTCCTGCGCCTCGACGAGATTCGCCTTCGCGCAGACGTTGGTCAGATACGAACAGTAGTCGGCGATGGCCACGACAGGCAGTCCGGTCGCGACGGCATCCACAGAGGCCTTCGCCCGCGTCAGCTCGCCCAGGTTCCGGAAGATCGCCGTGAGCGGACGCACCTCCTTCCGTCCGCGCTCGGGATGAAACTGCACGCCGCAGGCCGGATACTCGATGCCCTCGATCGCCTCGACTACGCCGTCCGCCGCACGCGCCGCGACGCGGAATCCGGGCGCGAGCTTCTCCACGCTCTGGTGGTGGGAGCTGACCGACGCGAACGGCGCCCCGCCGAGAACCTTCGCGAGACGCGAGCCTGCTTCGGCCTTCGCCTCGTGGACGAGGGGACGCCGCGTGCGGGGATCCCGGTGATCAAGCGCCTTCGGGACTTCGCTGGAAATGTCCTGCACGAGCGTGCCGCCGAAATACGTGTTCATGACCTGGCAACCGCGGCAGATGCCGAAGATCGGCTTGCGGACCTTCACCGCGGCGTCCAGTACGGCGTACTCGAACTGATCCCGCGCCTTGTTGACGCGTCCGAGCCTGGGCGACGGCGTTTCGCCGTAGCGCGCGGGCTCCACGTCCTCGCCGCCGGGGAAGAGGACGAGGTCGCACATCGACAGCGCGGCGGAAATCGCCGCGGGGCTCTCCATCCGCGGCAGCAGAAACGGAACGTGTCCGGCCGCGGTCAGCGCATTGAAATACCCACGCCCCACCGCGGTCAGGTCGTTGGTGGGACAGCTGTCCACGACCGCGACCTTGAGCCCGACCTCCGCAGCCGGGGCCATCAACGCCGCCAACACCACGGCGACCAATGTTCTGCATTTCTTCATGTTACGATCTCCTTTAAAGCTCAGACTGAATCTCCGCGTCGTCGCCGATGTTCGTGAGCAACAGCGGTTTGCCGACGCGCTCGAAGGTACATCCCTCGAGGATGAGGCCTCGCACGGGAGCCGTGTCGGCGAAGCGTCCCGTCGCCGTGATGACGCGGCCCTCCACCCCCATCATGCAGTCGCGGAACGTGCAGTTCCGGATCCAGACGTTGTACGGGGATGGTCCCTCCACGCAGTGGCCGAGCGACGTCAGCGCGACACCGCGGTTCATGTACTCGTAGGTCGTCTCGTCCAGCAGCACGTTCGGGCACATCAGCACGGCCCCGGAGCCCCGCAGCGAGGAGAAGCACGACCGATAGACGACGTGGCCGACGCCGAAGAGATACGGACGGTAGAGCAGATCGGCGACGCGCGACGCGTCAGGCCTCAGTCCGCCCGTCATCTGCCTGGCGCGCTCCTCCGGCGTCAGGTTCGACTTGATCGATTCCATCGTGCGGATCCCCTCCGGCAGCTTGTCAGCAAAGGTCGTGTTGTGAACCCATCCGTTGCGCAGATCCCGTCCCGGACGCTTCACGCGGCCCAGATAGAGGTACTGGCCGGTCACGCCATCCTGGATCTGCATCGGATCGCCAACCTCGTAGTTTCCCGGCAGCCAGTCCGCGATCACCGTGTCGCCGTTCTCGATGCGCTGGATGCGGCGGCCGAGACCGTGGCAGTTCGCACCGTCGTCGTTCATCTGCTCGAACGTGCACTCGCCGATGAAGGTGCCGCGGTAGTTCATGATGGCGTCCGCGCACGAGGAGGTGAAGAGTCCCTTCCGAAGCGGCTTCAGGTGGACGCGCCAGGCGCTCGAGTACTGTCCGCCGTTGCAGAAGGCGATGCTGCTGCCGCGTCCGTTGCGCACCCAGACGTTCACGTAGTTGCAGAGATACGCGCCGTCGCCCGTCGCGGCGTTCTGGCAGAACGCCTTCCGCGCGGGTACGACGACGTTCCAACCCGGACGCAGAAGCACGTTGTCGCGCTTGTAGATGAAGTGGTCCTTCTGAAGATGGATCTTGAAGCGGCCGTCCCCGAGATCTTCCGAGGTTCCGGTCGTGAAGATCTCCAGCCAGCCGTCCTTCACGGCCTCGTGCCCCTCTTCGTCGAAGATGCCGAGACAGTTTCCCTGCCATTTCCCGTTCACGCGGAAGACCTCGTCGTCCGGACGAAGCGTACCCGGTTCCTGCTGCAGGACGACCCATCCCTCGGGCTTGTTGAACTCCAGCACCTTTCCCTGGAAGAACGGCGTGCGGACGCTCGCGACGTCCACGTTCTCGATCGTCGCGTTGACCGACTTGTCGATCTGCGTGCCGCACCTGTTGATGTCGTCGAACCAGAGCCGCGTCTTCTCGGGTGAAACGCCGCGGAGGATGCAGTTGGTGACACCGCTCAGACGCAGGTGCGTGCGCTTCTCCTTCGGCGAGAAGCGGAAGTCGCCTTCCGGAATTTCGATGATCGAAGGCCGGCCGGCGAGCTTCGCGGCTGCGGCGATCGCCGCGTCGAACGCGGAGATGTTGTCCGTCCTGTTGTCGCCCTTCGCGCCGAAGTCGGCGACGCGGATCACGGCCGGCGTGACGCCGGGCGCGGTCGGGTACATACGCCAGTATTTGATTTCGTCGTCGAAGAGCGCGGCGAAGCGCTTCAGATCCTCAGTGCCGAGAAAGGCGAAGGCGAGACCATCCGTGTTGCCGCGCGCAAGTTCCTTCTCCACGAAGCCGAACAGCCGTCGCACAATCTCCATTCGTTTCGCGTTGCGGACGTACTGGAAGGTCTCCTGCGGCATCTCCGCAGACATGACCTTCCACTGTCCGTCGATCCGCGTCTTGAGCGCGGACAACCGTCCCGGCGTCTCCCGTTGGATCTCCTCGCGCAGCGCCGGTGACAGCGCAGTCTCGCTGAACGCGGGCAGCTTCGGCGACGGCGGAAGCTGTTGCGGCGCCGCGCCGGCAACCGACGTCAGGACAATACCCCATGTCATCGCCAACACCCACGCTTTTTCAATCAGATTTATCATGTAGCTTGTCTCTAACGCGCGGCCCGTTCCGGTAGGGTTGGCACTCCGTGCCAACCGCGTCCGCTCGCGGGTCGTCAGAACAGGATCGTCTTCGTACCGGAGACGGGTGTGGAGTCGAGTTCGACGGACGTGACGTCGCCGTCGACCAGGACCGCGGTGATCGGCCCCGTGCCGACCGTATACAAGGTCTGGCCCTCGCCGAGCGTGACCCCCATGGGGTCGAATACCTTCGCCGCAGCGGCGGTCTTCACCCGGATCTTCGCCTCCGCCGTGGTCCAGACCGCGCTCCTGCCGCCCATCCGGAAGATCCACGCCCGGCAGACCGACGAGAGTTCGCGCTTCTCGAGCTTCGCCTCGCCGCGGTTGAAGAAGCTGCACACCGTCGCGAGCGCCCGGTAGGCCGGCTTGATCGTGAGATCGCGGCGGACGATGCCGAAGTTGTTCTCGCGCTCAAGCACGTTGAACCCGTCGTCGAAGAAGTTGTAGCCGTTGATCGCCACCACGTTGCCGCTGCCGGCCGCGGTCAGGTAGTTCCGCACGAAGTATCCCGCCTGCACGCGTTCGGTGTAGGTCGACTGGTCGAGTCCGGTCGGCCAGCCCAGCTCGGTGAGGAACGTCTTCGCGCCGTGCGTGCGGTTGGTCGTCGCCGCGAGATCCTCGAGGAAGGGCTCCTCGAACGGCTCCTGCCGGTAGGGATGGATCGAGATCGTGTCGTACTTCATGCCCGCGGCGATGCACTTGTCCATATAGCCCACGTCGACGCCGGCGGTGGAGACGGCCAGCACCTCGGCGGTCGGATCGGCCGCCTTGATCTCGTCGTACGCCCGGTTGCAGAGATAGACGTACTGCTCGACCGTACCCTTCCAGAAATGGATGTTCGCCTCGTTCCAGATTTCCCAGTGACGGCAGCGGTCCTTCCAGCGGCGCACGGCCATGCCGGCGATCTTCGCCCACTCGTCCATCGCCTCCTTCGTGTAGCCCTTGTACCACACCGGCCAGTAGTGCGAGAGGAGGATGTAGCACGAGAGTCCGTTGCGGTCGGCGATGTCGAGGAGCCGGTCGTAGGCGGAGAAGTCGTAGACGCCTTTCTGTCCGGGAACCGTCACCTGCGCGGGCTTGAGCTCGAGCCGCTCCCACTTGAGACCGGCCTTGCGCGCCATCGACGCACGGATCTCCGCCTCGGCCATCGCCGCCTCGTTCGTGGGCGTCTCGTAGCCGGACGGGAAGGCGTAGCGGTCTTCCGTGCGGTGGATGTAGACGCCGAAGCCCCACGGCAGTTCAGGATGCTTCTCGCGCGTGCCCTCACCGCGCCAGGGGCGCGTCCAGCTCGTCTCGAACGGCTTGGCGCGTCCGTCGGGGAAGCCGCGGCGACGCAGTTCGCAGACGTACTGCACATAGTTGTGGCCCGCCGCCACCACCGGCAGCGCGACCGTCGTCTTCGAGCGCGCACCCGACCGCGTCGTCGGGAAGCGACCCTCCGCCGTGCCGAGCGAATTGCCGTTCCAGTCGCGGATCGTGACCCGGACCCCGGCATCGTCATGCGCGACGTCGTCGAGATTGAGATAGGCGACCTCCAGCTGCCGCGGCGCCTCGTCCCCCTTCGGCGGCGTCGCCAGCAGGGACGGCGCCACCGCGCCGGCGCCGATCACCGCCTCGAGCTTCACGTAGCGGATCGTGACCGGCCTGCGCGCCTTGCAGACCTCGCGGTGCGCGACGACCTGCATGACGCGGACGTTGCGGTGATGCACGCTCTGCTTGCGGTCGCCGCCCACGCGCCAGACCTTCTCGTCGTTCAGATCGCCCTTCACCGCGAACGTCTGGCGGATCATGCCGTCCGCGTCCGGCTTCGCGTCCAGCCGTCCGAGTCGTGCACATGCCATGCCCCGCAGCTTGAGCACGAGCTCGAAGCTCATGCCCGCCGCCTCGGCCGGCGCCTCGACCGAGAGCCGGTATTCGGCGGGACGCCCCCACACCGGAATCTCGTTGTGGATCGGGAAATAGGCGCCCTTGCCGAGATCGCATGTCACGCATCCGTCGGTGATCGGTCTTGACCCGTCGCGGTAGTCGCCGACACGCTGGCTGAAGACGCGCGGACCGGCCGAGAAGCGGTCCGCCCCGGACTTGAAGTCGCTGATCAGGTAGTGGACGAGATTCGTGGACGCGGCGGACGCGTTGATCACGAAACGCCGCGCCTCGGGCACCTCGGTGTAGGCGATGTTCTTCACCTGGCACACACCGACCTCCTCCGGATTCGCGGATCCCTTCGCATGGCGGTCGACGTTGACCGAGACGATCTTCAGCGGCGGACGGACGATGCCGTCGCGGCGTCCGCCCCAGTTGATCAGCCAGCCCGAGAAGACATCGGCCTCGTAGTGCGACCACGTCCCGGGCACTTCGCCCCCGGCGTGTTTGTAGAACCATTGATTCTCGCTGTCGCAGACGAGGATGGCGAGATGCTGGCGTTTCCCCACCTGGGCGTCGAACGAGATCTTCTCGGCCCAGATCGGCGACTTCATCGTGAAGTCGATGCCGACGCCGTGCCCGCCGCCGGAGAAGTCGTACCGCATCTCGTAGATGCCGTTCGTGACGGATAGGGTACCCTTGGCGCCCTTGTGCTCGTGATGGGGGTTGAAGCAGTACGTTCCGATCGGCAGCGCCTTCGCCACCGGTTCGGCCCCGACCGCCGTCGGCCTCCCGAGGACCAGCGACTCGCCGGGGCCGAGCTTCACCCAGACCTTGCCGTCCTTCGTCGGGAGGGAGACCTGCGCACCGCCGGGGTAACGCGTGCCGACGAGGACCGGGACGGTCTTCCACGCGTCGGGAAGCGTCCATTCGCGGTCCATGCCGCACTGGGACGCGGCGAGGATCCGCCCGCCGTTCCAGGGCTGGTCGAGGAACCAGTCCGTGCCATCCGCAACCACGCGGCCGCGTTCCTTCACGACGAGATGGCGGTCCTTCATGCGGACCTCGGCGACGACGCCGTCCCGGCGATGCACCGAGTAGGTCTCGCCCGTCATCTCGTGCTTCACGACCGGATGCCGCGTCATCCACGCGTGCAGCAGCGCCGTGCGGAAGATCTGCATCGTGTAGCCCTTCGCACCGCCCGCAAGGTAGTGCGAGCCGAGATCGCAGAAGTTCCCGATGCCCCACGCCTCGTCGTAGCAGCAGCCGCCGGCGGGGGAGCTCAAAAGCGGACCGTAACCGTGCTTGAATCGTTTCCAGTAATCGCAGTAGAGGCGTCCGTTCCAGAGATTGTCGCCGCCGGTGACGACCTCGTCCGGATACTTGAGCCGCTGGCGTTCGTCGAGGTTGAAATGGTAGAGCAGCGGGAAGTAGCCGGCCATGCCCTCGTCCGTCAGGAACTCCGTCGTGACGTCGATGCCCTTCGCGTGCCAGTAGTCGACGATCTTCTTGATGTACTCGCCGTCCTCCTCGAGGGAGATGTTGTCCAGCTCGCAGGAATGCGAGTAGAGCGCGTCGATGTGGATGGTCTTCGTGGCCTTCAGCTCGGGGATCATCGCGAGCAGACCGTCGATGCGCTTCTGGGCGTAGCCCGCCTGCCACTCCTTCTTGTGGGAGATGCCGATCATCGTGTCGCTGCCCTTGGGCTTGCCGTCCTTGCGGAAGGTCAGCAGCTTCTTGTCGAGATACTCCTTCCAGAGCGGCGAGTCCGTGCAGGCGTGGTTCATGTTGAGGTGCAGCGAGAGCTCGCAGTTGTACTTCTCCTTCGCCACCCTGATCGCGGTGCGGAGCGAGGTGAGCGGGTCGTCGGAGAACTTCGACCGGCACTGCGGGCCGACCACGTCCCAGCTCGGCCACTTCGCGTCGTGTCCCTCGTACTGCCAGCCGACGAGATAGATGATCTGGTGCATCCCGCCCGTACGCTCGTGGGCGACACGAATCAGGTCCATCGCCTGGTCGAGATTCGTCGCGGTCTGCTCGACCGGCCGGTTCTTCGACCGCATGTAGATCTTGGTGACGAACGCCTGCGTGTAGTCCTGGTACCAGCTGTCGTAGCGCATCGCGGGGTGCTTCGCCTCGACGGGCAGGGCGAAGAGCAGCGCGGCCGCCGCGCAGGCGATCCACCTGTGCGTGCTCCCAACGTGCAGCTTTCCATCAAGTTCCGTGTCTGTGTAGAGTAGAGACCCACGCCTCGGCTTCGCCGATGCGACTTCCCCCTCATCAAA